>Ga0209798_10002064_pt1 | contig 11920 bp, 11 predicted proteins | sample DOMMetBare3Fresh_FD_187475 | JGI IMG/M metagenome (GOLD analysis project Ga0209798, IMG submission 187475) | Wetland sediment microbial communities from St. Louis River estuary, USA, under dissolved organic matter induced mercury methylation -... | ecosystem: Environmental > Aquatic >...
AGAATCAATTGAAACCTTTAGGCTTAATGCCTCAGAGTTTTTGCAGGAAGAAACCCGCGATTTACCTGCTGTGCCGGAGATGGATATTTTTTATCGCCAGATTGATGAATTACGTACTGATTTTGATCGCTTGCAAAGCAGAATTGAAAGACTGGAAAATACGCTAAATAAGCAATAATTATTAGCGCTATGAGCGGATTGAAAGGCTGAAAGGTGAGCGACTCAGCCTTGATAAAATATAGAATTCAATCCATAAAATCCAATAGGCGTAAAAAAATATGAACACTGAATCACTGATTTTCTATCATTCTCCGCAAACCCGTTCGTCAGGGGTACGTATTCTACTTGAGGAATTAGATGCCCCACATCGGTTACATGTTCTTAATATGAAAATAGGAGAGCAGCGTAATCCTGAATATACGGCAATTAATCCGATGGGCAAAGTACCGGCTATTAGTCATAATGGTACGTTGGTAACTGAGCAGGTTGCTATTTACATTTACCTGACAGATGCTTTCCCAGAAAAAGGCTTGGCGCCTGCTATTGGCGATCCTCTGCGCGGATCATATCTACGCTGGATTGCCTATTATGGATCATGCTTTGAACCCGCAGTGACGGACAAAGCATTGCAGCGTGAACCCGGTAACGCATCAATGATGCCATATGGCGATTTTGACACGATGGTTAAAACATTAACTGATCAATTGGCTAAAGGTTCTTACATTTTAGGCGAGCGTTTTTCTGCTGCCGATATATTGTGGGGAACTGCATTAGAGTGGATGGTAATGTTCAAATTGATTCCGGATATTGCAGTTATTAATGATTATGTGCAGCGTGTTGCTGAACGTCCATCAGTGCAAAAAATAAAGATGGCTGATGCTGAGCTGGCCTCCGATCATGAAAGATTTGCCAAAGCACAAGCGGAATAGTGGGTCTAAATAACTAAAGCCCAAAATGCCAAGCCATCTATGGGCAGGCACAAAGCCGTGTCATCCCTCCATTTAAAAGGTACACAGTGATCCGACCTAAATTAATATTACGCCTGATCCATATAAACTGGGTTCTGGTTCTTCACGGCCTGGACGAAATCGTTTTAAAAACCCATTTATTCCGCCCTATTCGTTATTTGGCTTTTTTAACGCCTGGCTATTGGCTTAAACCCAAAACTGAACCGCGCGGGGTCAGAATCAGACGCGCACTGGAGGATCTGGGGCCTATCTATGTCAAATTCGGTCAAGCCTTGTCTACCCGCAAAGATTTGCTGCCCGATGACATTGCCGATGAACTGGTAAAGCTGCAAGACCGGGTCCCCCCTTTTGCTAATGAGCTTGCGCGTCGCATTATTGAAAAAGAACTGGGCATGTCTATTGCCGAAGCTTTTGCCGAGTTTGATTCTGAGCCTTTGGCATCGGCTTCAGTTGCTCAGGTTCATACCGCAGTCTTACATACGGGCGAAAGCGTAATCGTTAAGGTATTACGCCCTGACATTGAAGAGCGGATTCGTTCCGACATAGGGCTGCTTTATGAATTGGCACGTTTTGCAGAAAAATTCTGGTCTGATGCAAGAAGACTACGTGCTATCGACGTGGTTGCCGAATTTGAAAGAACCACGCTGGACGAACTTGATCTGGTCAGGGAAGCGGCCAATGCCGCCAAATTGCGGCGTAATTTTGAAAATTCTGAGCTAATTTACATACCCGAAATTCATTGGTCATTGACACGCCAGAAAGTCATGGTCATGGAGAGAATCCACGGCATACCCGTCGGCGAAATCGAGCAGCTTAAAGCGGGTGGCGCGGATTTTAAAGCACTGGCCGAGCGCGGCGTAGAAATCTTTTTTACGCAGGTATTTAGAGATAACTTTTTTCATGCCGACATGCACCCCGGCAATATTTTTGTCGATCTGCCGGATAAATATATAGCGGTTGATTTTGGTATCGTCGGTTCTTTATCGTTGTCTGACCAACGCTACCTGGCAGAAAACTTCCTGGCTTTTTTCAACCGGGATTATCGCAAAGTCGCGCAAATGCACGTTGAATCCGGCTGGGTGCCCAGCTCAACCCGTATAGAAGAGTTTGAATCCGCCATTCGTAGCGTGTGCGAACCCATCTTTGAAAAACCGCTGAAAGACATTTCCTTTGGTCAATTGCTATTGCGTTTATTCCAGACAGCCCGGCGTTTTGATATGCACGTTCAACCGCAACTGGTGTTGCTGCAAAAAACGCTGCTCAATATTGAAGGCCTGGGGCGACAGCTTTATCCTGAGCTGGACTTATGGCAGACCGCCAAACCATTTCTTGAGAAATGGTTCCATGACCGCTTTGGCCCAAAAGCCAAAATCAGCAAAATAATTAAGCAGTTCCCCGAATTTGCCGAACAATTTCCGGAAATTCCTTCATTGCTTTACAAAGCGCTGGACAATGCAGCTCACACACACCAACAGTCTGAAGCACAGCAACGAGAACTGGCCCTGTTGCGCCAGCAAATGGACAATAATCACCGGATAACGGTATGGGCTATGATTATTAGTGCAGCTGTCATTAGTTTAGCGGTGTTGTTTCAGTAGCTGTTTTAAGCACGGTTAACTGGTATGGATTATAAACATTGACATTAACAAGTCATATGCTATACAATTCTTCTAGCTTGAATTTGTTTTACCGTTATGCTTATCTTTACGAAGTTTTTTCCTATATTGCTCGTCCTGTTTATCATAAGTAATTCTTAAATTTCTCAGCGCCATCAGCCTCTTGAGGCTTTAATTACATATTTTACATAGGACTACATAATGACTACTGGTACAGTTAAATGGTTTAACCCCGAAAAAGGTTTTGGTTTTATTCAACAAGAAAACGGCCCTGACGTTTTTGTTCACTTTCGTAACATCAACAGCTCAGGCTTTAAATCTCTTGATGAAGGCCAAAAAGTACAGTTTACTGTTACACAAGGCCAAAAAGGCCCGCAAGCAGAAGAAGTAACAATCATCTAATTACATATAGACTGTAGCCTCCTTATCTGTGGGCTACAGTTTTTTATTTCCCCCGCAGTTGTACAACAGATAATTCACGTTAGGCAATACTGATTGTGGATACCCTTATAATTTTTCTCATTTTGATGATTGCTTTTGTAGTTTTCATCACCATACTGCCCATTCTTCGAAATATCTATATTTTTTTGGGCTATTCTTCCGCTCTATAGCTTCAGTCTTTTGGCGGTCTCGTCATCCCACCGCTGCTGATTTTTAGCCACTCTTACCTACGAAAGTTTTCTTTCCTTGCTGCTTCTACCCCTACCCCTTAATATTCGCATTCTTGGTCGCGGTTGCGGTCATTTTTTGTATGATGCTGGCATTCTTATGGTTTCGAACATCATATTTTTGGAAGAAAATTGCCGCCGCTTCTGTTTAATCTTCTTTTTTAGCCGCATTTTTTGTTTACTGCTGAGTACCATAAAAACTCACTAATTGCCAAAGCCCTTACGAATCACAACCCTGATTGTATTTCAATAGGCTCGTTTCTTGGTTCCTTGAACTTTGGTGGTCAAGAATTCCGAAAAGAACATGCACTATTCACAGAAAGTGGCAAAGCGTTTTTTGGAGTTATTCTGAACTTGAATTTTTTGAGTAGAAAGAGGTCTGAGGAAGTAATTACCCGTGTTATTGAGCTAAATAACGGATTAACGAATCTGTTTTGTTAAGCAGCTCCGGCTACTACATTAATGCCCGTTTTATATAACAGTATAGAAATTGATAGCCGTTTGTAAAAACACACATATTGTGCCTTTTTTATGTCTTTTTTACATGAAATATTTCTTGTGCTATGCTAAAGCACATATTTTATAGACACAGTACAGGGTGTGTTTTTTAACGAATGGAATCGACATAGAGAGATAACCATGACCGAATCAAGCCGTACACAAGCGACCGTGCAAGAAATAATAACTACCCTAAAAAACAAACCCGGCGCACTTTTACCTATTCTTCACGGCGTACAAAATGCGTTGGGCTATGTCCCTGCCGAAAGTGTTTCAGCCATTGCCAAGGCACTGAATCTGTCACGAGCCGAGGTGCATGGTGTTATCAGTTTTTACCATTATTTCCGCGATACCCCGCCCGGCAAACACACTATTCATCTTTGCCGTGCCGAATCCTGTCAGGCAATGGGTGGTAAACAGCTGGAAGTGTATGTTAAAACCCAGTTAGGCATTGATTTTCACGAAACGACTGCGAACGGTAAATTCACTCTGGAGCCGGTCTATTGCCTGGGCAACTGTGCTTGTTCACCGGCCATGCAAATCGACGAGGAAATATATGGTCGAGTGTCCGCCAACAGTTTTGACGCGCTTATCAAGGCAGCGGAGGAACTGGCATGAGCATCACTATTTATGTTCCCTGCGATTCCAGCGCCATTTCAATGGGAGCTGACCGTGTCGCTGCCGCTATCGCCAAGGAGGCTGAAAAACGTAGCATTGATATTCAGTTAATCCGTAACGGTTCAAGAGGCCTGTTCTGGCTAGAGCCAATGGTTGAAGTGGTTACAGACGAAGGTCGCTTAGCTTATGGCCCGGTACAGGTCAGTGATGTTGCCGGTCTGTTTGATGCCAGTTTTATGCAGGGAGGATCGCATCCCCTGTTTTTAGGTTTGACAGAAGAACTGGATTACCTGAAAAAACAACAACGACTCACCTTTGCACGTATTGGTAAAACAGATCCAGTCAGTCTGGAAGATTATATTAATAATGATGGCTATCGCGGCCTTGGCAATGCCATAAACCTTCCGCAGGCGGATATTGTTAAAGCAGTGACTGATTCGGGTTTGCGTGGGCGCGGCGGCGCAGCTTTCCCAACAGGCATTAAATGGAATACGGTACTTAACACGCCCTCAGAACAAAAATACATTATCTGTAATGCCGACGAAGGCGATTCCGGCACATTTTCCGATCGCATGGTTATGGAAGGCGATCCCTTTGTCTTGATCGAAGGCATGACTATCGCTGGCTTGGCGGTTGGTGCAACACAAGGTTATATCTATCTGCGCGTCGAATACCCGCACGCCCATAAAGCGCTGAATACTGCTATTGAAAAAGCCTATCAAGCCGCTTATTTAGGCGATAACATTCAAGGCAGTGGCAAAGCCTTTCATCTTGAAGTGCGCTTAGGTGCCGGCGCTTATATTTGCGGCGAAGAAACCTCTTTAATGGAGAGCCTGGAAGGCAAGCGCGGCCTGGTTCGCTTCAAACCGCCGTTGCCTGCCATTAGTGGCTTGTTTGGCAAACCCACCGTCGTTAACAACGTCATCTCCCTGGCATCAGTGCCGATTATTCTGGATAAAGGCGGCGAATATTACCGTGATTTCGGCATGGGGCGTTCGCGCGGCACCTTACCGTTACAATTGGCTGGTAATATTAAGCATACCGGTTTAGTTGAGTTAGGCTTTGGATTGACCCTGCGTGAACTTTTGTATGATTTTGGTGGCGGTTCGGCTTCTGGCCGACCCATTCGAGCAGTACAAGTAGGTGGCCCGCTAGGTGCTTATTTGCCTGAATCACAATTTGATACGCCTTTGGATTATGAAGCCTTTGCCGCAATCTGGGCCGTATTGGGGCATGGCGGCGTAGTGGCTTTTGATGATACTGTCGATATGGCTGAAATGGCGCGTTACAGTATGGAATTTTGTGCAATTGAATCCTGCGGCAAATGCACACCCTGCCGCATTGGTTCCACCCGTGGCGCAGAAGTCATGGATGACATCATTAATGGTCGCGATCTTGATAAAAACATTCACCTGTTACGCGATCTTTGCAACACTTTACTTCACGGCTCGCTTTGTGCATTAGGCGGCATGACTCCCTATCCTGTGCTGAGCGCTTTGAATCATTTCCCGGAAGATTTCGGCATCCATGATAAAGCCGATGCAGCCTGATAATGACACGAGGAAACAATAATGAGCATCAATAAAGAGCAAGATTTCGGCACACCCGCCAGCACCGCAAGCCAGTTAGTCACGCTGGAAATTGATGGCTTTAAAGTCACCGCACCTGCTGGAACTTCCATTATGCGAGCGGCTTCAAGTATCGGCATTGACATCCCTAAATTGTGCGCCACGGATAGTATTGAACCGTTTGGTTCCTGCCGTCTTTGCGTTGTAGAGATTGAAGGTGGCCGCGGAATGCCGGCTTCCTGTACTACGCCGGTCGCCGAAGGATTGAAGGTCTCAACACAAAGCAAAAGATTGGCTGATGTACGCCGCGGCGTTATGGAACTGTATATCTCCGACCACCCGCTGGATTGCCTGACCTGTTCAGCTAATGGCGATTGCGAGCTGCAAGATATGGCGGGGGCTGTGGGTTTGCGTGAAGTACGATACAACCCGCAAGGCGAAAATCACCTGAATGCGGCCAAAGATGAAAGCAATCCTTACTTTAGCTTCGACCCCAGCAAATGTATTGTCTGTTCGCGTTGTGTTAGAGCCTGTGAGGAAACCCAGGGCACCTTTGCTCTGACTATTGATGGCCGCGGCTTTGATTCCAAAGTATCGCCCAGTCAAAATCAAGCTTTCATGGATTCCGAATGCGTTTCCTGTGGTGCTTGCATACAAGCCTGCCCGACAGCAACCTTAATGGAAAAATCGGTTATTGACCACGGTCAGCCCGAACATGCCATTATAACAACCTGTGCTTATTGTGGTGTCGGCTGTTCATTCAGAGCCGAAATGAAAGGCGAGCAAGTCATCCGCATGGTGCCAAACAAAGACGGCAAAGCCAATCACGGTCATTCTTGTGTAAAAGGCCGCTTTGCATTTGGTTATGCTACACATAAAGATCGTATGACCAAGCCGATGATTCGTGCCGACATTAAAGATGCATGGCAGGAAGTCAGCTGGGAAGAAGCCATCAATCATGCTTCGTCAGAATTAAGACGCATTCAGGCAAAATACGGCAAGGATTCTATCGGCGGAATTACCTCTTCTCGTTGTACCAACGAAGAAGTTTATATCATGCAAAAATTGATTCGTGCAGGCTTTGGCAATAATAATGTCGATACCTGTGCACGGGTTTGCCATTCACCTACCGGTTATGGACTTAAACAAACCTTTGGTGAATCATCGGGTACCCAGGATTTTGACTCGGTCATGAAAGCCGATGTCATTTTGATCATTGGCGCCAATCCAACGGATGGACACCCGGTGTTTGCATCAATGATGAAAAAGCGTCTGCGTGAAGGGGCAAAACTGATCGTGGTTGATCCGCGTGAAATCGATCTGGTCCGAAATTCACCACATGTCCATGCTGATTATCATTTGAAATTGCGGCCCGGCACTAATGTGGCTTTTATCAATGCCCTGGCTCATGTCATCGTAACAGAACAGTTAATGGACGAAGATTTTGTCAATGCGCGATGCGATGTCGCTTCATTTGCAAAATGGGAAATATTTATTGCCCAGGAATACCATTCTCCCGAAGCTACCGAATCTATAACAGGGGTGCCCGCTGCTGATATTCGAGCGGCAGCAAGACTTTATGCCACAGCCAACAATGCGGCTATTTATTATGGCTTGGGCGTAACCGAACATAGCCAGGGTTCGACCATGGTTATCGGCATTGCTAATCTGGCGATGGCGACGGGTAATTTGGGCCGTGTCGGCGTGGGTGTAAATCCTTTACGCGGACAAAACAATGTTCAGGGCTCTTGTGACATGGGTTCGTTTCCGCATGAGTTTCCCGGTTATCGCCATGTCTCTGATGATAAAACCCACCGGCTCTTTGAAGCTGCATGGGATGCCGAATTAAGCTCGGAGCCCGGCTTGCGTATTCCCAATATGTTTGAAGCGGCGCTTGACAAAAGCTTTATGGGATTGTACTGCGAAGGTGAGGATATCGCCCAGTCCGACCCCGATATACAGCATGTACACGCGGCTTTACGTGCAATGGAATGTGTCATTGTGCAGGATATATTCCTCAACGAAACCGCTAAATTCGCCCACGTTTTTTTACCAGGTGCATCCTTTTTAGAAAAAAATGGCACATTTACCAATGCCGAGCGGCGTATTTCGCCCGTGCGCAAGGTCATGTCGCCGTTAGCAGGCTATCAGGATTGGGAAGTCACCCAAATGCTGGCAAATGCGATGGGCTATCCTATGAATTACAGCCATCCATCGGAAATTATGGCTGAAATAGCCAGTCTTACGCCTACTTTTGCGGGTGTCAGTTATGAAAAAATTGACCAACTGGGTAGCATACAATGGCCGTGCTATGATGAAGAATCTGTAGGTACGCCTATCATGCATGAAGAAACTTTTATGCGTGACAATGGCAAAGGGTTGTTTATGCTCACCGAATATGTCGCTACGCACGAACGCGTCACCCGCAAATTCCCATTAATTCTGACTACAGGACGCATATTGTCGCAATACAATGTTGGCGCACAAACGCGGCGCACTGACAATAATGCCTGGCATTCAGAAGATCGCCTGGAGATTCATCCGCATGATGCCGAAGATCGGGGCTTGAAAACCGATGACTGGGTAGGCATTAAAAGTCGTTCTGGTGAAACCGTGTTACGCGCTTTGATTAGCGAACGTGTTCAACCCGGCGTGGTTTACACCACTTTCCACTTCCCGGAATCGGGTGCTAATGTTATCACCACCGATAACTCCGATTGGGCCACCAATTGCCCGGAATACAAAGTGACCGCCGTGCAAGTCAGTAAAGTCAGCCAGACTTCTGATTGGCAGGAAAAGTACCATGCGTTTTCAGAAAATCAATTGGATTTGCTCGAACAAGGCATAAACAATGGCTAACGACACTGCCGCCGCAGTGCTGTTATCAAGTGCCGCCGTGCAACCGTTGCCATCGGAATTAGGCTGGCCCAGTTATCAGCAAAGCGCCGTTGATCGTTGGCGAGGTGAACTGTATGAACGAAAACAAGACTACATCGCAGAAGAAGTGCCTATTTCTCTGGTTTATAACGGGCTGCCCTATGTGGTTATGCTGGCAACCCCGACTGATCTTGAAGAATTTGCCTTAGGGTTCAGTATTACCGAAGGCATTATTAAAACCCCGCAAGAATTATTGTCAGCGCGGATTTATAACCGCTCCAATGGCATCGAAGTCCAGTTAAAAATTCCAGATCAACGTTTTCAATGTCTGGCAGATAAAGGTCGTAATCTGACTGGTCGTACCGGTTGCGGCCTATGCGGTGCGAGTACTTTAAGACAAGCCATCCGCCAACCCAAGCCGGTTAAGGGGGGCTTGACCTTATCTGCTGCCGAGTTACGTTCTGCTTTAATGGACATCAAACAGCACCAGAAACTAAACCAATTAACCGGAGCCGTCCATGCTGCTGCCTGGACAGCACCCGGACAGGGGATTTTATATATCAGGGAAGATGTAGGACGGCATAACGCGCTGGATAAATTGATCGGGTTTTTATTACGTTCCGGCAAAGATTTAACCGCCGGCTTTGTAATCGTTACCAGTCGAGCCAGTTATGAAATGGTACAAAAAACCGCGTGGGTTGGCATTACCCTACTTGTGGCCGTTTCCGCACCTACCGGTTTAGCCATAAGGCTGGCAGATGAGGCAGGGCTTACTTTGATCGGTTTTGCGCGTGATGACCAGCATGTTGTTTATACCCATCCACAGCGTTTAACCCACGCTAACTATTTTATTTAATGGTTTAATTGCACACGATGAAAATTGAAAGACTGATAAAAATGGCCAATGATATAGGTGATTTTTTTAACGCAGAGAGCAATAAAGAAATTGCCGCTGAAGGTATAAAGAAACATATCTTAAGATCATGGGATCCTAGAATGCGGCGTGAAATTATTGCCTATTGTCAGCAAGATGGTGCGGCATTAAGTGATCTGGTTAAAACGGCAGTGTCCAGACTTGAACCAGTTTAATGTTGAGCTATGTTTTGGGTTGCGTCTGATGAAAGAGGTTGTTGGTCAGAGCCACGCGTTTATCTTTATTCAATAACTGTTCGCATAACACAAGTTGAGACGGCTTTAGCCGCATTCACATCAATCAACTCGATGGTTTTCTGGATTGAAAATTACTAAGAAAACCGAGGGATTAATCTATGAAAACGACAGATGAATACAGGCAAAAACTCATAGCTGAACTTATAGAACAAAGTGCCAGGCTTGATGTGTTGGTAGTAAAATCCCGGCAAGATGCGGCAGATATGAAACTGACCTATGATCAAGAACTCCAGGAGTTGCGGATTAAACAGCAAGAAACCACGCAAAAACTACAAGCGTTAGAGGACCCGAACAGCAATGCCTGGGAGAACATCGGAGACGGTGGCTAAAACTTTGTGGAGTTTTACGCAGACCGCAGGTTGGGTTAGACCGAGCCACCCAACGCATCGAAATGGCAAATATTGAGTTACACCATCGCTCGGCAATTGTACTGCATTGCACTACTTCCTACATCCATGTCATAACTAATCCACGCACTAATCAGTTCCTTGCCATGCAAGCAACTGTTTGCCTTGTGTGGCGTCATATTGGCGACTGTGCTAGACTATTTGCTGATTCCGATACAGGAGATTAGCATGGAAACCAAGACTGCCAAGCAAGATCGCATTGGCGCTCGTGTGCCACACAATGTTTACGAGACGCTTTGTAGAGCCGCTGAATTAAGTGGCGCGACAATCAATCAATTTCTGGTGCAGTCAGCGCTTAAAGAAGCGCAGGCCGTTATTGAACGTGAACAAGTGATTCGGCTGTCGGTACGCGATTGGGACTGGATGCTCAATCTACTTGAAAACCCACCTGCGCCGAACGCAAAATTAAAGGCAGCGATGGATCGTTATCAACAAGCCAAGAGCGACGATGCAGATTCTTCCTTTAACTGGCAACCATAATCGGCAAAGCTTCGACTGTGGACAGGTAGAGCTAAACAGCTGGTTGCGACAAGTTGCAAGACAGCATCAAGATAAGGGCTTGTCCAAAACTTTTATTGCCATACAGGACGAAGAACCCACTGGTATTTGTGGTTTTTACGCGCTAAGCCTAGCCGAAATCGATAGGCGTTTTTTACCCGAGGCTTATCAAAAGAAATTACCACAGCGAATCCCCGGTGTAAGACTGGGTCGATTGGCGGTCGATTTACGTTATCAGAAAAAAGGCTTGGGCGAATTATTGTTGGTCGATGCTATTTCAAGAGCTCGGCGTATTCATCAAGACGCCGGTGTTGTAGGATTATTCGTTGATGCGCTTGATGATTATGCTTCAGCGTTTTATCGTCACTACGGCTTTCTGAATATCCCGGACAATCCTATTTTATTGGTTTATCCGATAGCTTGAGCAAGAGCTTGTGAAATTACCTGGTTCCCACGCTCCTGAGTTGCGTGACGCTGGAGCGTCACAAGCGGCATTCCCACGCCAAAGCGTGGGAACGATACATTATAATGAGCCACGAACCGTTACATATAGAGCTATCTTGGTACAAATGAATAAATTACATAATAAAATTGTCCATGGTTGTAATTATTGTCAGAATCAATTAATAAGATTTCTCAAAAAAATATTTCAGTTAGTTAAGGAAAATAAGAAAACCATTGTGCTTTTAATCAGTATGGCACCGATGATTTTTTTAGGTTTTGTATATGCCTTTAGCGCACGCATCATAGTCAATGATATTACATTACCAATATCACTGGTCAGTAACGGAATAAATCCTGAAGAAATTACACAAAGAGCAGTACCAGCTATAAAGCAATCGGTTATAAATCATTTAAATCGATTCGATAGAAAAAGCGCTAGCTTTCAAATTAATCCATCAACCGGCGCAGCAGAATGCCTAGACATGAAACTCTCTGTACCAGAATATGCTGACATACAATTGAAGATGCTTGAAAAAGCCTATGCCCGTTCAGGCATACCGGACATTGAGGTTACGTCACACAAATTTT
>Ga0209798_10002065_pt1 | contig 11918 bp, 11 predicted proteins | sample DOMMetBare3Fresh_FD_187475 | JGI IMG/M metagenome (GOLD analysis project Ga0209798, IMG submission 187475) | Wetland sediment microbial communities from St. Louis River estuary, USA, under dissolved organic matter induced mercury methylation -... | ecosystem: Environmental > Aquatic >...
GCTGAAAACTTTCTGAAAGAAGGGAATAAAGTAAAAGCGTATGTGCAGTTTAAAGGAAGAGCCATTCAGTTTAAAGAAAGAGGAGAGTTGGTATTACTGAAATTTGCTGAACGCTTAAAAGATATTGGCCAGGTAGAAGGGATGCCCAAGCTGGAAGGAAAAAGAATGCTAATGATTCTTTCGCCCAAAACATTAAAGAAGAAAAAAGAAACAAACGAATAAAATATAACCCCGCTGAAATGCGGGGTTCTTTTTTGTAAGTTGAAAATGCATTTATACATTATATAAATTATGAAGCGGAGTTTTTGGATCAGAATCTCCTGAATTTTTGATTTATCGAAGTAAAATTGAGATTTTGTGTTCTCATTTCTGTAAATACAGAGTTTTTTACCTACTTTTGCGACCCCTTAACGGGGAGCTTTTTAAGCTTACCATTTCCCAAACGGCTCCATAAGTGTTCTGCCTGTGCAGATCCGCCATCAGGGTTTCATTTTAAAGTGCATTCAAATGCCAAAGGTAAAGACCAATTCAAGTGCCAAAAAAAGGTTTAAAATAACCGGCACAGGTAAGATTACTCACCAAAAGAGTTTCAAACGTCACATTCTTACAAAAAAATCAAAAAAGCGTAAACGCAACATGCGTATGGATGGTGAAGTTGCAAAATCTCATGTTCATTTTGTAAAACGTTTATTGCGTTTAAAATAAAATGATCATACTCAAGTAAACACTTCATTTAAATTTAAAAACATTCAGATATGCCACGTTCAGTAAATGCAGTTGCGTCAAAAGCACGCCGCAAAAGAATACTTAAACAAGCCAAAGGCTACTATGGCAAACGTAAAAACGTTTATACAGTAGCCAAAAACATTGTTGAAAAGGGAATGACCTACAGTTATGTTGGTCGTAAACTCAAAAAGAGAGAATACCGACGTCTCTGGATTGCACGTATTAATGCTGCAGTAAGAGAAGAAGGATTAACTTACTCACAGTTCATCAACAAGCTGAAAGTAAAAAACATTGATCTTGACCGTAAAATTCTTGCCGACATGGCAATGAATGAGCCTGCAAGTTTTAAATCACTTGTTGATTCAGTAAAGTAAAAAAGATCAGAAAAATATCAAAACGGGTGAAGAATTTCACCCGTTTTTTTTTGTGCTAAAATCTTCCGGGGCATGAATTCTTTTTTACAATAAGTTTGCAAACAAAAAAGGTGACCAAGAATACCAACCCATACGAATCAACAAATACCACTTATTCCGACCTGGTAGACCAAACATTTAATTTTCCGCAGGAAGGTTTTGATGTAAAGGAAGGCTATCTACAGTTTAATGGAGTAAACCTGAAAGAATTAATTGACAAATACGGAACACCATTAAAACTTTCTTATCTGCCTAAAATAGGAATGCAGATTAAAAAAGCTAAAAAGATGTTTGAAGCTGCTTTTAAACGTCACAAATATGAAGGAAAATACTTTTATTGTTATTGTACAAAAAGCAGTCATTTTTCCTTTGTTGTTGAAGAAACACTGAAGCATGACATTCACCTGGAAACTTCTTTTGCTTATGATATTGAAATCATCAACAAGCTTTATCAGAAAAAAAAGATTACAAAGGATATTCAAATCATTTGTAATGGTTATAAGCAAAAAAGTTACATCACCCGTATTGCAAAACTGCTGAATACCGGTTTTAAAAATGTAACACCAATTCTTGATAACAAAGAAGAATTGCAGCAATATAAAAAAACAGTGAAGGTGCCTTTTAAAGTAGGCATTCGGGTAGCAGCTGAAGAAGAACCTACCTTCCCTTTTTATACATCCAGGCTGGGAATAAGAGTAAGAGATATTCTTGAATTTTATGTAGATAAGATTGAAGGAAATGAAGACCGTTTTCAGTTAAAGATGCTACATATCTTTTTAAACAAAGGAATTAAAGATGATATTTATTACTGGAGTGAGTTGAATAAAGTAGTGAACCTGTATTGTCAGTTGAAAAAGATATGTCCTGAACTGGATTCAATTAATATTGGCGGAGGTTTTCCAATTAAACATTCATTGGGTTTTGAATATGATTATCAGTTCATGATTCATGAAATTGTTGCTACCATTAAAAAAACCTGCAAGAAGGCCGGTGTTCCAATGCCAAACATTTATACCGAATTCGGAAGCTATACAGTAGGAGAGAGCATGGCACATATTTATTCTGTATTAGGCCAAAAAATACAGAACGACAGAGAGAACTGGTATATGATTGATTCATCATTTATTACCACATTACCTGATACATGGGGAATTGGAGAAAAATTCTTAATGCTGCCTATTAATAAATGGGATAATGATTATCAACGGGTGGTACTGGGTGGCATTACCTGTGACAGTCATGATTATTATGATTCAGAAGAACATATTAATGAAGTGTTTTTGCCTAAGTTGAATGGTGAGAATCCTGAACCTTTATATGTTGGATTTTTTCATACAGGTGCATACCAGGATCAGATCAGTGGATATGGGGGGATTAAACATTGCATGATCCCTTCACCCAAACATGTTATTGTTGGATATGATAAGAATGGTAAGCTTACTGATTGGCTGTATGCAAAAGAACAAACTGCTCAAAGCATGTTAAAGATTCTTGGTTACTAAAATCATTCTATCATAAAATTAAAAACGCTCAGCTCTTGCTGAACGTTTTTTAATCATCATATCTGAAACTTATAATACCGGATTAGAACTTTTACTTCCCTTTTTATTCCTGGTGTTAGGATTTTGCTGAGGGTATTGCGGATACTGTGGGTTGTTAGGATATTGAGGATATGTTTGAGGATATTGAGGATATCTGTTTACATTTCTATCATCATCATCATCTCTATCTCTGTTACCATGTTCGTTATGTTTTCCTTTACATTTATTTTTTTGTTTAGCATATCCGCTTGCATTTTGACCGCCATATTTTTTCTTGGCTTGTCCCGGAGGCATATTACATGCATCGTGGTTATGGTCATAATTTCCAGATTGCTGAGTTCTCTGATTACGAGGATAACTCATAGTACCATCTGGGTATCTGATAGCTCCATCAGGATATCTCGTTGTTCCATCAGGATACTGAATAGTACCATCGGGCCATTGTTTACTACCATCCTGTCTAACAACTGGTCGGTCGTTACGATTACCAAAAATACCGGTAGTACGGGTATCTCTTTGTGTGCCGGGAAATAATTGAGCTGAAGCAGATGTGCCGGCAACCAGCATTATCATCGCTATTGACCATTTGTAGAAATTTAAGTTACGCATTGTTGGTAAGTTTTATCATTGTAATTCAAACAACCTGCCAAATGCCAAAATCAACCACTTTCAATGCATTTCTTACGGTTTCTTTAACAATCTTGTTTTGCAGTTCATTGGCTGCACAATCAACAGAAGACTCTGTAAAAGCAGCTGTAAACAGAATGTTTACAGCAATGAAAAATGCGGATTCCATTGAATTAAAAAAATTATTTTCTGAATCAGCTGTGTTGCAAACCATCAGCAAAACAAAAGAGGGACAAACAGTGGTACGTACAGAAGTAATCAATGATTTTGTTTCTTTTGTTGGAAAAACAACAAAAGGAGATGCTGATGAGCGAATTACATTTGGAGCTATACATATTGATGGGGCACTTGCCAGTGTATGGACTCCTTATCAATTTTATTACAAAGGAACATTCAGCCACTGCGGAGTAAATTCTTTTCAATTAGTAAGAATCAATAATGAATGGAGAATTCAATTCATTATTGATACTAGAAGAAAAGACAATTGTAATTAAAAAAAAGAACCCCGGAGTTGAAACAACGGGGTTCACCAAAACCAACTGCTATAAAACAAGACCTCTACCTTTCATTACTGAATGGTAATATTTTTTACCGGTTGTTTTACTTCCTGAATTTTAGGAAGTAAAAGTTTCAGGATTCCATTTTCATAACTTGCTTCAATACTCTCTGCATTTATTTTTTCATCGAGGTTAAAGCTGCGTTTAAAACTCTGAAAAGTAAATTCATTACGTACAAGTGTTTCACCTTCTTTTTTTACTTCTTCTTTTTTCTCAAAGCTGATGGTGAGCAATCCGTTTTCAATAGTAATATTAAAATCTTCTTTGTTACGCCCGGGAACCATCAGATCTAAACGATATGCATTTGCTGTTTCTGTAATATTAACAGCAGGAGTAAAAAGATTATTAATTGTTTTACCAAAAGATGGCAACTCATTAAACATTTCATCAATGAACGAACTGATGTTTTTTTGAACCGGATTGTGTACTCTTAGCATTGTCATAGTATTTAAGTTTTTAATTTTTGTTAGATGAAAGAAGTTGATCAAATCATATTCCAACTGTTTTTTTAAGACAATAGTTCTGAAAACAGATATTTTTTTAAGACAAAAAGACATATAGTTAAGATGGGAAGCGACAAAATATCTGTTATTGATTGGTTTTAAAACATTTCAGTTAATTTTGTGCTCCAATAAAAAAATTACAACTATGTATCCAGCAGAAATAGTATTACCCATGAAGGGTGAAATGACTGAAGGTGGTTTTGATGAGTTACTCACAGCAGACGCAGTTGATGCTGCACTCACTCAAAAAGGAACCAGTTTAGTATTTATTAATTCAGTTTGCGGATGTGCTGCAGGTAGCGCAAGACCGGGTGTATTAATGGCTGTAAACAACAGCAGCAAACGCCCCGATCAATTACTTACCAGCTTTGCAGGTTTTGATACTGATGCAGTGAAAAAAATCCGTGAACATTTGTTGCCATATCCTCCAAGTTCACCGGCAATTGCTTTGTTTAAAGACGGGCAATTGGTTCATTTTGTAGAGCGTCATAATATTGAAGGCCGTCCTGCACAAATGATTGCACAAAACCTGATAGGTGCATTTGAAGAGTTTTGTAATTAATAAACTATTATTAATCAGATTTAAATCCTCAACACTGGTTGGGGATTTTTTTATATAAAAAGAAATTGTAAACAACTTTAAATTGTTTGTAACTATATGACTTTGCTGAGCAGGATGAACAAGCATACCCGCTTTTACAGCAGGCTGACACAAAAATGTACAGTTATTTTTTGTAGCACAAGAGTGCGACGCAACTATAGTTCAATAGATAAGTAATAGGCGACTTAAAAAATTGTATTTTCTTCAACTTTGTAAATTCTACAAAACCATTATTTTCAAGTATCATTGCAACTCAAATTTGAACTATGTATCCCAACTTATATTATTTCTTTAAAGAAGTGTTTGGCGTAGAATGGGAATGGGCCAGGTTTCTCAACACTTTTGGTTTTTTTGTAGCCCTTGGTTTCATTATTGGTGCAATTGTATTAACAAATGGTTTACAGCGAAAGGAAAAGCAAGGTTTATTACAACCTAAGGAAGAGAAACGTGAATTTGGCAAACCAGCAACAATCAGTGAATTATTGATCAACGCTTTGCTTGGATTTTTAATGGGCTATAAAATCATTGGTGCTTTTTTGAATGCGGGAGAGGGTGTTGATCCCCAGGCTTATATTTTTTCAGCACAGGGAAGTTGGGGTGCTGGTATTTTACTGGCTATTGTATTTGCTGGTTTAAAGTGGCACGAGAAAAATAAAGACAAAGCAAAAAAACCGGAAGAACGGATGGTACGCATCTGGCCACATGAAAGGGTAGGAGATATTGTAATGCTTGCAGCTGTTTTTGGATTTAGTGGTGCCAAAATATTTCACAATCTTGAAAACTGGAACGATTTTATTGCTGATCCTATTGGTTCTCTGGTTTCATTCAGCGGTTTAACTTTTTATGGAGGGTTGATTTGTGCCGCCATTGCTATTATCGTTTATTCAAAACGGAAAGGAATAACAATCCGTCATCTTGCTGATGCAATGGGACCGGCTTTAATGATTTCGTATGCAATTGGACGAATTGGTTGCCAGGTTTCCGGTGATGGTGATTGGGGAATTCCTAACAGTGCATATGTCGTTGATTCAACTGCAACAGTTCGTTTAGCTGAGCCGGGTGAGTTTCAAAAAGCATTAGCAAACAATGCAACTTACCTGCAACAGGAATTTGGCCCGATAAAAGCAGAAAATGTACCACATGCTGCCTTTAAAGCAGGCTCTTTTTTACCTGATTGGGTGGTAGCTTATAGTTTTCCGCATAATGTAAATAGTATGGGTGTAAGGCTTGCAGGTTGTGAGGGGAAAGAACATTGTAATTATTTGCCTTTGCCTGTTTATCCTACTTCTTTTTATGAAACAATTGCATGCCTGCTGTTGTTTCTGCTTTTAATGTTTGCAAGAAAACATATAAATCTGGCTGGTGGATTATTCTGTCTTTATTTGGGATTAAATGGGTTTGAGCGCTTTTTTATTGAAAAAATCAGGGTGAATACAAAATATCAAGACCTCCCTTTCCAACCAACTCAAGCTGAGTTAATTTCATTAGGCCTGATGATTCTGGCTGTTGTATTATATCTGATTAGCAGAAAGAAAGCCGCATCAGAAAAAAAATAATTATCAAGTTTTAGTTACAAGGGCTCCCGAAACGGAGCCTTTTGTTTTTCCGGTTATCTGTAAAACCGTCCTTTCCTCACTAATCAACCTGGTTTCTGTAACATCCCTTCTGCTAATTCGTACAATTTATCAATAGTTAAATTGCCGAATATCAATAATAACAGCCATTCGGCACAAAACAATGTACTATGTTAAACATAGAACCTACTTTTGACATGTAATAGTAACAAACAGGTACTATCAATCATTAAACCAAATCATCAAATTGATCATCATGAAAAGAATTGCAACACTATTAACTGCGGCCTTGCTAACCTTCACCTTTTCTTCATTTGCACAAAAAAGTGCTAAAATAACAGGTAAAGTTACCGATGAAACAAAAAACGCCTTACCCGGAATCACGGCTTCTTTGTTAAGAGTAAAAGACAGTTCACTTGTAAAAGCTGCTTTTACAGATAAGGAAGGTGTTTACACATTTGAAGCAGTGAAAGAAGGGGCTTACTTCGTAAGCATTACGGGTATTGGATATAAAAAAAGTTATAGTGATGTGTTAGAAATAAAAGCAGGGACAGAAGTTTCTACACCTGCTATTACAATGTTGCAAGAAGTGAAAGGCTTAAAAGAAGTAACTGTAAATGGTAAGAAACCCATGTTTGAACAAAAGCCAGATAAGATGGTTGTGAATGTTGAAGCTTCACCTACCAATGCCGGTGCTAATGTACTGGAAGTATTAGAAAAATCCCCAGGAATTACTGTTGATAAAGATGGCAACATCAGCCTAAAAGGAAAAGCAGGTGTACAGGTGTTTATTGATGGAAAGCCAGCTTATTTATCAGGTGCTGATCTGGCCAATTACCTCCGCAACATGCAAGGCTCACAACTTGAGCAAATAGAAATCATGACCAATCCTCCTGCAAAATATGATGCAGCTGGTAACAGTGGTATTATCAATATTAAAACAAAAAAGAGTAAACAGTTTGGTTATAACGGCAGCCTTACAACGGGTTATACACAAGGAAGGTATCAGCGATATACAAACAGTTTTAATTTTAATTACAGGAAAAACAAAATCAACTTCTTTTCAAACGGGAACTTTAATGCAAGAAACTCATTTCAGGAATTGAATATTCAACGGAGTTTTTCAAATCAGGCAACCAAACAAATTGTTTCATTATTTGAGCAGGAAACAAAAATGATACATACAAACAGAAGTTTGAATGGCAAAGTGGGTCTTGATTTTTTTGCAAATAAAAAAACTACGCTAGGTATAACAGCAAATGGTTTTTACAATCCGGGAAAGTTTTTAAGCAACAGTGATATTAATATATATAGTCCCGATCATACTTTATTGCGTAAAACATTTGGTAAGGCAGATAACTCATCAACCTGGAAACATTTTGGTACGAATCTTAATTTCAGACATGTGTTTGATACAACAGGCAGAGAAATTACAGCTGATATTGATCATTTAAGATACAATGTAGATAATGCTCAAAGCTTATTTAACAGCTATGAAGATAATATGGGTGGATACCTCATGCACCCTGATACTTTGTATGGCAACCTGCCACAGCTTATAAGAATATATACAGCTAAAGTTGACTATGTACATCCATTTAAAAATGGATTAAAGTTTGAGGCAGGGATTAAAACCGGTTTTGTAGAAACTAATAATGATGCTCGTTATGACAGCCTGCTGAACAATTCAATGAAACTTGATTCTGCACGCCGTAATCATTTTATTTATGATGAATATATTAATGCTGCCTATATTAATTTCAGTAAACAGCTGAATAAGAAAATAAGTGCACAGATTGGGCTACGTTTAGAGAATACATCAGCTAAAGGACATTCTACAGGATACACATTAAATGATGAAAGAAATAAATTTGTTGACTTTGATACAACCTTTCATTTGAGCTATACTCAGCTGTTTCCAACTGCCTATATTCAATATACAATCAATGAAAAACATTCACTGGGCTTAAATTATGGAAGAAGAATCCGTCGTCCTGATTATGAAAGTTTAAATCCTTTTGTAGAATTTATTGACAGGTATACATACGAGCAGGGAAATCCTAATTTGCGTCCGCAATTCAGTCATAATATTGAATTAAGCCATACATATAATAAGTTTTTAACAACAACATTAAATTATACCAACACCAATAACATCATTCAGGAAGTACTTGAACAGAACGAAGAAAAAAATGAATCCTACATTAAACGGGCAAACATTGCAAAACAACAACAGATTGGTTTAGCAGTAAGTGCTTTTAAGCAAATTAAAAAATGGAGTGGAAATATTTATGTGAATGTGTTTAATAATCAATTTGAAGGGATGGTAAATAATGATTTTGTAAAGCTCAGCAGTACAACTATGATTATGAGCGGTTCTACTTCTTATAAATTCGGAAAAGATATTACTGCAGAACTGGGAGGTTTTTACAGAAGTGAAGGGTATGAAGGTGTGTTTAATATAAAACCGCTGGGTGAAGTAAATCTGGGTTTCAGCAAACCAATTCTTAAAAACAAAGCCACTCTTAAATTAAGTTTCAGAGACATTTTCTGGACACAAGCCGCTAAAGGAGAAATCAGGTATGGATTGGTTAATGCAACTTTTCAGCAAAGAAGAGATTCTAGAACTGTAGGCATGACTTTCACCTACCGTTTTTCAAAAGGAAAAGTAAATGGTAATGGAAGAAGAAAGGCAAGTGGTGCAGCAGATGAACAAAACAGAGTTAAAACAGGCGACAATTAGTATTTATATTTCTTTAAATATTCTCATGTTGATTTCCGACCCCGGTTTCTACCGGGGTTTCTTTTTTTTAAAACAGAATAAAAATCATCTCTCAGAGGCATGCACATTTATTATATTTGACTTTGAAACTTTATTCTTTTTATAAAGCGATTTTTAATTACTGCCTATCACTAATTATTTAAAACTTTTTTTATGCCATCATTTGATCTTGTAAGTAAAGTAGATGCCCAGGCATTGGATAATGCTGTAAACGTTACAACCAAAGAAATTACAAACCGCTTTGATTTTAAAGCCAGCCATGTAGTTATTGATCTCAACAAGAAAGAATTTAAATTGAATATAGAAGTGGAAGATGAAATGAAAATGCAACAACTCATTGATGTGCTCATTAGCCGTGCACATAAGCAAGGAATAGCACCGGAAGCTTTTGACCAGAGTAAAGCATCTTTTCAAAGTGGCAAACTGGTAAAGAAAGAAGTGTTGGTAAGAAATGGCCTGAAACAGGAAGACGCAAAGAAGATTGTAAAGTTAATTAAAGACAGCGGGTTAAAAGTGCAGGCATCTATCAATGATGATATTGTAAGGGTTACAGGTAAAAAAATTGATGATCTGCAGGAAGTTATCCATTCATCAAAAGGGTGGAATCTTGGTATCCCTTTGCAATTTGAAAATATGCGTTCTTAAACTTATTTAAAATGTGCATAATTATGTGCTGAACAGGTGCATAAATGGGGGGTGGAAAATTTGGAAAACACTCATTAATTAAAGTACATTTATATTACAAAGCCACTAGTAGATTTTAGCAATAAGAGAAACAAGTGGTGGAGCAGCAAAAGTTCGTAAAAAGATGATTGCTGATTCCGGGAAGCACTGGATTATGGAGTATAAAAGCGAAAGCAATTAGAAACAAAGTTTAGTGCTTCTTTTTTTATGCCCTTTCCCCTCATAAAACGGACTGAAAAGGATCAAATTTCATTTTGTCAGGAACGTATTTACCCTTAATTTTGCACTTTCGTTTAAAAAAAATGCACGGCCAAATCCGTGCTGAAAACTCCAGGAATTATGAAAAAAGATCTTCATCCAAAAAATTATCGATTTGTAGTGTTTAAAGACATGAGTAATGGTTATTCATTCTTAACCCGTTCTACTGCTCCTTCAAAGGAAACAGTAAAGTGGGAAGATGGAAATGAATACCCTCTCATTAAATTAGAAATTTCAAGTACCAGTCACCCGTTTTTTACCGGTACAAATATCCTGGTAGATACTGCAGGCCGTATTGACAAGTTTAAAAAGAAATACGCTAAAAAGGCTGAATAAGTTAATCAGAAATTATTCACTGTAAAATATTTCCCCTGGGTTTTCCCGGGGGATTTTTTTTGTGCCCCATCCCCTAAAGGGGAGGTTTTAAACCCTCTGATATTACAGGCTACCCTAAGAAAAAAACCACCCTAAGCAGAGTGGTAACTTTTTATTTTAATCTTTTTAACTCCCCTTCAGGGGATGGGGGCTTAAGACTTTTACACATTAAACCTGAAATGCATTACATCACCATCCTTTACCAGGTATTCCTTTCCTTCAATTTTTAATTTGCCGGCTTCCCTGCAGGCAGCTTCAGTTTTATATGTTATGTAATCATCATAACCAATTACTTCAGCTTTAATAAATCCTTTTTCAAAATCGGTATGTATTACACCGGCACATTGAGGTGTTTTCCAGCCTTTATGAAAAGTCCATGCACGTACTTCCTGCACACCTGCAGTAAAATAGGTTTGAAGATCGAGTAAATGATAGGTTGTATGAATCAATCGATCAAGAGCAGGTTCTTTCATTTTGTATTCATCCATGAACAGTTGTTTATCATCAGGGTCTTCCATTTCACTTATCTGTGCTTCAATATTATTGTTCATAATAATCACTTCAGCATCTTCATCTTTTACTGAAGCAATCAACGCATCAGAATATTTGTTTCCTGTATGCATGCTGGCCTCATCAACATTGGCCACGTACAACACTTTCTTTTGTGTCAGGAAAAATGAATCATGTATTAAATCCAGTTCAGCACTGTTCATATCCAGTGAGCGGATACTTTTACCTTCTTCCAAATGCTTTTTACATCTTAACAGTATATGCAATTCATCTTTTGCTTTTGCATCACCAACCTTTGCCATTTTTTCAACACGTGAAATACGCTTATCTACAGTATCAAGATCTTTCAACTGTAACTCGGTATCAATAATTTCTTTATCGCTCACCGGGTTAATAGCACCTTCTTCACGTAACACATTTTCATCTTCAAAACAACGCACCACATGAATAATAGCATCTACTTCACGTATGTTGGCAAGAAATTTATTTCCCAAGCCTTCACCTTTGCTTGCTCCTTTAACCAAACCGGCAATATCAACAATTTCAATTTGCGTTGGTACAATCCTGTCGGGTATAACCAACTCAGCCAGTTTGTTTAAACGGTAATCAGGCACATCTACCAGCCCCACATTGGGTTCTATGGTACAAAAACGATAATTGCTAGCCTGTGCTTTAGCACTGTTGCTTACAGCATTAAATAAAGTTGATTTTCCAACATTCGGTAAACCCACAATTCCTGCTTTTAATCCCATGATTTGATATACAAT
>Ga0209798_10002066_pt1 | contig 11917 bp, 11 predicted proteins | sample DOMMetBare3Fresh_FD_187475 | JGI IMG/M metagenome (GOLD analysis project Ga0209798, IMG submission 187475) | Wetland sediment microbial communities from St. Louis River estuary, USA, under dissolved organic matter induced mercury methylation -... | ecosystem: Environmental > Aquatic >...
TACACCGGACACGCCTTCTGGACCGTCAAGGACCCCGCTGAGCGGGCACAGCAGAAGGTCCACTTCCTGAAGAACGTCGGCCTGCTCGGTGGGGTCCTGCTGGCCGCGGTCGACACCGCGGGCAAGCCCGGTCTGGCCTACCGCACCAGGCACGTCCAGTCGGATGCCCGACGGCAGGCCGCGCTGGCCAGGCGCGAGGCGCGGCACGCGACCAGAAGTGCCCGGCGCGAGGCCAAGCTCGTCGTCTCCCGGGCCCACGACGCCCTCACCTGACTCGGCCCAGGCCACGACGTGCCCAGACCGCCCCGATGACTCCTCCGAAAACCCGACGACTCCTGCGAAACCCCGATGACGCCTCCGTAAGCCCGGTGACTCCCCCATGAACCCGATCACTCCCCCATGAAAGAGCAACGTTGACTGACTGGCCGTCCCCGCACGCGACCCGCCCGGTCGCCGCCACCGTCACGCTGCCGGGGAGCAAGTCCCTGACCAACCGATACCTCGTGCTCGCCGCCCTGGCCAGCGACTCCTCACGGATACGGCGGCCCTTACGTTCACGAGACACCCTGCTCATGGCGGCGGCCCTGCGTTCCCTGGGCGCCTCGATCGTCGACCTGCCCGGCAGGGACCCCGACTGTGACGACTGGCTGATCGGGCCGGCCTCCCTGCTCGGCGCAACATCGGTGGACTGCGGGCTGGCCGGCACCGTGATGCGGTTCCTGCCGCCGGTTGCCGCCCTGGGCAACGGCCCGGTCGCCTTCGACGGCGACCCCCACGCCCGCGAGCGCCCCATGTCCCAGGTCATCGACTCCCTGCGCACCCTGGGTGCCAGGATCAGCGACGGGGGTCGCGGGACGCTCCCCTTCACGGTGGAGGGATCAGGCCGTATGTCGGGTGGCTCGGTCACCATCGACGCGTCCGCGTCATCCCAGTTCATCTCCGCCCTGCTGCTGTCCGGACCGCGGTTCGAGCAGGGGGTGACGATCCACCACGACGGCGAACCCGTCCCCAGCCAGCCACACATCGAGATGACGGTGGAGGTGCTGCGCGACTGCGGAGTCGTGGTGGACGACTCGCAGCCCAACACCTGGCGGGTCGAGCCTTCACCGATCCGGGCCCTCGATGTCGAGGTCGAGCCGGACCTGTCGAACGCCGCAGCCTTCATGGCCGCGGCCGTTGTCACCGGCGGCACCGTCCGCGTCCCGGGGTGGCCGCAGCAGACCACTCAGGCCGGCGACGCGATCCGCGACATCTTCGACGCGATGGGCGCCGACGTGCTGCTCGAGCGAACGGGCCTGACCATCACCGGCAACCAGCAGATCAGCGGCCTCGACGTCGACCTGCACGGCGCCGGGGAGCTGACGCCGGTCATCGTCGCGGTGGCAGCGCTGGCCGACTCCCCCTCCCGGATCCGCGGCATCGCTCACCTTCGCGGCCATGAGACAGACCGTCTGGCCGCCCTCGCCAACGAGATCAACGCCCTGGGCGGACAGGTCGAACAGACCGACGATGGCCTGCGGGTCACGCCAAAACCGTTGCAGGGGAGTCTTTTCCGCACGTATGACGATCACCGGATGGCGATGTCGGCAGCGGTGATCGGCCTGCGCGTGCCAGGCGTGGTCATCCAGAACGTGGGCACGACGGCCAAGACCCTGCCGGAGTTCACCACCCGGTGGTCCCGGATGCTGGATGGGGACGGCGAAGGCAAGGGCAACGGCCACGGCGAGGGCGACGGCAAGCGGCTTGGCGGCGGATGAGCCCACGCGCACGCACCTACGACGAGAGCGACGTCCGGATCAGGCCGAACCGCCGCGGCTCCCGGCCGCGAACCAAGGATCGCCCCGCACATGAGGACGCCATCCCAGGCTTCGTCACCGGCGTCGACCGAGGCCGATACACGCTGATCGTCCATGTGGACGGCGAGCGCGTCGTGCACGCCATGAAGGCCCGCGAGCTGGGACGCAAGAGTGTCGTCATCGGTGACGAGGTGGCCCTGGTCGGGGACACCTCTGGCGGCCCCGACTCCCTGGCCCGGATCGTGAGGGTGGAGCCACGCCGAACGGTCCTGCGCCGGACCGCCGACGACACCGACCCGGTAGAGCGCATCATCGTGGCGAACGCCGAGCAGCTCGTCATCGTGACCGCCCTGGTCGACCCGGAGCCGCGACCCCGGATGATCGACCGCTGCCTGGTCGCGGCATACGACGCGGGCATGGAGCCCCTCCTGGTCCTGACCAAGGCCGATCTGATCGACCCGGCGCCCTTCCTGGCCAACTACGCGATGCTTCAGGTTCGGCATCTGGTGACCTCGTGCGACCCCGACACGGGCGCCTGGGTCGGGCTCGAACCCTTGCTGGACCTGCTGGTTGACCGCATCAGCGTGTTCATCGGACACTCGGGCGTGGGCAAGTCAACGCTGGTCAACGCCCTGGTCCCGGGGGCTGCGCGCGCTGTTGGCGTGGTCAACGACGTGACGGGCCGCGGCCGGCATACCTCGTCATCGGCGGTGTCTCTGAGGCTGCCGGAGGCCAACGGCTGGGTCGTGGACACCCCGGGTGTGCGCTCGTTCGGCCTGGCTCACGTCGACCTCTCCAGGATCATCGTGCACTTCCCCGACCTCGCGCCCGGCGCCGAACAGTGCCCGCGGGGATGCACCCATGACGAGCAGGAGTGCGCCCTGGACGCCTGGGTCGAGTCAGGTCTTGCGGGAGCGGCCGGGGGGTCGCGGCTGGACTCGTTCCGTCGGCTGCTGCGCGCTCGCAAGACCCAGTCCGACGACTGACGTCCGGGGGATTCTTGTCAGGGGGCCATGTCGGGGCAGGCGCGCCACCAGTGCGATTCGCCCCGGTGTCCACCAGACGAGGCCCCGTGTCCACCAGACAGAACGGTGGTGAACCGTGGCGTTTGACGTGTTGGTGCCCAAAGCGGCTAGCGTGGCCGGGTGCCTGCCTATGACGATGACCTGCGCCTCGCCCACGTACTTGCCGATGCAGTCGAGCGGATCACGATGGCCCGATTCAGGGCCGAGGATCTCGTGGTCGAGTCCAAGCCCGATCTCACACTGGTCAGCGACGCCGACAAAGCGGCCGAGGAGGTCGTTCGCCACCAGCTCAAGCGCACCCGGCCCCGGGACGCCGTCGAGGGCGAGGAGTTCAAGGCCACCGGCCACGGACCGCGCCGCTGGGTCATCGACCCGATCGACGGGACCCACAACTTCATCCGGGGCGTCCCGGTCTGGGCCACCCTGATCGCCCTCGTCGACGACGGCGAACCCGTGCTCGGGCTCGTCGCGGCACCTGCGCTCAACCGCCGCTGGTGGGCGACCAACGGCTCGGGCGCATGGTGCGGACGCAGTCTCTCCAGCGCGAAAAGGATTGGCGTCTCGAAGGTTTCGCAGGTCTCGGATGCTTCGATGTCCTACTCGAGCATGGGCGGCTGGAAGAAGCACGACCGGTACGAGGCATTCCTGGCCCTGGCCGATGACTGCTGGCGGACCCGTGCATATGGGGACTTCTGGTCCTACATGCTCGTCGCCGAAGGTGCCGTCGACATCGCGGCGGAGCCAGATCTGCAGGTCTACGACATGGCCGCACTCGGGCCCATCGTTACCGAGGCCGGTGGCCGGTTCACCTCGCTGGCAGGGGTGCCCGGACCCTGGGGTGGCAACGCCGTGGCGACCAACGGCGTGCTCCACGACGAGGTGCTGTCCCGACTTGGCTGAGCGCACAGTCCCTAGGTTTGCGGTGAAACCCAAGCACGGTCCCTAGGTTTGGCGGACGATCTGTGCACGGTCCCTAGGTTTGCGGGTCAGGCTGGCAGGACTGTCAGGGGGCCGCGGTTCAGGGCCCTTACGCCTTCGGCATAGAGGCTGGCATCCCCCACGATGACCACGGTCCACTCGCCGTTGACATAGCGGTCGTAGGCCGCCGTCAGGGCCGCTGCATCGACATCCGCCAGCGCGAGCAGGTTCGCGGTGGTGAAGTCGGTGGTCAGGCCCTCCAGCGAGAGCGTGGCGGCCTCCTCTGCAACGGCGTCGGCGGTGGCGTAGCGGCCCGGCGCGGTCTTGCTGATGAAGTCGACGCCAGCGCGGGTCTCCTCCGCCGTGAAGCCCTCGCGGGCCTTGTCCAGGATGTCGAGCAGGAGCCCCAGCGCCTCGACGGTGGAGTCGGCCCGGACCGACCCGCTGGTCAGGAACAGGCCCCCACGCCGACGTGGCCGGAAGCCCGAACGGATGCCGTAGGTGAATCCCTTGTCCTCACGCAGGACCGCGTCGACCCTGGCGTTCGGGGACCCGCCGACGACGAAACCCAGCACCTGGTAGGCCGCCCACCCGCCCTCGACGCTGTGGTCCGGTCCGGGGCATCCGACGTAGAACTCGGTCTGGACCGAGCCGGGACGATCGACGAACACCACCCGCGCGGCGTCGGGCGCCCGGGCCGCCTCGCGCGGCTCGATCGCCTCGGCAGGGACCCCGCTCCAGGAACCCAGCGCCTGCTCGACCTCGGATACGACGTCCAGGTCGCTCAGGTCGCCGGCGACGACCACGGTGGCACCGGACGGCGCCACGTTGGCCGCGTGAAAAGCGACCAGATCCGGCGAGGTGATCGCGGCCACGGTCGCCTTGGCTCCCCCGGTCGGCCGGGAGGCTCGCTCGTCGGAGTCGAAGTACGTCGTGATGAACTCGAGCGCCGCGCGCTGACCGGGAACGGCTCGCTCCTGGTCGATCTCCGCCAGCCGCGTCTTGACGTGGCGGGACACCTCGTTGGCGGGAAACGCGGGCTCGCGCACGGCCTGGCTGAGCAGGTCGAGCGCATCGCTCAGGTGCCGCTTCGGCACGTCGACGTCAACGACCAGTCCGGCCTCGCTGACCCCCGCGCCGAGGGCGATCCCCTTGCGTTCCAACAGCTCAGCGAACTCCTCGGCCGTGTGCAGCGCCGTCCCCTCGTCGAGGGTCCGGGCCATGATCGTGGCGATGCCCTCGCGGTCAACCGGCTCGCGGTCAAGGGGCAGAGGCACCGCAAGGCAGACCGAGATGACGTACTGGCCGGGGATGTCGTAGCTGACCACGGCCAACCCGTTGGCGAGCCGGGCGCGCTGTGAGGCCGGGAACGACCAGGGCTCGGGAGCGCTGACCTCAGGCCTGCCGAGCACGCCGTCCGGCTGGGTCGCACCGTCCGGCTGGGTGACGCTCTCAGAGGGTGTCACTGGGTAGCTCCGTCCTGCTTGAGGTATGCCACGACGGCGCGGGACTGCGGCCTGAGCCACCTGCCGGCGGCTTCCTGCACCTGGGCCGGGGTCACCTCGGCAAGGCGGTCGAGGTAGGTGTTGAGATAGCCGGCGTCGCCCTGAAGCGTCGCGGAGTGGCAGATCTGGTCGGCCCGCTCCTCCTGGCTGGCCAGCGATGACAACCAGCCGCGCTCGGTCTGGGCCATCGCCGACTCCATCTCGATCTCGGTCGGTCCCTGCTCCGCGAACCGGACCAGCTCCTCGCAGGCGGCGGCCTCGACGGCGTCGGCGCTGAAACCCTCGGCGACGTCAATCAGCATGAACCCCAGGGAGATTCCGTCCACGAAGCCCATCGCGTGGGCCGAGACGCTGGTGGCGCTCTGCTCACGCCGGACGAGGCGTCGAACAAGCCGTGAGGTGGCCAGCCCGCCGATGATGTCCAAGGCCAGGGACGAGGCGAAGAACTCCGGGGTGTCGTCGACCGGGAGGCGGAAGGCGATGTACAGATGGTCGGAGGGGACATCCTCGATGTGCTCGTCACGAACCGGCGCCGGCAGGGGTGGCAACGGATCGACGGGCTCGCGACGGAGGGACGCAGTGGCCGGCAACGAGCCGAAATACCGCTCTGCCGAGGCGAACCCCTCGTCCGGCGCGAGGTCACCGACCAGGGCGAGCACCGTGTTGTTGGGCCCGTAGTGGGAGCGGAAGAAGTCGTGCACGTCCTGCAGGCTGGCGGCGTCCAGGTCAGCCATCGAACCGATGGTGGCGTGGTGGTACGGATGGCCCTTCGGGAAGATCGCCGCGTAGATGTCGATCAGGGCGTTGCCGTAGGGCATGTTGTCGTAACGCTGCCGCTTCTCCTCCTTGACCACGTCGCGCTGGTTGTCGAGGTTCTCCTGGCTGACCGCGTCCAGCAGGTGGCCGTGCCGGTCCGCCTCCATCCACAGGGCCAGATCCATCGCACCGCGGGGCACCGTCTCGAAGTAGTTCGTCCGGTCGAACCAGGTCGTGGCATTGAGTCGCCCGCCGGCCGCCATGAGCGCCGAGAAGTGCTCACCCGAGGCCACGTTGCGCGAGCCCTGGAACATCAGGTGCTCGAAAAGGTGGGCAAAACCCGTGCGGCCCTCGACCTCGTGGCGTGAGCCCACGTTGACCCACAGGTTGACGGTGACGTTGGGGACGCTGTGGTCCTCACTGACGATGACCCGCAGGCCGTTGGCCAGAGTACGTTCGGCGATCTTGTAGTCGAGCGGCATGCGCCCAGACTAGGGGACGACCTGCACCGCGAACGCACACGCGACCGCTCAGGGCCGGGGATCCTGCCCGGGCCGCGGAGACAGCGTCGGGAAGAACTCGTCGCCGAGCTGGTTGAGAGCCTGCCGGGCGAAGATCTGCTGCTGGGTGACCGTGCGCTCGGAGCGTCCCCGTCCGACGAAGCTCACGGCCCAGTGCAGCAGCGTGGTGAGGCGGTTCTTGAACCCGATCAGGTAGATGAGGTGGACGGCCAGCCACATCAGCCAGGCGGTGAACCCGCTGACCCGGAGCCGGCCGACGCTGGCAACGGCGCTGAAGCGCGAGATCGTCGCCATGCTGCCCTTGTCGCGGTACCTGAAAGCCTGGCCATCGGGCTTCCCTGCCAGTCGGGCCCGAATCTGGTGGGCAACGTGACGACCGCCCTGGATCGCGACCTGAGCCACCCCCGGAAGCCCGTCCAGCGCGATCATGTCGCCCACCACGAAGACCTCGGGATGGCCGGGCAGGGTCAGGTCGGGCAGCACTGCGACCCGCCCCGCGCGGTCCAGCCCGGCGCCGGACTGCTCCGCGAGCTGCGCCCCGAGGGGGCTGGCCGCGACACCGGCGGCCCACACCTTGCAGACGGACTCGATCCGGCGACGCCCGCGGGCATCCTCGACCTCGATGCCGGTCCCGTCGACTCCCACGACCTTGGCGCCCAGCTGCACCTCCACCCCGATCCGGCGGAGCCTGGCCTGCGCCTTGGCACCCAGATGGTCACCGAAGGAGCCGAGCACGGCCGGTGCCGCATCCAGCAGGATCACCGTGGCGTCGCGGGGGTCGATGCGACGGAACTCGTGGCGCAATGTGCGGTGCGCGAGCTCGGCGATCTGTCCCGCCATCTCCACCCCGGTCGGCCCCGCGCCGACGACCACGAAGGTCATCAGCCGGGCGCGCTGCACCTCGTCCTCGATGAGCTCGGCCATCTCGAAGCTGCCGAAGATGCGGCCCCTCAGCTCCAGCGCGTCGTCGATGCTCTTCATGCCCGGTGCGAAACGCGCGAACTGGTCGTTGCCGAAGTACGACTGGCCGGCTCCCGCGGCCACCACGAGCGAGTCGTACGCCGTGACCCTGGTCTGGTCCAGCACGGTGGAGGTGACGGTGTGGCCGGCGAGGTCGATCGTCGTGACCTTGCCGAGCAGGACGCGTGAGTTGCGCTGGCGCCCGAGGATCTCGCGGGTCGAGGGCGCGATCTCTCCCTCGGACAGGATGCCCGTCGCCACCTGGTAGAGCAGCGGCTGGAACAGGTGATGGGAGGTCCTGGCGATGAGGGTGATGTCGACGTCGGCCCCCTTGAGCGCCTGGGTGGTGAACAACCCGCCGAAGCCTGAGCCGATCACGACCACCCGGTGGCGACCATCGCGACGTGCACCGCCTGCGTCATCCCCGTCCACGGCATTCTGGCTCACCGCTCCACCGTACCCAGAAACGGTGCTCAGAAACGCGCCAGCACCCGGGCCAGGACCGCCAGCGCCACGGCGTTGATGCCCAGGATCAACCAGACGAGCAGGGTGATGCTCTGGTCGTAGGCCAGCCCGAGCGTCACGCCCGCGAGCAGCAGGCCCAGGCCACGGGCCAGAGCCAGCCAGCCGAACGCGATCGACCGCCCGGCCGGCGCGACGAGATCGGTCACGACGGCCTTGACGGTCGAGTCCAGGACGCCGTTGACGACTCCCCAGATCGCCACGCCGACCCAGACCAGGAGCGCATCGGCGGTGAAGGCGACGGCGCTCACACCGGCTGCGACAGGCACCGCGAGCAGGACCTTCGGGCCGCGCCGGTCGAAGACCCGGCCCATCAGCAGGCCACTGAGCCCGTCAACCAGCATCGCCAGCGCAAAGAGCACCGGCACCTGCGCCGACGTCAGCAGGTGCTGAGTCTGCGCGTGGAAAGCCAGCAGGGGGAACGAGGCGATCCCCAATGACATCAGGGCGATCGCGCCGATGTACTGCTGGAGCAGCAGCGGCAGCACGACCCGGGAGTGCCCACGCCGCCGCCGCGTCCAGGGCCCGTGCGAGTCGCCTGCGTGTGCTTGCCGCGCCGAGGGCGCGGTCTCGGCTGGCGCCCGTTCGGATACAGCCCGTTCGGATACCGCCCGTTCGGATACCGCCCGTTCGGATACCTCCCGTTCGGATACCGCCCGTTCGGATGCCGCCCGTTCGGATGGCGCCCGTTCGTATGCCGCCGGGTCCGGGACACGATGGCGCAGCCAGAAGAGCAGCGCCAGCACGAGGAGGCCGGGAACGAGGAGGACCCCGAAGGCCAGCCGGTAGTTGCCCGCGTCGTGCGAGAGAACCACCGCCAGCAGCAGGGGTCCCGCCATGGCGCCCGCCTGATCCATCGCCTGATGGACCCCGAACGCCGTTCCTCCACCGGTCTGGGTGGAGGCATGGGACAGCAGGGTGTCCTTGGCCGGGGAACGGACAGCCTTGCCCAGCCGCTCGGTGCCGTAGAGCAGCAACGCCGGGGCGATCACCGTGGTCGAGCCGATCAGGGGAACGCTCAGGACCGTGAGCGCATAGCCGGTGATGGTCCACGTCCAGTAGCGCCCGCGGCGCTGAACCAGGTACCCGGAGGCAACGCGCAGGCCGTAGCCGATGAACTCCGCTGCCCCGGCGACCGCTCCCACCAGGGCCGCCGACGCCCCGAGGGTTGCCAGGTAGGGCCCGATGATGCTGCGCCCGCCCTCGTAGACCATGTCGGCGAAGAGGCTGACGAGGCCGAAGCAGAGGACGAAGTGCCACGGACGCAACTGCGGGCGAGGACTAGGTCTGGACGTCTGCGACCTTGCCCAGGATCCGGCGCTGGATGCGCAGGTCGTCGCGGATGCCGTACGGGACGGGCAGGTTACGGGCGTTCAGCTCGGCGGTGTATGCCTCGAGCGCCAGCAGCAGGCGGGTCCGAGGCGCGTCGACCAGCCTCGATCGGCCCAGGGGTGCGCGACGGGCGACCGTCAACGCGGCCCGTGCGCTCAGGACCTCCTGGAAGAGGGTCATCAGGTGGTCGAACCCAAAACCTGGATCCGCCTGGGAAAGGGGAGCCATGGTTTTCACCCGGTTTCTGTCGGTCACAGCCACGTCGGACGACGCTCGTCCCGACAGGTGTGACACTACGCCCGACTCCCCCGCATCGGAGGCTCAGCGCCTGTGATCTTCAGACATTCTCACCCATGGGCCAGTCATCGGGGACACCGGGGTCGGCGGTCCCATCCCTCTCGTCCCGCTCCGCCCACTCCAGCAGGGTCTCCAGGGAGTACGCCGCGTCGTCGATGCCCGCGTGCAGGTCCCCCAGCGCGGCGAACCGTCCCGGCACCGTGGCAATGGTGCAGTCCGCCGGCAGGACGTCGTCGACCTCGTCCCAGGTGATCGGGGTCGACACCGGCGCCTGCGGATGACCGCGCACCGAGTACGCGCTGGCGATCGTGTGATCGCGGGCGTTCTGGTTGTAGTCGACGAAGACCGCCCGCGGGTCGCGGTCCTTGCGCCACCAGGTGGTGGTCACGTCGGCGGGTGCCCGCCGTTCCACCTCACGTGCGAAGGCCAGCGCGGCCCGGCGTACGTCCGCGAAACCCCACGCAGGCTCGATCCGCACGTAGACGTGCAGGCCGGAGCCGCCCGAGGTCTTAGGCCAGCCCACCACGCCCAGCTCACCGAGCACCTCCTGGGCGACGCGGGCAACGCGGCGGACCGTGTCGAAGCCGCACTCCGGCATGGGGTCCAGGTCGATCCGCCACTCGTCGGGCCGTTCGGTGTCGGTGCGCCGGGTGTTCCAGGGATGGAACTCGACCGTGGACATCTGCACCGCCCAGATCACTGCTGCCAGCTCGGTGACGCACAGCTCGTCGGCATGGCGGTTGTATCGCGGGAAGCTGACCCGGACGGTCTCGACCCAGTCCGGGGCGCCGCGCGGGAGCCGCTTCTGGTGCACCTTCTCGCCAGTGACTCCCCGCGGGAACCGGTGCATCATGCACGGTCGCTCACGCAGGGCGCGAACGATCCCGTCACCGACACCGAGGTAGTAGCGGGCCAGGTCGAGCTTGGTCTCCCCCCGCGCCGGAAAGTAGACCCGGTCAGGGTTGGAGATCCGCACGGTCCGGTCCCCGACGACCAGGTCGACTGCTGGGGAGCTGCTGCCCGTGGCGGCCATGGAAACCAACCTAACGACGATCCACGCCGCGCTCCAGCAGATACCGTCCCTAGGTTTGACCCGGATCGGCCGGCACCGTCCCTAGTTTGACCCGGATCGGCCGGCACCGTCCCTAGGTTTGACCCGGATCAGCCGGCACCGTCCCTAGGTTTGACCCGGATCAGCCAGCACCGTCCCTAGGTTTGACCCGGATTGAGACAAGATGACTAGTTACTAGTAGTAGCAACTGCTCGAACTGTGTGAGATAATTCAGTCGCTAGATCAGGGAGAACCTCCACGCTCAGGAAGGCAGGATGCGATGCCAGAACCCATCGACAAACTGAAGGCCGAGTTCTTCAAGACCCTCGGGCACCCGGCACGCATCCGGATCCTGGAGCTGCTGGCCGAGGGCGATCGTTCGGTGGGCGAGCTGATGCCCAAGCTCGGGCTGGAGTCCTCGCACCTTTCGCAGCAGCTCGCGGTTCTGCGCAGGACCGGCATGGTCGTGGCCCGCAAGCAGGGAAACAACGTGATCTACTCGATCGCCTCCAAGGACATGTCCGAGCTTCTCCTGCTCGCCCGCAAGGTGTTGACCGGCCTGCTCACCGACCAGATGGTCCTCCTGAAGGATCTCCAGGCCGGCGGCCAGGAGACGGAGCCAGCGGCCCACTGATGACGTCGCCTGCCACGCCCTCCGAAGCAGGGGACCAATGAGCTGGATCGGCAGGATCCGTCGGGTCGGACGCATCGCCGAACCTGCCCCCGACGCACCCGGGTCAGCCGCGGCGCTCACCCCGGTCGCGCCCCCGACCGGAGTGAGCGGCTCACTGCAGCTGCGGCACGTGGACTGCGGGTCCTGCAACGGTTGTGAGATCGAGATCACCGGAGCCTTCTCCTCGGTCTATGACGCGGAACGGTTCGGGGCGCGCGTGGTCGCCTCGCCGCGCCACGCCGACGGGCTGATCACCACCGGTGTGGTCACCCACAACATGCGTCAGCCCCTGCTCAACACCCTCGACGCCGTTCCGGAGCCCCGCGTGGTCATCGCCGTGGGCGACTGCGCCATCAATGGCGGCGCCTTCGCGCAGGGCTACGGCGTGGTCGGGTCGGTCGCCGACGTCATACCGGTGGATGTCGAGGTCCCCGGCTGTCCACCCACCCCGGCGCAGATCATCGCGGCGCTGCGAACGGTCACCGGCCGGTGACCACCTCCCTTCACGAACCCCCCGCCACCGCACCTCCCGGCGAGAGCGCGCGCACCGCGCGCCGGGCG
>Ga0209798_10002068_pt1 | contig 11915 bp, 15 predicted proteins | sample DOMMetBare3Fresh_FD_187475 | JGI IMG/M metagenome (GOLD analysis project Ga0209798, IMG submission 187475) | Wetland sediment microbial communities from St. Louis River estuary, USA, under dissolved organic matter induced mercury methylation -... | ecosystem: Environmental > Aquatic >...
CAACACCACCGCGATTTCACACCGGTCGTGCCGCTGGCGGACGATTGCCTGACTGCGGGCAACCGACAGGCAGCCGGATGAATGATCGCGATCCGGGCGCAGTGACCTTTCGCCCTCTCCCCGCGGATGTTGAGGATTCGGGCCTTGCGACGCCGGAACAGTGGCAACGGCACCGACGTTGAAGTCGACGCATTGGATGACGCGCGGTGGCGCGCTCGCAAGATCGGAGGACCGCTATGGCCGGCATCGACCCTGAAGGCAGGCGCCTTCCCATCAAGCTGGACAGCACCTCCAACGGCGAATTCGCGCCGGTGCCGCTGTGGCCGGCCAACCTCGAAGCCAACCGCCTCGCGCATGAGGCCGCTGCGGAAAATTCGAAGCGTCTGGCTTGCTCCAAGAGGTCGTTCATGACCTCGTCCTGCGGTGCAGCAAGCACGCTGCTGGCCTTCAACGCGGCCAACGCCGCTGCCGGAAAGACCGGCGGGTTCTTCGACTTGCCCAAAGCAGCAGGCCTGGACCTGCAGCTCGCTCGCGCGCAGGTGGGACCTGCCAAGCAGGAGTTCATACTCGACGTCCAGGGCCATTTCATCGACACGCCGAAGGGCAACGCGAAGAACGCCGAGGTGTTCCTCAAGGACGTGTTCATGGACAGCGACACCGATGTGATGGTGCTGTCTTTCGTCCCCTCTGCTCGCAACGCCGAGCCGGTGACGATTCAGGCCGCCGACGAAGTGCGGCGGCTGGTCGACAAGCTCGAAGGGACGCACCGACTGCTGCTGCACGGACGCGTCAACCCAAACCAGCCCGGCGACCTCGAGGGTATGGACGAGCTGCACCAGAAGTGGGGCGTGAGCGCCTGGAAGACCTACACGCAATACGGCCCGAAGGGCGAAGGCTACTTCCTGTACGACGACGTCGGCATTCGCTTCATCGAGAAAGCGCGCGCCCTGGGAGTCAAGAACATCTGCATCCACAAGGGACTTCCGTTCGGCCGTCGCTCCTACGAGCACAGCCAGTGCAGCGACATCGGCGTCGTGGCGAAGCGCTATCCGGACGTGAATTTCCTCATCTATCACTCGGGCTTCGTCAGCACAGTGACCGAGAAAGCCTATGACGCGAGCGCAAAGAGCGACGGCATCGACACGCTCATCGCTTCGCTGTACAAGCATCACGTCAAGCCGAACAGCAATGTGTATGCAGAGCTCGGCAGCACCTGGCGTTTTCTCATGCGTGACCCCGAGCAGGCGGCTCACGCGCTGGGAAAGCTGATCGTGGCGTGCGGCGAGAACAACGTCCTGTGGGGCACCGACTCGATCTGGTACGGCTCGCCGCAAGACCAGATCCAGGCCTTCCGGACGTTCCAGATCTCCGAGCAATTGCGCGAACGGCACGGATATCCCGAGATCACTCCGGCGTTGCGGGCAAAGGTCTTCGGCTTGAACGCCGCAAAGGTCTATGGCCTCACGCCGGCAGACGTGAAGCGGTACACCGCACGCGACGCGATTGCGAAGAAGCGCGCCGCCTACCTCGAGAATCCCGAGCCGCACTTCAGAACCTACGGGCCGAAGACGCGGCGCGAGTTCCTGAGCGTGTTTCACCCTGCAGGTTGACTGTGCGGGCGACTGGGTTTGCGATCCCGGCGACTCGCCGACCTCTGGTCCCATCGACACAGCGGCGCGAGGTTTGTGCTCAACCTCACTCACGCGCAACGGCGGCTCAAGCTATTTTGAGAACTTCAGATGGAGATTTGTAGCATGGCTAAGCTCGTGTTCGGAATGAACCAGTCCCTGGACGGCTACGTCGACCATTTGGCGTTTGCGCCAAGCCCCACGCTCTTCCGCCACTTCATCGAGGAGGCGCAGAGCCAGGCGGGCAGTGTCTACGGTCGCCAGATGTATGAGGTCATGCGTTACTGGGACGACGATCACCCTGAATGGGATGCAGCGGAACACGCCTTCGCGGCGGCGTGGCGGAACCAACCGAAATGGATCGTCTCACGCACGTTGAAGTCGGTCGGCCCCAACGCCAGGCTTGTTGAGGATGATCTTGAGGGCGCGATCCGCGAGCTGAAGGCCGAACGCGACGGGGAGATCGAAGTTGCTGGCCCGGACTTGGCGCAAAGCCTCACCGAACTTGGCCTGATCGATGAGTATCGAATCTATCTGCATCCCGTCGTGCTTGGTCATGGGAAGCCATATTTCGCCGGACCCCGGCCGCCGCTCCGCCTTATGGCTAATGATCGGATTGGCGAGGATGTGATCAGGTTGGCCTACGTTCCTGGCTAGTGTCCTGTCGCAGAAATACGCTTCGCGATTCGTTCGATCTTCTGCAGGATCGAGTCGGCGGTGGCGACCCACTGAAACGGCGATGCGTCGGCGTTGTAGCGCTGCACGAATAGTTCGATTTGCTGCTTGAGTTCGCGCACGCTGGTGAAGGAATTGCGCCGGATGGCGCGCTCGGTGATGAGCGCGAACCAGCGCTCCACTTGGTTGAGCCAGGAACTGTAGGTCGGGGTGAAATGCATGTGAACGCGCGGGTGACGCGCCAGCCACGCCTTGACCTTGGCGTGCTTGTGGGTGACGTAGTTGTCCACGATCAGGTGCAAGTCCATCTCGGGCGGAGTCTGCTTGTCGATCTGGCGCAGGAAGTCCAGAAACTCCTGGTGGCGGTGCTGCGCACGCACGCGCGAGATCACCTGTCCGTTGGCCACATCCAGCGCGGCGAACAATGTCGTGGTGCCGTGACGGACGTAGTCATGGGTGATGCCCTCGACATAGCCCAGGCCCATCGGCAACACCGGCTGCGTGCGCTCCAGCGCCTGGATCTGGCTCTTCTCGTCCACGCACAGCACCAGTGCGTGATCAGGCGGGTTCAGGTACAGGCCCGTGATGTCGCGCACCTTCTCCACGAACGCCGGATCGTTGGACAGTTTGAAGCTGCGCGAACGATGCGGGGCAATGCCTGCGGCGCGGAACAGGCGGTGGGCCATGTCCTTGCTGATATTCGCTTCGGCGGCGAAGCTGCGCACGCTCCAGTGCGTCTGCTTGGACGGGCGGGTCTGCAGCGCCTGGTTCAATAGGTCGGCCACTCGCTGATCGTCCAGGGTCCTCGGCCGGCCAGGACGTGGCTCGTTGCGTAGACCCGCCAGACCGTCATCAGCGTAGCGAGCGCGCCACTTGCGGATCGTCGGTTGCGACACGCCGAGTTGCTCGCCGATCGCGCTCGGCGCCAAACCGTCGGCCGTCAGCAACACAATGCGCACCCGCTGCGCAACCGCCTGAGGCGTTCGCCTGGAGCGCGCCACCTTCTCGAGCTCAAGTCGTTGCTCCCGCTGCAATGTGAGTGCCGCATCCGCACGCATCTGGCGCATCGTCGCCTCCGGTCATCAATGTACCGGATGTGATGCAAGAAACGTGCGATGTATTAATGCGACAGTACACTAGTGGCCTGCAAGGTGCGGGCAGCGCCTTCCGATTTCAGCGTCACTGGCGACTAGGTCCGCGTCCCCAGCCACCCCTCGGGCTCGCGCAGCGCAGCCTCGAAGTCCTGCACATAGCGGCCGACGTGCACACCGTCCATCAGTGCATGGTGCACCTCCACCGACATCGGCAACCACAAGTGGCCGCCTTCAGCTTGCGCACGTCCGAAGGCAAAACGCGGAATCGAATCCTCGACCTTCCAGTTTCTCGCGTGGCTGAAGCTCGTGAAATGGAGCCACGGCAGCGATGTGAAGTACACGCGCGCCACATCGTCGGGCCTGGGCTCGAACGAAGCCCGCATCGTGCGCGCGGCGTCGACCGCCGCACCCGCTTGCGTCGCAAAGGTTTCGAAGTCCAGCGTGTGTTCGAACTCGGCGAAGAAGAAACTCTCGCCATCGTCGCGCAGCACGGTCGTGCTGCCATGCACGACCTCGTGCACGCGCACGCGGTCCGCTTCGAGACGCAAGCGGAACGGCTGGTGCACGTTGGCCAGCCGCAGCGCAAGGAAGTAGCAGGCCAGCGACAGCCCGCCGCCGTCGCGCGCCGCGAGCGCCGCCTTCAGCCGCGCCACGTCCAGGCGCACGCAGACGTTGAAGTACGGCTTGTCGAAGCCACGGAAGAACTCGAACGCGTCGCGGCGCGCCCAGGTGGTGGTGTCGAGAAAGGTGCTCATGGCATGTCGCTGCCCATTGTCGCCGCGACGGGCTTAAATTGCCGGTCCCGGTCCACGCACAGGAGCCCACCATGTCGCTGATCCAGCCCTACCTTTTCTTCAACGGCCGCTGCGACGAAGCCATTGCTTTCTACCAACGCGCGCTCGGCGCCGAGACGACGGTGCTGATGCGCAACAAGGATGCGCCCGAACCGCCGCCGCCAGGCAGGTTGCCGCCCGGCAGCGAAAACAAGGTCATGCATGCCACGCTGAACATCGGCGGCGCGATCGTCATGGCCAGTGACGGCATGAACAGCGGCGCCACCGAGTTCAAGGGCTTCAGTCTGTCGCTGGGCTACTCAAGCGAAACCGAAGCGCAACGCGCCTTCAACGCACTCGCCGATGGCGGCCGCATCGACATGCCGCTCGGCAAGACCTTCTGGTCGGCCTGCTTCGGCATGGTGACCGACCGCTTCGGGGTGCAGTGGATGGTCAGCCTTGACCACTGAGGGCGGCACCAACTCGGCAAGGCTGTTCCTCGCGCTCTGGCCCTCGCCTGCGGTCCGGCGCCACCTGGTCGAACTGCAGTCGCGATGGGCCTGGCCCCCGGGCGCTGCATGCACGCTCGCCGACAACCTGCACCTGACGCTGCACTTCATCGGCGCCGTGCCTGCGGTGCGGGTGCCCGATGTGATGGAGGGTCTGCGTGTCAGCGCGCCACGCGTCACGCTCGAGCTGGACACACCCGAGGTCTGGCCCAACCGCTGTGCCGTGCTGTGCCCGAGTGCTGTGCCGGCGGCGTTGGCCTGGCTGCACAACACCCTGGCGCAATCACTGCACGTGCAAGGGCTACCGGTCGAGCCGAGGCCGTTTCGCCCGCACGTCACGCTGGCCCGCAACGCCGCCGGCGCCGTCCCGCCAGCGCAGCCTGCAACGCTGCGCTGGCCGGTGCGCGGCTACGAGCTCGTGCAATCGGCCGCCGGCCGCTACACACCGTTGGCGCGTTACCGCGGCATGGGTTGAAGCGCCAGCAGCCCGACGCGCGCCGGCTCCGGATAGCGGTAGATGGTTTCGTTGAGGTAGCGCGCCACGTCTTCCACCTCGGCCTCGGTCCAGCCCAGGCTGGCCACGCCCTGCCAGCGCTGGACCTGAGCCTTCAGCGTGTCCCAATTGGTGGCCAGCTTCTTCTCGCGCCAATGCATCTGCGAGGTGTGGCAGGCGCCGCAGTGCGTGTCGTAGAGCAGCTCGCCGCGCGACGGCGATTGGGCCTGCACCGCGCCGCCCATCGCCATCAACCAGCAGCACAGCACCGCGCACGGGCCGACACGTGCAGATACAAGCCAATGGATGTTCATCATGCTGCCCTTCTAACGCCTGCCGGCGAGCGCGGGGGCGATCCAGATCAATGCCAGGCCACCCCGCCGGACGATCGGCGCTGGCGGCGGCCGTTGTACCCTTGCGCTCCCGCGCAGCCCCCACTTGACACCACAACCCCATGTTCGGTCGATCCAAACCCGTCGTCCTCAGCTACGGCAGCCGCCGGTCGCGCGGCTGGCGCCCGCCACGCTGGCTGGTGCTGCTGCTGTTGGGCATCGCGGCCGGCGCCGGCGGCCTGTGGCTGCTGCAGGAAAGATACCTGCCGCCGCGGCTGGCCGCCGACGAAACGCGCGAACTGCGCAGCGCCTACGACCAGGCCGATGCCGAGCGCAAGAGCCTGAAGACCCAGCTCGCCTCGGCCACGCAGCAGCTCGAAGCCGCGCAGGCCACCACCAAGCGCCAGAGCGAAGAACTGGCTGCACCGCGGGCAGCCGCGCAACAACTGCGCGACGACATGAGCGCTCTGATCGCCGCCCTGCCCGCCGACCCCCGAGGCGGCGCGGTTGAAGTGCGCACCGCGCGCTTCGCGATGCAGGGCAACGCGCTGGCCTACGACGTCGTGCTGACGCGCGAGCGCGCCGATGCCGCCAAGCCGTTGCCCGGCGTGATGCAGTTCAACGTGCTCGGCCTCAACGCGCGCGGCGCCGAGACCACCGTGTCGCTCAAACCGGTGGACGTGTCCGTCGGCACGCACGCCCTCGTCCGCGGCAGCATGCCGATGCCCGACGGCGTGCGGCCACGCCAGGTCACCGTGCAGGTGCTCGACGCGCCCGGCGGCAAGATGCTGGGCATGCGCATCATGCTCGTCAAGTAGCGGCCGCGGATGGACCGGCTGTTCTTTCTGTTGGGCAGCCTGAGCGCCGGCAGCGCCGTCGCCCTCGGCGCTTTCGGCGCGCATGCGCTGAAGGCGCGCCTGTCGCCCGAGATGCTGGCGGTGTACGAAACCGGCGTGCGCTACCAGATGTTCCACGCGCTGGCGCTGCTGGCCGTGGCCTGGGCCGCGACGCGCTGGCCGGGCCCGGCAATGACTGCCGGCGGCTGGCTGATGGTCGCTGGCACCGTGTTGTTCTCGGGCAGCCTGTATGCACTCAGCCTCACCGGCGTGCGTGGCCTGGGCGCCGTGACGCCGCTCGGCGGCGCGGCCTGGCTCGTCGGCTGGGGATGCGTCGCGTGGGGCGCCTACAAAGGCGCGGGCGCACAATGATGATGAACACCGAGGACTGGCCAAGGAGCTGATCATGGAGGGCACATCCAACACGCCTGACGTCGTCATCGAGGCGCGCACCGTCGATGCCGGCCGCGGCGTGGCCTGGTGGAGCGAAGGCTGGGCGCTGTTCATGCGCAGCGCGCTGCTGTGGGTGGCATTGGGCGTGATCCTGATCATCGGCTTTGCACTGGTCGGCATGGTGCCGCTGCTCGGCGCGCTGGCCACGGCGCTGCTGACGCCAGTGTTCGTTGCCAGCTGGCTGGTGGCCGCGCGCAAGGTCGAAGGCGGCGGCACGCTCGAAGTCGGCGACCTCTTCACCTGCTTTCAGGGCGACCGGCTGACACCATTGCTCGTGCTCGGCGCGCTGTTCGCTGCGGCCACGCTGATCATGCTGCTGGTGGCCGGCATGTTGGGCGCGGGCGCGGTGTTCGGCCTGATGGGTGGCGGCATGCACCGCGGCAGCGCGGCCGGCATGATATCGGCCATGGGCGCCGGCTTCACGGCTATCCTGGTGTTCTTCATCTTCGGCATGTTGGCCACCGCGGCCCTGTGGTTCGCGCCGGCACTGGTGGTGTTTCGCAACGTGCCGCCGGTCGATGCCGTGATGACCAGTCTGCGCGCAGTGCTCAAGAACGTGCTGCCGTTCCTGGTCTACGGCGTCATCCAGCTCGTGCTGGCCGTCTTCGCCTCCATCCCCTTCGCACTCGGCTGGCTGGTGTTGCTGCCGGTGATGCTGCTGACGGCGTACGTGTCGTACCGCGACGTCTTCGCAGCCGCTTAACTTGCACCGCCCCGGGACACCAGGTTCAACCCTCCATGCAGGCCGAAGCCAGCGCCATGGTGCGACCGTTCGAGAGTCGATCGGTCGACCCTGGCTGCTCGATGACCTGGTGGTCGGATGCCGGGACGCTCTTCCTGCGCAACGCGCTGGGGTGGGTGGCGTTCGGCGCGGTGCTGATGCTGGCCTTTGGTCTCATCGGCATGGTGCCGTTTGCCGGCGTGCTGGTGACAGCGCTGCTGTCACCGCTGTTGCTCGGCGGCTGGATGCTCGCGGCCCACCAGGTGCAAGGCGGTGGCGCGCTCGACGCAAGCGGCCTGTTCGCAGGCTTCCGGGGCGCACATCTCAGGCCGCTGCTCACGCTCGGCGCCTGGCTTGCAGTCGCCACGCTGTTGATCATCCTGGTGAGCCACGCGCTCGGACTCGGCGCGCTGCAGGGCGCAGTGGCCATCGACGCCCCTGCGGACGCGCTCGCGCACACCGCATTACGCACCGCCATGCTGAGCTTGCTGTTGCTGTTCGTCTTCAGCCTGCTCGTGACTGCGGCGTTGTGGTTCGCGCCCGCGCTGGTGGTGCTGCGCGGCGCTTCGCCCTGGGATGCGGTGGTCGCCAGCCTGCGCGCGGTGCGCGACAACGGGCTCACGTTCCTGCTTTACGCCGTGGTCCAGTTGCTGCTGGCCGCAGTGGCCACGCTGCCCTACCAGGTCGGCTGGCTGGTCTTCCTGCCGGTGATGTTGCTGACGGCGTACGTGTCGTACCGCGACGTGTTCGGCGAGCCGGCCGCGCTCGCGGCGTGACTCAACGCGCGCCGAAGCGCAGACCGGCAAACAAGTCCTTGAACTCGCGCGGCTGCGAGCGCCAGTACTGCGGCGGGGCACTCACCTGCGCGCCGAGCTTTGCAGCAGCGTGCCACGGCCAGCGCGGGTCGTAGAGCATGGCGCGGGCCAGCGCCACCGCATCGGCCTGGCCCGTGGCGACGATCGCCTCGGCCTGTTGCGCTTCGGTGATCAGGCCGACGGCGACGGTCGGCAGCGCGGTTGCGTCCTTGATGCGCGCCGCCAACCCCACCTGATAGCCCGGCCCGAGAGGAATCTTCTGCTGCGGCGACACGCCGCCGCTCGAGACGTGAACCGCCGCGCACCCGCGTTCCTTCAGCGCCCGGGCAAAGGCAATCGCGTCGTCGACATCCCAGCCGCTGCCGTCGACCCAATCGGTCGCCGAGACGCGCGCCCACACCGGCCGCTCGGCCGGAAACGAAGCGCGCACCGCGTCGAAGACCTCGAGCGGAAAGCGCATGCGGTTGGCGAGGCTGCCGCCAAAGGCGTCGCTGCGCCGGTTGGCGATCGGCGAGAGAAACTGATGCAGCAGGTAGCCGTGTGCCGAATGCAGCTCGATGCCCTGCAGGCCCAGCCGCGCCGCACGCCGCGCGGCTGCGGCAAAGGCCTCGCGCACGCGCGCCAGGCCGGTGTCATCCAAGGCCTGCGGCGCGTCCTCGCCGTCGATATGCGCCAGCGCCGACGGCGCCACCGCAGGCCAGGACCCTGGCTCGCCGAGCGCGATCTGCGCCCCGCCTTCCCACGGTGCGCGGCTCGACGCCTTGCGCCCCGCATGCGCGAGCTGGATCGCCAGCGGCATCGTCGAATGCGCGCGCACCGCGTCGAGGACGCGCTTCAGTGCCGCCTCGTTGGCATCCGAATACAGGCCCAGGCAGCCCGGCGTGATCCGCCCCTGCGCCTCCACCGCCGTGGCCTCGAGGATCAACAGCCCCGCACCCGACAGCGCCAGGTGGCCGAGGTGGATGAGGTGCCAGTCCGTCGCCGAGCCGTCCACCGCCGAGTACTGGCACATGGGGGCGATGACGATGCGGTTGGGGAGCGCAAGGGCGCCGATCTGCAGCGGTGTGAAAAGCAAACTCATTCTTCGATGACTCCGGGAGATGGCAGCATGACTTGATGATGCTACGGCGCCTGCGATGTGGCCGCTGCAATGTGGCCGCTGCAAGGTAGCCGCTGCAGGTGTAGCTCGCTGGCTCGCTGTTACCGAGCGCCCATGCAGCTTTACCAACGCGCAATTGCACGGCGCGCCGCCGCGCGTACCATCGAGCTTCGGACCCGCCATGGTTGCCTTGACCCGTGCGATTGGATTGCCATGAAGACCCTCGCCACCGCATCCGTCCTCCTGTTGGCTGCCGCCTCGATGGCCAGCCCGAGCCTGGCGCAGACGCCCTCGCGCAGCCGGGCGTACGAATCGGACGCGCCGGCTCCGCCGCCGCCATCGACCGGCGATCGCGGCACCGTCATCTCCGTCACCCCCATCGTGCAGCAGGTCGCGGTGCCGCGCCAGGTCTGCTATGACGAGGCCGTGACGACGCAGCGGGCGCCCTCTGGTGGAGGCGCCCTGGTGGGTGCGATCGTCGGCGGGGCGTTGGGCAACGGTGTCGGTGCTGGCGTCGGCCGGGCCGCCGCCACCGCGTTCGGTGCGCTGGGCGGTGCGGCCATCGGCAACAGCATCGAGGCCAACGGCCAGCTCACGCAGGCCCAGACCGTGCGCCGCTGCACCACCGAGACCGCCTACGAAGACCGAACGGGCTCGTACAGCGTCGTCTACGAATACGGCGGACGGCAATACACGACCGTGATGCGCCGCGATCCGGGCCGCTACGTGCAGGTGCAAGTGCAGGCCGTAGCAGAGGGTGAAGCCGCACCGCAATATGCGCCGCCGCAGTACGTGCCGCCGCCGCGCCCGCGCAGCAGCCCGCCGGTATCGTCACGGCCGCCGCCGGTTTATGTCGATCGAGGCGACTACACCCCGCGGTACGCCGAACCGGCGTACGCGCCCTATCCGCCTCCGCCCCCCGCGGTCTACTACGACTACGGGCCGCAGCCCTATCCGTACGCGGCGCCCTTCGGCACCGGGTTGGTGGTGGGCGCGCTGATCGGCTACGGCGTGAGCCACGGCTACCGCAGACACGGCTGGCGCGGCTACCGCGGACGCTGAGAGCGCGCATCAATCGCCCAGCATCTGGGCGCAAAAGTCCTGCACGCGGAGCACCGGGCATAGTCCTGGCGCACCCGCCAGCGCGAGCAAGTCGCGGTCGCCCGAGACCAGCGCGTGCGCCTTGCCGGCGATGGCCAGGTGCAGGAACGGCAGGTCGAATGCGTCTCGGCACGCTGGCGCAGACGCTGGCGGGTCGGGGATCTGCACCACCCGCATCCACGGCATGACGTCGGCCAGCAGTTGCTCCTGCTCATCCACCGACAGCCGGAACTTCGGATAGGCCAGCACCCGGACGAGCTCGCGTGCGGTCGCGGTGCTGGCCAGCATCACGAAGTGCCCCGTCTGCCAGCCACCTCGAACGCGCGCTGCCCAGCCGCCGCCGAACAGCAGCGCCGATAGCACGACATTGGTGTCCAGCACCACGCGCGGCGGCGCCTTCTTCATGCGCGGCGCGCGGGCTTCGTCTTCTTCTTCGGCGCTGCCGGGGCCGCGTTGCGCCTGGCCACGCGGTAGGCCGCTGCCGGCTCCGCCACCATGGTTGCAGTGCCACCGGTGCGCGCCCAGCGCACGGCATCGGCGACGTCGGCTTCGCCCAGGCCGAGCGCCGCCAGCTTGGCGCGCACCGCGTCGCCGCGCTGGATGCGCACGGGGGTCAGCACGATCTGGCCGTCGCGCACCTCGACGTCGAAGTACTCCGTGGCGCCCACCGCCTGCACCGCGCTCTTGGGCAGCGTGAGCTGGTTCTTGGACGTGATCTTGGCGAGCATGGAAAACCCAGGAAGTAAGGAATCCTTACTTTACCACCGGCGCCGTCGATCCGCCTTTCAGTACAACGCCCCCGCCAGGAACGCCGTCGCCCGCCCGTGCGCCAGCGCGGCGCTTGGCGCGTGGTACGAGGCGCGGGCCCAGCAGTTGAAGCCGTGCATCGCGCCGGGGTACACGTGCACCTCGGCGCCCTTGCCGGCCATGGCCTGGCGCACCTGCTCCACCGCCGACAGCGGAATGTTGTCGTCGCGCTCGGCGTAGTGAAACTGCACCGGGCAGCGGATCGCGGCCGCACGCTCGAGCTGCCCGTGGATGCCGCCGCCGTAGAACGGCACCGCCGCATCGACATCGGTCGTCGCCGCAGCGAGATACGCCAGCCGCCCGCCCATGCAATAGCCGAACGCGCCCACCTTGGCACCGGCCACCTCGGGCCGCGCGCGCAGCGTCTTCACGCCCGCCGCAATGTCCGCCAGCGCCTGCTCGCCCGTGTAGCCCTGCATCAGCGCCAGCGCCCGCTCGCGCTCGGCCCCCTCGTAGCCGAGCTCCACGCGCGGCGCCTGGCGCCAGAACACATCGGGCGCCAGCACCACGAAGCCGTCGAGCGCGTACTGCTCGGCCACAGCGCGGATGTGCGCGTTGACGCCGAAGATCTCCTGGAAT
>Ga0209798_10002069_pt1 | contig 11908 bp, 7 predicted proteins | sample DOMMetBare3Fresh_FD_187475 | JGI IMG/M metagenome (GOLD analysis project Ga0209798, IMG submission 187475) | Wetland sediment microbial communities from St. Louis River estuary, USA, under dissolved organic matter induced mercury methylation -... | ecosystem: Environmental > Aquatic > Freshwater...
CAGGCGGCCCTCGGGATCCAGCACGATGCTCGGCGTCATCGAGGAGAGCATGCGCTTCCCCGGCGCGATCGCGTTCGCCTCGCCCTGTACCAGGCCATAGATGTTCGGCCTTCCCGGTGCCGTGGCGAAGTCATCCATCTCGTCATTGAGCAGAAAGCCCGCGCCGGCCACCGTCACCGCGCTCCCGTAGAGGTCGTTGAGCGTCGTCGTGCAGCTCACCGCGTTCCCTTCCTGGTCCACCACCGAGTAGTGCGTGGTGGAGGAGCCGGTGTGCGGACCGGGCACGAACGCCGGTGTGGGCGTGGCCCGACGGCCGATGCCCTGCCGCAGGGCGGCGGCGTACGACTTGGACAGCAGGCGGCCGGTGGGGTTATCGACGAACGCCGGATCGCCAAGATAGGTGTTGCGGTCGGTGAAGGCGCGGCGCATCGCTTCCGCCTCGAGGTGGACGAGCGCAGGCGAGCCGAACGGCGGGAGCGGATCGTAGCCCTCCAGGATGTTGAGGATCTCTCCCATGGTGACGCCGCCCGACGACGCGGGCGGCATCGAATAGATCGTGTAATCCCGGTAGCTGATGGTGATCGGGTCACGCCAGATCGCGCGGTAGCCGGCGAGGTCTTCGCGGGAGATGAGGCCGCCCCCGCGCTCCATCTCCGCCACGATCAGGTCCGCCACCCGCCCGCGGTAGAAGCCGTCGGCGCCGGCGTCGCGGATCGCCGACAGCGTCGCGGCCAGATCGGGCTGGCGGAGCACGGTGCCGGCCACCGGCGGCGTCCCGTCGGGCAGAAAGCTCGCGCGGGAGGCGGGGAAGCCGACCAGCCGAACGCTGTCGCCGGCGATCGACCGGCTCCGGTACTCGTCCACCAGGAAGCCATCGTGCGCTAGGCGGATTGCCGGTTCGATGACCGTCGTGAACGGCAGCCGCCCGTAGCGCCGGTGGGCCGCGGTCAGCCCGGCCACGGCGCCCGGCACGCCCGCGGCGAGGTGGCCGGTGACGCTCCGTTCAGTTGGCTCGCCGTGCTGGTCCAGGTACATGTCCGGGGTGGCTCGTGCCGGGGCGGTCTCGCGATAGTCGAGCGTCTGCACCGTGCCATCCGCCAGCCGGATCACCATGAACCCGCCGCCGCCGATGTTCCCGGCCTCGGGATGGACCACGGCCAGCGCGAAACCGACAGCCACGGCCGCGTCCACCGCGTTCCCGCCCTGCCGCAGGATCTCGCGACCGACGTCGCTCGAGATGCCGCTTCCCGACACGACCATCGCGCGCGCTCCCTCGGTGATCCGCGCGCGGCCCGCCAACTCCCATTCGGGCGCCGCGCCCGCCGCGGGAGCCGGGGTGGGGATAGTCGCTCTGGGGCCACACGCGGTGGCGGCGAGCAGGGCGAGCGGAAGGACGATGCGATGCAGTCGCACGGACACCTCGGAGTCGGAGATGGACCGCCGTCCGGGAGGTTGCCCCGGGCGACCCACGGGATCTAATTTAGCCGTGCCTGACGACTACCTCGACCCGCGCCTGACCGAACGGCGCAACCCCCGCAGCTCCACCATCGATACCGCCTCCGCGCTTGAGATCGTCGATCTCATCGGGGCCGAGGACGCCACCGTTCCGGCGGCCGTCGCCGGCGCGCGGGAGGAGATCGCCCGCGCCATCGATCTGATCGAGGCCGCGTTCCGGGCCGGCGGGCGGCTGCTCTACGTGGGCGCCGGCACCAGCGGCAGGCTCGGCGTGCTGGACGCAGCCGAGTGCCCACCCACGTTCGGAACCCCGCCGGAGATGGTGGTGGGAATCATCGCGGGCGGCCTGCCCGCGCTGGTGAAGTCGATCGAGGGCGCAGAGGACGACGTCAACGCCGGGCTCGGCGAGATGGACGCTCGGCGGGTCGGGCCCAACGACATCGTGGTCGGTATCGCCGCGAGCGGGACGACGCCGTATGTGCGCGCGGCGCTCTCCCGAGCGCAGACCCTCGGCGCTCGCACCGTGCTGGTCTCCATGTCCGAGCCGTCACGATTGCTGCGCGAGACCTGCGACGTCTGCATCGGCGTGCCGGTGGGCCCCGAGGTGGTCACCGGCTCGACGCGGATGAAGAGCGGCACGGCCACCAAGCTGGTGCTCAACACCCTCACGACCGGCGCGATGATCCGGCTGGGGAAGACCTACGGGAACCTGATGGTCGACCTGCGCGCCTGGAACGACAAGCTGGCCGACCGGAGTCAGCGCATCCTGATGGAAACCACCGGGCTCGGCCGTGACGCGTCGCGCGCAGTGCTCGAGGCGGCCGGCGGGAGCGTCAAGACGGCGATCGTGATGGCGCGGCGCGCGGTCGGCCGCGAGGAGGCGGAGCGCCTGCTCGCCGAGCATGACGGGCGCCTCCGCCCCATCGTCGGCGACCCGCCGCCGGTGCGTCAGACGTGACAGAGCGCCCGACGCTCGCCGTGGGCTTGATGTCGGGCACCTCGCTCGACGGAATGGACGCCGCCCTCGTTCGGCTCACCGGTCCCACCCGCGCTGAGCTGCTCGACTTCGTCACCCGGCCCTACTCCGACGACGAGCGCGGCGAACTGCGTCGCGCACTCGCGGGCGGTGACGCCCCATCCTTGGCGCGCCTGCACGTGCGCATCGCCGAGTGGGCCGCACAGGCGGTCGAGGCGCTGCTGGCACAGGCGGCGGTGCCGGCGTCGGATCTCGACCTGATCGCCTTCCACGGCCAAACCATCTGGCACGAGCCCCCGACGGTCACCTGGCAGCTGGGCGAGCCCGCCGTGCTGGCCGAACGGTTCGGTGTGCGTGTGGTGAGCGGCTTCCGCGCTCGCGACGTCGCCGCGGGCGGGCAGGGCGCGCCGCTCGTGCCGATGGCGGACCTCCTGCTGTTCGCCTCGCCCGACGCGCCGCGCGTGCTGCTCAACCTCGGCGGGATGGCCAACCTCACCTACGTGCCGCGCCGGGCGCAGGAGACCGGCGTGCTGGCGTTCGACACCGGGCCGGGCGTTGCCGTCCTCGACGGAGTGGCACGTTTGGTGGACGCGCGGTGCTCCTACGACCGCGATGGCCTGATCGCCGCGCAGGGCCGGCCGCACGAGGAAGTGCTCGCGGAGCTCCTCGGCGATGACTTCTTCGCCGCCTCCCCACCCAAGAGCACGGGCCGCGAGCGTTTCGGCGACGACTACGCGGCGGCGCTTCACACGCGTGTCCCAGGCGCGGACGGGGTTGCCACCGCGGTCGAGCTCACGGCTCGAAGCGTGGCGGTGGCCGTGGCGCGATGGACCCCCCCCGGGACCGAGGTCGTGGCCTCGGGCGGCGGGTGCCATCACCCCGGCCTCATGGCGGCGCTCGAGCACCGGCTCGCGGAGGCCGGTAGGTATCGCCTTCGGCGGTTCGACGACCTCTTCTTTCCTGGCGACGCCAAGGAGGCGGTCGCTTTCGCGCTGCTCGGCTATCTCACGCTCCACGGGCAGCCTGGAAACGTTCCCGCCGCCACCGGAGCGCGCGGCGCCCGCGTCCTTGGCATGATCACGCCCGCATGACGTCCACCACGGGTCGGCCCGATCCAGGCCGCCTGATCCTCCCCGCGATCCGGGCCGGTGCGGACGGCGGCTTCGGGCACGAGGCCGCACGCATCGCCGACGCGCTCGACCTCGGCGTGGGTGGGTTCATCGTCTTCGGCGGTACGACGGAATCGGTCCGCCGGCTCACGGCGGACCTGGTTCGGCGGGCCGGCCGTCCGTTGCTCATAGCAGCCGATCTCGAGCGCGGGGCCGGGCAGCAGGTGGCGGGGCTGACCGAGTTTCCGCCGCCCCTCGCTCTCGCCTCGCTGGGGGACACGGACGTCGTGCGCTGGGCCGGCGCAGTGACCGCCCAGGAGGCGCGGGCCGTCGGGATCAACTGGGTCTTCGCGCCCGTGGCCGATCTCGACGTGCTGGCCGAGAATCCGATCGTGCAGACCCGCGCGTTTGGAGACGACCCGAATCGCGTGGCGACCCTGGTCCGCAATTGGATCGAGGGGTGCCAGGACGCGGGAGCACTCGCCTGCGCCAAGCATTTCCCGGGACACGGGCGCACCACGGTGGATTCCCACGTCGCCCTGCCCGTCGTCTCGGCGACGGCCGGAACGCTCCAGGAAAGCGACCTGCTCCCCTTCGCCGTCGCCGTGGAGAGCGGGGTCGCCTCGGTGATGACGGCGCATGTGGCCTATCCGGCGCTGGACCCGTCGGGGCTGCCGGCCACCATCTCGTGCCCGATCATGGCCGAGCTGCGCGAGCGACTCGGGTTCGACGGGCTGGTGGTGACCGACGCGCTGATCATGGAGGGGGCGTTGGTGGGTCGGCGGGAGTCGGATGTGGCCGTCGAAGCGATCCACGCCGGGGTGGACCTGCTGCTCTATCCGAACGACGCGCGCCGGGTGCGCGATGCGCTCCAGCAGGCGATGACGAGTGGCGTGGTCTCGGCGGCGCGGCTGGCAGCATCACTCGCCCGGTACGAGCGCGCACTCGCGGCCGCCACGAGCCCGACGCCGCCGGTCACCCGCGGGCCGTTCGAGGCAGCGGACGCCCTGGCCGACGCCCTGCTGGAGCAGGGCATGCTGCGCGGCGCCGTGCCGAAACTGGCAGGGCCGCTCGATCTCGTCGTCGTGGACGATGACATCGGCGGGCCGTATCCCCCCGGCCCCAGCGACTGGACCCGCGCGGCCCTCGGCGAGGAGCACGTCGGGCGCTACGAGGGCGGCTCCCGTGTCGTGCTCGCGTTGGCGGAGCCGCGGGCATGGAAGGGTCGCTCGGGGTTCGGTCCGGCCTCGTGGGACGCGCTCGCCAACACGGCCCCGAACGCGGATCTCATTGTGCTGTTCGGCCATCCCCGACTCCTGGACCAGCTGCCGAGCGATGCGCCCGTACTCATGGCGTGGCACCGGCAGCGATTGATGCAGGAGGCGGTGGGGCGATGGCTCAGGCGCCGGCTTGGCTGAGGCGTCGCCGCGCCGAGCAGCATCGCGAAGCCACGCCGCGCGCGGCGCCCACCACGACGGGCACCTATCCCTCCAGCGGCGGGATCAGTCTGCCTCTCGGTCTATTCGCCGACGCCCGCGTTCCGGATGCGGGGCAGCAGGGTGTACGCCGGCAGCCCCATGAGGAACGTCAGGAAGAAGTAGGCCGCGAAGCCCAGCCGCTCGGCCAACACACCCGACAGCAGTCCCGCGACCCAGCGGCTGAGGGCGAAGACCGCGCTGAGCAGCGCGAACTGGGTGGCGGCGTAGCGGCGCTCGCACACGGACATCAGGAAGGCGAGGAATGCCGCGGTGCCGAGCCCCGCGGCGAAGTTCTCGAACAGCGCCGCGGCCGTGATCGGCCCCTTGCCCGCGTACGCGGCGGCGGCGGCGGCGTAGCCCAGGCTGGACAGCAGCTGCACCAGCCCGAGCGACCAGAGTGCGTGAAAGATCCCCAGCCGGGTCGCGAGGATGCCGCCGAGCGCCGCGCCGCCGAGCGTGGCGAGGAGGCGACCGGTGGTCAGCGCGGCGATCTGGTCGAGCGAGAAGCCGCTGGCAACCCAGAACGGCTTCGTCATCGGGTCCATCGCCGAGATGTCCAGCTTGAAGAGCAGGGCGAACAGCACCACCGCCCAGATGCCCGGGCGCCGGAGCAGTGTGCGGATCGGCTCGGCGAGGGTGGCGGGGTGCGCGGCCTCTCGCCGGGGCGACGGCAGCACGAGCGTCACGAGCGCCAGTGCGCCGAGGAGTGCTGCACCCGAGATGAACGCCGAGCGCCATCCGAGCCGGGCCGCCACCCAGACGAGCAGGGCGCTGCTGATGAAGCTCGCGCCGCGGTACGCCCCGATCCGCACCGAGTTGGCCACGCCGAGTTCGCGCCCATGGGTGGTTTCGATGGTGTAGGCGTCGATCGCGATGTCCTGCGTGGCCGAGAGCGTGACGTAGAAGAGAAGCAGGGCGGCGAGCTGTCCCGCGTGCCGGGCCGGGTCGGCGCCGGCGATCCAGGCGGTAGTCGCGGCCAGGAGAGCGAGGCAGCACCGGATCCACAGCCGGCGGCTGCCCAGCCGGTCCACCAGCGGCGCCCAGAGGAACTTGAGCACCCAGGGGAGCGACGCGCCCGACGCGAGCCCGATCCCCGCCAGGCTCATCCCCGACGCGGCGAGCCACACCGGCACGGTCTCGTTGAAGAAGAAGTAGGGGAGCCCGGACGCGAAGGAGAGCGCCGCCAGCCAGCCCAGCCGGGTGCCGAGACGGGCCGCGATCGGCGAGGTCAGAGCCACACCGCGAGGAGCGCGGCGATGAGGCAGAGCACGGCGGCCATGAGCAGCAGCGCGCGCCCGCGGCTGCCGACGAGCGTGGGCGGCGGTGCGCCGCTCACCGCCGGCGCGGCCGGCGCCGGGAGCGGATCCTCGTCGATGACGTCGCTGCCGGGCAGATGGTACACGGAGTATCCCACATCCTCCGCCTCGCTGGGCTCGGTCAGCCCTTCGCCCTCGAAGTGCGCCGCCACGACCGTGATGTTGTCAGGGCCGCCGCGCTCGTTGGCCAGGTCGATGAGCGCGCTGCAGAGGTCGGAGAGCTCCGGATGCCTGGCCGCCATCCCGGAAAACTCCTCGCGACGGACCAGGCCGGAGAGCCCATCGGAGCAGATGATCAGGGTGTCGCCCCGGCGCAGCGTCTGATGGGTGAGATCGACCTTGACTCGCGGGTCGGGTCCGAGCGCCTGGAGAATGATGTTCCGCCGCTCGCTCTGCTCCGCTTCCTCCTCGGTGAGTTCGCCGACGTCCACCAGCCGTTGCATGAGCGACTGGTCCTTGGTGAGCTGGATCGCCTCACCTCCGCGGATGAGGTACGCGCGGCTGTCGCCGATCTGCGCGAGGTAGAGATCGTCACCGTTGACCCCCGCGGCGGTGACGGTGGTGCCCATGCCGCGCACCTCGGGATGCTCGCGGGCATAGGCGTGGATCTGCTGATTGGCCAGCTCGACCGCTTCCTTCATACGGTAGGCGAAGCGCTCGGGGGAGACGTCGTCGTCCGCGGCCCAGACGGTGGCGAGGTGCCGGTAGATGAGGTCGGCGGCCATGGCGCTCGCAAGCTCGCCTGCGGCCGCGCCGCCCATGCCGTCCGCCACCATGAACAGCGATCCTCGCGGACCCACCTCGTGCCGGCGGACCTCCGGGTGGAGGCTGGAGGTTCCGCTGCTGAGATCGGCAACGAGGAAGGTGTCCTCGTTGTGCTCCCTGGTCCGCCCCTGATCGGTCTTTCCGAAGACGGAAACCTGGACCGGGAGAGTCACTCGCGCTGTTCCTTCCGATGGTCCATTCGGCGACGTGAGGATCTGACGAATCTAGGAGACCCCTGGAGGAGCGTCAACGTCCGTCTGTCGTAAGTCTCAGTGAACGTGTACCTTGCAGCCATGACCCCGAGCGGGATCGCACGCCGGAGCGCGCTGCTTTGGCTGGCCGTCGTCGGCATGCTCGCCGTGGCTTGCGCGGGCCGCCCGCCCGCAGCGCCGGCGCCCGCCCCACGGGTGCCGGCCGAGTCGCTCCCGTCATCGTCCGAGTTGCCCGCGATGGAACCGGTGCGCGGACCGCTCGCGCTCCGGGTGGTCTATCCGCCCACCGATGCCGTGCTGCAGGTACGGGACTCGAGCTTTCTCTTCGGGTCGGCCGGCACCGGCGACGCCCAGGTGACGATCGACGGCCAGCCCGCCCGCGTCTGGCCCAACGGCGCGTGGCTTGCCTATGTGGCGCTGCCGGCCGACAGCGTGATGCGGCTGCGGCTCGAGGCGCGCACGCCGACCGAGTACGCCTCGCTCGTGTATCCGGTGCGCCGGGCGGTGCCCGAGGCTGGTCGCCGAACGGTGGGGGCCGCCTGGGTGGATTCCCTCTCGCTCGCCCCGACGGGGCGGATCTGGCTCTCCCGCGGCGAGTATCTCACGCTGACCGCGCGCGCCAGCGAAGGAGCGGAGGTGCGCATGCGGCTCCCGGACGGAACCGTCGTGCCGCTCGCGGCACAACCGCAACCGCTGGAAGTGCCGGCGGCGGTCCGCGCGTTCGACCGCGATACCGCGAGGCTCCAGACGCCGCTCATGCGCGACCGCTACACCGGACTGCTCCGCGGACGCGCGGTCGGTCCCGACCCCGGCGCCATGCTCCCGCTGCCGTTCACGCTCGCCCCCAAAGACAGCTCCTGGGCCATCGCCGAGGCGATCGTCGGCACCGACACGGCCCGCGTCCGGTGGCCGCTTCAGGTCGCACTGCTCGACAGCCTGCCCCTCGTGGCCGAGCTCGAGGACGACACCACCCAGGCTGGGGTCCCGGACAGCATGACCGTCGGCCGGGCGGTGCCGGGCGGCAGCTATGCCTGGTTCTTCCCGTCGGGCACCCGCGTCGCCGTCGCGGGAAGGCGGAACGGCGATCTCAAACTGCGGCTGTCACAAGGCGCCGAGGCGTGGGTGGCGGCCGCCGAGGCCCGCCCGCTCGCGGCGAGCGGACCGGCGCCGCACGCGGTGCTGGGCTCGGTCAGCCTCACCGCGTGGCCCGGGTGGGTGACCGTCCGCCTTCCGCTGAGCCAGCGCGTCCCCTTCCGGATCGACGAAAGCGGCCGGTCGCTGGTGCTCACCATCTACGGCGCCGTCGGCGACGTGAACTGGATCCGCTACGGCCCGGCTGACTCACTCGTGCCGTTGATGGAGTGGCGGCAGGCGGCCTCCGATGAGGTTACCCTGACCTTCGACCTGGCGCGGCCGGTATGGGGTTACCGGGCGCGGTGGGAGCGCACTGACCTGCTGCTCGACATTCGGCGGCCGCCGGTGATCGACCCGGGCGCCCCGCTGCGCGGGCGCCTCATCGCAGTGGACCCGGGCCACCCGCCCGGCGGCGCCACCGGGCCTACCGGGCTGCGCGAGGCCGAGGCCAATCTGGCGGTCGCACTCGAGCTCCGCCACCTGCTGGAAGACGCCGGCGCACGCGTCCTCCTGACCCGCACGACCGACAGCGTTGTGGAGCTCTGGCCCCGCGTGCAACTGGCGGAGCGGGCGGGTGCCGAGGTGCTGATCTCGATCCACAACAACGCCCTGCCCGACGGCATCAATCCGTTCGTGAACAACGGCACGAGCGTGTATTACAACCAGGCGAGGAGCATTCCACTCGCCCGCTCCATCCAGGCCGCGCTGCTCCGCCGGCTGGGCCAGCGTGACCTCGGCGTCGGCCGTGGCGATCTGGCCCTGGTGCGGAGTACCTGGATGCCCTCGGTGCTGACAGAAGGTCTCTTCATGATGCTGCCCGACCAGGAGGCTGCGCTGCGCACCCCCCAGGGCCAGCGGCTGTACGCCTTGGCGGTGGCGGAGGGATTGCGGCGGTACCTCGAGGCCCGTGCCCGCGAGTTGCCATGAGCGGCGCACAGATGGATCGGCTGGGGCCTGACCCCTTCGCTGGCGCAGGATGACTCGGGTACGTGTGGTCACCCGCCCGGCGGCGGCGTCTCCTAGAGCGAATCCCGCCCCGCCGCAGCACACGACCCGCCGGTGGCGGAGCCCTCGCGGATCGCCCGCATGAGGATGTCGCTGATGGCCCTTCCCGGCTCGCGTCTGGCGCCGCTCGCGATCGTGCTGATCGCCGCCGCCGCTCCCCTCCGCGTCCATGCGCAAGGCCCCGACGAGCGCGCCGAACTGGAGCGCTTCCGCGACTCCCTGGCGACCACCGCCGATTCGATCGGGCTGCTCGCCCTCGAACGCGGGATGATCGAGGCGGCGAAGACCGATCGCAGCAACACGCTCGCGCACCTCAAGCTCGGCTTCCTCTCGCTGCGGCTGGGCGATCTCGGCGGCCAGGCGCACTATGACGACGCCGCCTCCGAGTTCCAGTGGGCGATTGACCTGCAGCCCACCTGGCCGTATGCCTGGTACGGGATGGGGCTCGCCGAGTACGGCGTCGGCGACTCGCAGGTCTCGTTCGTCACCGGCCTCAAGACCATGCTCGGGAAGGACGCCCTCACGCGCTCGGCGATGGCCTTCGCCAAGTCGGCCGAGGTGGATCCCAGCTTCGTCCGCGGGCTGGTGGACCTCTCCAACACCGCCCTGCGCCAGCGAGTCAACATCAAGCTCGGGGTGGCGCTCGACGCGCTCCGGCGCTCGGCCACCACGCCAGCGGCGCACGACCCGGAGGTGCTGCTCGCCCGCGGCCGGGTCGAGCGCGAGGTGGGCGACGGGGACTCCGCCCTCGCCGCCTTTCGCGGCTATCTGGAGCGCGGCGCGAGCCGGAGCCTCGCCCAGCTCGAGATCGCCCGGACCTGCTTCCTGCTCGGCCGCTTCGACGGGGTGCAGCCCTACTACGACGGCGCGGCCGGGGACGATCCCGCCACGGTCACGGAGTACCGTACCGATCTTGCCACCATCGCCTCCGACAGCGTGCTGCGGGAGTTCGGCTACGCGACGGGCGCGCAGCGGGTGGCCTATCTGCGGCGGTTCTGGTCCGAACGCGACCGCGCCGAGCTCCGGGCCGAGGGGGAGCGGCTGCGGGAGCACTACCGCCGCCTGTTCTACGCCCGCAAGAATTTCCAGCTTACCTCGCTCAACCGCCACTACGATATCGTCGAGCGCTACCGTTCCGGCAGTCGGGACTTCGACGACCGCGGTGTGATCTACATTCGGCACGGCGAGCCGAGCAGCCGGGCCACGTACGCCGCTCCCGGACTCGAACCGAACGAGTCATGGCGCTATACCCGGCCCGACGGCGATCTCCTGTTCCACTTCGTCGCCCGCGAGGATGTGCAGGACTTCAAGCTGGTCGAGAGCCTCTTCGACGTGCTCGGCTTCAGCCAGGCGATCGCACTTCGCGGGGACCGGGCGGGGGACAACGCCGTGGCGGAGCAGCTGATGCTCTCACGGGAGCTGCTCTCGCCGATCTACCAGCGCCTCCAGTCGGCCGGCAGCATCGGGAGCGGGCAGTATCAGTCCGAGGAGCGGCGGATGGGGCAGGCGAGCATCGCGCTGGGCACCAAGACCGACAGCTACGAGCTGAGGTTTGCCCGCGAGCTCGACGTGCGGAGCGACGTGCTCGCGGTGGGGCGCGATTCCAGCGGGACGCTGGTGCAGATCGCCTATGCTATTTCGGGGAAGGGGCTCGAGCCGGTGACGGTGACGCGCGGGTTCCTCTACTCCGTGCGCGTCCGGTTCTCGGCCACCGATCCCTCCGGACGGGTCGTCGCGTCGCTCGATACCACACGGCATTTCGTCGCGCCGGAGCCAGTGCCCGACAGCGAGCACCTGGTGGGGCGCGTCGCGGTCCCGGTACCGGTGGGCCGGTTCCAGTACCGTCTGGCCATCCAGCAGGGCGAGGAGGCGGGTATCGTTCTGCCGCGGGACACGGTTCGGGTCGGCGGCACGACTGCCACGATGCTCGCGCTGAGCGATCTCGTCCTCGGGAGCCGTAGTACCAACCTCGCCTGGCGACGCGCCAACCAGGACACGGTACTGTTCAATCCCTTGCAGACCTTCAAGCGTAGCGACGAGATGCAGCTCTACTACGAGGTCGAGGGGCTGCGGCCCGGGAGCCCGTACGAGGTTCGGCTGGCCGTGAGGAAGCAGGGGGGAAGCGGTGGACTGTTCAAGAAGATCTTCGGGGGTGGCGGGGCCGCGCTCAGCCTCCAGTTCGACGCACAGGCCACGGGGCCGCTCGAATCGGCGCATCGCGGTCTGCAGCTCGACCGGCTCAAGCCCGGAGGGTATGTGCTGGAAGTGACGGTGACGGACGATGAGGGTCGGCGGGACCAACGATTCCGGCCCTTCCAGATCGTGAGCGACTAGCGGATTAGAGCGGCCAGGCGCTCGGCCGGGTGTGGGTGAGGATGAGCAGCGGCTGGACCAGGGTCTCGGCTTTGACCTGGGCCTCCACCTGCACCAGATGCTGAGTGATCCCGGCGTTGGTATC
>Ga0209798_10002070_pt1 | contig 11906 bp, 5 predicted proteins | sample DOMMetBare3Fresh_FD_187475 | JGI IMG/M metagenome (GOLD analysis project Ga0209798, IMG submission 187475) | Wetland sediment microbial communities from St. Louis River estuary, USA, under dissolved organic matter induced mercury methylation -... | ecosystem: Environmental > Aquatic > Freshwater...
GTGCTGCTGGCCGAAGACGCCAAGGCGCTGAACCGGCTGCTGACGCGCGAAACGATCGACCTGATCGTGCTCGACCTGATGCTGCCCGGCGAAGACGGCCTGTCGATCTGCCGCCGCCTGCGCGCCGCCAACGACACGACGCCGATCATCATGCTGACGGCCAAGGTCGAGGACGTCGACCGCATCGTCGGTCTCGAAGTCGGCGCCGACGACTACCTGCCCAAGCCTTTCAATCCGCGCGAGCTGCTGGCCCGCATCCATGCCGTGCTGCGCCGCCGCCCGGCCATGGAGGCGCCCGGCGCGCCGTCCAAGGAAGCGCAGACGGTGACCTTCGGCCCGTTCGAGTTCGACCTGTCGCTGCGCCGATTGCAAAAAGACGGCGAACAGATCGCCCTGACGACCGGTGAGTTCTCGATGCTGAAGGCGCTGGTGCGGCATCCGCGGCAGCCGCTGTCGCGCGACAAGCTGGCGCAGCTGGCGCGCGGCCGCGAGTTCGAGCCGTTCGATCGCAGCCTGGACGTTCAGATCTCGCGACTGCGCAAGATGATCGAACCCGATCCGTCGCAGCCGCGGTACATCCAGACGGTGTGGGGCGTCGGCTACGTCTTCGTACCGGACGGCACCTCGTGAAGCCCTGACCGCCCCGACTCCTCGTTCGGGCTGAGCTTGTCGAAGCCCGCGTGCGCCCTTCGACAGGCTCAGGGCGAACGGCCTCGAACGTTTGCGCCAAACTCGCGCGGCTTTCATGCCAAAACCCCCGGCCCTCGGCCTGACCCTTTTTTCGCGCACCTTCTTCCTGCTCGCACTGCTGCTCGGTGCGGGCATTTTTGCGTGGGTGCAGACACTGCGCTCGCTCGAACTCGAACCGCGCGCGGTGCAGGCGGCGCAGCAGGTGGCCAGCCTGGTCAACCTGTCGCGCGAAGCGCTGCGCTACACCGACGGCATCAACCGCATCGCCGTCACCAAGACGATGACCGATCGCGAGTCGCTGCGCGTGCTGCCGCGCGAGCCCGGCGATCGCTGGGAGCCGTTCGAAGTCGATCGCTTCACCAGACGCGTCGGCGCCGAACTGCGCTCGCGGCTCGAGCCGCAGACAATCATCGCGCGCAGCGTCAACAACAACCCGGGCTTGTGGGTCGGTTTCACGATCGAGAAAGACGCCTTCTGGTTGCAGGCCGACGTGGCCCGCGTCGTGCCGCTGACACCGGGCACCTGGTTCGTCTGGGTCGGCATCGCGCTGGCGGCCACGCTGGTCGGCTCGATCATGATCGCGCGCCTGATCAACCAGCCGCTGCGCGAACTCAGCTTCGCCGCCAGCCGCATCCGCGAAGGCGACTTCGATTCGGTGCTCGACGAGAACACGCTGACCAGCGAGATCCGCGAGGTCAACGTCGGCTTCAACCGCATGGCGCGCGAACTGGCCAAGGTCGAGGAAGATCGCGCGGTGATGCTCGCCGGCATCAGCCACGACCTGCGCACGCCGCTGGCGCGGCTGCGACTCGAAGTCGAGATGAGCGTCAGCGACGAAGAGGCGCAGCGCAACATGGCGCTGGACATCGACCAGTTGGACGCCATCATCGACAAGTTCATGGATTACGCGCGCCCGGGCGATACCAAGCTGGTGCCGATCAACCTGGCCAAGCTGGTCGACAAGGAAATCGCCACCTTCCGCGATCCGCGCGAAATCCGCATCGTGTCGCGGCTGGCGATCGACCTGCGCGTGATGGCCGACGACATCGAACTCGGCCGCGTCTTCGGCAACCTGTTCGAAAACGCGCGCCGCTACGGCCGCGGCACCGACACCGGCATCGCCGTGGTCAACGTGACCTACGCACGCTCTGGACCGTGGATCATCGTCAGCGTGCGCGACCACGGGCCCGGCGTCGCGCCGGAGAAGCTGGCGCAGCTGACGACGCCGTTCTACCGCGGTGACGCGGCGCGCACCGCCGCGACGGGGGCCGGCTTGGGGTTGGCCATCGTCGAGAAGGCGATCCAGCGCATGGGCGGGCAGTTCGACATCGACAACGCGCCGGACGGCGGCTTGCTGGCGCACATCCGGCTCAAGCGCGTACCTTAGTGGCGCCTGCGGCCGCGCCGTCCCGCGGCCACCCCCGTGGGGTGCTAGCCCGGCTGCGGAGCGGCCGCGGGCTCGGCCGAGCCGCCCTAAGCGCGCGTGAGCAGCGCCACCGCGCGCGCTTCGATCGCACGCCCCTCGCCCACGGGCCCCATCTTCTCCGCTGTCTTCGCCTTGACGTTGACCTGATCGATGGTCATGCCGAGCACCGACGCCAGCCGCTCGCGCATCGGCGCAATGTGCGGTGCCATCTTGGGCGCCTGCGCGATGATCGTGCTGTCGATGTTGCCGATCTCGTAGCCTGCCGAGCGCACGCGCTTGGCGGCGTCGGCCAGCAGCACCATCGAATCGGCGCCCTTGAACTGCGCGTCGGTGTCAGGAAAATGGCGGCCGATGTCGCCGAGCGCTGCGGCGCCGAGCAGCGCGTCGGTGATCGCGTGCGCGAGTGCGTCGGCGTCGCTGTGGCCGTCGAGGCCCTTGTCGTGCGGCACGTGCACGCCGCCCAACATCAACTTGCGGCCCGGCACCAGGGCATGGATGTCCCAGCCTTCGCCAAGACGCATCGTCATGGTATTGCCCTGTCTGGATCGCAGCGCATGTTCTGCGCGCGCAAAGTCTTCGGGCCAGGTGAGCTTGAAGTTGTCGGCATGGCCGGGCACGAGCAGCGGTGAGTGGCCCAAGGCCTCGACCGCGCTGGCTTCGTCCGTCACGGCAGCGCCCGCGGCGTCGAGCGCTTGTTCGAGCAGCGCCAGGCGAAACATCTGCGGCGTCTGCGCAGCCCACTTGGCGCCGCGATCGACCGTGGCTTTGACGCGGCCATCGGCATCGGCCTGCTTCAGAGTGTCCGCCAGCGGCAGCGCCAGCAGACCGCCGACGGCGTCACCGACGCAGGCATCGATCAGCCGGTCGATCCACGCCGGCTGCACTAGGCAGCGCGCGGCGTCATGCACCAACACCCAGTCATCGAAGCCTGCGCCGTGGCGCTTCAACACCGCCAAGCCCACGCGCACCGTGGCCGCACGCGTGGCGCCGCCCTCGCGCGCGACGAGTCCCTTGAAGCCGGGCACGGCAGCTTCGAACTGTGAGTCGCCCGGCGCAAGCATCACCAATGTCTGCGTCACACGCGGCACGCGCGCCAGCGCGGCCAGCGTGTGGGCGACGACGCTGCAACCGCCGACATGCGCATACTGCTTCGGCCCGCTCACACCAGCGCGTTCTCCGACACCCGCACACGGCACGAGGGCATGGATCGCGGGCGCAGACTGTTTTGTCATCGCTCGATTCTAGAATTCACCGCTTCATGCACCTTCCGTCCATCGCGCCCGGCAAGCGTTTCACGTTGCCCCGCCCCACCGGCTCTGCCGACGCGCTGCTGATCGCGCGCCACGCCGCGAAGCAGAAAACGCTGACGACGGTCATCACCGCCGAGCCCGCGGACGCCCAACGCCTGGCCGACGAGCTGCCGTTCTTCGCGCCAGAACTTCGCATCGCGCTGTTCCCCGATTGGGAGACGCTGCCTTACGACACCTTCAGCCCGCACCAGGATTTGATCAGCGAACGGTTGGCGACGTTGTGGCGATTGTGGTCGGTCAAGGATGTCGATGTGCTGCTGATGCCGGCGACGACGGCGTTGACGCGCCTTGCACCGCCGTCCTTCCTCGCCGCGACCACCTTCAAGTTCAAGCAGAAAGACAAGCTCGACGAAGCCTCGCTCAAAGCGCAGCTCACGCTCGCCGGCTATACCCATGTCAGCTCGGTCGTCTCGCCCGGCGAGTACGCGGTGCGCGGTGGGCTGATCGATCTGTTCCCGATGGGCTCGGCCGTGCCTTACCGCGTCGACCTGTTCGGCGACGAGATCGATTCGATCCGCACCTTCGATCCGGACTCGCAGCGCAGCCTCTACCCGGTGCCCGAAGTGCGACTGCTGCCCGGCCGCGAGTTCCCGCTCGACGACAAGGCGCGCGCGACCTTCCGCTCGCGCTGGCGCGAAAAGCTGGAAGGCGACCCCACGAAGAGCCGCATCTACAAGGACCTCGGCGCCGGCATCGCCACTGCCGGCATCGAGTACTTCCTGCCGCTCTTCTTCGAGCAGACGGCAACGATCTTCGACTACTTTTCCAATGCCCCATTGGTGCTGCACGGCGAGATCGACGCCGCGCTCGGCCGCTTCTGGACGGATACGCGCGAGCGCCACCGCTTCCTGCAGCACGACCCGGAGCGGCCGATCCTGGCGCCGGAGGAGATCTTCCTGCGCACCGAAGAGTTCTTCACGCTGACGCAGCCGCATGCCACGCTGGTGCTGCGCGGCACACCAGGACAGGGCTCGCCAGAGCCCGCTTCTCCTGTTGACTCCTGGGCATGTCCGGTGCCCGACGTGGCCGTCGATCGCAACGCGACCGAACCATTGGCATTGCTGGAGCGCCATCTCTCTGCGACCCCCGCGCGCGTGCTGATCGTCGCCGAGAGCGAAGGCCGCCGCGAAAGCCTGCTCGACCTGCTGCGCGATCACAAGATCGGCGTGCCGAGCGTCGCTTCGCTGGCCGAGTTCGAAGCCAATGACGAAAAGGTCGCGATCGTCGCTGCGCCGCTCGCTGCCGGCTTCCACTGGTTGCGCGAAGGCGGCGACGCGCCCGCGATCGAGTTTCTCACCGAAACCGAACTCTTCGCCAGCGCCCCCAGCGCGCGTCGCCGCAAGAAACAGGAGCAAGTCAGCGATGTCAATGCGCTGATCAAGGACCTGGCGGAGCTCAAGGTGGGCGATCCGGTGGTGCATGTGAACCACGGCATCGGCCGCTACCAGGGCCTGCTCAATATCGACCTCGGCGATGGCCCCAGCGAATACCTGCACATCGAATACGCCGACAACGCCACGCTGAAAGTGCCGGTCTCGCAACTGCACCTGATCGGCCGCTACACCGGCGTCTCGGCCGACGAAGCGCCGCTGCACAAACTCGGCTCGGGCCAATGGGAAAAAGCCAAGCGCAAGGCTGCCGAGCAGGTGCGTGACACCGCCGCCGAACTGCTCGCGCTGTATGCAAGGCGCGCGGCAAGACAAGGCCACGCCCACCGCTACTCGGCGCACGACTACGAAGCCTTCGCCGCCAGCTTCGGCTTCGAGGAAACGGCAGACCAGCGCGCCGCGATCCACGCCGTGATCCAGGACATGGTGAGCCCGAAGCCGATGGACCGCCTGGTCTGCGGCGACGTCGGCTTCGGCAAGACCGAGGTCGCGTTGCGCGCCGCGTTTGTGGCCGTGCTCGGCGGCAAGCAGGTGGCGATCCTCGCGCCGACGACGCTGCTGGCCGAACAGCACTACCAGACCATCGTCGACCGTTTCGGCCCCTGGCCGGTGAAGGTGGCCGAACTGTCGCGCTTCCGCTCCCCCAAGGAGATCAACGCGGCGCTGGAAGGCATGGCGTCGGGCGCGATCGACATCGTCGTCGGCACCCACAAGCTGCTGTCCAAGGACGTGAAGTTCTCGCGCCTGGGCTTGCTCGTCATCGACGAGGAACATCGCTTCGGCGTGCGCCACAAGGAAATGATCAAGGCGCTGCGCGCCGAAGTGGATGTGCTGACGCTGACGGCCACGCCGATCCCGCGCACGCTCGGCATGGCGCTCGAAGGCCTGCGTGATTTGAGTGTGATTGCCACCGCGCCGCAACGCCGCTTGGCGATCAAGACCTTCGTCCGCAACGAAGGCAGCGGCACGATCCGCGAAGCCGTGCTGCGCGAGTTGAAGCGCGGCGGGCAGGTGTACTTCCTGCACAACGAGGTCGAGACCATCGCCCACCGCCGTGACAAGCTGGTCGAACTGCTGCCCGAAGCACGCATCGCCATCGCGCACGGCCAGATGCCCGAGCGCGAGCTGGAGAACGTGATGCGCGACTTCGTCGCCCAGCGCCACAACGTGCTGCTGTGCTCGACGATCATCGAAACCGGCATCGACGTGGCCACGGCCAACACCATCGTCATCAGCCGCGCCGACAAGTTCGGCCTGGCGCAACTGCACCAACTGCGCGGCCGCGTCGGCCGCTCGCACCACCAGGCCTATGCCTACCTGCTGGTGCCCGATGTCGAGAGCCTGACCAAGCAGGCCGCGATGCGCCTCGAAGCCATCCAGCAGATGGAAGAACTCGGCAGCGGCTTCTACCTGGCGATGCACGACCTCGAAATCCGCGGCGCCGGCGAAGTGCTCGGCGAGCACCAGAGCGGCAACATGATGGAAGTCGGCTTCCAGCTCTACAACGACATGCTCACCGAGGCCGTGCGTTCACTGAAGGCCGGCCGCGAGCCCGATCTGCTCTCCCCGCTCGGCGGCCTGTTCGGCGCCACCACCGAGATCAACCTGCACGCCCCAGCGCTGCTGCCCGACGCGTACTGCGGCGACGTGCATACGCGCTTGTCGCTCTACAAGCGCCTCGCGTCGGCGGAGACGAGCGAGCGCATCGACGCCCTGCTCGAAGAGATCACCGACCGCTTTGGCAAGCTGCCCGCCCAAGGCCAGACCCTCTTCGACACCCACCGTCTGCGCGTACTCGCCAAACCCTACGGCGTGATCCGCGTCGATGCCGGCCCGAAGCTCTCGGTGATCGGCTTTCGCCCCAACCCACCGGTGGACGCGGCGCGCATCATCGAGCTGGTGCAGAAGAACCGCCACATCAAACTCGCCGGCAACGACAAGCTGCGCATCGAGCGCGACCTCGCGTCGCCGGCCGATCGGGCGCAGCAGGTCCGCGATGTGTTGCGGGCGTTGGGGACGCCGGTGAAACAGGCGGCGTAGAGGACGACACGGTCCCCTTGCGAGGCATTGGCGTGTAAGCGGCCGGTCGATTGGCGCTGTCGACCCCAAGCTGTCATCGACAGTCACGCTCGGAAGCGGACGGTGGAGGCGCGCAACCGGCCGTCAAGGAATGCTCAGGCGCCTCTGGGTGGGCGTCGGCGAACTGTTGTTTACCGTCCTTGCTCATGCCCGAACCGACTGACAGGCGTCGCCATCGCAGCCGGCGACGCGGCTCCGGTTCAGAAAATGTCGTCCGCGTCCTCCATCTCGAGATCGAACAGCGTCATCGGGCCTGATTCCGCGACGCGCCCATGCCGCGAACTCAGGAACTTGCGCGTCGTGCGGTAGTCCTGAAGCCACTCGACGAGCTTGTCCGCAGGCTGCGGCCGGCTGAGCAGGTAGCCCTGGATCTCGGCGCAGCCCAGGGCGCGCAGGCAGTCGGCCTGCTGCAGGGTCTCGACGCCCTCGGCCACCACCTTCAGGTTCAGGCTCTGGCCCAGCGCCACGACCGCGGTCGCGATGGCGAGGTCTTCCTCGCTGGTCGTGATCTCGCGCACGAACGAGCGGTCGATCTTGAGCGTGTCGATGCTGAAGCGCTTGAGGTAGCTGAGTGACGAATGTCCGGTCCCGAAATCATCGATCGCGACCTTGACGCCCAGCGCCTTCAGGCTCGAGAGCAAGGCACGGCTGACGTCGTTGTCTTCCATCAGCTGGCTCTCGGTCAGTTCGAGCTCCAACCGGTGCGGGGCCAGGCCCTGCTCCAGCAGGGTGTCGCGGATGAGATCGATCAGGTGCTGGTGGCGGAACTGGCGTGCCGAGAGGTTCACCGCCAGGCTCAGCGGCGGCAGGCCGCGCCGCTCCCATGACGCGACCTCCTTGCATGCGGTCTGGATCACCCAGGCGCCCACCGGCAGGATCAGCCCGGTGTCCTCGAGCATGGTGATGAAGCGGTCCGGCGACACCATGCCCTCGCCGGGGCGGTTCCAGCGGATCAAGGCCTCGACGCCCGTCACCCGGCCGGTCTGGAGGTCGGCCTTGGGCTGGTAGTGCAGGGTGAACTCGTTGCGCTCGAGCGCGTGGCGCAGGTTGGCCTCGAGCGACAGCCGTGCCTCGACGTCGGCACTCATGTCCACGCTGTAGAAGCTGTAGGTGCTGCGACCGCGCGCCTTGGAGCGGTACATCGCCATGTCGGTGTGGCGGATCAACCCGTCCAGGTCGGAGTCGTCGAGTGGATAGAGCGAAATGCCGATGCTGGTCGAGATGAACACTTCCTGCCCGTCGACTTTGAAGGGCTCGATCAGGGCGTCGAGGATGCGGCGGGCAATCAGCGAGGCGTCTTCGGGGCCATCGAGCTGCTCCAAGATGATCGTGAACTCGTCGCCGCCGAGGCGCGCCAGGGTGTAACCCTCGGAGGCGTCGACGCGCGCGACCGAGTCAGTCTGGCGCAGGCACTGGGTCAGCGTGCGCGATACATGCTGCAGCAGCAGGTCCCCCGCGGCGTGCCCCAGGCTGTCGTTCACGTCCTTGAAGCGGTCTAGGTCGAGAAACATCAGCGCCATCTGCCGGCCATTGCGCTTGGCGCGTTTCATCGCCTCGGCGAGCCGGTCGCGGAACAGGGCGCGGTTGGGCAGCCCGGTCAGGCTGTCGTAGTTGGCTAGGTAGGCCATGCGGTCCTGCGCGGCCTGGCGCTCGGTGATGTCGCGCAGGATCACGACCCGCTGCGGCGCGCCTGCCACATGCGTCGCGCTGACCGTCATCTCGATCGGGAACATTTCGCCGCTGGCACGCCGCGCCAGGGTTTCGTAGGCACCGGGCGGGAACCGCGGCTCGGCCGCGAACGCCTCCTTCGAGGCGGTCTCGATCCGCTCGGCCATGTTGGCGCCCACGAGGATCGCGGCGTCGATGCCGAAGATCCGTGCCGCGGCCGGGTTGCACGAGAGCACCATGCCATCCGGCCGCAGCGTCATGATGCCCTCGCGCGAATGCTCGAAGACGATGCGGAATCGGTCCTCCGATTCACCGAACCTGCCGTGCGACGGCGGCTGCAACGTCGACGCTGCAGCGTCAGATCGGATCGAGTGCTCTTGATGGCGTGCCGACCCGGGAAGCCAGGACAGGCCGCGCCACCAGGGCTTGTGCTCCGGCGCGGATTGACGCGGGGCGGGTCTGACGGGTCTGTTCGTCGCTGGCACCGGATGATTCCCTCGGGTGTCTGAGCAATGCGAACGTTCGCGGTTCGCTTCCAGCCCGGCGTCACCTGCGACGGCGTGACATCTCCAAGGCGTTTCAGGATTGTCGGCGGGCGCTGTTGCAAACTGAAGCATGCGCAGTCACGTGCCGTGACAAAAGCCACCGTGCGGCAAGCGCATGCGGCAAAGGGCTTCTACAGCGGCGCTCGCGAAAATTCCTCGACTGGCCCGACAAAAGCCGCTTTCTCAAGCAATGCGGCGCGGCCGGCCAATGCCAACATATGACCAAGGCTGGAACAGCATGACGATTGGAGATGATTGATGGGGCAAAGCCTGATCGCTTTGGCTGCGCGGGTGTGCGCCATGCCGCTGCGCCTGCTCCGCCAGCGCGTAGAACGCCTCTTGCAAGACCCTGACGCGCCGTGGCAAGAAATGCCCGATCAGCCTGGAGAGCTGCACGCCTTGTCTGTCGCGCTTGAAAAACTCGTGGCGCAATCTCGCGAACGCCAGCGCCTGTCAAGAGACATGCTGGCGCGGCTGGAAGCGGTACTGGAATATGCGCAGGTTGGTGTGGCCTTCAGTCGCTTGAGCCACTTTGAGCTGGTCAGCCGCCACTACTGTCTGATCTTCGGTGTCGAGCAAGCCGACGTGATCGGCAAGCCCACCCGTGTGATGTACGCCAGCGAAGAGGCCTACGAGGCCTTGTCAGCTCGGGCGCGACCGGCCTTCATGCAGTTTGGCGCCTTTGAAGGCGAGCTCGAGTTGGTGCGCGCCAATGGTGCCCCCTTCTGGGCACACATGCGTGGGCGCGCGGTGGTCCCGGGCAACCTGGCCGCAGGCACGATCTGGATCATTGAAGACGTGACCCAAGCGCGGGAACAACGCGAGCGGCTGACCTGGACCGCCAACCACGACGCTCTCACCGGGTTGGCCAATCGCCTGGCCTTTGAAGGGCTGCTGGGCCAGGCGAATGCCCTGGCCGGCCAGACGGAGTTCTCTGCGTTGTTCATCGACCTTGACCGCTTCAAAGCAATAAACGACAGCGCCGGCCACGCGGCGGGTGATGCTCTGCTCAAGGGCGTTGCCGAGTGCCTGATGGCCTGCGTGCGCCAAAGCGACACGGTGGCACGCCTGGGTGGAGACGAATTTGCCGTGCTGCTGCCGCGTTGCCCGGCAACGATAGCCATGGCAATTGCCGAGAAAGTGCGCAAAGCGGTAGAGGGCTTTGCCTTGCTGTGGGAAGGTCAGCACCATACCGTCGGCGCCAGTATCGGCGTGGTCCACGTCAACGGCCAATACGCCACAAGCGCCGAAGTGCTGCGTGCCGCTGATACGGCCTGTTATGCGGCCAAACACGCCGGGCGAAATCAGGTTGTGGCCCACGGTGCGGCTCTGGTGCCGATGTCGGTCCCATTGCCCGAGCCCGTCTCGACGGTTGAGCCGTTGCCGCACGCCGAATTGTCCTGAGTGGCGTTGGCCGCGTCAGCCCCGATCCGCCGCGGTAAGCAACTCTGGCGTCTTGGCCCGCGTGGGCGCGGCAAACCGCGGCACGACCTCTCCCCAGTGCAACACCCACCACCACGTTCGCGTACAACCACCAGATCAGCGAGCGCTGCAGCCGAGGCGCGGGCTGTCGCAGTGAGTGATCGCGCTTACCGAGTCGCCGGCCTTCAACGACGCGAGCATCGCTGCCGTGAAGGTCACGCCGTGGCGTGTGATGTGGACGACCTCCTGGCCGAGATCACACACATGCACGCGGGCGCAGGCGCCCAGCGGATCACGGGCACGACCGACACGACCAATGCCCCGATGGCGGCGGCTGTCCTTCGGGGTGGCTACACGATCACGAAACTACGAATCGTCATCTCCGCACCGCCTCTCTGAGATGAGGGGCGTCGTCGCATGGCGTCCTGATGGGTCTGAGGGTTCCACTTTTCCTGGCGCGTTGCCCAAGGTCGTGACAGACGCGTCCAACAGTTCACGAGTGCCTGATTGCCGGCGCGGTGCGCGACAACATCGTAGCTGCGGACGCAGTCCAAACAGGCTGCGCCGCGCCGTCTTCCCGACGATCGCAACCAGCGCACGAGCGTTCCCTTTGCTGAACATGACGGTCGCTGCATAAATATTGCGGTATCGCTGTGGGTCGGGTAGGTACCTTTGCCGCTGACCGCTTTGGCAGAGGTTGCGAGACAGCTCATGGCCGCCACCAGTCTTGCTTGTCTGACCGCTATTCCTCTTGAGATGCCTATTTGCCGACACAGTCACCGCGCGCGCACTGTGGGTATCACAGCCGTGACCTCAAGCCCCGGCTCGGTGCGACGGATGTGCAGCGCACCGCCATGCGCCTGAGCTACCAGTTGGCACAGATACAGGCCCAGGCCGAACCCGCCGGTCGCACGCTGCCGGGCGCTGTCGGCGCGGTAGAACGGCTCGGCCAGATGCGCCAGATGTTCTTCGGCCACGCCGGGACCGAAATCGCGAACGCAGAAGTGCACTTGATCCTGCGCATCGCTGCTCAAAGACACGACGGGTGGCGTCGGCGCACCGGCGCTGTGGCGCAGCGCGTTGTCGATCAGGTTGCGCAACAGCAGGCGCATGCGCATCGGATCCACGCGCACGAGGCCAAGACGTTCGTCGAGCTGCAGGCTGAGCCCTGCATCGGGCCACTGCGCAGCAACGAGCTCACGCACGAGCGCGGCCAAGTCCACGGCCTCGGTGTGCAGCGCAACGTGGCCGCTGGCCAGGCGTTCGCTTTCGAGCAGCTCGGTGATCAGGTCGCGCATCTCGCCCAGGTCGCGCAGCAGCGCGTTGCGGTGCTCGCCCTCTTCCACCAGCTCGGCGTTGACGCGGGCTCGCGTTAGCG
>Ga0209798_10002072_pt1 | contig 11900 bp, 7 predicted proteins | sample DOMMetBare3Fresh_FD_187475 | JGI IMG/M metagenome (GOLD analysis project Ga0209798, IMG submission 187475) | Wetland sediment microbial communities from St. Louis River estuary, USA, under dissolved organic matter induced mercury methylation -... | ecosystem: Environmental > Aquatic > Freshwater...
AGAGATCTTGCCCTCGCAAATTCAGGCCGCCAATCCATTGTTAATTGTACTGCTTACGCCGCTGTTTTACCGCCTCCTATATCCGGCACTTGGCAGAGTAATGCTTTTGGGTTATCTGAACAAAATCGCCATTGGTATGTTTATCACAGTCTTGTCATTTGCATTGGTTGCCGGCATTCAGATGCGTATTGATACAGGATTTCACCCAAACATTTGCTGGCAGTTGCTGGCCTATCTATTGCTTACTTCGGCCGAGATCATGGTGTCGATCACTTGTCTGGAGTTCTCTTATACGCAAGCGCCAAGGACAATGAAGTCCTTCGTGATGTCGCTTTATTTGGCAGCAATTGCAATCGGGAATTTGTTCACCAGTGCAGTAAATTTTTTCATTGAAAATCAGGACGGTTCCAGCCGTCTTGCCGGAGCAGAGTATTTTTGGTTTTTCGCCGCATTGATGTTAGTGACCGCTTTGGGGTTTGTTTGGCATAGCCGGCATTACCAGGAAAAGGCTTATCTGCAAGAAGAGGCATAGCATAGAAGCGCAGGCCAAGCCTGGACGTTAATCCATGGTTAGGAATTTCAATGATGTGGCATTAATTGGGATTCCTTGAAGAAATCAGGAAAACGCCTCTATGTTCCTTTTGCCATCCCAGAACGGCGATTTTTTAACTTGTTCGGTGATATCAGCAAATCCCTCGTCTATCAAATTCTTTAGCCGGGTTAAAAAATTTTTTAGCTTGGCTAGTGAAGCGTCAGTCAGTGTGTGACTTGAATCAGATAGTCTATGCAGGGTTAGCAATACAGGCTCAATTACCCAAATCTGAAAATTTATTTGACTTTGTGAGGGCAAGGCAAGAACGGTTTCAATGCAATGTTCATAGAAAGTTTTAGATGATGGAATGATTTTTTGCGCAATAAAATTTTGAATTATCTTTACATAACAATGCATGGACTCGATAACTTCATGTGTGAGCGATAAGATGGGTTCAATAATGTTTTTTTCGATATAAAGCCATGCCTGTTCCGGACTTTTATTAATAAGTCTGGTGGACGCTTCAATATTATGTTCAATAATTTGTTTTGTCTTGTTTATGAAATCCTTTGATTCATCCGTCAGTTGCTGAATAAATAGGATCTGTTGCCGGATTTGCGCCAAAACAGGTTTGATGATTTTTTCAACAATTCCATCTTTTATTTGTGATTTACATTGATGAATTTTATCCAGTGCATTTTGCAATAGGAATTTTGGCGTTACGACCAACGTCGATTCCAGTTCATGAATTCGAGAATCTCGCTCTGCCAAAGATTGTTTCAACATTATGATAATTTCGTGATTTGAATCAAGCTGCAAAGAAAGTTTGGATAATTGGTCTTCCAGCCGGGTTATTTCAGCTAGCAAATCTCCCGTTGTGGCGCCCTCAGTAAATTGCATGCTCCCCCCTTTTAAGATAAATATGTAGTTATTTTTTTTACTAGCGACAGTCGTTATTCTTAGCAATATAAAGCACTAAAGTCAATAAAAAACTGTCTTCACGAGTTCAGTTACGGCACTTAAAACAATCTGTGCGACACTGATATTTAGGGCGAATCAAAACAAATGGTCAAATAACCAGACTTAATCAGATAACCGTCAACAATCAAAGTTGAATGTGCCAAAGCGTTGGTGGAGTTGACTGTTCAGTTAATTAAGGTATTTTGGTAAGGCTCGATTAGAAAATGCAAAATAAATCAATGTGTTGATTGTTTTGTTCACTAATATTATTGTCGGTTTCTAGTTCGGAAGCTCGAATCCCAGTACTTCAACTTGACCCGATGCTGCGGAATAGGAGACTGCTACCGTGCAAGTTTTTGTGTAGTATCGGTCAATACCTGAGTGTTCTAACCCTTGGCCTATTTGGCGTGAAGAGGTGACATGATCGGGATTTCCAAGTTGGGCATGAACCTGATCCCGGGTCATTTTAAAATCTAGTCCAAAAGGAAGTGGGCCAGAAAATCCATCAAATTCGGGGTGCTCCGCAGAATAAAATTGAATGGCGTCAATTTTACCTTGACGAATTAACACAGAAACGCCAAATTTCTGATTCTCATACCATCTTATACTGGCATTTCTGTATTCACGGCTCGAAAGCTTGAACAAAACAAGCAAGCGTTTGAAATCTTTGCCCTCAGGGGGATGGCCCAGTAAATCTGCATACCAAGGTAGATTGAATTCAATCATTATCTTTTTCTTCTTTTAGGTTTTCCGTAATTTCAGCAAGTCGCCTATCTCGTGCACGTTCTTTTTGAGCACCCTTGGTGCTTTGCCCTTTCTGATGGGTTCCTTTGGTGGATCCCCTTTTGCCTTTCGTATGTTCGGCTTCTCCCCCAATGTTCTCTACTTCCTGAAGTCGAGCTTTGCCCAGGTTAAGATTATTTACCCGTTCTGACAAGCCCTTTTCTGAAAGCCAGCGACTTAGTTCATTGCGGGATGGTCTTCGGCCTAATGCTGCTTCCGCGGCAACCAAGAGTAGCTCGTCGAGATGGTTGAGTTCGTCACGGGTAGGCTTCGATTTACTCTCTTCAATTGCTCTAATAAGCTTATTTTCAAGCCGTTCAAGCTCATTGGTAGCTTGTGTAAGCTCAGTAGCGCCGGCTGCCTGGGCTTCTTGAGGCGAGGCGGGAGAAGGTTCGGCTTCCGTGCTTGTCTCAGTTTGGTCTTCGGCCGGGGCTTCTTGTTGCGTCTCTTTGCGATTCTTCGGATTGACCTCGCCTTCGACCCACCAATGACCCTCGCCCACTACCGGTTGCAGGGTCTTGAAACCGTACCGCACTTTGATAACTTTAAGCACCGGATTAATTAATGCTGCGGTAATCACCGGTTGCCGTAGCGCATTGACTGCTCTCACGGCTACATCCAGGCCAAGACGCAGTCGTTCGTTCGGATCCTCCGGCACTCCGACTTGCACGACCGCTTTTCCTGCACCGATTACTTTTTCCTTGCCCTTTTCCAGCACTTTCTTTCCTTTCATCACAAGGGGCTTGAATTTATCCAGTACCCAATCAATGCCTCGGATAACCGGCTTTCTCATCCTATCAATGAACCGCCCAACCTTATCTTTAAGACTACCCAAGCCAAAGAAGTTGACCAGAAAATCAAGCGCAATCGTGATGAATTTAGTGAGAGCGCCGGTTATATGTTTGACTATTCCTGGAACATTGCCTTTGACTGCCATTTCTACGGAATCAACGAATGACTCGATTAAATCCAGGATTTTATCCCGCGCTTCCACGATAAACTGCAGGAAGCGGATAAGCTTCTCGGCAATCGCGATAAATCCCCCCCCAGGAACGATCAGTTTGCCGATTTCCAATATCACCTTTTTGACGGCAGCGTAGAGAACAGTCTCCTTGATCGTTTCCAGGGTTTCTTCCAGGATATTGCCCAGCGATTCCTTTATATGATCCCATAAACCACCCAAACCTTCGGTTTTGATAATACCAAAGATTTCAAGACCTTTATCCAGAATGACCTCGCCTTGACGAAAAGCATTGGCTGTTGCCTTGCCATAAACTATTTCCATCCTTTCCCAGATGGTTTCTGTCCCCAAATTTAGCAACTGCGTGAATAGACTGAAGAGACCTTTGGGATCCCAGTCTTTGGGTACCTGGATCGTCAGACCGCTTGAGCCTCGGAGCCAGTCGAAAAACGCAGTGGCAAGAAATTCATCGATTCGATCGATAAATGTCGAAAAGCCCTGGCCGATTCCATTCACCAAATTGTTGAAGAAAGCGCGGGGACTGGAAACTATGTCACCGACCAAATAGGCCAGCCGGCCCAATAATTCCGCTATTCTGGTGGCGAACTCGATAATGGCATTAACGATAGCCTTGAGTTTATTCCACGCTTTCTCGAACCAACTGGTCAGGACATCTTTTTTAATCGAATCGAATGTGGCTTGAAGCTTCCCTACGCTTTGATTGTAATTTCTGGCCATATCGTCGATTATTTCGCGTTGACGGTCTGTTACGGACTCTTCCAGGCCCTCAAACTTACCCATGACCGAAACGAGGACATTTTCGATTTCCTTTTGTTCTTCCGGAGCAAGGGCATCAAACGCTTTCTTGACCTTATTCTTGCCGTCCGTTATATGTTTTTTAGCTACATTCAACGCATCCACAACCTTCTTGGCAATTTTGTCTTGAACTCCGGAGATAACATTGCTAACAAATATTTTCTTGGCAGTTGAAAACAGCTCCAATGCTGATTTGTCCTGAACTGTCCTGATGGCCCTACTGTTAGCAACAAGTGGATGTTCACCATCTTTTATCAGTTTTTCCCTCTCTGTTGCGATTTCATCTTCATGCTTGTCCTTCCAGTCGCTGTAGTCCAGAATTCCCGGGGTGTAGATATACTCCAAGTCATTTTCTACCAGATGATTAAAATATTTTTCAGCTTCGCTTATGATGTTTTCAAAGGTCTCTTCAATATTGGCCAATTTGTCCAATTCTTTTTGCACATTTAGTTTTGTTTCCTCATAGATTCCCTGAAATTCGTTTAATACAGCCCTTTTTTTCGTTTCAATTTTGCTTTTATGCGAATTCTGCGTAGTCAGAACCTCATTAAAACTGTTCGAACGCGAATGATGTTGATCTTGCAACCCCGAATTCACAATGGATTGAAGCTCAACTTGAGATTTGCCGATTAATTCTTTTTCTTGTTCACGATATCTGGGCTTGACCTTGGCGATCTCATCTTGAGCCTTACGTTTGGTTTCGCCGGCTTCGTCAAAGGTTTTCTCGCCCGATATGGGATAAGCTAGAGAACTTTCTTCAATATTGACGGTTTGCCCTTGCACGTTGTGATTCAGTAACACATTATCCAGGTCGCGGCTTTTGTCATCTAAAGAAATTTCATCATTCGTTTTCGGCTTCGGAGCGGCAGTTTTAGCATGGTTAATCGAAGGAAGAGTGCCTGGAGGGTCAGCTTTTAATTCATATGTCGTTGATTCCTGCTTTTTCTTATCCTGAAAATCAGAAGCATTTTTTACTACCTCGGTGCGTAATGGACCTGACAGGGTTTGATTCTGGACACTGAAATTTTCAAGTGTTTTTGCTTTTTCAACTCCCAGTTCGACTGCAGTTTGTACAGTATTATGTTGATCTTGATTAGCTGGGAGTTTTCCGGCCAAATTCTCGACAGTTATATTGAAGTCACCCATGAACTTCGCTACGGTGAGCTCAGGAGGCTGTACTTGTTCCAGCTTATCAAGATGGTTACTAAAAGCATTTTGCTTATCAATTTCAGCCGGGGCCAAATTGGCAGCAAATTTCGTTTCTTGCTGTTTTTTCTCAGGGTCTTTGGATGGAGTTTTCTCGCTTCTTGACTTGGATTTTATTTTCTCAACAACAGCCTTATATGCTGGGTCTTCTTCCGGACCGGTAGGGGCAGGCGCTTTTTCATAGGTACCCGGCAAATGGAGCGTTTCGTTCACAGTGGTTGTTTCAGAAGTTTCTTTCTTTGAAGGTACCTCGTCAAGATCTGGAAGAGGTTTATTCTCTTTTTGAGCTTTTGGAGGCGATGATTTTTCAGCGTCAACGGATTGGTTAGTCGCAACCACAGTATAGTTAGCCGGTTTTCCCGCTGTTTCTATGGTATTCGCAGCCATGGGAATTGACTCTTTTCGGGCTATCCTTTCTTCGTCATGAACTGCTGGGAGCATTTGGATCGAGGAATCGGTAATTTCCGAATCCTCATTACTCTCTCTTTTGGATTGGAGAGATCGACCTCCAGTCTGTTGCACGATGTGCGTCAGCTCATGTGCGGTCAATTCAAAATGGTTGGGGCTGCGGCCCGTGCCATAATAAATATCTTTGCCGTGAGTGAAGGCTTGAGCACCGACCGCCTTATTCATTTCTTGTGCTTCGCTGCCGGTATGAACGCGAACCTCACTAAAATCGACGCCGAAGCGCGGCTCCATGAAGGAGAGCACAGAATCCGGTAAAGGACTGCCGCGCCCTTTGCTTAAGATCAACTGTGTTTCGACATCGTCTCCAGCATCGAAGCTGCCGGATATTGATTCGGTAGATTTGGCCTGGATCGGTTCTGTTTCTTTTTCATCGGTGGCTATTAGCCCCTGAAGGTGAGACGAAGCTGAGTCACTGAGGAACTTGGCTTGTAGTGATACGTCTTTTTCCTTTCCTTTGTCATCTTCTGACTCGTGTTCATTTTCCCTTTGCCGCTGCACAATCTGAGTGATTGAGGCAGCCAACGGCTTGGTCTGTAAGGTCTGATTTTGAGCTCCTTCGAATGAAGGCGCTCGTTGGGGAGATACTGTAACCAAGGCATCCGGCGTGTTCATCACTTGATGTGCTACCCGGTCGGCTTCCTGTTCGTATTGGTCATCAGCGGCACCGACTGTCAGTTTTTGCTGTAGACCAACAAGCTTACCCTCAGGTGTAAGCCGCTTTGATTGAACCAACTTTGCGACCTTCTGGTTGCCCAGTGTCCGTTGCATTTGTGCAACCGGATGGAGTCCACTCAGTAAAGACTGAGCAAAAGGCGGGTTGTTCTCGCGGCCTTCGACATGTTGCTGCGTTTTCTCCGGAGAATCTGGCAGAAGCTGTTGAGTCATGAATGTCAGCCCTTTATACAGTATTCTTTTGAAAAATAGCCTTTTATTCTCGTTGATTCGTTGGAAATCAAACAGGTGCCCGATATTTACTATCGATCTAAAACCAATGATTTATCAGCTTAAGGTGAAAAATCATTGCCTTAGTTCGGCGAAGTCCTATGTGGTTCCTTTTTGTCATTATCCTTATTGATGAACATAACGGTTTGTATTGAATTAACCATACAGAAATCCACTATTTAATTTAAGATTTAGGTATTACCTCCTTTACCTTGAATTCTCCTTTGACTATACGATAAGTGGTTGCTTTAATGCGATTATCGATATAATCCTTGATGTTATCATTTACTATGCCGCCCCCAAACGCGTCCATTGCGAAAAAACGCCCTTTTACATTGACAACTGCGAAATAGTGATTTTTAGCTAGGTTATTGTCCTTCATTTGTTTATCACTGCGTGTCGCTTCAACAATCACAAAGTCCCCATGTTTTTTAAGCTGATTTTTTATAGTCGCTTCGGCCTTCTTCCAGCTTACAGAATCTGAAAACGTATTCTTGCTTATATCAAAGCCATAACCTTTAATTCCTTCTTTAGAAGCATTGCATACAGCAGGAGAAACCTTTCCAGTCCTAAAATATTCATCGAGCGAAGCGGCCGTTGCCGGGCAATTAAGCGCACAATATTGGCCGGCAGCATAGGGAGGGGCTATTTCATTTATTTTGGAATGGGTAGGATCGTAAGCAATATCCTCAAATTTGTCTGTTTTAACATTTTTATCAATGACTTCTGCATTTATCCATTGCCAGCGAATTTTTTCATCACTTTCTGTAAAGTAGGGCTTACCCAGTGTAATGCTTATTGAATTTCCTTTTTTTACAGCTTTTATACCTTCTTTCTGAGTTTTATTATAAGAGCGCGCTGAAATTTTAATAAGCTGATCGTAATGTGAAAAATTATTTCTCCAATCATCTTTAAAGTTGATAAGCGCTTCTGTTTCTTCCTGCGTTACTTCGCCGGCTTTGTGCGGATCATCGCGCTGGATCAGCATGGTTTGTAAACCATTCCTTTCTCGAATTACGGCAATGTCATCTCCGTGAACTGTGGTGGCATGCTTTGCTTCAAGCTCAGGTGCCGTATGGTCATTTGCTATTGCACTGTAGCTTCCCCGCCGCATGGAGTCGTGTCCGCTGGCGTTGTGGTGAGGCTGAACGGTTCTAAGTGACTCAGAGAGAAAATTGTCTTTGAAATCGCTACCTGCTTTTAGCAGGTACATTCCGCCACCTTGCATCCTGTCAATGTAGCTTGCGACTAACGATTTACTTGATGGGATTGCCTGAGCAGACGGTTTAGTTTGAGGAGTTGTTGTCATTTTGTCCTTTTCAGCTTTGCCTTCTTCCATTTCCGGCATGCGCTGCATTGACCAACCTTGTGTATTGTTAGAGATGGCATGGGGTCGAGAAAAATTGGTTCCGGTGGGGCTATTGATAACCTGATCGGCTACGCGATCAGCTTCTTGCTCATATTTATCTTCCGGATTGCTGACTTTAAGATGCGCCTGAATCATCCGACTTACGGCACGATTACCGTGGGTTTGTTGCATTTGCAATAAGGGATGAATGACTGGATATTCTGCTTGCCGTTTCTGCCGCTGGCCAACCGCTTGACGATTACAGGATTTTGAGGCTTGCGATCTTGAAATGCGGGTTGTTAATAAACGAGACATGGCATTTCCTCCGAAAAGGTTTGATTAGCAATATACGCTTAACTCGGACACTAATCGACTATTTTTGGGCAAAAATGACATGGCTGCTAATACACCTCCATTAACTTAATAGATAAATCGTTTCCAACGATATCATTCATTTAACTACGTTGTTTCCGTGGAATACTTGATAGATAAAGGCCTGCCACGCTTACTAAAACCAACAGTGCCACCCACAACCGCTTCAATCTGTTGTTTGAAGCGATCATTGCCCAGCGACGTTCCGGAATGCAAACTCGCTCGGATTAAATTAAGTTCTTTAGGATGGATTGCTGACTCAAATAATCCTTGATAGGCCGCTTGCCGTGCCTCAGGAGTTTTTCCTAACGATAAATACAATTCATGCGGGTGAATAATGGCATTATTAATCCCCGGGCATTCGCTGCATAACTCGACCAGCGATACTGCGCAGGATGCTCAACTATTCCAGCCCGCACCGGATTCATCTCGATATAACGCATGCAAATCAAGAAATAATCTTCTGATTCTAAAATATGGCCCTTATGCCGGCCTTCCCACAAACTGCCTCGGCGTTGATAGGTTTTATTGATGTACGGTACAAACTGGCGACCGATATTCTGAAACAACACACTAATATCGTTAGCAGCCATTGGCGTGTCCAATAAATGCACATGATTGGTCATCAACACATAAGCATGAACCAAACAGTCAAGCGCATCGGCCGATGCTTTTAAAAAACGCAAGTAGGCCAGATAATCCTGATCGTCAAAAAACACCGGTTCCCTATTGTGTCCGCGTTGAAACACATGCACAGGCATACCAGGCTGATAAAAGCGCCGTTTTCTGGGCATTAGGAATCCAATAACGTCAACGGGTGACGCGCCTTTAAGCCTTTAAATCGCTTAAACCCTTTATCCGTTGTCACCCACACGCAATTCCATTCCATCGCCAAGGCCGCATGATACACATCAGAAATCTCGTTGCCTTTAGCGTTGATTTGTTCAAGGCATTGCAAAAATATGTTCCAGTGCATAGGCCCTGGCGCAAGGCCAATGGCATGAGACGCTTTCCTGATTTGATTGGCGAAAATAACAGCACTGGTCAATGCAGACGGTATCTCAAAAACTCTGGGATGTGTGACCACCTGCAAAAAGCCGCTCAACACTAATTCCGAATAACCATAGGCGGCATTGCCGTTAATGAGGGATTCCAGCCATTCACGATAGGCCAGATGATCCGGAGTGTCTTCTCTATGCGCGTAAACCAGGACATTGACATCCATCAAAAACATCAACGGCCATCCATAATGTCAGTCAAACTGCGCCCATCATCCAGATTCACCCCCGGTTTTAGACCAGCGCCTGCAGCCGTTTCCAATTTCACCGAATTACACTCCAGGCTGTGGCGCGAAAAAAACTCGCGCAGGGAGTTTTCGATGATGTCTATTAAGGTGCAACCTTGTTGGGTTGCCTGTAGTTTGGCATACTTCAACAACTGATCATCAATATTGATGGTGGCCGACCCCTCATTTGTGACTAACAGGATCTATTTTCGTTGATTGGTTAATCATTCGAAACTGGCCCTTTTGAAACTCTAGGAAGCTCATACCGATTAATACAGTCAGGATGTAGTAGAAGCACTCCCTTTTTTTGCAACTGATCAAGCACATTGAACACGAAGGATCTGACATCTTCATCATTTTTACCTTTACACTGCGAGTTGATTATGCGGATATGCTTGTTCTCAACTTCCTGAGCCAGAAACCAATTTACCCAATTCACAAACCAGTGGGGATCAAATCTCTGCAAATCCGGCGCATTCCATTCAATAGGTTCTCTTGTAACTGTATGAATCAATCTACATCCTCTGCCATGAATAAAATATTGCCACTCTCTATCTTTACCCCAATAACCACTCTGGGTCAGTTTAATATATTCCTTAGTCGGGCGGATGGGCTTCTGTCCTGTTATATCTAGTAAGTCAGGACGAATCTCACTCAGTACAGCAAGCGCAAGTTGCTGTCGTTCTACAAAACTAGTAACAAGTGAATACACAGCTAATTGAAAGCTATTCATACCCAATCTACTTCAGTCCATTCAAACGGATCAGGATAATTTCCTTTTTTTGGATCATAATCTATTGGTCTGTGATTCCCAGAGACAGTAATCGGCTTGTTTCTTAAACGGGAGGCGACGAATCGGTGATGGCCTTCATCAATCACCGCATAGTCCTTGCCAGGATATAAATCTATTGCGGGGAAGGGTGAACCATTGCACTCCTTAGACGCGTATTCGGCCACCGAATCCTTCTCTACGAAAGGCTGATTCGGCTTCACCCGCTTTCCATCAATCTTGTCACCTAGCGTTGAATCAGAGATCACCTGTGCTACTGACCTATTTCCAATGAGTTTCTTCATGTTGTCTTTACTGCATGGATCAGACTCTTTACAGGCGTCAGGATCAACATTACCCTTTCTCGCAGTCTGAACAATTCCGTTTTCAACATCCAGCATACTTGATAAAGTAATGCTCCCATCCTTAGGGTTTGCCTTTTGGATTGTCTCAGAATCATTAGCGGGTTCAGCAAATGACTTATTGTTCTCTGTTTTAAGGAGATCAGCCTGGCTCACTCCATCTTCAAATTTAGCCGCAATTCGTCCGGGTTGTTCTGCAGGGGTTACCGGTCTGGGGCGTAAAGGTATAACCGGTGCAACCGGTTGGGCTGGCACTGTTGGTTGTACGGGTACTGGCAGTGGTTGTGGTGGTGCTGGTATCGGACTCGGGGCCGGAGGAGGAAGTCCCGGTTGAGCCGGAGGTGCCACTGGTTGTGGTTGTGGCTGTGGAGCCGGTTTAGGAGCGCCTTTTAATACACCGGCGATTAAATTAACCAGTTCCGCCAAGAGTGCCATCAGTACCTGCAGTACTAAAGCAACAGCCATTGCTATAAAGCTGGCAACAGAAGTCGAAATGTCCACCTGGCGTTTTTCACATGTCTGTCGCGCAGTAAACAGGCGGACCAAAATAATAATTACAGTACTACTTTCGGCAAGAACGTAGGAGGCAATCAGCCCTTCTGCGATTGGCGCCATGGTTGCAAGCCCGGCTGCCGCGCCGGCCAAAAGACCAGGTACCACGCCCGCTTCAGCGCTCGCAATACCGCCCAGGATAGCTTCTACCAGCACGACAATAATGGTCACATACCCTATTAAAAGGCCTGCGACATGATTCAGGGTTCGCCACAACGATAGAGGGAAATCCAATAAGATTAAAAAGTTGGACCAAATATCGTGAAGACAACCGAGAGGATCGTCGAAGAAGTTCCGCGGAGTGTAAAGACTATCAACAGTAATCGCCCAGTGATCATTCCAGAGATCGCTAAATTCTTTGCAAATTGCTTCAATAGTAGCCGGGGGCCAAAACGAATTGACTACCGTTTGCCACAGCATTTCCTTTATATTCAGTTCAGCCCAAAACTGTGCAATGTAATATAGAATTCCCTTTCCAACTTCATCAAGTGATGCTGTATCTCTTTCATCTCTATTTGATTCTTGTCTTTGAATATTGCCATTG
>Ga0209798_10002073_pt1 | contig 11898 bp, 9 predicted proteins | sample DOMMetBare3Fresh_FD_187475 | JGI IMG/M metagenome (GOLD analysis project Ga0209798, IMG submission 187475) | Wetland sediment microbial communities from St. Louis River estuary, USA, under dissolved organic matter induced mercury methylation -... | ecosystem: Environmental > Aquatic > Freshwater...
GCTCGAAGATCCGCTCGAAGAGGCGGAGCTCGGACAGGCGGCCGCGGTGGGTCACGTCGCCGGTCAGCAGGACGTCGTCCACGCGCGCGGCGAGGACGGCTTCGACGAGGCGGTGAGCCGCGGCTTCGGTGGCCGCGTCGCGGCCGAGGTGCAGGTCGGAGATGTGGGCCAGCGTTCGGGTCAATCTCGCCTCCGGGCGTCGTTGCCCGGGACTGTGACCCTGCCGGGTGTCGGTTCCGCGGCGAGGGGGCGAAGACTCCGCGAAATCAGGGCCGGTTACAGTCCGATGAGCCGCGCGGCGACGCCGCAGGCGGTCCCCAGCACCGCACCGACCGCGACGTCGAGCGGGTAGTGGGCGCCGAGGTACACGCGCGATAGGCCGATCCCCGAAGCCAGGACGAGCGAGGCCGGCCCGAGGCCGAACCCGGCGCCGGCGAAGGCCGCCGCCACCGCGAAGGCGGCGGTGGTGTGGCCGGAGGGGAAGGAGAAGGCGTCCGGGTTCTCGGCGAGCGCCGTGAAGCCCGCGATGGCGCGCGTCGGGCGCGGGCGGAGGAGCCAGCGCTTCAGGGTCTGGGACACGGCCGTGGCGAGGAGGGTCGCCACGGCCAACCGAAGGCCGAGCCGAATGCCCGTGGCGCTTCCGGTACACAGGAAGGCGAGAGCCACGACCGTCCAGCTCGAGGCATCGCCCATGCGCGTGAGGGCCAGCGCGAGGCGCGTGCGCCACGGGCCCTGCCAGTGGCGCATGGCGAGGAGCAGCCAGGCGTCGAGGGCGAGCAGGCGGTCGAGGCGGGACGGCCGCTCCGCTGGGAGCGCAGCGGTCTCGATCCCGTGCGCTCCTGCCCCCGCGGAGCAGGCGACGAGGCCGTCGGTCTCGATTTCATCCCGGATCTTCACGCTCATCTCATAGAGGCTTGGCGCGGCGGGCGCAGGGCGCCCCGGCAACGTCTCCGTGACGAGCCTCTGCAGGGGGTCGGGCCGCGGATGGACTAGCAGGCGAGGTCGAGAGCGGCCGTCCGGAGGGAGCTCCTCAGCTCCTGGAGGAAGGCGCTCTCGAGGAAGCGATTGCGCTCGGGGTCGCTCGGGAAGCGGCCGTGGCAGGTCGGGCAGAGGAGGGCGACCACCGGGCGGAAATGGCCCGACGGGGCGTAGAACGCGATCGCATGGGAATAGGGCGGGGCTTCGCGGAGCGAGTCGAAAGCGTCCTTTCCGCAGGCAAGGCAGTTGCGTCCATCGGCGGTCGAGACCATGGCGTTCCTCACAGGAGGCCCACCTGCTCCCGGCGCGCGCCCGTCGCCGGCTCCGACGCCCTTGCTGACCGCGGCGCTCGCGGCCTGGCCTCCGCCTAGCCAGATAGCGCGGGCCGCCGCTCCCCTCCAGCGACGCTCTCGCAAACAACGCGTGACGCCCCGGCGTCAGGGACCGTAGACGAGGAGCCGGCAGCGGAGCCCCCCGTTCACGACGGGGAGCGCCCGGCCGGGGGGCCGGCCGAGGAGCTTCTCGAGCCCGCGGTCGGGAGCGAGTACGCCGACCGTCCATCCGGCGAGGCGCGGAAGCAGCGCCGCTAGCGCGCGCCAGGCCGCCTCCGCGTCCTCGCCGAGCCGCACGCCGTAGGGCGGATTCACGAGGCACACTCCGGGCCCCTCGGGCGGGATCACCTCCGCGGCGTCGCGGCGCTCGATCCGGACCCACTCCGACGCGCCGGCCGCGGCCGCGTTCTTCAGGGCGAGTCGGACCGCGCCGCCGTTCCGGTCGGAGGCGTGGACCGTTTCGGGTGGGGTCCGCTCCCGGGCGCGGAGCCGCTCGCGGAGCCGGGCCATCCGTTCGGCGTCGTGGCCGGGCCAGCGCTCGAAAGCGAACGATCGGCCGAGGCCGGGGGCGCGCCGGGCGGCGAGGAGCGCCGCCTCGACGGCGATGGTGCCCGAGCCGCACATGGGGTCGAGGAAGGGGAGGCCGCCGTCGTACTCCAGCGCGAGGAGGAGTCCCGCCGCGAGCGACTCCCGCAGCGGCGCCGCGCCGACCCGCGCCCGCCAGCCCCGCTTGAAGAGCGGCGCGCCGGCGGCGTCGATGGAGAGCGCGGCCTCTCGCCCCTCTCGCCGGACGGCGAGGGGTGCCCGCGGCCCGAAGCGGCGGCGGGCCGAGTCGAGCGCGGCGTCGAGGCCGCGCTCCGGCCCCTGGTAGAGCCGCAGCGCGACCGCGTCGGCGACGCGCGAGCCGAGGCAGGCGAGCGCCACCGCGTCCTCGCCGCCGGCCTCGGCCCCGCCGGGAACGGCTCGCGCCGCGAGGCCGAGCGCGTCGAGCTCGCGCTCCAGCACCTCCTCCAGGCCCGGCGCACAGGCCGCGAAGGCCAGGCCGGCCTCCCGGGCAGGTCGTGGGAGACGAGCCATTCCTCGAGCAGGCCTCGCTACGCCGTCGCGGTGCCGTCGCGCTCCGGCGGCTCGTCCGGCGGCAACGGGAGCCGCGCCAGGAGCGGCCGGGCGGCGAGGCGGACGAGCAGGATGGCGGGCGGCGCCACGAGGAGCCACGCGGCCGTCGCGCGCAGGTTCGCCCCGGCGTACCGCACGACGGTGCCCCAGGTGTCGGCGGACAGCTCGGCCCGGATGCCAGCCAGGGAGAGGCCGAGCGCCGGCTCGCCGAACAGCCAGGCCCCGAGCTGGAAGAAGGGGACGTAGAGCGCCACTTGCAGCGGGTAGGCGACGTAGTTCGCAACCTGGATGGCCGGCTGGTTGAGCCGGAGGAGTACGCCCGCCGCGGCGCAGAGGAGCGTCGTCGTCCCCAGCACCGGAAAGACCCCGAGACCGACCCCGAGCGCCAGGGTGAGGGCGAGCTTCGCGGGGCTCACCCCCTGGGTCAGCTGTGCCAGGAGGGGATCGACGAGCCGCCGGCGGAGAAAGGCACCCATGTGCGGAGGCGTACATAATCGCCGGCCCGGCGCTCCGCCGCCTCCGCGCGGCGATCGGCCCGTGCGCGGCCGCACGCGCGACCCGTGCGGAAGCCTCGCCAATTCCTTAGATTTCGGATAGAAGCGCTCGCCCCCCATGATCTCGGTCCAGAACGTCAGCAAGGCCTATGGGCCAAAGAAGCTCTTCGAGGACGTGAACGTCGCGTTCCACGAGGAGCGGCGCTACGGCCTCACCGGCCCCAACGGCGCCGGCAAGTCCACCTTCATGAAGATCCTGTCCGGCGACGACGAGCCGGATCAGGGGAGCGTGCAGCGACCCAGGCGGCTCGGCGTCCTGCGACAGGACCAGTTCCAGTACGAGGACGACCGGGTCATCGACGTCGTCCTGATGGGGAACGCCGTCCTCTGGAAGGCCATCCGCGAGAAGGAGGCGCTGCTCGCGAAGCCCCAGATCAGCGACGTGGACGGCCACCGGCTGGCGGAGCTGGAGGCGGTCATCGGCGAGGAGGACGGCTACTCGGCCGAGTCCGACGCCGCCGAGCTGCTCGACGGCCTCGGCATCGAGACCCGCTTCCACGAGGAGCCCATGAAGGCCCTCGCCGGCGGCTACAAGCTGCGGGTGCTGCTGGCGCAGGCCCTGTACGGCAAGCCCCAGGGCCTCCTGCTCGACGAGCCCACCAACAACCTGGACATCGACTCCATCCGCTGGCTCGAGGAGTTCCTCCGGGAGTTCGAGGGCGTGCTCGTCACCATCTCGCACGACCGGCACTTCCTCAACGCCATCTGCACGCACATCGCCGACATCGATTACGAGACCATCATCACCTACACCGGCACCTTCGACGACATGGTGAGGCAGAAGGGCGAGGTGCGCTCGCGCATCGAGTCGTCGAACTCGGAGAAGCAGAAGAAGATCGCCGCGCTCCAGGACTTCGTGGCGCGCTTCCACGCCGGCACCCGCGCCTCCCAGGTGCAGAGCCGCATCCGGCAGATCCACAAGCTCCGGCTCGACGACCTGAAGCGTTCCAACATCCAGGCGCCGTTCATCAAGTTCGAGCTGGCGAAGCAGAGCGGCAAGCAGACGCTCGAGGTCCACGACCTCGAGAAGCGCTTTGGCGGCCTCGAGGTGGTGCGCCCCTTCTCGGCGCTGGTCACGCGCGGCGAGAAGGTGGCCGTCATCGGCAAGAACGGCGTCGGCAAGTCCACGCTGGTGAAGCTCGTCGTGGGGGCGCTCGAGCCCGACGCCGGCCGCGTGAAGTGGGGGCACCAGGCCCAGGTCGGCTACCTGCCGCAGGACCAGGCCGGCGTCATCCGGCCCGGCACCAGCGCGTTCGCCTGGCTGCGCGAGATGGAGGACAAGCTCGGGAACGAGGAGATCTCGGGGCTGCTCGGCCGCATGCTCTTCTCCGGAGAGGAGCGCATGAAGCCCACCACCACTCTTTCCGGCGGCGAGACGGTGCGGCTGCTGCTCGCCAAGCTGATGATGTTCAAGGACAACGTTCTCGTCCTCGACGAGCCCACGAACCATCTCGACCTCGAGGCCATCAACTCGCTCGCAGAGGGGCTCGACCGGTACGAGGGGACCGCGCTCTTCGTCACGCACGACCAGGAGCTCATCTCCGAGGTGGCGACGCGCATCTGGCTCCTGCGCAGGGGCGAGCCCATCCTCGACTTCCCCGGCACCTACCAGGAGCTCCTCGAGAAGCACCCGGAGCTCGAGGTGCACCGCCGCTAGCGCGGGCCATGCGCCGCCAGGTCAAAGGCGAGGCGGTCCACCGGGAGCTGCTGCCCGGCGAGTCCACCGCCCTCCTCCAGGAGCTGCACCTCCTCACCCGCGACGGCGACCTGAACGCCGACAGCCTGCGCAAGCTCAAGCAGGTGAACCACCTCGTCCGGCTGATCGCGCCGGCGGTGGAGGACGTGCTCGCCCGCTTCGGCGACCCGGTGATCGTGGACTGCGGCGCCGGCAAGGGGTACCTCCCCTTCGTCCTCCACGAGCTGTTCCTCGGTCCGGCGGCGAAGGGGACGCTCGTCGGAATCGAGTCGCGCCCGGAGCTGGCGCGGGCCGCGGAGGAGCGGGCGGGGCGTCTCGGCTTCGCGCGCATGCGCTTCCTCGCCGGCGAGGTCTCGGAGGCGGAGCTGCCGCCCCGCATCCACCTCGTCACCGCGCTCCACGCCTGCGACACCGCCACCGACGACGCCCTTCTCCTCGCCATCCGCCACGGCGCGGACCACGTCGCCGTGGTTCCCTGCTGCCAGGCGGAGGTGGCGCGGCAGCTCGAGAGGGCGCCCGAGGGCTCGCCCCTCGCGGCGCTCCACGCCCACCCGTGGCACCGCCGCGAGTTCGGCTCCCACCTCACGAACGTGATCCGCGCGCTCGTCCTAGAGGCGAGCGGGTACAAGGTCACGGTGACCGAGCTCACCGGGTGGGAGCACTCGCTCAAGAACGAGCTCATCCTCGGAACGAAGGTGCGGGCGCGGAGCGCGAAGGCGCAGGCCTCGCTCGACGCCCTGCTCGCCGCGTCGGGGGTCCGCCCGAAGCTCGTCCGGGCGCTCGCCGGGCCGCAGGGCGCCGGGAATCCCGCGACCGGGTGAGGCGTTTCCCCGCCGTGAGGGCGCGCCGACACCCCAGGGGCGTTGTGTTTTCGGGCGCTTCGCCTTAATCATGGCCGCCGTGCCGCCGCGCGCCCTCGACCCCGCAAGGCCGCTCCTCGCAGCGCTCGCCCTCGCCTCGGTCGTCCTCGCCTGCGGCAAGGGCGGCACGCAGGGCCCCCCGGCCCGGCCCCCGCCCTCGGTGACCGCCGCGGCCGTGCAGGTGCGCGACGTCCCGGTGGAGATCCGGGCTCCGGTGGACCTGCGCCCGCTCATCCAGGCCGACGTGGGCGCGAAGACGCTCGGCTACCTCGACGCGGTGCTGGTGGACCGCGGCGACCGGGTGAGGAAGGGCCAGCTCCTCGCGCTGGTACGCCCCTCCGACCTGCCCGACCAGCTCGAGGCCGCCCGCGTCGCCCACGACCTCGCGAAGACCAACCGCGAGCGAGCCGAGAAGCTCGCGCCGGCGGGCGTCGTCTCGCAGCAGGAGCTGCAGGCGTCCGAGGCGCAGTACCAGTCCGCGACCGCGAACCTCGCCGCGCTGGCCGTGCGGCTCGGCGAGACCAAGATCACCTCGCCGCTCGACGGGGTGGTCGCGGCGCGAAGGCTCGACCCCGGGGCGCTGGTCGGCCCGAACGCCCAGACCGGCTCGATCCTGACGGTCCAGAACACGGATGTGCTCCGCGTCTTCCTCCCCGTGAACGAGCGGGACGTGGCCGACCTCGCCGTCGGCCAGGACGCCACCGTCGAGCTCGACGCAATGCCGGGCAAGCGGTACTCGGGCAAGGTGGTCCGGCTCTCGCCGGCGTTCGATCCGGTGACGCGGACGCTGGACGCCGAGGTTCACATCAAGAACCCCGGCGAGCTCCGGACCGGCATGTACGGGCGGGGGTACATCACCACCTCCATCCACAAGGACGCCGTGGTGGTCCCGGCCGGCGCCGTACAGATCTCGAACGACAAGAGCTACGTCTTCCTCCTCCAGGGAGACAAGGTGAAGCGCGCCGAGATCAAGACCGGCGTGGACGGCGGCAACTGGCTCGAGGTGACCTCCGGCCTCTCGCGCGGCGACCAGATCATCACGGCAGGCGCCGACATCCTCTCCGACGGGAGCCAGGTCCGGGCCCAGCTCGACGTCGATCCGTACACGGGCGCGAAGCTCACCGCCTCCCCCTAGGGCCCCGGCCGGCGAAGAACCATGTGGCTGACGCGTCTCGCCCTCCGCAACCCGGTCTTCATCCTGATGATGTCGCTGGCGGTGCTCGCCCTCGGGTGGGTCTCGCTGACGCGCCTCGCGGTCGACCTCTTCCCCAACATCGACATCCCCATCATCCAGGTCGCCACCTTCTACCCGGGCGCGGGCCCCATCGACGTGGAGAAGTCCATCACCGTCCCCATCGAGCGGGCGGTGGCGGCTTCTCCCGGCGTGGACCGCATCGAGAGCACGTCCAAGCAGGGGTTCTCCGCGGTTCGGGTCTGGTTCCAGTACGGGGTCAACCTCGACAACGCCCAGTTCGAGGTCCAGCAGCGAGTGGCGCAGATCCTGAACACGCTCCCACCCGGCATCGATCAGCCCTTCATCCTCAAGTTCGACGTGACCAACATCCCGGTGCTCTTCGTCTCGGTGAGCGCGGAGGGACTGGACGAGAAGGAGCTGTACGACCTCGGGTACAACGTCATCGAGCCACAGCTCGAGCGCATCAGGGGGGTGGCGAGCGCGACCCTCGGCGGCGGCAAGATCCGGGAGATCGAGGTGATGGTCCAGCGGGACGCGCTGCGCGCCCGCGGGCTCGGAATCCTCGACGTGGTAAACGCGGTCCGGAGCTCCAACCTGCTCCTGCCGAGCGGCACGCTCCGGTCCGGCGACCGGGACTACAACGTCTTCGCCAACACCCAGTTCGGCGAGGCGAAGCCGCTCCGCGACGTGGTGGTGAAGCCCGCGGCGAGCCGGACGGCCGGCGAGACCACGTCGCCGGTGCGCCTCTCCGACGTCGCCAACGTGGTGGACGGCTCGGCCGACCAGACGGAGATCGCCCGCGTGAACGGCAAGCGCGCCGTCTACTTCCGCGTCCAGAAGCAACCCGGCGCCAATACCGTCGCGGTGGTGGATGCGGTCAAGAAGGCGCTCCCGAAGCTTCGCGGCATCCCTCCCAGCGTGAAGCTCGCGACGTCCTTCGACCAGTCGGCCTACATCCGGGCCGCCATCAGCTCGCTCGAGCACGAGGCCCTGCAGGGAGGTCTCCTGGCGGTGCTGGTGATCCTGCTCTTCCTCGTCAGCTTCTCGGCGACGGGGATCATCGCGGTCGCCATCCCGCTCTCGATCGTGGCGACGTTCGTCCTCATCTACTTCGCCGGGATGACGCTCAACGTCTTCACCCTCGGCGGCCTCGCGCTCGGCGTGGGGCGCCTCGTCGACGACTCCATCGTCGAGCTGGAGAACATCCACCGCCACCTGGCCCTGGGGCAGGACAGGAGGTCCGCCGTGCTCGCCGCCGCCCAGGAGGTGGCGATGCCGATCTTCGTCTCCACCGTCACCACCATCGTCGTCTTCTTCCCGGTGGTGTTCCTCATGGGCGTGGCCCGCAACCTCTTCATGCCGCTCGCGGCCACCATCGCCTTCGCCCTCATCATGAGCTTCCTCGTCTCCCGGACGGTGACGCCGCTCCTGTGCCTCGGCTACCTGCATGCCGAGGCGCACGGCCCCGGCGAGCGCGGGCTCGCGGCCCACGTCCACCGGCAGCTCCATCGCCTCGACGAGGCTTACGCCCGGGCGCTCGGCTGGGTGCTCTCGAACCGGGGCAAGGTCATCCTCGGCATCTTCCTCGCCTTCGTGGCGTCGCTCTTCCTCCTGAAGGTCATCGGAACCGAGTTCTTCCCCGAGACCGACGAGAGCCAGTTCCAGGTCATCATGAAGACGCCGGTGGGCACCCGCGTCGAGATGACGGAGAAGGTGGCGGAGCGCATCGAGCAGGGCATGCGAAAGGCGCTCGACCCCGTCCGGTCGAAGGGCGGCGGGCCCATCTACACGACGCTCATCTCCAACGTGGGCCTCCCGCTCGGGCGCAGCGCGCTCTTCAGCGGGAACACCGGCCCGCACGCCGGCACGGTGAGCATGTACCTCGTACCCCACACCGACCGGCCCGTCACCGACAACGAGGCGGCGGACAGGGTGCGGCAGACCCTGCGCGACGCGCTGCCGGGCACGCAGACCTACTTCTTCATCGGCGGGATCGTGAAGCGCATCCTGAACTTCGGCTCGGCGGCCCCCATCGACGTGGAGATCGTGGGGTACGACCTCGAGGCGGCGAGCGAGTACGCCAAGCGGCTCGTTCCAAGGCTGCGAACGCTCGCAGGCGCAAAGGGGAACCCGCTGCTCACCGACCTCCAGATCTCCCGCGAGGAGAACTACCCGGAGCTGGACGTGGTGGTGGACCGGGAGAAGGCGGGCATGCTCGGGCTCTCGGAGCAGCAGGTGGCCCAGAGCGTGCTCACCAGCCTGGTCGGGAACACCCAGTTCTCGCCGATCCCGTACATCGACTCGAGGACCGGGAACCAGTACTACATCAACGTCCGCCTCGACGACCCCTTCCGCGACCAGGTGTCGGACCTCTCGGACGTCTTCGTGAGGACCCCGGCGGGACCAGTGGTTTCCCTCGCCAACATCGCGACGGTGAAGCGCTCCTCGGGCCCGGTGACCATCAATCGGAAGTACCTGCAGCGCATCGTGGACGTGAGCGCCAACGTGGCGCCGGGCACGGACCTCGGCACGGCGAGCGCCGCCGCCCAGAAGGTCCTCGACGAGATGCCGCCGCCCGAGGGATTCACCGCCCAGCTCGGCGGCCAGACGGCGGCGCAGAAGGAGGCCTTCGCCGGACTGCTCTTCTCGGCCCTCATGGCCATCGCCCTCGTCTACATGATCCTGGCCTCGCAGTTCCGCTCGCTGCTCGATCCGCTCGTGATCATGTTCTCGGTCCCCCTCGGGGTGAGCGGCGTCTTCGTCGCCCTGTGGGTCACCCGCACCCCGCTCAGCGTGAACAGCTTCATGGGCATCATCATGATGGTGGGCATCGTCGTCTCGAACGGCGTGCTGCTCGTGGACTTCGCGCGGGTGCTGCGGGCGCGCGGGCGGCCGCTCCTCGAGGCCACCATCGAGGCGGGGAAGACGCGGCTCCGCCCCATCCTCATGACGACCATCGCCACCATCGTGGGCCTCTTCCCCATGGCGCTCGGCATCGGGGAGGGCAGCGAGACGAACCTGCCGCTCGCCCGCGCCGTCATCGGAGGCCTCGTCGTGTCCACCTTCTTCACCCTGTTCCTCATCCCCTCCCTCTACACGCTGCTCGAGCGCTTCGCGAAGCCGCACAAGGGGGAAGACGTGGACGAGACCTCCGCGGAGGCCGCAACTTGACGATCGCCGCCACCGTCCTCGCCTTCGCCCTCGCCGCCGCCCCCGAGGCCGCCCCCGCCCTGGAGAAGGTCGGCTTCCAGGAGGCGGTCCGCCGCGCCCTGGCCCGGAACACGAGCGCGGTCGTCTCCGCAGAGGACGTGCGCCGGACCGAGGGGATCCTGGGCGAGGTGCGGTCCGGCGCGCTGCCGTTCCTCGGGCTCACCGGCACGTACACGCGTCTCGACTCCGACCGCCTGACGGCTTCCGGCGCGGTGTTCGCACCGAAGGACCAGAGATACGGCACGGCCCTCCTCTCCGTGCCGCTCCTCGCGCCCTCGCGCTGGGCGCAGTGGGCGCACGCCTCGCAGGCGGTGGACGCCTCCGCGGCGAACGACGCCGACGTGCGCCGGTCGGTGGCGGTCACCGCGGCCCGCGCCTACCTCACCGTGATCGCCCAGCGGCGGGCGGTGTCGGTGAGCGAGACCGCGCGCGACACCGCCAAGGCCCACTACGACTACGCGCACGCCCGCCGCAAGGGCGGCGTCGGCAACGCCCTCGACGAGCTGCGCGCCGAGCAGGAGATGGCGGCGAGCGAGGTGCAGCTGCAGGCGGCGTACCTCGGCCTCGCCCGCGGACGCGAGGCGCTCGGCCAGATCGCCGGCGAGGACCGGCCGCTCGACGCCGCCGAGGAGCCCGGGCTGGCCGAGCTCCCGAGCGAGGCCCAGGCGCTCGCCGAGTCGGAGGCGCTCCGGGCCGACGTCAAGGCGGCGCAGGCCCGGTCCTACGTCGCCCGCCGGACCTCCAGCGACGGCTGGACCGACTGGATGCCGACGGTCTTCGGGACCTTCCAGGGGTTCGCGCAGAGCCCCGCCGTCGCGCCGTCCGTGAAGGACGGGTGGCAGGCGCAGCTCGTCGTCTCCTTTCCCCTCTTCGAGGGCGGCCTCCGGCCAGCGCAGGCGAAGGAGCGCGACGCGATCGCGAAGGAGGCCGAGGCGCAGGTCGGCGGGATCGTGCGGCAAGCCCATTCCGACGTGCGCACTGCCTTCGAGTCTCTGAAGCGGTCCCGCGTCGCCTTCGACGCCGCCCGGCGCGGGTCGGACAGCGCCCGCTCGGCCCTCGATCTCGCGAGCCAGGCCTACAAGGCCGGCGCCGTGGACAACCTGGCCGTCACCGACGCCGAGCAGCGCTCCCGCACCGCGGACTTCTCGACGGTCATCGCCGAGGACGCCGTCCGCCAGGCGCTCCTCGACCTCCTCGCCGGGGCAGGCCGCTTTCCCTGATGGCGGCGGGCGCGGAGGCGGGGACCCCGCCCGCGCGGCTCGCCGCGCTCCTGGCCCTCCGGGCGCTGTGGGCGCCCATCCTCGCCGCCGTCGCCTTCCGGTACGCCTGCTACGCGGCCATGACGGCGCTCGCCCTCTGGAACGAGCGGCGGCCCGCCCCCACGCTCCCGGACGCGGTCCTCGACGCGCTCCCCTACGTGGACTGGGTGGCGCGGGCGAACTACGTCCTCTGGCTCGCGCTCTACCTGCCCCTCGCCCTGGCGCTGCTCCTCTCCCAGCCGCAGCGCTGGATCCGGTACATGGTGACGGGTGGGCTCGTCTCGCTCGCGCGCGGGGTCACCATCGCCGCGACCGGCCTGGGGGCGCCCGACCCGGCCCGCGCCGGTCCCGGCGTCGGCGGCCGCGGGTTCCTCGAGGCCCTTGCCGAGCTGCTCTCGCCGCTCGGCGTCTTCGCGCGCGGCTCGATGGGCGCCTATCTCACGAAGGACCTCTTCTTCTCCGGCCACGCCGCCACCACGTTCCTCCTGTTCCTGTACCTGCGCGACCGGCCGCGCCTGCGCTGGCTGGCGCTCCTCGCCCACGCGCTCGTGGTGGCGTCGGTCCTGCTCGCGCGCATCCACTACGCCATCGACGTGGTCGGAGCCTGGGCGGTGACGTTCGCGTTGTTGAGGAACACGCCGATCGACGCGCCGCCGCCCTTGCCGCCTTCACCGAAGAGCCCGCCGCAGCCGCCGCCT
>Ga0209798_10002075_pt1 | contig 11895 bp, 8 predicted proteins | sample DOMMetBare3Fresh_FD_187475 | JGI IMG/M metagenome (GOLD analysis project Ga0209798, IMG submission 187475) | Wetland sediment microbial communities from St. Louis River estuary, USA, under dissolved organic matter induced mercury methylation -... | ecosystem: Environmental > Aquatic > Freshwater...
AGAAGATCTGCGGCAACGAACTGCCTGACGAGGCGATCGTGGTTGACGCACAGGGCCACCTGGCTAACGCGGTCGTGATCCTTACCGGCGTCAGGCGCGCGGCGGCGGAACCTGTCGTCACCAATGAGAAGTGCCGCTTCGCTCCGCGGGTTCAACTGGCACGGCCGAACGCGACGCTTCGCACGACGAGCAAGGATCCGATTCTGCACACCACGCAGGCGCAACTCGAGAACGGCCGGACGCTGTTCAACGTGGCGCTGCCGATCCCGGGAATCAACATCATTAGGCCGATTGGCGGGCCCGGAACCGTGCGGTTGAACTGCAATATCCATCAGTGGATGCGCGGCTGGGTGATCGTGACTGAGCATGCCGCGGCGATCTCACGCGCCGACGGGAAGTTCTCGATCGACAACGTGCCGCCAGGCACCTACGAGCTGCGCGTGTGGCATGAATCGCTGAAAGGAACGGCGCAGAAGGTCACGATTGCCGCCGGCAAGCCGACGGACATTTTGATCGCACTGAAGTAATTCTGCAGCCACTTGTCCGCAGACATCCTAGCGGATGGCGCGGAGGGAGTTGGCGGTGCGCCAATACCAGGTGCCGTCGACGAGCGCCGGCGAGGCAAGCGTCTGCTCGCCGAGCTCGTTGACGTGCAGCAGCTTGAACGTCCGCCCCGCCTCCACCACGAACGTCTGCCCATCGTCGTTGGTGAAGAACACCTTGCCGTTGACATGGACGGGCGACGCCGAGAAGCCCTCGCGAATGGCGACGCCGAGACGATCCTGATACGCGAGCTTCCCTGATGCCGCTTCGTACACGGTCAGGATGCTCTGCATGTCGTTGATCAGGTAGAGGAGATCGCCAACGACGATGCCTGAGGGCACGAACGGCGAGCCGCGCGGCGAACTCCACGCCACATGCGTGCTGGTGACGTCGCCGGTGCCGCCGGGACGGATCGCGATCGTCGGGCCGGCTCGCCCGGATGATGCAAACACGAGCCCGTGCGCGACCACGGGCGTCGGAATCACTTCGTAGGTGTTGCCACGCACCGTCCACAGTTCCTTGCCGCTATCGGGATCGTACGCGGCGACTCGATACTGACTGCTGACGATCAGCTCATCGCGCTCACCGGTGTTGATCACCACCGCCGTGCCCCATCCCACTGATTCACGACGCGGCGTCTGCCAGATCGGCTTCCCGGTCAGCTTGTCGAACGCGCCGACAAATGCGGTCTGCCCTGGCGCCGGATTTGCGTCCTGGAAAATAACGATGCGATCTTTGTAGAGGACCGGTGAACCGGCAGGCCCGTGATAGTTGTCGAAGACGCCAAACTTGTGCTGCCAGACGATCTTGCCGTTGAAGTCGAACGCGAAGAGGCCGTGCCGTCCGAACGATGCGTACACCAACTGGCCGTCGGTTGCGGGCGTGGCCGACGCGAATCCATTCTTGTAGTGCACGTACTCGACGCCGTTCTGCGGAACGAACGTCTCCCACAGCTTCTTTCCATCAGCACGCGAATACGCCAGCATCGACAATCGATCGCCATTGCCGTATCCCGTCGTCAGGAAGATGCGATCGCCCCACACGATGGGCGACGAGTTGCCGCGGCCAGGCACCGCGGTCTTCCACACGCTGGTGCTCGCCGACCATTTGTCGGTGTACGGTCCGCCGGCCACTTGCCCTTGCCCTGAGGGACCACGCCATCGCGGCCAGTACTTGGCGCCCTCGCCAACGACCTCGAGCATCCGTACATCTACGGATGCCGGAGCAGCCGCGAGCGCTGCGGACACGATCGCCAGCGCGATCACCGTGAACCATGCCCCCCGCTTCATGGCCTCATCCTAGCGTCTTTCTTTGCGTGCTCAACCCCCGATAGAATGGGCGGATGCGAAAAGGGATTTTGAGGACACTACTGGCAATCGCCTGCGCGGCGTTCGCACTCAGCATCGGGTCGTTCGCGGCACTCGAAGCGCAATCGGCCCCCGGCCAGCAGGAAAGCAGTTTCCTCAGCCGCGTGCGGCGCCTGACCGTCGAAGGCAAGCGCGCGGGCGAAGGCTATTGGTCGCCGGATGGCAAGCGCCTCGTCTTCCAGAGCGAGCGCGATCCGAGCAATCCCTTCTATCAAATCTACGTGCTCGATCTGACGACCGGCGACACGAAACGCATCTCAACCGGCATGGGTAAGACCACCTGCGCGTTCTTCCGTCCGAACAGCACCGAGATTGAATTCGCATCCACGCATCTCGATCCGAAGTCCAAGCAATATCAGGACGACGAACTCGCATTTCGCGCGTCGGGTAAAGAACGCCGTTACTCGTGGGACTACGACCCGATGATGGACATCTTCACCTACGACGAGAAGACCGGCGCGATGAAGCAGCTGACGACGGCGAAGGGCTACGACGCCGAGGGCGGCTACTCACCAGACGGCCAGTGGATCGCGTTCTCGTCGATGCGCGACGCCTACAACCGCACGCTCTCTGCCGCTGAACAGAAGCAGCTCGAACTCGATCCGTCGTACTTCGCCGAGGTCTACATCATGAAAGCCGATGGCTCCGGCCAGAAGCGGCTGACCACGGAGAACGGTTACGACGGCGGCACCTTCTTCACCAAGGACGGCCGCATCGTGTGGCGCCACTTCGACGAGGGCGGCCTGATCGCCAACGTCTGGACGATGAAGCCGGATGGTACGGATAAGAAGCAGATCACCGACTTCGGCGCGATGAGCTGGGCGCCGTACGAACATCCGTCCGGCGAGTATTTCCTGTTCGCCTCGAACAAGCTTGGCTTCGAGAACTTCGAAGTGTTCATGGTCGACAAGGCGGGGCTGAAGGAGCCGGTGCGCATCACCTACTCCGAGGGCTTCGATGGCCTGCCGGTGCCGTCGCCAGATGGCACGCAGATCGCGTGGACATCGAGCCGCGCGGGCGGGACCGGTGCCGCGGGACAGATTTACCTGGCGCAGTGGAATCATGAAGCGGCGATGGCGGCGTTGAAGGCTGCCGGGCCTCGTCAAGCCAACAAGAAATAAACGCAACCACGAAGACACGAAGTTCACGACGAAGAACACGAAGAGCCACCTTATGAAAACAAAGCGACTTGGTCTCGCGATCGCGGCATCGTGCCTTCTCGTCAGTGCCCCGGCATTTTCCCAGACAGCAACAGCGTCTCGAACGAAAACGCATGTGCAGACGCTCGCCTCCGACAAGTTCGAAGGGCGGTTGACGGGATCGCCTGGCGAGAAGCTGGCCGCTGACTACTTGATCGCTGAGCTGAAGCGGATGGGCGCGAAGCCGCTCCCGGGGATGACCGACTTCCGGATGCCGTTCACGTTCACGGCGGGATCGAAGGACGGCGGATCCAAGCTGACTGTCGTCACGGAAATAGGCGACGCCAAGAACAGCGCGCAGGTGTCCGGCGGCGGCAAGGTGATCGCCCTGTCGTTTTCCGATAACGGTGAAGTCTCTGGTTCGGTCGTGTTTGCCGGATACGGCATCGTGGTTCCCGAATCCCAGGGCTTCGGCTACGACAGCTACCAGGGCCTCGACGTCAAGGACAAGATCGTCGTCGTGCTGCGCTACTTCCCGGAGGATGCGGATCAGAAGACGCGCGCGATCGTGGCACGCTATGCCGACCTTCGTTACAAGGCGCAGGCGGCGCGGCAGCGCGGCGCGAAGGGCATGATCGTCGTCACCGGTCCGCGGTCGCCGAATGCCGGCGAGGTGGTGCCGATGAGTTTTGATACCGCGATCGCCGGCTCAGGCCTGGTCGCCGCGAGCGTCAGCGGCGAATCCGCGGCGCCGATCTTCGCCGCCTCGGGCAAGCAGCTGGAAGAGGTCCAGAAGGAACTCGATAGCGGCAACCCGCACGTGGCCGGCTTCGCGATTCCGAACGTCACGGTCACGCTCACCTCCAACGTCATTCGCGAGCAACAGACCGGGCACAACGTGCTGGCGTACCTGCCGGCCACGGCACCGGTCGCGGGCGTCAGCAAGCCATGGGTCGCGGTGGGCGCGCACTACGATCACCTGGGCCGCGGCACCACCGGCGGCTCGCTCGCCGGCAAGGAAGACGCGAACCAGATCCATCACGGCGCCGACGACAACGCGTCCGGTACGGCCACGGTGCTGAACATTGCCGATGCGTTCGCAAAGGCGCCGCGCCGACGCAACCTGCTGATCGCGTTCTGGTCGGGCGAAGAGCTCGGCCTGCTGGGCTCGAATGCGTTCGTCACGAAGCCGCCGATGCCGCTCGATCAGGTCGCGGCGTACCTCAACTTCGACATGGTCGGCCGCGTCGCCGACAACAAGCTGACGGTGCAGGCGACCGGGACGGCCGCGATGTGGCCGAAGGTGCTCGAGCAGGCCAACGTCGCAGCAGGCTTCGACCTGGTGCTGCAGGAAGATCCGTATCAACCGACCGACGTCGGCAGCTTCAACACTGCGAGCGTGGCGTGCCTGACGTTTTTCACCGGCGCGCACCAGGAGTACCACAAGCCCAGCGACACCGCCGACAAGATCAACTACGAGGATCTCGATCGCGTCGGCGCGTTTGCGGCGGCCATCGTCAAGCGGCTGATGGAGTCGAGCGACGCGCCGCAGTTCACGAAGGTCGAGCAGAAATCAGAAACGGGTGGCCGAGCCGGCCTGCGGCTGTTCACCGGAACGATTCCCGATTACGCGTCGGACGTGAAGGGCCTGCTGCTGGGCGGCGTGATCGGTGGCGGTCCCGCCGAACAGGCGGGGCTCGCCAAAGGCGACGTCATCGTTGAGATCGCCGGCCAGTCGATCACCAACATCTACGACTACACCTACGCGCTCGAGTTGCTGAAAATCGGGCAACCAGCGAAGGTCGTCTACATGCGTGGTACCGAGAAGCGCGAAACCACGCTCACGCCCGCGGCGCGCAAGTGAACGTATGATAGGGACCTTGGAGGCAATGATGTTCAGAAGATTCGCGGCGGCCGTGGCATTGGCGTTTGCACTCAGTTCGGCCGCGCTCGCTCAGAGCGTCGCTGGCGCGTGGGACCTCACGATCAACGGGCCGGAGGGCGCAATCAACGCCACCGCCACGTTGACGCAGGACGGCGAAAACGTGACGGGCTCGATCGACACCCCGCAGGGCAAGGCGGAAATGAAAGGCACGTTCAAGGGCAAGGCCCTGAACATGAGTTTCACTATTCCAGGGCCGAACGGCAACCTGGATATCAAGGTGAATGGCGAAGTCGACGGCGCCTCGATGAAAGGCATCATCGACTTCGGCATGGGCATGGCGGACTTCACCGCCAAGAAGAAGTAGCGGCTACTTCTTTTCAGTAAACCCCGCGGGAATCGCGACGGACGCCGCATCGACGTCCGTCGTCAGCTTCAACATTTCCACGGTCGTCGTCATGATGATGCTGCGAGTCGGCTTGGCCTCGCTGTTGCTCGCCTGCTGATTCGCCTCCGCCATCTTCTTCAATCCGCCGAGCATCCCACCGAAGCCTTTCTTCGGCGCGGCTTCCGGCGCCGGAGCCGGCATCGCGGCTGACGTCTGGTTCGCCGTGCCGGGCGGCACCGCTTCGATCCTGGTATCGGTCAGGATTGGCGTGCCCTGGATCTTGCCGCCTTCCGCGCGCATCTTGTCCATGGCCGGCTTCATCTGCGGGTACATTGCCGTCGCCATCGCCATATCCTGCGCTGACGCGCCGGTCACCGCCATCGGCGCCGACAGCTTCTGGGCGTAGCGCATGTCGAAGTCGGCCAAATCCTTGGTCGATGGTGCGTTCGGCGCCAGCCACAAGTCCGTGGTCATGACCATGCCGCCGGAGTCGTTGAGCGTCTTGCCTTTTTCGCGAACCGTGATCGTCATCACGGTCTTCTTCGCATCGAAGCCGATGATGTTCCTCGTCTCCAAGGTGTTCTTGATGTCGAAATCGACCTCGAACTCCTTGGCGTTCGGGTCCTTCTCAGCAGGCTTTGACGGCTGGCTGGTCTCGGCGCGCTGCTCACGCGCGGCCTTCTCGGCTTCGAGCCTCGCCTCCTCCATCTGCTTCCGCATCTGGGCGAACGTCGTGACCGTATAGCTCTTCTTCTTGATGTCGAGGTCGTAGACCTTCTCCTCAGTGAGGTCGACGATCTGCCCGGTCGCATCGGACATCGTCGCCTTGCGATTGCCCTTGACGGCGACCATCGACGTCACGCCTTCGCGCGCGCCCTTGCCGCCGAACATGTTGACGAGTTTGCCCATCGCGCCGCCAAGCTGAAACTTGACGCGCTGGTCGGACCGCACATCCGCCGAGACACCGACACTCAACAGAAGAACGAAAGAAGTAAGAACTGCAGTTACACGGCGCATTAAAGCCTCCGAGGGAATGGTACAACGGCGAGGGAGGTAGGTTGAAAGTTGAAAGTTGAAACTGGCCACTTGCCAGTTGAGTTGCCAGTTGCCAGTTCAGTTACTAGTTGCTAGTTGCTAGTTGCAGTTTTTTCGGCAGGAAAGGTAGGGCCGGTCGAAGAAAATGCCTAAGGAAGCACGCGCAGCGCTGGTCAAGATTCGGATGGGGAAGCTCGATCATTTTGAGCAGACCGCCGAGCGAGGCCTTGAGTCAGAAGCCGGCCAGCTCGGGGACATCTACGCGGCAATCATGATGAACATGCGCTTAAGACTGGACGACGAACGGCGCAGCGTTTCTCGATTCAAGAGTCGGCGAATTTGAAACTGAAACTGAACTGGAAACTCCCAAACTCAACTGGCAACTGGCCATTTTCAACTGGCAACTACCCTAGAAGCGACAGAGCATCCTCGCTGCCTCGAGCGTTTCTGCCTCGCTGACCAGGAAGAACTCCTCGAGAGGTGGCGAGTACGGCACCGGCGCATCGAGCGCGCCGAGGACCCTGATTGGCGCGTCGAGCGATTCGAACGCCTCTTCCTGGATGATCGCGGCGAGGCTTTCGCCGATGCCACCGGTCTTTGAATCCTCGTGGACGATCAGCACGCGATTACAGTGCCGGGTCACGGCGAGGATGGCGGCCTTGTCGAGCGGCGCGAGGCTGCGCAGGTCAAGCACGCTGGCCTCGATGCCTTCGGCGGCCAGCTGCTCGGCGACGCGCAGGCAGTGATGCACGTAGGCGCCGTAGGAGATCATCGCGATGTCGCCGCCCAGGCGACGCAGCGCGGCTTTGCCGATGATCGCGGGCTCTGGCGCATCCGCAGGCAGTGCCTGCTTGATGCGCGGATCGCGATAGAGCGCGATGTGTTCATAGAACAACACCGGATCCGGATCCGCGACGGCGGCGGCCATCAACGCTCGCGCATCTTCCGGGGTCGAGGGCACGACGATTTTCAAGCCGGGGGTGCGATAGAACCACGGCTCGGTGTTCTGGCTGTGATACGGACCGGCGTGACGCAGCCCGCCCCACGGCATGCGCACCACCATCGGCACTTCCCCGCCCCAGCGATAGCGGATCTTCGCGGCGTTGTTCACCAGCTGATTGAATCCGGTCGCGACAAAGTCGTTGAACTGCATCTCGGCAATCGGCCGCATGCCGGCCAGCGCGGCGCCAACCGCGACGCCGAGCACGGCGCCCTCGGCGAGCGGCGAGTTGCGAATGCGGTCGCCGAAGTCTTTCAGCAGCGGCTTCAGCAGCAGGAACGCGTTGCCGTACTGACCGCCGACGTCTTCACCGTAAACGAACACGCGCGGGTCGGATCTCAGCGCATCGCCGATGCCGAGCATCACCGCCTCGAGGAAGGTGTTGCCCTTCTTGTCGAACGGCAGGCCCGGCTCGAGTGCCGGCAGATGTGAGGTCGCGGGCGCCAGCCGACGGGACGGTTCCAGCAGCTCGACGCGGACGCGTGGCGCTTCATCCTTGAAGACGCCGATGCCCGCCAGCTCCGGCTTCGGCCAGGGCTCGCCGATCACCAGCTGCGCCGCGCCATCGACGAGTGCGTCGGCCCACTTTTTCACCTCATCGAGGTGTCCGTGCTTGATCACGCCATCGTCTTCAAGCCGGCGCGCATACATGGGAATGGGATCGCGCTTCGCCCAGTAGTCGTAGAGGGCTCGATTCGCGTAACCGGTGTCGTATAGCTGGTGGTATTCCCACGACGGCGGCTGATCCTTGCCGAGATAGAGCATGTCGTCGTGATGAGCGTGGCCGCACATCCGCATCGCCACCACTTCGATCAGCGTCGGGCCCTCGCCCGCGCGGGCGCGTTCAGCAGCCCACGTGAACGCGGCGGCGACTTCATCGGGGTCGGTGCCGTCGATGGTCAGACCGGGGATGCCGTAGCCGGCGGCCTTGTCGGCGAATACACGCGCCGCTGAGTTGTCTGCGACCGGCGTCGAGAGCGCGGTCTGGTTGTTCTGCAGGCAGAAGATCGCCGGCAGCCTCGCTGCCGAGCACGCGTTGATGGCTTCGTGCCACTCGCCAAGCGACGATCCACCTTCGCCGATGAACGATAACGCGACGCGATCGTTCTTCTGCATCGAGAAGGCCATCGCCATGCCGGCCATCGACAGCGAGCCCACGGCCAGAGGAGCCGCGGCCGGAAGCACACCCCACCCGAAGTCGCCGGTGTGCAGATCCTTGCCGGACATCGGCGGGCCCGCCTTGCCCATCTGCGCGCGCAGGATCATCGCGACGGCTTCCTCGTCGTGCCGCATCGCCAGCGTCATGCCGAGATCGCGAATCACCGGCGCCAGCACATCGCCGTTCCAGCTCCCATCGTCTTTTTTGTAGGAAGCACCACGTTTCAACCGGATCGCGCCGGCATAGATCGCTTCCTGCCCGAGCGACCTGAAGCCTTTACCCTGGAACGCCATCTCGCCCCACCGCACTTCGCCGCTCATGAAGAATTGCTTGAGGCGGTTGTCGACGCTGCGGGTGAGGCACATCCCTTTCAGGATCTCGCGGCGTTCATCCTTCGTCAGCGACGCTTCAATCGCGGCGCGGCGCAGGAACCCATCGCACGCATCAACGACTTCCGCGCGTGCCTGTTCGAGACGCTTCGTTGCCGTCGTCCCCGGCGTCGTCTCGGCGATGCCTTCGGGAGCGGCCACCTGTTCGTAGAGCAACTTCGCCAGCGCGCGTCGCAATGCAGGACGCGCCGCATCAAGCTTCACCGCATCGCGGCCCTTGATCGCGGAGATCCCCGAGGCCTCGAATGCCTCGATCGCGTAAGGCAAGGCGAAGGGATGGCGTTCGGCGACGAACGCCGCAAAGCGGCCGGCGAGCCCGGACAGTTTCAGCAGGTCGTGCGTGCGGGACATTGATCCGATTATAGGTTGAGCTGCCACGGCCCCGGTGACGTCAGAGCGGGAGCGAGCATCTAATGAATGTGAGGCTTCTTCAGATTCTGATCGCCAGCGCGGCACTGGGTGCCTGCACCGCGACCTCGCTTGCCACGACGCGGCCGACCCTGCATCCGAACGCTCTTTCTCCTTCCACCACCTGTGCCGCGCGTAGCGACGCCCCGAGCATTGAGTGGCATGTCAGCGACCAGTCGGATGCCGTCCAACTGTCCCGCTGGTGCAGGGCCGTCGGGGCACCGGTCATTGCGTCGACTCAAACGACCACGTTTGCCCCCACGCTCGACGAATTGGCGATCGTGTCGTGGAACGCACATCTCGCCGAAGGTGATCTCCCCGCGCTGATCGAAAAACTGAAGGCCGGCGACTTCACGGCGGGGCGAGCAGTTGAGCATTTCGTGCTGCTCGTGCAGGAGCTCTATCGCCGAGGCGACGCGGTTCCCGCATTCGATTTGACCAGCCGATCTGCGTTCGCGATCCGTCCGCGCCATCCGGAGTCGCTCGATATCGACGATCACGTCGCGCGCCTCGGCTTGTCGATCCTCTACGTGCCGTCGATGCGCAACGGACCGGAACTGCGAGAGGACCGCGGCAACGCCGTCATCTCCACCGAGCCCTTGCTCGATCCGCTTGCACTCGAATTGCCATTGGCCCGTCAACGACGCGTCGCGCTGGGCGCTGCCGTGATGGTGCACACCGTGGACGGTCCGCGCCGGCTCGAATTGCTCGACGCGCATCTCGAGCCCTTGAGCTCGCCGAAGACGCTGTGGGTCTTCAAGAATCCGCGCGGTGCCCAGGTCCGCGCGATTCTCAGTCTGCTGAGCGGACCGCGCTATGCCGACGCCGCGCAGCTCGCCGGTGTCGTCCTCGGCGGCGACTTCAACACCGTTCGCTCAGGCGCGGGTGAAGAGGCGTATCACCTCGCTCGCGGCTGGTCGAATGGACCGGCGCGCGAAGACGCCCGCGACACCCACGTGATGGGCCGGCTCGATTACCTGTTCTTCCGGCTCGGCGACGGCTGGACCGCGACGACAAGGCGGATGGACGAACGATTTGGATCGGATCACTACCCGGTAGTCGGCACGCTTTCTCCGATCCCTGATCGCTGATCCCTGATCCCTGCTAGTCTTTGGCCATGCGAATCACGTCGACGGCGATTCTCGGCCTGGTGTTGTTGGTGGGCACGCTCGAAGCGCAAACGGATTTCGTGGCGCGAGCCAGGGCCATTCACAAACAGACGCCGGTCATCGACGGCCATAACGATTACCCGTGGGCGCTGCGCGATCTCGACCCTGGTAAGGACTTCAGCAAGGCCGATATTTCGAAGCCGGTGCCGGCGTTGATGACGGATGTTCCACGCCTCCGGCAGGGCGGCCTTAGCGGTCAGTTCTGGTCGGTGTATACCCCGTCGACGATGATGGGGAAAGAGGCGACGCGCGTCACGCTGGAGCAGATCGATACCGTCCATCGCATGACCAAGCAGTGGCCGGAAACCTTCCAGATGGCGCACACCGCCGCGGAAGTCGAGCAGGCGATCAAAGCCGGCAAGATCGCGTCGATGATCGGCATGGAAGGCGGGCATTCAATCGATGACTCGCTCGGGACGCTGCGCATGTTCTACGCGCTCGGCGCGCGCTACATGACGCTGACGCACAACGGCAACTTGCGCTGGGCGGATGCCGCCGCGGACAAGCCGGCCGTCGGCGGACTGACGAAGTTCGGAGAAGAAGTCGTCCGCGAAATGAATCGGCTCGGCATGCTCGTGGACCTGAGCCACGTCTCACCCGACACGATGGCAGATGCGCTGCGCGTCACCGAAGCGCCGGTAATCTTCTCGCACTCCTCGGCGCGCGCAATCTGCAACGTGCCTCGCAACGTCCCCGACAACATCCTGCAACTGGTGGCGAACAATGGCGGCGTCGTCATGGTGGCGTTCGTGCCTGGGTTCATTTCGCAGGCGGTCGCTGATTTCGACGCGAAGCCGGAAGCTGAACGCAAGGGCCTGACCGCGCCGAAGGCGACACTGGCGCAAGTCGCCGATCACATCGATCACATCCGCAAGGTCGCGGGCATCGATCACATCGGGTTTGGCGCCGACTTCGACGGCATCACGCAGACCGTGGTGGGGCTCGAAGACGTCTCGAAGTATCCCGACCTCACCGCCGAATTGCTGAAGCGCGGTTACAAGGACGAGGACGTCAAGAAGATCCTGGGATTGAACGTGCTGCGCGTGATGCGGCAGGCGGAGAAAGTGGCGGCGGGCCTTCAGAAGACCCGCCAGCCATCAACCGCGACCATCGAGCAGCTCGATGGCAAGAGTTAGGTCAGACGCAGACCAGGGCGACACCCGGATCCGCAGGCGGGCGGGATTGCCGGCCGGCAATCTCACTCAATCTTCGTGTTGTTCTTCTTGCCGCGATAGATCCCCACTAACAAGGGGTCCCCATCAAATTTTGCCTGTGTGAGGTCCGTGATGATGTTCCCAGCGTTCGCACCGCTGTCATCCGTGTTTCTCGGTTCTCCCGACCCGTCCTTGTGCGACCACGTTCCGTCCTTGTCTAGTCGCAGGCAATGAAAATCATGCACGATGGTGCTGTTCGGAT
>Ga0209798_10002076_pt1 | contig 11894 bp, 12 predicted proteins | sample DOMMetBare3Fresh_FD_187475 | JGI IMG/M metagenome (GOLD analysis project Ga0209798, IMG submission 187475) | Wetland sediment microbial communities from St. Louis River estuary, USA, under dissolved organic matter induced mercury methylation -... | ecosystem: Environmental > Aquatic >...
GGAAACGCTCCTTGATTTCACCACTAAGGCAGCGAGGGGTATTGAAGCCGCTCGCATCAAGAGCATCATCGACCCGCGCCTATCGGATCATGTGCGGCGCGAGTCTCTGAAATTTGTTGACGAGTTGAAACGTTCGGTATGAGTTTCTTTTACTTTCAGCTTCTCTAAAGGATAGGAAACAGACAAAATATGGACACTACTACACTAATAGTAATTATCGTCGTTTTGGTACTTTTGTTCGGCGGCGGCGGCTTTTGGTATAGGGGCCGGCGAGGATAAAAATGCCGTCAGCACGGACGGACGTAGGGCAAACTTCTGGACAGGGACCTCTTACCCGCCAGACAATCTGTCCGGGAGGTGGAATGCGCCGTACAGTTCGAGGCTTTCATGATCGCAGGCGGTAAACAGAAAGCAAAAAAGAAGGAAAAAATCATGAGAACACAAATTTCAATCATTAAATCACTCGTGAAGGTAATGGCTCTAACAGCTATTCTCATCGCGACTTCCATGCAAGCCGCTGCCCAAACCGAGAAGAGTCTGTACGAACGCCTGGGCGGCGTCTTCGCCATCTCCGCAGTGGTTGACCACTTTAGCGACGCTCTTGTGAAGCACCGGATCGTGGGAAAGAATTCGAAGAATCCGGCGCACAGGAACTGGCACAGGAATAACCTGGGCAGGTTGCCGGGCCTCAAGTTTATGCGGACCTTGTGGGTCTGCGAGGTCTCGGGCGGGCCATTCAAATACTCGCCGACAAAACCGGGAAGCACTCCGTTAGGCCTTGAGAACGCGCATCGTGATTTAAAAATCTCGCCGGCGGAATTCGACGAGGTCGCGGCCGAGCTGGGGCGCACCCTTGACGGGACCAAAGTGCCTGCTCGCGAAAAGGGAGAAGTCCTCGCGGCCTTCGCAGCACATAAGAATGAGGTAACGGCTGGTTACAAAGCTAAATAGTCGGGTTCGCGGCAACTGAATGGAAATCATAGGCTGGACGGGAACAGCCCTCGTGATCGCAGCTTACTTTCCGCAGATTCAACATTTGATTGCGGAAAAATGTGCGTGGGGCATCAGTCTTTGGACTTGGGCGATCTGGTTAGTATCGAGTGCTCTGCTGCTCGGATATGCAGCGATGCGAAACGACATTCTCTTCGTTGTCGTGCAGAGCGTTAATATTCTGGCAATTGCCGCAACCATTCTTTTGGTCCAGCGGAGCAACACGTTCTGTCCGTATCATTTGGCAAAGACGCAGGGCGTAGAAGAAAGGAGATAATTATTATGGTAGAAGAAAATGGAAATGGAACCGGTAGTAATGCAGTGTGGGCGATCGCTCTCGTTGTTATTGTCGCGATCATCGCGGGTCTCGTTTATTACAGCGGCATCTTAAAAACGACTCCAAAGAAAGGGGTAGATATCAATGTGACCGTACCCGCGGCGCCTGCTGCACCGGCGGCTCCCGCAGCTCCGGCGCGGTAGTTCGGGTTATTAAAAAAGGAGATCGATATGTCTGAAAATGCTAAATGTGAACACAAAATGTGTGGTTGCCCTGTGGCGGGTGAAGAAAAATACTGCAGCGATCATTGCCGCGAGGCGACGGACCACGAGATAGCTGAGATCGCGTGTGATTGCGGCTGCGCCGGCTGTAAGTAGGCGCGGGAGACTAAACGATGGCAAAGGACGTAATTACAGTCGAAGGCAAAGAGGTCGTTGTGCGTGAAGATACCGCTAAAGCGTATCGCTTCGTTCATTGGGGCGTTATAACCGCGGCAATTGGGCTGGCGATAATGGCGCTTTTGTTTGTGACCTTTTTCTGGAAAGCTGCGAGTGACGGAAAACTGGAAACCCCGGCTCAGGCTGGGAATTCAAATAGTAGATAGACATTGACCTACGCGGGCGGCGATATGAAAAGCCCGTTTCAATGAATAAAAAGGAGACCACTTTTGGTCTCCTTTCATGTATTCGGTTCCCTTGGGCATCAGCGATAGTTACCGGGTCACACTAAAAATAAACCCGTACGAAACGCGACAAACGATTGCCGTCCCGCCAATAATACCGCTTCACAAGTTTATACCGGCGATTGCCGACCTGTGTTCGGCGATACTGGCCATAATTTCTGTAACCATAGGTGTTTTTACGCCCACGATTCCAACTCCGGCCGGGCTTTCCGGGCTGCCATATGGCTTTATTTGCCTGTTTCTTATACGCCCTGGACTTACCTTGTCCGTTTTGGGCAGAAACCGTATGCTTCTCGGCCGGCAGCCAGAAAAAGGTAGTGGCCACCAGCATTACAAAAACGACTATTCTTCTTTTCAAAATATTTTCCCCTTGCCTAGTAAAGGCTTTCGCGGTTGCTATGCACTGCGCGTCCAGTGATTGTAACAATATGCGTGCCTGCCAAACTTGCTCCTGTACTCACCAATTATGTTCCTATTAACGAAATATTTCCAGTTGGTTTTTATGAATGATCGGTCGATCTGTGAACGGCGGCCGACATCACCTTTGGTTGAGTGAAGGTGTGTTTAGAGCACGCCGCTTCGACGAGTGCGATGATGTCGCTCTCCTGCATCGTTTGGTTTTTGGGACACGTATTCGTGATCTCCGAAAAGATCAGGAATTTGGCCTTTTCAAGCAAGGTTTGCTCGCGAAAAGACAACTTCTTTTCATGGCTCAAAAAAGTAAGCATCTTCAAAACGTCGGCTGCCTGAAAGACGTCGCAGGTTCGGAGTTTGTCGGTAAACTCGCGCGAACGTGTTTTCCAATCGCACGAGATCGGCTCGAAATCCTCCGAGAGTTTTTCGATCAACTTACGGCATTGTGAGGAACTGATCAGCGGACGGATGCCAAGATTCCCGGCATTTTGCTCCGGAATAAATATGGTCGAATTGTCACTCAGAACCCGTAGCGAATAACCGATCATCGACCTCTCGCCGACGGTATGTTGTTTGAATTCTTCGACCAGGCACACGCCCTGATTCGGATATGCTACCTTCTGACCGATGGTTAATTGCATGACCGCTTCCCTCCCAAAAAAAACTGAGAATGACGCGATGCGTGCCGAACCCTAAACTCAGGTTCGCCGCAAAGTTGGTCTGTCAAGAATAAGGTGATTATATCACAGCGGGCGGCAGCTGGGAATGAAAATCCTTAGGGCGATGAATGTTTTGGATTTTGCCGCATCGGTCATTGATGTCGATCCATTGATCAATGTTCAATAAGATCACCGCGAGTGCGGCGGTCGGCATCGGTTCGATTTGGCCGGTCAGGTAACCGATAAAGCTCTCAATGCCGGGATTGTGGCCGATGATCATCGCGGATGTGTGAGCGTCGTCCATCTCGGAAACGACGTCTCGAAGGTCGTGTGGGCTTGCCTCGTAGATGCGATGTTCGAATTGAATTTCGGCGTCGAGTCTGCCTGATTCCTTAACCAACCTTGCCGTCATCTTCGCCCTCGTCGCCGGCGAACTTAAAATCACGGCCGGAAGATACTGTTTTCTCGCCATTAATTCGCCCATAAACGGAGCGGCCTTGAGCCCGCGTTCGTTCAAAGGACGTTCAAAATCTGCGAGTTCTGCGTCGGTCCAACTTGATTTAGCATGTCGAAGCAAATAGAGAGTTCTCATCGATTCACGCGATTTTACGCCCGTCACCGCAAAACGGCAAATGGCCGCACAGTCGCATTAACCAGACTTGAGAGCTTTCCACAAAACCAATCGGTGGATGGAACCGTATTAACGTCTTGAGCATCGATCCACGAACCATTACACTAAGTACTATTGTGCGGAATCTTGTCCAGAGATTGTTGAAGAATGAGAATAAAAGACGACTTTTGTCGGCGTTATTTCTGATTTTCTTTCTGGGCGAAATTGGATCTCACGTCGTCATTTGCGGCAACTTAGTCTCGAATGACGATCAATCAGTGTATTCGCAAGAAGACGGGCACGACGACCCATGCAAGTTTCTTGTACTCTGCAGCGATAACAGCCGAAAGGACAAACAGATACCCAACCTCGGCCACGATGCGTCACAGCACAATGCGTTGTTTGATCGGCGGCCGGACCTTTTTGCGCAGTTAGTGTTTGAAGAAGATCCAACTATACCGTTCGCAACCGGGAACCGTCTTTTCCGTCCTCCAAGCCCCACATTTCATCCTCCGAAAATCTAATAGATTAGTAAAACCCGGCGCCGACTCATTGGTAGAGCTCGGCAATTGGGTCGCTTGTTTACATCACTAAAAAATGGGTTTTGAGACGCTCCGGCAATACAGCCGGACGCTGTGGAGGTTGATATGATTAATAGAATTTTTGTCAGTTTTGTTTTACTTATTTTTGCGTCAGCTGCGGGTTTCGCACAGAATACTGGCACGCTCAGCGGCACGGTGCGTCTCGCGGGCGAGAACACTGTCCTGCACGAAGCTTCGGTCCAGATCATCGAGCTAAAACGAACGACCGCCACCGATAATAACGGAGCTTATCGATTTGCCGGTGTTCCCGCCGGCACCTATACGATAACCGTGCATCAGGAGGGCTTTGCCGATTTGTCGAAAAAAGTCACGGTCACCCCCGGGGCTACGGCTACGACCGATTTTGCACTCACTATTACCGGCCTTAAGGAACAGGTTACAGTTACTGCAAGTGGTTCCGAGGTCTCAACATTCGAGGCTCTCGAATCTGTTAGCACCGTCAATTCCTCTCAAATAACGGAACGCGCTGCGGTTGGGCTCGGTGATGTTCTAAATAATGAGGCAGGTGTTTCGAAACGATCGTCGGGGCCGGGAACTTCGCGGCCCGTGATCCGCGGATTTGACGGCGACCGTGTTCTGGTTTCGACCGACGGCGTGAGCGTCGGCTCGCTTGCGTCCCAATCAGGCGATCACTCAGAGCCGGTTGATACGCTTGCGGTCGAAAGAATCGAGGTGGTAAAGGGCCCGGCAACGCTGCTTTACGGCAGCAACGCTATCGGAGGTGTCGTAAATGCGATCAGCGGGCACGACGAGGGCGCTCATCCTGGAATACGCGGCTATTTCTCGACGTTTGGCGGCACGAATAACCGTCAGGGCGCCGTTAGCGGCGGTCTCGAATACGGCGTTAAGAATTGGGTGTTTTGGGGAAATGCCAGCGGCCAGCGGACCAGCGATTACAAGGCGGGCGGTAATGTCGGAAGGGTCGAGAACACTTTCACACGAAACGCGACCGGCGGCGGCGGATTTGGTTATTTCGCCAAAAAAGCTTTTTTCAGCACGAACTACAGCTACTATCAGAACCGCTACGGCATACCGCTCGATTTTCGCGAAGTTGATCCCGAACTGCGTAGCATCCGCATGCATAGGAACGATTTGAAGTTTAATTTCGGCTATAATGACGCAGATTGGTTCATAAGCGGCATAAAATTCACGGTTGATATCAGCCGTTATCAGCATCAAGAGATCGCTGACGGGGCGATAGGCACGACCTTTCGCAATAACGTATTTTCGTACCGCGGTATGTTCGAACAAAAGCAGGCGGGCAAGTTGAGTGGGCGATTTGGCTTTAACGGATTTCGTAGAAATTACTCCACGACCGGACTCGAGACGCTCATCGACGGCCCCGTCAAACAGGATGCGTTTGCTGTATTTGGGCTCGAAGAACTGAAGTTGGAACGGGTCACCTTACAGTTCGGCGGTCGAGTCGAGAATAATCGTTACGACCCGGTCAATCCGGTTTTGCTCGACCGGGCATTCACGGGCTTTTCAGGCGCTCTCGGAGCAAGGTTTGACCTTTGGCAAGGCGGTGCTTTTGTCGCGAATTATTCCCACGGCTTTCGTGCACCAGCTCTTGAGGAGCTATACAACAACGGCCCGCACGACGGCACGCTCGCCTTTGAAATAGGTGACGCAAATTTAAAACCAGAGGTCAGCAATGGCGTCGATCTGTCGCTTCGCCAACAAAACTCAAGGGTCAAAGCCGAGGCAAATTTTTTCTATTACGCCTTCACAAAGTTTGTTTTCCTCGCTCCGACCGGTGCTGTCGATCCGGGCAGCAGCTTTCCCATCGAAAGGTATTTACAGGGTGACAGCCGCTTTACCGGCACCGAACTCAGTCTCGATTTTACGGCAAATAAATATCTTAACGTGCTGACCGGAATGGATTATGTTAACGCCAAACTCAGCGACGGGCGGCCGCTACCGCGTATCGCCCCGCTAAGGGCGCGATTTGGACTTGATGTGCATTTACATAATCTGAGTGTTCGCCCTGAATTTGTCGCTGTGGCCCGGCAGGATCGTATCTTTGATAATGAAACGCCGACCGCAGGCTACGGCACGGTAAACGTCACCGCGTCATACATTCTCGCCCGACAGCATACGGCGAACATCTTTTCCGTCAGCGGGTACAATCTAAATAACAAGTTGTATTTTAATCACATCTCGTTTATTAAGGACATCTCGCCCGAGATCGGTCGTGGCGTCCGATTTAGCTACACGCTTCGCTTTTTTTAGACTCTGGAGGACGATTTTATGAAAACTGAAATGTTAACCTTTGACACCGCACACGGCCCGACGAGCGCCTATGCCGCTTTTCCCGATCGCTCAATCGGAAAGGCTGTAATTGTGATTCACGAATGGTGGGGCCTCAACGATAATATCAAGGACATCACGAACCGTTACGCCGCCGAGGGTTTTGTCGCTATCGCTCCGGATCTTTATCGCGGAAAAATCGCGGCGGATGCGGACGAGGCTTCGCAGATGATGCACGCGCTTTCGAGCGACGATGGTATCGCTACGATCAAAAATGCGATTGACGCTGCTGCCCTTGCCTATGATATTTCGCATTTCGGGATCACCGGCTTTTGCATGGGCGGGACGTTTGCTTTGCTCGCGGCGTGCGAACTAGAGGGTTTGAGCGCGGCGGCTCCGTTTTATGGTGACATCCCCAACGACGACGTTCTGCAGAAACTTACAACGCCGACGATCTTTATCTCAGGCACGCGAGACGGTTGGATCACGCCGGAAAAGGTAGCGGCGCTCGAGGACGCCGCCGAGCGTTATGAGTTGCCGGTTCATTCGGTCAAGTACAATGCCGACCACGCATTCTTTAACAACACGCGGCCGGAAGTTTATGACGAAACCGCCGCGCGCGACGCATGGGCCCTCGTCGTCGGGTTTTTTAACGACAAATTGTGAGCCGCAATATGGAACGAAAAAGGCCGTGACTCATCTTAGAGTTACGGCCTTATTGCGATTAATTTTATTCAAACGAGCCTATTGAATACCGGCGTGGATCTCGATATTGGCCCCTAAATGTGCTGTGGAAACCGGGCTCACGTCGACCCCTTCTTTTCGAATCTTTTTGCTGCGGTACATCCCGGCATCGGCCCGTTTTATGGTGGCCTCAAGATCGTCGAGATCGGCAAAATTCTCAAACCCATGCGAGACACCGATGGCTATCGGATGATCGACACCTTTGATCGACGTACTTGAAAGCAGGCTTTCCATCTTTTTCATCCGTTCATCGGCAGGCTTTGCTTCAAAACCTATCATAATTACGCAAAATTCGTCGCCGCCCCATCGAAAGATCAGATCTTCGGCACGAATGATCTCGCGGATAGCGCGGACGACCGCTCTTATCACCGAGTCGCCGACATCGTGCCCGTAGAGGTCGTTTATCGACTTCATGTCATCTATGTCAAAAAAGCCTACGCAGCCTGACACGGGCGACGTCTCGTCACCGCGCCGATTTAGATAACCGAAAAAGGCATGGCGGTTGAGCGCCGTTGTCAGCGGATCGATATGCGCGATCTCCTCAAGTTTTTTATGCCCCGTCTGCAGCTCCTCATTGGCAGTCCTGACATCGGCTAAAACCCGCTCGAGTACGACCATTACCATCCCGAACCCGAGCAATGTTTGGAACATTAGATCGATCAGCGATCCGTACACGAGATAACCGGACGGCAAGGCCGCATATGGTTGGCTAATAGATACAAACAGATACTTTACAGAGTTGACCGCCAGCATCCCAAGAGCGATCAGCATTACACGCCAGCCGAACGTGCGCAGCTTTGCCGGCCACAACACAACAAACGCAATAAGGTAAAACGCAGACATGACCAACGCGTTGACTGCGCGAGTCAGCTCCAGATCGTTGCTAAAATAAGGCTGACCGAGGGCCAAAAACACAAACGGCAGAAAAAGTAGTTTCTGCCTTAGAGTCGTGTCATTAGTTCCTGAGAAATTTCGGCAGCCGGAAACGAGCAGAAATCCAAAACCATATTCAGCGAGGAAAGATAAACCCAGGAGCTGGGGTGAATACGCCTCATAACTGAATGTCAAGAGCAAGAAAACCAGCGAGACAGAAAGTAATAACCACGCCTTTGACCAACGTTTGAGAGCGTAAACATCGATCGTCCGCTTAAGAAAAATTGCTAAGAGCGCGATCAGAGAGACTCCGACCAATTGGATAATCAAACCTGCTTTCGGGTCCATAAAATGAAGATTAGCTGCCGCGGCCTGTAAAATGCCCGCGAAGATTTTAGTACGATTGAGGTGTGTCGAGCGGGAGTAACAACATGATTTTACAACAAATGAGCTGCCTAAGTCTAGAGTTTTCTTAACTTAGCTTTTAGCTCAGTTTCATTTGGGAGTGTCAACCTCGCGCCGACACCCCGGCATTTGAGGGCGGCCACAGCGTTCGCCATTCGAGCGCTCTCCTCGACGGTTTCACCCGTAATTAAGCCGTACAAAAACCCTGCGCGGAAAGCATCGCCCGCGCCTGTCGTGTCGACGCATCCGCCCGTAACCTCAAATCCCTGCGTCTCGATGAAAGTATCGTCACACAATATAAGCGAACCTGCGGATCCAAGCGTTAGGCCAACGACCGCGCACCCAAATCGTGATTTGATATCGCGAAGAGCCGTTTTATTATCGCTTCGCCCAAGTAGTTTTCGTATAAATGCAGGCGAGGTGACGCAAACATCGACAAGCGGTAGGAGCTCTTCGACGCCGTCGAACACATTATCGATGTCGATAGATACGATAACGCCTTTTTCTCTCGCGAGTTGAGCGAGCCTTATGCAGGCAAACGTGTCGTGTGGCGTTAAGTGCAGCACCTTTCCGAGAGTCGCCGCCTCTAAAGGCGCTTCCGGGGCCGCATAAGCGAGCTTCTTGTCACGCTGCCAGAGTATGGTTCGCTCGCCGTTTCGTTCGTCAATGATGATAAACGCCACCTGCGTTTTGGCCCCCGGAACGGTTTCGGCGTAGGTTACATCGACGCCTTCGTCGACTAAGGACCTCAACACCAATTCACCTGCCGTATCGCCGCCAAATCTGCCTGCATAAGCCGTCTTTAGCCCCAGCCTTTGCAACCCGACCAGCGTCGACGCGACCTCGCCGCCCGCCGCCTGGGTGTATTCCGAGAGTTCGATCTTCGAATTAAACGACGGATATTCCGGTACACGGATCAAATAATCTATAGCGTTCGACCCAAAGCCGACGACGTCAAACTGGCTTGCAACGAGGGCTCGGAAAGGAAAATTCATAGTATCGCTCTATGCGCTCGAAATCCTCTGATAGAAAAGTTACAAGATGACGGCTTTTAGTCTTGCCAAACTGTCCGGATTCAAGTTAGATTGATTAACAATTCTATTTTCACGCGGTTTTTGACTGAAACACAAATAAGTTCAACACGTTTCTGGAGATACAGTAGCAATGCCAACATCGATTTGCCCCGAATGCAGCGAAGAAGTTTATGTTGACGCCGAATCCGAGCAAGGCGACGGCGTCGCGTGCGATGAATGCGGTGCACGTTTAGTGGTTGTCGGCCTCGATCCTATCGAGCTCGATCTGAAAGAGGAGGCGGACGCCGGTGATCTGTCCGACCACGACGATTTTGACAGCTACGATTTTGACGATCGCCATTAGACACTGATCCGTCGCCGGTATTTTTTCCGTCCACATACCCTGAACCTTCCTGGGTCCTAAGCATTTCTTACGGTTGTTCTTGGTCGAGCTGCTCGTTCGAGGACTTTTCTCTTAGGTAAAACACCACACAATCGATTTTTCTATCACTTAGATTCAGAGGCGCCGAGAAAACTTGACGTGATATTTGTATTTTTTTCGAAAGAAATCGAGTGATTAGCGCTTTCTCTCATTCGAGGAGATTACAGCGACAGCCGCAAAGTCTATCACGGCTTGGCTTTTTGAGGATGAAACGCTTTAGGTTAAATCAATATCTAGATGCAACCACAGTGGGCTATTCCGCTCTGGTTTTGATCACGCTGCCGTTTGTCTGGCCCCTTTTCTCGCATTCGGGTCTCGAGTTTGTTATTTTCCTTGGTCTCTTAGTGATCTTTGCGGCGCTCGCATACCGGATGCATCGGAACCAATTTGAACAAAGAACGATCGAGCTGACCGAGGTGAGCCGAGTGCATCTCGCAACGGTTGAGGCACTGGCAACGGCGATCGACGCTCGCGATCAGGTCGGCTTTGGCCACGTTCGCCGAACGCAAATTTACGCTGTAGGTATTGGCGGCATACTCGGGCTGGACGAGAGCGATATCAACGCACTGAAAATGGGAGCATTGCTTCACGGCATCGGCAAGCTGGCCGTCCCTGACCATATCCTGAACAAACCCGGCAGCCTCACGCCGGCGGAACTAGAAAAAACAAAGATCAATTCGATGGTCGGTTCTTCGATCCTCGAAAATGTCGGCTTTGACTGCCCGGTTATTCCGACCGTAAAACATCATCACGAAAGTTGGGACGGTAGCGGATATCCCGATGGGTTGGCAAAAGATAAAATTCCAATGACGGCCCGCATCCTCGCAGTCGCCGATGCATATGACACGCTAAGGGGAGCTCGGCCCTACAGGCCGGCTCTGTCGCGTGAAAAGGCACGGCAGATCATGCAGATGGAAGCCGGAACCAGATTTGATCCGGCGATCGTAAGCGTATTTCTTCGTAATCTTGCATCTCTGGAAGAGAAGATCCAGGCCGAGGGCCTTTGTTTCGCGGATTCGGATGTGCCGGGACCGGCGAACATAAACACCAGCTACGTCAATCAGATAAAACTTGCCAACCGCGAGGTTCTTAGCCTTTACGAACTTGCACGGGAATTCAGCTCGTCGGTAAATCTCAACGAAACGTTCGAGTTGTTTACAAAAAAGATCGCCGAATTTGTGCCGTTTAACAGCTGTGCACTCTATCTGCTCGACCAAACCAAGAACTCAGCGACGGCCGTTTATGTCGAAGGTGAAAGCAAAGAATTACTCGCTTCGCGGCAGATTAATTTTGGCCAGGGTGCGACTGGATTTGCGCTGAAATCTCACAAAACTGTGCGAAATGTTGATCCTGACCATGATTTTACCTATTCCCAGACCGAATTGGCCGGCCAGTATTCTACAATGGCCTCGGTCCCGCTTATCGCGGAAAATGAGCTGATAGGCGCGGTGACGATCTACGTTCGAGACCTTGCTGAATATGGCGACGAGCACATACGACTTTTGGAAACGATCTCACGAATTGCCGCTGATGCAATCGGAAAATCATTGAAACACGCCGAGGCAAACACGCACGCAATGACCGATCCGATGACCGGCCTGCCGAATGCCCGGAGCCTGCAAATTCAGTTTGACAAAGAGGTTGCCCGTGCCAGCCGCGGCGACAGCAGCTTCCAGTTATTAATGCTAGATCTGGATGGTTTTAAGGCCGTCAACGATTCGTTCGGGCACGTGGTCGGCGATGAAATGCTGAAAGAGATCGGTAACGTGATCCTCGGCCAACTGCGTGATTATGACTTTCTGGCGAGGTATGGCGGCGACGAATTTGTCGCCCTTATTCCCGAAACCAGTCCCGGCGACGTTGCCGAGCTTTGCGGCCGCATCGAACGTGCCATTAGTGAATTCTCGCTCAAGATAGACGGCAAAAAGCGTGC
>Ga0209798_10002077_pt1 | contig 11893 bp, 11 predicted proteins | sample DOMMetBare3Fresh_FD_187475 | JGI IMG/M metagenome (GOLD analysis project Ga0209798, IMG submission 187475) | Wetland sediment microbial communities from St. Louis River estuary, USA, under dissolved organic matter induced mercury methylation -... | ecosystem: Environmental > Aquatic >...
CCGCCGCCCGCCCGAAGTCGGCTGTTGCCGACTTCGGTTCTCAAGTTGGCCGGGCGGCTTTCCGGAATGGCCTCAGAAGTCCATCCCGCCGCCGCCCGGCATTGCCGGGGCGCCCGCGCCCTGCTTCTTCGGCACTTCAGCGACCATCGCCTCGGTGGTGATCAGGAGGCCGGCGACGGACGCCGCGCCCTGCAGAGCCTGACGCACGACCTTGGTCGGGTCGATGATGCCCTTGGTCATCAGGTTCCCGTATTCGCCGGACTGGGCGTCGAAGCCGTAGGAGTACTGGTCCTTCTCCAGGATCTTTCCGACGATCACCGAGCCATCCTCGCCCGCATTGGTGGTGATCTGACGGGCAGGGGCCTGCGTCGCCTTGCGCACGATCTCGACGCCGGTCTTCTGGTCGTCGTTGTGGGTGCGGACCTTGAGGGCCGCGCCGGCGCGCAACAGCGCCACGCCACCGCCGGGCAGGATACCTTCCTCGACCGCGGCGCGGGTCGCATGCATCGCGTCATCGACGCGATCCTTGCGCTCCTTCACCTCGATCTCGGTCGCGCCGCCGACGCGGATCACCGCGACGCCGCCGGCGAGCTTGGCCAGCCGCTCCTGCAGCTTCTCGCGATCGTAGTCGGAGGTGGTCTCCTCGATCTGGGCCTTGATCTGGGAGATGCGGCCCTCGATGTCGGCCTTCTTGCCGGCGCCGTTGACGATCGTGGTGTTCTCCTTGTCGATCATCACCTTCTTGGCGCGGCCCAGCATGTTGAGCGTGACGTTCTCGAGCTTGATGCCGAGGTCCTCGCTGATCGCCTGGCCGCCGGTCAGGACCGCGATGTCCTGCAGCATGGCCTTGCGGCGGTCACCGAAGCCCGGCGCCTTCACGGCTGCGACCTTGAGGCCGCCGCGCAGCTTGTTGACCACCAGCGTGGCGAGCGCCTCGCCCTCGACGTCCTCGGCCACGATCAGCAGCGGCTTGCCGGTCTGCACCACCGCCTCGAGCAGCGGAAGCAGCTCATTGAGGCCCGACAGCTTCTTCTCGTTGATGAGGATGTAGGGGTCCTCCATCTCCACGCGCATCTTGTCGGCGTTGGTGATGAAGTAGGGCGAGATATAGCCGCGATCGAACTGCATGCCCTCGACTACGTCGAGCTCGGTCTCGAGCGACTTGGCTTCCTCGACCGTGATCACGCCCTCGTTGCCGACCTTCTTCATCGCCTCGGCCAGGAAGCGGCCGATCTCGGCGTCGCCGTTGGCCGAGATGGTGCCGACCTGGGCGATCTCCTCGTTGGAGGTGACCTTCTTCGAGTTTTTCTTCAGGTCCTCGACGATAGCCTCGACCGCGAGATCGATGCCGCGCTTGAGGTCCATCGGGTTCATGCCGGCGGCAACCGCCTTGGCGCCTTCCTTGACGATCGCGGCGGCGAGCACGGTCGCGGTCGTGGTGCCGTCACCCGCGATGTCGGAGGTCTTGGACGCGACCTCGCGCACCATCTGGGCGCCCATGTTCTCGAACTTGTCCTCGAGCTCGATTTCCTTGGCGACGGTGACGCCGTCCTTGGTGATGCGGGGAGCACCGAAGCTCTTGTCGAGCACGACGTTGCGGCCCTTGGGACCGAGCGTCACTCTCACCGCATTGGCGAGAATGTCGACGCCACGCAGCATGCGATCGCGGGCATCGACCGAGAATTTGACTTCCTTGGCAGCCATATTGGATCACTCCGTTTGTGCTCCTCATCCTGAAAAGCGGGCGACGCCCGCGTCTCGAAGGATGAGGCCGATGAGTTGTCTTGTGAATGTCTGGGCCTCGTCCTTCGAGACGCCGCGCAGATAAGTTTACGCAATCTGCGTACACTTGATTGCTCTTGCGCGGCTCCTCGGGACGAGGATTGCGGCTCAGGCCGCTTTCCTCTTGGACGCGGTCTCTTCGAGCACGCCCATGATGTCGGATTCCTTCATGATCAGGAGTTCCTGACCGTCGATCTTCACCTCGGTGCCCGACCACTTGCCGAACAGCACCCGGTCGCCGACCTGGAGATCGATGGGAATGAGCTTGCCGGCCTCGTCGCGGCCGCCCGGGCCCACCGCGATCACCTCGCCCTGCGAGGGCTTTTCCTTGGCGGTGTCGGGAATGATGATGCCGCCGGCGGTCTTTTCCTCGGCGTCAATGCGCTTGACGACGATGCGGTCGTGAAGCGGACGGAACTTCATGGAATTCTCCCTTTGAATGTGGACTGACGGGTGAATGCAGCGGCCGCCGGGGGCAGCCCCCCTGTGCCGCTTGGCCGCGACATAGGTTCGCGATTTTTTCCCCGCAAGGGGACGGCGCAAAATTTTTAGCACTCGTGCGAGCAGAGTGCTAGCAAATACCGATCCGTTTGAAATTATTTAGTTAATTGGCGCCAGCGCGCCCCGCGAGGACTTGCAGACGGATTATCAGCAGCCGATCGCAGGTGCTGCTAACGTCTTGAACGTAAACATAAATTTCATGGTTTTAACTTGCAATGGGGAAACAAACTCCTTGAAACTGGTTATCCGACTCCCTGGAGGACCAGCATGGCCGCAAGTGACTTCCGCAGGCAGCTCGCAGGTTACGGGCTGACCACCGCCCACATTCTCTACCGGATGCCGGACCATCCGGCGCTGCTGCAGACCTATGTGTGGCAGGACTACGATCTCTGCCCCAAGTTTCCGGTGCTCCATCGCTTCCTCGCCTTCTGGCTGGAGAAGCTCGAGGGGCCGTTGCACTCGGTCACGGTGGCGCATTCACGGCTGATCAAGCCTGCGGAGATCAGAGCGGTGAACGGCGAGTTCCGGCTGCATTAGGTGCGGGACAAATCGATCTGGTCTTGGCGAGCGCCGGCCGTGCTGAGGTTGGCTATTGCCTTGGGCCTATGGCGATCGAAGATCGGGACATTGCGGAAGGTCTGTGCGGCGGCGAAATGGCCCGATACGCACATATTGGCTAATCGCGTGGGATCCTTGCACCTTTCAAGTTTGCTCGTTCGATCGATTGCTGCATCCAACCAGACTCCATAGTCTCGCGAAGAAACCGATCCACATAGGCGAGCCCAACAGCTTGTTGTCCTTTTTGGACGGCAATTGCGATGCGATTCGTCTCGAAGTGGTCGTCCAGCAACCGTGCACCTGGGAATTTGACCTGAAGTTCCAAAAATGTCTGGCGTGGCCCGGCCGCTGCATCACTCTCGCCTGCCTGCATTGCCTCAATGGCCGCAACCACATTTCGGCGACGGACAACGGTCGCGTTCTTCAGGATGCGCGACAAGACGAGATCATATGCGGACTTTTCCGCAACTGATATGCGGACCCCCGGCCGGTCCGCCTCAGCGATTGAATTGATCGTTGAGCCTGGCGGCAGCAGGTACGTTGCTCCTGCCTCCATAAAGGCCCGACTATACTCAAGGACTTTAGCCCGGTCCGGTTCAATCGCGATCGTCGCGATATCCCATTTGTCTTTTCCAGTTGTTTCCATCAGCTCGGATACCGCTGGGAATGCTACCGGTTCAAACGGGACGCCCAGGCGCGTTGCAAGCTCCTTGCCGATATCTATTGCAACACCCCTTAGCTCGCCGGTTGACGCATCTTTGATCGCATAGATGGCGTTGTTAGCTGCAAACGCTAGGCGCAGCCGATTCTTCGGAGCAAGCTCCCTCCGCGTCACGTCGTCAGGGACAACAACAGTCTGTGAGACCCCAGGCGCTAAAGCTATCGCCGCAAGGGCAATCACGCCCAACCAAATGAATAGTGCAAATCCTTTTCTCGATTTTCTGTCATTCGAGTTCATGAATGCCTCCTCTTGGCACTTGCCAAACTGCTCTGGAGCCGGATCGAACTATTCGAATATTCTTGGCCTTTGCGCAATGCAGAGGGCGGGATCCGGTTTGTCCCGAAAGACTGGCCTCGGATCAACTGGGCATCAATGTGTGCCGGCCCTCGCACGTTACTCCTTATGAAACGCGCTCACCCTCGGCGGCGGGCCGTCGAGGCCAAGCTCGTCCCAGCGCGCGGCGGCGCGCTCGTAGGTGCTTTGCCGCAACAGCGTCGCCTGCGGAAACTGCTTGATGTGCTGGTGCGGCTTGCAGGCGTTGATCAGCACCTTCGAGCCGTAGGGCCGAAGCTCGGGCGGATACTGGCTCGGATCGAGCCCGGTCGACCAGGTGTTGCGCAGGATGTCGAGGTCTTGCGCCGGATGACAGCGCGTCGACAGCGCCCATAAGACGTCGTTGATGTCGGTCGGATCGACGTCCTCGTCCACCGCGATGATCCATTTGGTGTAGTAGGCGGCGGCCGGGCACTGCGCGGTCAGCGCCAGCACCTGCGCGGCGTGCCCGGCATGTTGCTGCTGCATCGACACCACCACCATGCCCCAGCCGGAAGCAGCCGCCGGATGCGCATAGGCGCCGACGATGCCGGAGACGCCGATGCGGTCGAGATCGTCGAGGATGCGGGCCGAGCGCATGATGGCGTAATAGGCGCCGATCTCGCAGGAGGGATATTTCGCCATCAAGGCGGCGGTGAGGATTGGGGCGCGGCGGTGATGCACCGCCTTGACCTCGATCACCGGCTGCGGCGCGCGCTCGCGGCCGTAATAGCCGGTGAACTCGCCGAGCGGGCCTTCAAGCTCGGTGTCGCCGGGATGCAGGAGCCCCTCGATCACCAGCTCGGCGTTGGCGGGAATGGGCAGGCTCACGTATTCCGCCTCGGTCAGCTCCACGGCGCGCCCCATCAGGCCGCCGGCGACATCGAGCTCGCTTTCCTTGATGCCGAACACCTGCGCCGCCAGCATGAACAGCACCGGATCGATGCCAAAGGCTGCGACCACCTCGCACGGCTCGCCGCGCGCCCACCAGCCTTCGCGGTCAATGAGCCCATGCTTGCCGGGCGAGCAGTAGAGCCCGACGCGCCGCGGCCCGTGCAGCATCTGCCGATAGCAGCCGACATTGATGCGGCCGGTGTCGGGATTGCGCGTCAGCGTGATGTCGCCGGTGCCGATATAGCGGCCGCCGTCGCCGGGCCAGAATTTCGGCGCCGGAAATTGCGTGAGATCGATCTCGTCGCCGTGGAGCACGACCTCGTTGACGGGCGCCGCCGCCTTCTCGACCGGCACCGGCTTGATCCGGCGCTGCATGATGTCACGCGTCGCCGCGATCATCTCGGCAACCGACAACGCGGGATCGAGCCCAACCGCCAGCGCATAGCGCTCCTTGCTCGAGCCCAGCATGTTGGTGAGGATGCTGGTGCCCGAGCGGTCGCCCGCGATGGTCTCGAACATCAGCGCCGGCGCGCCCTCGCGCCGGGTCGCGAGATAGGCGATGGCCGCAAGCTCCTCGTCGGCGTCGACCGGCTGGTCGATGCGCTTGATGAGCCCGTTCCTTTCGATCAGCGCAATCCACTCGCGCAGGTCGCGCCAAGCGACCGGCGGCGATTCGTTCGAGGCGAGAGGCCCGACAGGTCGCGCGACCGATTTCTCTTCCATTTGCGTTCGGGTCGGGGCCGCGCGAGCGGTTCGGCCTACGCGATGTTAGCCGACTGGATCACCTTGGCCCATTTCTCGGTTTCTTTGGCGATCAGCTTGCCGAAGTGGGCCGGCGAGCCGGCGATTGTGGTGCCACCGAGATCGGCAATCCGTGCCTTCACTTTGGGGTCGGCGAGGCTCGCATTGATCCCCTGGTTGAGCCAGCTGACGATCTCGGCAGGCGTGTTTCTGGGCGCGCCGATGCCAAACCACGTGCCGGCCTCGTAGCCTGAGACGAATTCTCCAACGGTCGGGACGCTGAGCCCCTCATGGCGTGATGCGGTGGTCACCGCCAACGCCCGTAGCTGGCCGGTCTTGATGTACCCAACCGAGGAAGCAAGCGGCGGGAAATAGACGTCCACCTTTCCGCCGAGCAAGTCGGCATAAACACCTGCGCCGCCGCGATAAGGCACATGAACCATATTGATGCCGGTCATCAGCTCGAACAGCTCGCCGCAGAGATGGGTCGCTGTGCCAACACCAGCGGAGGCCAGCTTGAGCTGGCCTGGATTGGCCCGCGCAAGGGCAATGAGCTCGGAAACCGTCTTGGCCGAAACCGTCGGACCAACCAACAAGACGTTGGGAGAATGGGCGATGGCAGCAACAGGCGCGATATCACGCAGGAAATTGAAGCCGAGCTTCTGGTAGAGCGTCGCATTGATCGCGCTCGACGGGCCGGCCATGAGGAGCGTGTGGCCATCCGGCACCGCCTTCACGACCGCCTCCGCGGCGATGTTGGCGCCAACCCCTGTCAGGTTGTCGACGATGAATTCCTGACCAAGGCGTTCCGACAGCGATTGGCCCAGGAGGTGCGACAAGATGTCCGGCGAGCTGCCGGGGGCGAGCCCGACGACGATGCGCACCGGCCGCGACGGATAGCTCTGCGCCCATGCAAAGGGCGAGACGGCCGGGAGCGCAGCGGCGCCAGCGGCCAGATGCAGGAACGTGCGGCGGGGAAGTGTCATCAAATCCTCCCAGTTGTCGTTGCGCGATGCGCATTTGGACGTTCAATATATGACTGACATACACGAACGACCAAGCGGGGTGCCCGCCGACTGCACCCCCTGCTGCCATTGCAAAGTCGGGATTTCGGCGCATCCCGTTCGTGAGCGGCTTGCTCAAGAAATACACCGCTGCCAGCTGGGAGGAAAGGGTCAAAGAGCAGACGCTTTCCCGAATCAGCACTTGATCAACTCCACACACACCGATTAGCGTGCGCTAGTGTCCCGATCCCGAAGTTAGCATCGCTTTGCGGCACCCTCATTTGCGAGCTTCGGGAATGGAAGGCGCTAGCAACTTGTTGATCTAGTGTGGCTTTGGTTCAGAAGTCCGCATCCCTGAGTCGCGGCAAGTTATGATGCGGACTTCTGAACCGCCACACTAGTCGGCATAATCCGAATGGGAGGATACCGTGAAGATCCTGTTTTTCGACGATTTCAAGCTCGGTGTTCTGAAGGATGACGTCGTCGTGGATGTCACCGCTGCGGTCCGGGACGTGCCGCACATCGGCCCGCACGATCTCATCAACGCCGTCATCGCGCGATTTGGCGAGTACCGCAATCGGTTGGAGGAGGCGGCCGGGCGCGGTCCTGCCATCGCGCTCGACAAGGTCAAGGTCCGCCCGCCGCTGCCGCGCCCGATCAATATCGACTGCATGGCCGTCAACTACATGGAGGACGGCACGCGTAAGGAGGCTGCGCCCATCAACGCGTTCCTCAAGTCGCCCAACTCGATCATCGGCCCCGGCGACACCATGGTGCTGCCCGACGCGGCGGCCGGGGTGTTCGAAGGGGAAGCCGAGCTCGCAGTGATCATCGGCAAGCGGGCGAGCAACGTCAAAGCCGCCGACGCGATGAGCTACGTGTTCGGCTACACGAACTTCATCGACGGCTCGGCGCGCAGCCTGCCGCCGCCCGGCAACACCTTCTACCAGGGCAAGTCGCGCGACACCTTTGCGTCGATCGGCCCCTATATCGTCACCGCCGACGAAATTCCGGACCCGCACAAGCTTCAGGTGAAGCTCTGGAACAACGGTGAGCTGAAGCAAAACTTCAACACCGACGACATGGCGAACAAGATCCCGCGCTGCATCGAGTTCGTCAGCGCGATCCATACGCTGGAGCCGGGCGACATCCTGGCGAGCGGCACCAATCATCGTGGTCTTCACGCCTTCCAGAATGGCGATCGGATCGAGCTCGAGATCGAGAAGCTCGGCAAGCTCCGCATCAATGTGCGCGACGATCTCAAGCGCACGTGGCCGCGCGACACCCGTGTGGAGCATCACGCCAAGGGCGGCAAAGGCGAGTACGCCGCGCAAACGGGCGGCAAGTACGCGAAATCCTGATTACGCAAGTGCTGCGAGAAGATTGGGCAGGCTTTGAGCCTGCCCGATTTTTTTGTGCCAGTGAGGTCGAGGCGGCCGCCTGCCGAGCGCGTGTTTCCGCCGCGACGCTAGTGCCGCCGATTTGAAGTTCCCACAGCGCCAGCAACAAGCGGGAATGGGAACTTCAAATCGAAAAGCGGCAGTAGAATCATAGAGTTGCTAGTGCCCCTTTGCGTCCGAAGTTCGTGTCGGAGGTTGCTGCGATGTATCACGAACTTCGGAAGCGGGGCGCCAGATCAGAAATCGGGCTTCTCTGCGCGCGGGATCGGGAACAGGCCCTGGTTGAAGTGATCCTCGTTGTTCTCGGCGCAGACCGTCTCGACCAGCGGGTTGGGGACCTTGCGCCAGCGCTGCACCAGGTAGAGCGGCTCGTTGAAGGTGTCGGGATCGTCGACCTTCACGAACGCCTCGATGGTGCGGCCGTCGGCGGCGAGCTTGATGCGCTCGGTGACATGCAGCTTCTCGGTGTGCGGCGTGCGAAAATTGTCGATGTAGCTGTTCTTGGTCTGCAATCCGATGGTGTCGATGGCCAGCGTGTCGCCGTCCTCATAGCGGCCGATTGATTCGCCGAACCAGGATGGCTTTACTTTCTCGGAATGCTTGTCGGTGAGATAGATGCGCCGCACCATGTGGTCGCGCTGCCAGATCATGTAGACGACCTTGGGCGTCTGGATGAAATAGAACGGCTCGGCCGGGTAGAGCAGCTGCCCGGGGACGCCGCCCGGATAGCAGCGCGCCTGCGCCGCGAACGGCACCTGGCGCTTGCCGCTGAACACCTCGTCGTTCGAGGCCTTCATCTGCGCGGCGGCCCAGGGCTTGAGCACCGGATCCTTCCAGTTGCCCAGCCGCACCGTCACCTGCCCGGGACCGTCGAGGTTGCCGCGGTAGGGATAGTCCGGATCATGCCGGATCGGGCCGCGCATGCCGGCCGGCGGGTCGCGCCAATCAGCGCCCGCGGCGAGCCAGGCGAATGTGCTCGATGCAAGCTCGGGGATCTTGCCCGGCGCCTGGGCGGATGCCGGAGTGATCATCGCGCCGGTGGCGAAGCCGAGCGCGGCGACCATCGAGCCCGGCAGCAGCGACCTGCGCACGCCAGTGAATAGCGACATCGTTCCCTCCATCAGCAGTGGATTGCGCCAAACGCGAAATCCGGAAAGCGAAGCGGGTTTTTTGTCGTTGCGCGCGTGCCCTGATCAGAAATCAGGCTTGCTGGCGCGCGGCATCGGAAACAGATTGTGCCCGAAGTGATCCTCGTTGTTCTCGGCGCAGACCGTCTCCACGAGCGGATTGGGCACCTTCTGCCAGCGCTGCACCAGGTGCAGCGGCTCGTTGAACGTGTCGGGGTCGGTGACCTTGACGAGCACTTCAAGCGCCTTGCCGTCGGCGGTGGGCTTGAACCGCTCGACAACGTGCAGCTTCTCGGTATGCGGCGTGCGGTAGTTGTCGATGTAGCTCTTGTTGGTCTGGAGACCGATCGTGTCGATGACCAGCGTGTCGCCGTTCTCGTAGTGGCCGATCGATTCGCCGAACCACGAGGGCTTCACGTTGTCCGAATGCTTGTCCGTCATGTAGATGCGCCGCACCATGTGGTCGCGCTGCCAGATCATGTAGACGACCTTGGGTGTCTGGATGAAATAGAACGGCTCGGCCGGATAGAGCAGCTGCCCGGGGACGCCACCCGGGTGGCAGGTCGCCTGCGCCGAGAACGGCAGCCCGCGCTTGCCGCTGATCACCTCCTCGTTGGAGATGCGCATCTGCTCGGCCGCCCAGGGCTTGAGCACCGGGTCGCGCCAGTTGCCGAGCCGCACCGTCACCTGGCCCGCGCCATCCTGATTCATATGTTGGCGCTGCTCGGGATCGGCTGGGATCGGTCCGCGCAATCCCGCCGGCGGGTTCATCCATTCGGGCCGGATGATCAGCCACGCGAAAGTGCTCGAGGCGAGCTCGGGGATCTTGCCATTGGGCGCCTGCGCCGAGGCTGGGGCCGTCCAGCCGGCGATGCTCAAGCAGAGCGCGACCGACAGCGCGGCGCACAAGTCGTGGGACATCTTCGTCGACATCAGTGTCTCTCCTCGGGAGCGATCGTCAGGGCCGCCGCACGCCAGGCACCGCGGAGATGTCGCGATGCGGCTCGCCGCACACATAGTCCTCGATCCGCAGGTCGTTGCGCTGGTTGAACAGGAAACGCGCCTGCCAATCGCGCGTATAGAATTCGGGATCGTGCACCGTGATCAGCACTTCAAGCTGCGTCGGGCTGATCTTGCGAATGCGCTCGACGGTCCGCATCCCGTCGGATTGCGGCGCGCCGGTCGCGTCTGCAAAGGTGTTGCCTTTGAAGCCCGCGGATTCGATCACCAGCGTGTCGCCCTCGAAGCGGCCGATTGAATAGCCGTTAAAGGACGGGAAGGTGATCAACTCCCGTTCGCCGGGCATCGGCTTGTTCATGCGCACGACGCGAACCTGGTGGCTGAGCTCGTAAAGTATCGTCGTATTGCCGGGCGGCCCGTGCACGATCTCGAACGGGTAGGGGTTGGCCCAGATGCGCGGCAGCCCATCGGGTACGCAGACGGTGCGGGCCATATCCTCGATCGAGCCATCCTTGAGGCCGGCCATGTTGGCTTCATAGGCGGCTTTGCCGGCGGGCGTGAACGGCAGCTCGCCGCCGCCAACGATCTCGATCTTGGCATTGTAGCGGGTTGTCCAATAGATGCCGGAGAGATCGGGCTCTTGCCCGTAGGCGGAGAAGACTGACAGCGCGACGAGAGCGGGTGCAACTATACCAGCCAGACCGCAAATGCGGCGATACCCCATTGGAAACCTCCCACGGCGGGGATCATCCCGCCCCGACTTTCTTCTAGGTGTGCCCGCCGGCTTGCTGATTCGAAGTCAGCTCTCCTCGGCCGCCGGACACACGGCGAACTTGCTTTGTACCCAACGATAGCATGCAGAGCGAGGACCAGAAAAGCGCCGATATGCAAAGTGCGTCAACAGGTCGGACAGATCTTCTTGCGCTGCAGCAGCGACCAGCAGGGAGGACGTGCACAGTCGGGTTGCAGCCACCGGCAAGCTGTGGAATGCTTGCGACATAGTCTCGTTGTAAGAATGCCAGGCAATCTCAGGGTGGAGACGGAGAGGTCGATGAATCTCAAGGGAATTGGCTTCGCAGGTATGGCCGCCGTCATGTGTGCGGCGCCCGCTGCTCTCGCGCACCATTCGTTTGCAATGTTCGACGCCGGCAAGCTGGTCACGCTGGAAGGCACGGTCAAGCAGTTCCAGTGGACCAATCCGCATGCGTGGATCATCTTGATGGTCGCCGAGCAGGAAGGCGCGCCGCCGGTGCAATGGGCGATCGAGATGAACGGACCGACCGGCCTTGCCCGCGACGGCTGGCTGCCGAAGACGCTCACGCCGGGAATGAAGGTGAAGGTGGTCGTCCATCCGCTGCGGGACGGCAACAAGGGCGGCCAGTACCTTGCGGTCACGCTTCCGGACGGGACCTTGATGGGCAACCCGAACGGCCGGGGCGATCCTGCGCGCGCGCGCGGCGAGTAGGTCGGCAAAGCCGCGTCGGCACTGGGCGAACAGCCGGGTTGCTCCGCGCCTGCGGCGCGGCGCAACTGAGGCGCGCGTGCATACGGCCTGATCTGAGCTGATGGCACCCACGATCGCGCCCATCAGGCAGGTTGTCCGCGTGCCCGCACCGCTCGTGGCAGCGGCTTAACGTCGGGATCATGATGAGTGCATTCGAGTATCAAAGTCTGCGGTTGGGCGCACTTGCGTCTTGCAGAAACTGAATAAGCAACGTGCTCACTTGTTCCGGCTGCTCCTGCTCCAGCCAGTGACCGGCTCCGTCTATCAGGTGGACGCCACGCATCTGCGTGCAGGCGGTCTTCTGCATGGTCTCGAATGCGCCGGGGTTCTGGAAAACGCCCCAATCGCTTTTGCCGCCGATGAACGATGAGGGTACGTCGATCGTGCGG
>Ga0209798_10002078_pt1 | contig 11893 bp, 7 predicted proteins | sample DOMMetBare3Fresh_FD_187475 | JGI IMG/M metagenome (GOLD analysis project Ga0209798, IMG submission 187475) | Wetland sediment microbial communities from St. Louis River estuary, USA, under dissolved organic matter induced mercury methylation -... | ecosystem: Environmental > Aquatic > Freshwater...
AAGTCGGTGTGCACCAGCGTCAACGAGGTCATCTGTCACGGGATCCCCGACGACCGCCCGCTCCAGGACGGCGACATCGTCAGCGTGGACGTCACCATCTACCTCGACGGCTTCCACGGGGACTGCTGCGCCACCTTCCTCTGCGGAAACGTGGACGAGGCCTCGCGGCGGCTCGCCCGGGTGACCGAGGAGTGCCTCGCCCGCGGCATCGAGGCGGTCCGACCGGGACGGCCCATGTCGGACATCGGGCGGGCCATCGAGGGGCACGCCGGCCCGAGCGGCTACGGCGTGGTCCGCGCCTTCTGCGGCCACGGGATCGGCGAGGAGTTCCACATGGAGCCGCAGGTGCTCCACTACTTCGAGCCCAGGGCCACCCGCCTCGTGGAGGAGGGCATGTTCTTCACGGTGGAGCCCATGATCACCATGGGCTCGTGGCGGCACGTGGAATGGCCGGACGGCTGGACCGCCGTCACCGCCGACGGCAAGCGGGCCGCGCAGGCGGAGCACACGCTCGTGGTCACGCGCAACGGCGCCGAGATCCTGACCGTCACGGGCGGGTAAGCTCGGCTAGAATACCGTTCATGGCCGAGTCCCCGCCTCACTGGATGCTCATCTCGATCCTGTTCAGCTCGGTGCCGCTCTCGGACTCCCTGGCGGCGAGCCTGTACCAGGTGGCGCGCGAGCTTCACCGTGGCGACCTCCCGGCGGGCGAGGTGATGGAGGAGATGGCGCAGGGGCGCGTCCGGAACCTCCGCAAGGTGTTCGCCATCGGCTCCATCACCGGCCCCGGCTTCGAGGCCGACCTCGAGACCGAGCGCGGCAAGGGCCTGGTCCGGTTCCTCATCACCCGGGAGGGCCTGGCGCAGACCCGCGGCGAGCGCCGGCCGAAGGCGAAGGCGGACCTGCTGAATTGACGCCGCGCGCGGATCCTTGCCCCGGGGCCGATCGCGGCCCGCCGGTGCCGGGATCGGCGTGGCGTCAGGCAGCCGACCGGGCTGGGCTCGGCGGAGCGCGCATCCGCAGCGCCGCCGCGAGAGCCGCGGCTGCCGCGACGCGCCCTCTCGCGCCATGTGCGCGGACGTGCCTGTTTGAGCGCCCGCGCCGCGAAGCGAAGCGCGGGCGCGAGTTCACGGCCGCGCCCTCGGACGCCGTGTGCGCGCCGCGGCCACGGGAGCCGGGTCGGCGCGAGGACAGAGCGCGCAGAGCCGAGCCTGGTCGGATGCCGCAGGGCGCGAGGACAGGGCGCGCGGAGCCGACCCCGGCACGGGCGGCGCCGGGCAGACCCTGGCCCAGGGGCGCGGGGCCGAACCCGACAGGGCAGCGCTGCAGCGCCGTGCTGCGCCGGGCCCGGCCCCGGGTTGCCTGCCAAGGAGCCTGGAAGAACGGACAATTCACACCGGAGTCCCGCAATCTTGGCACAGGCTCCACATGGGGGTAGTCTTTACGCAAAGCTTACCCGCAACCCTTGCGCAAGGCCGGAGGAGGGCGTGCCGCTGGATCTCGACAAGAACGGACCAGGTCGAAGGGACACGCCCAAGGTGCCGATTCCGGCGGCGCCCATTCCGCCGCTACAGCGCGGCTCGACCCCGCCGCCCGGCGGGAGGGGCGACGGCTCGTCCCGGAGCCTCCTGATAGCCGGCACGGTGGTCGGGCTCATCGTCACGGCCGCCGTGGTGGCGGGCGTCGTCCGCGCGGCCCGCTCGGGCGGACCTCCCAGGCCCGAGGCCGCGGCGGCCCCGGCGCCAGAGCCCGCGGCCGTTCCCCAGGTGGTGGGGTCGTCGGCCGGCGTGAACGGCGTCTCCGACTCGGAGATCGTCTTCGGCATGTCCTCGCCCTTCTCCGGCGCCATCAAGGAGCTGGGGCGCGCGATGAGGACCGGCGTCGAGACGGCCTTCGCGGCGGCGAACGAGGCCGGGGGCGTCCACGGCCGCAAGCTCAGGCTCGTGGCGCTCGACGACGGCTACGAGCCGGCGCGGACGCGCGAGACGATGAGGGAGCTCGTCGAGCAGCGGAAGGTCTTCGCCATCGTCGGCAACGTCGGCACGCCCACCGCCGCGGTCTCGATCCCGTACGTCCAGGAGAAGAAGGTGATCTTCTTCGGGGCCCTCTCCGGGGGGCCCGGGCTTCGCAAGACGCCGCCAGACCGGTACGTCTTCAACTACCGGCCGAGCTATGCCGAGGAGACGGCGGCGGCGGTGCGCTACCTCGTCGAGGTGCGGCGCATCCCGCCCCAGCAGCTGGCCGTCTTCATGCAGGACGACGAGTTCGGGCAGGCGGGGCTCGCCGGCGTGGAGCAGCAGGTGCGCCGCTACCGGAGGGACCCGGCCCAGCTCCTCAAGGTCACCTACCGCCGCAACAGCGCCGACGTCGCGAGCGCCGTGGCCCGCATTCGCCAGAACGTCTCGAAGGTGAAGGCGGTGGTGATGGTGGCCACCTACCAGGCGGCCATCCAGTTCGTGCAGAGGGTGCGCGACCTCGGAGCCCCGGTGGTACTGACCAACGTCTCGGCGGTGGACTCGAACGCGCTCGCGGAGGGGCTCGCGGGCGCGGGACCTCGCTACGTCTCGGACGTGGTGGTGACCCAGATCGTGCCCAACCCCGGCTCGAAGGCCACTGCGGTGCTGCGGTACCGGCAGGCCCTGGAGAAGGGCGCGCTGGGCGAGAACCCCGGGTTCCTCTCGCTGGAGGGCTGGATCGTCGGGAACCTCCTCGTCGAGGGGCTGAAGCGCGCCGGGCCGAAGCTGGACACCGAGACGCTGGTGGAGGCGCTGGAGGGGATCCGCGGCCTCGACCTCGGGATCGGGACGACCATCTCCTTCGGGCCCAGCGAGCACCAGGGCTCGCACAAGGTGTGGGGAACGATGCTGCAGCCGGACGGGACCTACAAGGCCATCGAGCTGGAGTGAGCGGGGCGAGAGGAACATGAGCCGACCGAACGGATCTGGATCGCTTTGGGCCGCCGCGCTGGTGGCGGTGGCAGCCGGGCTTCTCCGGCCCGAGCCGGCGCGGGCGCAGGTGAACGGGGTCACCGAGACCGAGGTGGTCTTCGGCATGAGCGCCGCATTCTCCGGCCAGGCGAAGGAGCTGGGCCGGCAGATGAAGATCGGCATCGACGTGGCGTTCGCGGCCGCGAACGAGGCGGGCGGCGTCCACGGGCGCAAGCTCGCGCTCGTGGCTATGGACGACGGCTACGAGCCGGCCCGCACCCAGACGGCCATGAAGGAACTCGTCGAGAAGCGGAAGGTCTTCGGCATCGTCGGCAACGTCGGCACGCCGACGGCGGTGGTGGCGGTGCCCTACGCCGTCGAGAAGGGGGTGCTGTTCTTCGGCGCCTTCACCGGCGCGGGACTCCTCCGCAACGACCCGCCCGACCGGTTCGTCTTCAACTACCGCGCCAGCTACGCCGAGGAGACCGCGGCGATGGTGCGCTACCTCATCGAGGTCCGCCGCATCAAGCCGAACCAGATCGCCGTCTTCGCCCAGGAGGACGCCTACGGCGACGCCGGGTTCAACGGCGTGGCCCACATGATGCGGAGGTACAAGCGCGACCCGGCGCAGGTGATCCGGGTGGGCTACAAGCGGAACACCACCGACGTGGCCGACGCCGTCAAGATCGTGAAGCAGAACGCGTCGAAGATCCGCGCCGTCATCATGGTCCCCACCGCCAAGGCAGCGGCGCGGTTCGTCCAGAAGCTCAGGGACGAGCGGCTCGATCTCGTCTTCTCGGCCGTCTCCTTCGTGGGCTCGAACGAGCTCGCCGAGGAGCTGATGCAGCTCGGCCCCCGCTACGCCGACGGCGTCATCGTGACGCAGGTGGTTCCGCTGCCCACCTCCAAGGCCACCGCCATCCTCAAGTACCAGCAGCTCCTCTCCCGCTTCGCGCCCAGCGAGAAGCCGGGGTTCGTGTCGCTCGAGGGGTACGTCGCGGCGAGCGTGCTCGTCGAGGCCCTGAAGCGGGCCGGCAAGAACCTCAGCACCGACACGCTCATCGAAGCCATCGAGGGCATCAAGGGCTGGGACATGGGCATCGGCGTGCCGATCACCTTCGGCCCCTCCGAGCACCAGGGCTCGCACAAGGTGTGGGGCACGGTCATCGACGCGCAGGGCATATTCCGGGCGCTCGAGCTGGAGTAGCCGAGGCTGGGCCGCGGGCGGATCAGCGCGCGCGGTTCCGCAGCCGCTGCCCTTGCTGGTAGGGGAAGACGTCCACGATCTCGCCCGCCTGCAGGCTCTCCTGCATCCGCCTCCAGAAGGCCGGCGCGAGCAGCTCACTGTGGGCCGAGAGGAACGTCTCCCGCTGGGGCGGGGTGAAGGCGAGGAAGGGCAGGAACTCCTCCGGGAAGACGTCGTCCTCGCCCACGTAGAACCAGGGCTCGCCGCTCATCTCCTCGTCGTCGCCGCTCGCGCGCGGCATGTCGCGGAAGTTGCACTCGGTGACGAGGCACAGCTCGTCGTAATCGTAGAAGATGACGCGTCCGGTGCGGTTCACGCCGAAGTTCTTGAGGAGCAGGTCGCCCGGGAAGGTGTTGGTGGCGGCGAGGTCGCGGATGGCCTGCCCGTACTCCAGCACCGCGTGGCGCGCGCTGGCCTCGTCGGTCTCGCGCAGGTAGAGGTTCAAGGGGGCGAGCCGGCGCTCGGCGTAGAGGTGCGCGAAGTGGACCTGCGTCTCCGTCACCCGCACCGTCTCGCCGCACTCCGAACGCAGCTCCTCGAGCAGCTCCGGCGCGAAGCGGGAGCGGTCGACGGCCAGGTGCTCGAACTCCTGTGCGTCCACGAGGCGGCCGGCCCGGTCGTGGCGGAAGACGAGCTGGTACTTGCTCTTCACCTCCTGGCGCGAGGTGGTCTTGGGGAAGGGGAACTCGTCCCGGATGACCTTGAAGACGATGTCCAGCGACGGGAGCGTGAAGACGGCCATGACCAGGCCGCGATCGCCGCGGGCCAGCGCGAAGCGGTCGCGGGTCTGCTCGAGGTGGGCCAGGATCTCCCGGTACAGCTCGGTCTTGCCGTGCTTGTTGTGGCCGATGGCGATGTACAGCTCGGAGAGGCGCTTCTGGGGCAGGATCGACTTGAGGAAGGCCACGATCTCGTGGGGGCGGTCCGTCTCCACCCGGAAGTACGACCGGGTGAAGCTGAAGACGTTGCTCGCGTCCGCCGGCGCGAGCAGCACCGCGTCCACCTCCACGCCGCGGTCGCCGTTGAGCAGCGCCAGGATGAGCGGGGAGACGAGGTCGCCGCGGCGCATCCGGCCCACGAGGTAGGCCCCCTTGTTCCGGTAGAAGACCGGCCGCAGCACCTCGACGGAGTCGAGCGGGACGGCGCTCTCCTGGCCGGCGAGGTGGGCCTCGATCTCGGCGGCCGCGAGGCGGGCGTCGCCCTCCAGATCGCGCCAGGGCACGTCGAAGGGGTAGTCCCGCAGGATGGCGGCCACGAGCGCCGCCGCCCCCTCCCGCCGGGGATGGACGGCGTAGACGTGCTCGCCCGGCGACGGAGGCGGCGTCGCGAAGTCGGAGGCGACGTACTCGATCTTCGGGTCCACGCCCACGGTGTCGAAGATGCGGCGGCAGGCCGAGTTGAAGAACGTCTCGGCGAGCTCCCAGTCCGGCCGGCGGGCGATGAGGCCCGTGTAGGCCGCCTTCATGCGGGCCCAGAGCGCGCGATCCGAGGCGGACTCGCCGAGCAGCTCGCGGACCCGGGCCACGATCTGGCCCACGTGCCGGTCGCGCAGCTCCAGGCGCTCCACCGTGTCCTGCTGGACCCCGCGCCAGTCCCGCGACTCGAACCGGGCGCGGGCGCCGCGGGTGATGTGCTGGAAGGCGGCCTGGTAGGCGGCGAACGCCTCGTGGATGGCCCGGGCGCCGTCCGGCGCCAGGTCGATGCGGGCGGCGGGCGCGGTCACCGGCCCCTCCGGAGGCGAGCTGCCGCGCCTTTCCGGCCGGGCCGCGCCGGCCGGGCGCGCCGGACCTCGTCGAGCGTCTCCTTCTTCCGGTAGGCGGTGCCGTTGAAGAGCGCCACCAGCTCCCCCGATCCGTCGGTGACCCGGACGACGCAGGTGGAGAGGCGCGCGCTCCGAGCCACCTCGCGCGCCTCGGCGGTGAGCGTGCCCTTCGTTGCCGCCTTCACGAAGGTGATGGCCACGTTCACGGCCACCGCCACCGTTCCGTGCGAGTTCGCGGCGGCGGCGAAGGCCAGGTCGGCGAGCGTGAAGACGGCTCCGCCCTGGGCCACGTCGACGCCGTTCATGTGCCGGCCGGAGAGGCGCATCCGGGCCCGGGCGCGGCCCGGCGACACCGAGAGGAGCCGCGCGCCCGCATGGGCTGCGAAGCGGTCCCTGCGGAAGAAGCGGCGGAGATCGACCATGGACCCTCCCCGGGAATCGAGTAGCCGAGGAGCGGCTGCCGCGCAAGCTGTCACTCGAAGGGCCTTGTACGGACCGCGCCTCGGCTTACGATGCGCAGCGGGAGGAACGCCATGACCGACGCCGCACCCGCCCGCAAGCGCTGGCCGATCGTCCTCGGCGCCGTGGCCGCCGGGCTCGCCGCCCTCCTGGCGGTGGGCCTCCTCGTCCTCGATTCCGTTCTCACCTCGAAGGTCCGGGTGCAGGCGGCCGCGCTGTCCTCGCGGCTCGGCAGGCCGGTGGAGGTGGACGGCGTGGCGGTGAAGCTCCTCGGCGGCCTCGGCGTGCGGGTGTCCGGCGCCCGCGTCGGCGCCGGCCCGGACGAGGGGCTCCCGCTCGTGGAGGTCGGGCGCCTGGAGGTGAGGGTGGCGCTCCTGCCCGCGCTCTTCTCGGCCGGCAAGAAGGTGGAGGTGCGCTCCGTCGAGGTGGACGGGCTGCGCGTCAACGTGGTCCGGCTCGCCGACGGGACGACCAACGTCGAGCGGCTCCAGCGCAAGCTCGCCGAGACCGCGGCCCCGGAGGCGCCGAAGGCGCCGGCGGAGGCGGAAGCCGGCCCGCGGGACCTCTCCTTCGTGCGGGTGGACCGGGCCGCCCTCCAGGGCGCGCGCATCGCCTTCGTGGACCGGAGCCGTTCCGGCGCCAAGGAGATCGCCATCCAGGACCTGGACGTCACCGTGACGGACCTGCGCGCCGGCCGGTCCCTCGACGTGGTGGTCCGGGCCGCCGTCCTCGCCGCCAGCCGCAACCTCGAGCTGAGGCTGCACGCCACTCCACTCCCGGCGACGCTCCTCCCGTCCTTCGAGACGGTGACGGTCCGGGTCCAGCCCATCGACCTCGCGCCGCTCGCCCCGTTCGTGCCGGCGAGCGTCGGGCTCCGGGGCGGGCGCCTCGAGGCGTCGCTCGACGCGGCGCTCGGCGCGGCGGTGGCGGGCGGCAGCGGACCGACCCGGGTGAAGGGCGGGTTCAAGGCCACCGGCCTCGCCTTCGCCGGGCAGGAGGGCGGCCAGGCCCTCGACGCGTCGCTCGACGCCGACATCGAGGGCGACGCGGTGAAGGGGGACGTCCGCATCGGCAGGTTGCGGCTCGACGTCGGCCCTGCGGGTATCGTGGGCCAGGGGAGCGCCACCGGCCTCGCGGGAGGCTCGCCCCGGATCGAGGGGCTCTCGATCGTCTCCCACGGCCTCGATCCGGAGAAGCTCGCCGCGTACTACCCGCCGCTCCGGAAGTCCCTCGGCGGGCGCGTGTCAGGCCCCGTCGGCGTCGCGCTGCGCGGCTCGGGAGCCGGGGCCAGTCAGGCGCTGGACCTCGAGGTGGACCTCACCCCGGTCCGGCTCGACCTGCCGGGGACGCTCGCAAAGGCCGCCGGCGCTCGGATGAACCTGACCGCGCGCGCCCTCGGCGCGGCCGCCGGAAGCTCGCGTTTCGAGATCCGGGCCGACCTCTCCGGCGCGGACCTGCGGCCGGGCGGCCAGATCGCCAAGGCGCCGGGGGAGCGGCTCGCGCTCTCGCTCGCCGGGAGCCGCCGCGCCTCCCCGAAGGAGGAGACCCTGGAGATCTCGAAAGTCGAGCTGCTGCTCCCCCAGGACGCGGTGTCGGGGAAGGCGACGGTGGTGCGTGGCGGCGCGCCGGGCAAGCAGACCCTCCGCTTCGACGCCGATCTCGCGAGCGCGCGGCTCGACCTCGACAAGCTCCTTCTCCCGGCCCGCAAGGAGGCCAAGGAGGCGCGGAAGGGGGCGGCGAAGGCGAAGGACAGCCGGCCGCTCGACCCGAAGGCCTTCGCCGGCCTCTCCGGACAGGCCACGGTCCGCATCGGCCAGCTGCGTCTGAGGAAGGTGGATGCGCGCGACGTCTTCGCCCGGATCAAGGTGGAGGGCGACGACGTGGTGGTGGAGAAGGGCGACGCGAGCGCGCTCGGCGGCACGGTGTCGGCGGCCGGGACGCGGGTGAGGCTCGCCCACCCGAACGAGCCCTTCCAGGCGAAGCTCCAGGCGAAGGGGGTGGAGCTGGAGCAGGCGCTCGCCCCCTTCACCAGCCAGAAGGTCCTCTCCGGCAAGTTCGAGGGCGACGTGGACCTCTCCGGCGGCGGCCGGGAGACGGCCGACCTGGTGATGACGCTCGTGGGCCTGCTCGGCGGGACGGTGCGGGACGGCGCCTTCCACGGCAAGGACCTCGTGGCCGGCGTGGCGGGCCCGCTCGCCCGGGCGCTCCCCTTCGGCGGGAAGGAAATGAAGGGCGGGACGACCAGCCTCGGCAAGGAGCTGCCCTTCAAGCTCGAGTTCAAGGACGGGCGCGCCCAGCTCTCGAAACCGATCCGGATCGCCCGGCCCGACGCGGAGCTGACCCTGTCCGGCGGCTTCCGGCTCGACGGCACGCTCGACATGCCGGCCACGGTCTCGCTGTCGCCGCAGACGGTGGCGGCGCTGACGGGCGGCAGGGCGCGCCCCTCGGCGCCCATCCCGGTGGGCTTCCGGCTCACCGGGCCGGCGTGGAGCCCGACCCTGTCCGAGATGGACCTCAAGCCGGCGGTCTCCGCGATCCTGAGGGAGGCCGGGAGCGCCGCTCTCGGGAATGCGCTCGGCCTCCCGGGTGCGGCGCCGGAGCAGAAGGCGCAGGACGTCCAGAAGAAGGCCGGCGACGAGGTGAAGAAGCGCCTCGAGGGCCTCTTCGGGCGGTAGGTGCCGCGGGCGGAGTACGATGGCCCAGTGAGCGGGGACGCCTACGACGAGGCCGCCCGGCGCATCCGCGCCGCCCTCGCGGCACGCCCGCCTCGCCGCGTGGCCGTGGACGGGTTCGACCGGGCGGCGGTGCTGGTCCCGCTGCTCCGGCGGCCGGAGGGGCCGGCGCTCCTCTTCACGCGCCGCACCGAGGCGCTGAAGAGGCACCGGGGCGAGATCTCCTTCCCCGGAGGCCACCTGGAGGGGCGCGAGGACGCGCGCGCGGCGGCGCTGCGCGAGGCCGAGGAGGAGGTGGCCCTCGACCCGGCGCGCGTCGAGGTCGCCGGCGAGCTCGACGACCGGCCGAGCGTGACGCGCTTCGTGGTGACGCCGGTCGTCGCCCTGGTGCCAGACCCGCCGGCCGGCTTCCGCCGCGACGAGCGGGAGGTGGACGAGGTGTTCGAGGTGCCGCTCGCCCGCTTCCTCGCGCCGGGCGCCGCGCGAGTCGAGTGGTGGGACGCCTCGCGCCTGCCGCCGGACGCCCCGCGCCGCCCGCTCCTCGATCTCCGCTCCGAGGAGGTGGACGACGCCGGCCGCTACGCCGTCACCTTCTTCGACGTCGCCCCCGATCGCGTCATCTGGGGGCTCACGGCGCGGGTGGTGAGGGACCTCGTCCTGCGCGCCTTCGCCTGAGAATCTCCGGCCGTCCTTCACGCGGAGCGCGGGGCGGGTTATGATTGCCTCCGGAAGAGGGGAGACAGCTGGACAGCGAGACGATCCACCACCTGGCGGAGGAGAGCGCCAGGCTTCGCCGGCTCCTGGAGCTGAGCCCGGCGGTCATCTACTCGCTGCGGGTGGAGGACGGTGCCCTCGTGCCCGAGGTGGTGAGCGGCGACGCCACCCGGCTCCTGGGCTACCGGCCCGAGGAGATGCGCGACCCGGGGTGGTTCGGGGAGCACGTGCACCCCAACGACCGGGAGGCGGCGCTCGCCGCCAACCTCCGCCTGCTCGCCGAGGACCACCTCGTCCAGGAGTACCGCTTCCGCCACGCCAGCGGCGGCTACCGCTGGATCCGCGACGAGATGCGTCTCGTGCGCGACGCGTCGGGGCGTCCGGTGGAGGCCATCGGCTCCTGGCTCGACGTCACCGAGAGCAAGCGGGCGGTGGAGGCGCTGCGGCAGAGCGAAGAGCGGCTGCGCACCATCATCGAGACCGAGCCGGAGTGCGTGAAGGTCATCGGGACGGACCAGCGGCTCCTCGAGATGAATCCCTCGGGCCTGGCGATGCTCGAGGCGCGATCGCTGGAGGAGGTGCAGCGGCTCGGGCTGGGCGCGCTCGTGGTCCCGGAGAGCCGTCCCGCGTTCTCGGCGCTGTTCGACCGGGTGATGCGCGGGGAGAGCGGCACGCTGCAGTTCGAGGTCGTGGGACTCAAGGGCACGCGGCGGTGGCTCGAGACGAACGCCGTGCCGTTGCGGGACCCCGGCGGCGTCGTCGCCGGGATGCTCGGCGTCACCCGGGACGTCACCGGGCAGAAGCGGGCGGCCGAGGCGCTCGCCGCGAGCGAGGAGCGGTTTCGAGCGCTCATCGAGCGGTCCACCGACCTCATCATGGTCTTCGACGCCGCGGGGAAGCTGGCCTTCGCGAGCCCCTCGGCGGCCGAGGCGCTGGGGTACCCGCTGGAGGATCTCGTCGGTGCGGACCCCTACGACTACCTGGACCCCGAGGACCGGACCGAGGTCGAGCGGGCGATGCGCCAGCTCGGGGCGGAGCCCGGCGCCACCCGCCGGTTGGAGCTGCACGCCCGGAGGAGCGACGGCTCGTGGCGCCTCTTCGAGGCGGTGGCCCGCAATCTCCTCGACCTTCCGGCGGTCCAGGGTATCGTGGTGAACGCGCGCGACATCACCGACCCGAGGCGGCTCGAGGAGCAGTTCTTCCAGGCCCAGAAGCTGGAGAGCGTCGGCCGCCTCGCCGGTGGCGTGGCCCACGACTTCAACAACCTCCTCATCGGCGTTCTCGGCTACGCCGACTTCCTGGAGGAGGGCATCCGGGAGGGGAAGCCGAGCCTGGACGACCTGGCGGAGATTCGGAAGGCCGGCGAGCGCGCGCGGGATCTCACGAGGCAGCTCCTCGCCGTGGCGCGCCGGCAGGTGATCCTCCCTCAGGTCATCGACGTGAACGCGCTCGTGCGCGACTCGGAGAAGCTTCTCCAGCGCGTCATGGGCGAGGACGTCGCCATCGACGTCCGGCTCGCCGGGGAGCTGCGCCCGGTGAAGGCCGACCCCGGCCAGCTCCAGCAGGTGATCCTGAACCTCGCCGTGAACGCCCGCGACGCCATGCCCAGGGGCGGCCGGTTCCGGGTGGAGACCGCCGAGGTGGAGGTGGACGGGCGCCGGGCGCCGCCCGACCCCGGCGTCCAGCCGGGGTGGTGGGTCACGCTCACCGTGAGCGACACCGGCCAGGGCATGAGCCCCGAGACCCAGGCCCACCTCTTCGAGCCGTTCTTCACCACCAAGCCCGCCGGGCAGGGGACCGGGCTCGGGCTCGCCACCGTCTACGGCATCGTGAAGCAGAGCGGCGGCCACATCGGCTTCCGGAGCCAGGAGGGGAGCGGAACGACCTTCCGCGTCTGGCTGCCGGCCACGGCGGAGCCGGTGTCCGCGCCGCGCCCCGACGCGGAGCGGCCGGCTCGGCAGGCGCGCCCCGGGACGGGGACCATCCTCGTCGTGGAGGACGCCACCGCGGTGCGCGACCTCGCGGGCCGGGCCCTCCGGGGAGCCGGCTATGCCGTCCTGGAGGCGTCGAACGGCCGGCAGGCCATCGAGGTGGCGGAGAAGGCCCCGGGCCC
>Ga0209798_10002079_pt1 | contig 11886 bp, 14 predicted proteins | sample DOMMetBare3Fresh_FD_187475 | JGI IMG/M metagenome (GOLD analysis project Ga0209798, IMG submission 187475) | Wetland sediment microbial communities from St. Louis River estuary, USA, under dissolved organic matter induced mercury methylation -... | ecosystem: Environmental > Aquatic >...
CACGATCCGCACGCCGCCCTCTACGGCGGTGGCGAGGATGGTCTGGAGATCCCCGCCGCGGTGATCGAGGCCGCACGGTCGCTGCTGTGTCCCGGGGGGTTGCTGCTCATGGAGCATGCCGACGTCCAGGGACCGGGCACCCGCGCCCTGGCGCCGGACTGGGCCAACGTCCGCACCATGCCCGACCTGACCGGGCGCGACCGCCTGCTGCACGCCCGCCGCCCCACCCCCACCCCCGGTGATCATGCAAACCTGTCGGGTGGGCCGACAGGTTTGCATGATCACCGAGGGTGCGGGGACGTGGGACCCGGTGCGGGGGAGGGCGGCGTGACTAGCGTCGAGGGCATGACCCGCACTCCGACCGTGCACAGCATCCGCGAGCGGTCGGCCCTCGAGGCGTACCGAGCCCTCGGTCCCTCCCCGAGCGACCACTCCGTCCTCGCCGTCCACTGCGCCGCCGGCCACCACGTCGGTGGCATCTACCGGGCACCGGGCGGTCTGCTCTACGTCGGCGTCCCGTGGGCCCACGGGCACGGGGACCGTGACCGGCACGACGCGGCGCACCACGGCGGCCACCGCGACACCCCCTGGATCGACTGGCTGGCCGTCGATGCCGGCCCCGACGAATCACACGGCACCCCCGCGGACGACACCATCCCGGCCGGCTGCGAGTGCGGCCGGCGAACCCTCTCCCGCACCCTGTTGGCGCAGGCCGCGCAGGAGGGCACGCGGCGGATGGTGATCGACTGAGGAGCAGTGCCGCGGGAAGTGAGAGACTCCCCCCGTGGCCTACCGCTTCGATTGCAGCGAGGCCTCCGGTCGGCGCCGGGGGATCGAACGGGCCGCGACGTCGGTGCGCGAGGGCGCGCTGGTGGTCTTCCCGGTCGACAGTGCCTACGGGCTGGGCTGTGATGCCTTCTCGCCGAGTGCCGTCGACGCGGTGCGTGCGCTCAAGGGTCACGGTCGGCACCAGCCGCCGCCGGTCCTGATCGGTCATGCCCGCACCGTGGACGGCGTGGCGGCCGGCCTGACCGCGCCGGCGCGGGACCTGATCGCGGCCTACTGGCCCGGCCCGCTCACTCTGCTCTGCCGGGCTCAGCCGAGCCTGGACTGGGACCTCGGGGACACCGGCGGCACCGTCGCGGTCCGGATGCCGCTGCACCCGATCGCCCTGCAACTGCTGGCCGAGACCGGTCCGATGGCGGTGACCGGCGCCGGTGCTCCTGGCTCGACCGGACAGCCCCAGACCTGCGCCGAGGTCCGCGACGCCTTCGGCGAGGCGGTCGAGGTCTACCTGGACGCCGGACACCTGACCCGCCCCGAGGCGTCCTCGATCGTCGACGTCACCGGCGAGCACCCCCGGCTGCTGCGCGCCGGCGCCCTCACCGAGAGCGATCTGCGCGAGGTCGTCCCCGACCTGGTGACCCACGGGTAGGCGGGACGACGGATGCGCGCCTACCTCTACGTCCTCCTGGTCGCCGCGGCGGTGACCTATCTGGTCACCCCGCTGGTCCGGCGGATGGCGCGGCGGATCGGCGCGATCACCCCGGTGCGCGACCGCGACGTCCACTCGGTGCCCGTACCGCGCCTGGGCGGCCTGGCCATGCTCGCCGGGTTCGCCGCTGCGCTGGTGGTCGCCAGCCGGATGCCGTTCCTCGAGCCGGTGTTCGCCGACGGCGCCCCCTGGGGGGTGCTGCTCGGCGCGGTCGCGGTGTGCGCCCTCGGCGTGGCCGACGACCTGTGGGACCTGGACGCGGTGACCAAGCTGGCCGGGCAGGCGCTCGCCGCCGGGCTGATGGCCTGGCAGGGCGTGCAACTGGTCTTCCTGCCGATCGGTGGGGTGACCGTGCCCTCCTTCGGCGTCCTGTTCCTGATCACGGTGATCGTCGTCGTGGTGACGATCAACGCGGTGAACTTCGTCGACGGCCTGGACGGGCTGGCCGCTGGCATCGTCGGCATCGCCGGGTCGGCGTTCTTCGTCTACTCCTACCTGCTGGCCCGCGATGCCAGCCAGGACGACTACTCCTCGCTCGCCTCGATGGTGGTGGCTGCCACGGTCGGGGTCTGCCTGGGCTTCCTGCCGCACAACTTCAACCCTGCCCGGGTGTTCATGGGCGACGCCGGGTCGATGGTGCTGGGCCTGCTGCTGGCCTCCTCCACGATCACCATCACCGGCAAGGTCGACCCCGGCGTCCTGTCCCGCGGCCAGATCGCGCCGGCGTTCTTCCCGCTGCTCATCCCGCTCGCCGTCCTGGCACTACCGCTGGTCGATCTGGGCCTGGCCGTGATCCGGCGCACCCGGGCCGGCCAGAAGCCCTGGCATCCGGACAAGTCTCACCTGCACCACCGTCTGCTGCGGGTCGGTCACAGCCACGCCAGCGCGGTGCTCGTGCTCTACACCTGGACGGCGATCGCCGCCTTCGGTGTGGCCTTGACCGCCTTCGTGCCGGTGCTGACCGCGGTCGCGGCCGGGGCGGCGGCCGTCGTCGTCGCCCTGGTGATCACTCTCGGTCCCCGCCGGACCCGGCCCGCGCTGCCCCGCGAGCAGCCCCCGACGACGCTGCCGCGACGCGAGCGAACCCGGGTCCCGTGAGGGATCTCACGCCCGCCGCGGCCGGACCCACCCTCTCCCCGGCCAGGGCCCTGCTCGCGGGGGCACTGGCCCCGATCGCCGTCGTCGGCGTGCTGGCCACCGCCGCCGGACTGACCATCTCGCCCGCCGCGGCCTGGGGTGCGGTGATCGGCGCCGTCCTCGCCGCGGTCGCGTTCAGCGTCGGCCCGCTCGTCCTGACGCTGGCCCGGACCTGGTCCCCACCTGCGGTGATGGCGGTGGCGATGACCGCGTACCTGGTGCTGATCGGCGTGCTGGCGGTGGCCTACCTGATGCTGCTCGACCGCTCGTGGCTGGCGCACGGCTGGACCGGCTGGACCCTGCTGGGAAGTGCCGCCGCCTCGATCGCGGGGATGATCCGGGCGGCCGGACGGCTGCGCGTCCTGGCCTTCGACGGCGGCGGCAGCCCTTCTCCGGACGACGTCACCGAGGCCCGGCCGGCAGGGGAGCCGGATCGCCCCGGGTACGTGACCGAAACCGCTGGTCAACCGGGCAACGAGCCGACCCCGCACACCGGGAGTGACTGATAGGGTTTCGACCCGATGGACGACGACGCCCAGGCCCCCGGAGTCACTGGTGAAGCCGACGCGTGGACCGTCCTGGCGCGCTTGATCTCCGGGCCACTCCTCTACGGAGGCCTGGGCTGGTTGCTGGACCGTTGGCGGCACACCTACCCGGTGTTCACCGCGATCGGGATCGTCGGTGGCATGGCCCTGGCGCTCTACCTGGTGTGGTTCCGATACGGTGCGCACGACCGACGGCCGCAGCCCCCGGCGTCCCCCGACGCCGGTGACAGTGAGTGAGGAGTGACGTGAGCCTGCTACTCACCGCCAGTGAGGAAGGCGGCTTCAAGGCGCCAGGCCCGGCCGACTTCTGGCAGCCCTTGATCGGTGGCAACAGTCACTGGGCGATCACCCGCCCGATGGTGCTGGCCCTGATCTCCCTGATCGTCCTCGCCGCCTGGTTGCTGCTCGCCACCCGTCGGCTGAGCGTGGTACCGAGCAAGGGCCAGTGGATGACCGAGGCCGTCTACGGCATGGTCCGCAACGGTGTGGCCAGGGACGTCATCGGCAGCCACGACTTCCTGAAGTTCGTGCCGTTGCTGTTCAGCATCTTCGTGCTGATCCTGACCAACAACCTGTTCGGGATCATCCCTCCGCTGCAGTTCCCGACGATGAGCCGGATCGGGTTCCCCACCGCGCTGGCGCTGGTGGTCTTCGTCGTCTACCACGTGGTCGGGATGCGCTCGATGGGGGTCGGCGGCTACTTCAAGCACATGGTGCCGCCGGGCCTGCCGGTGGCGATCGTGCCGCTGATCTTCTTCCTCGAGCTGATCACCTACTTCTTCACCCGCCCGGTCACCCTGGCACTGCGGTTGTTCGGCAACATGTTCGCCGGGCACATTCTGCTGCTGCTCTGCGCGCTGGGTGGGGAGCACCTGCTCTTCGGCGACACCGGGCTCGGGCTCAAGGTGACCGGGGTCGCGGTGTACGCCGGTGGTTTCGTGATGACCCTGTTCGAGGCGTTCGTCGAGTTCCTGCAGGCCTACGTGTTCACCCTGCTGTCCGCCCTGTACATCGCCGGCTCACTGGCGCAGGACCACTGATGGACCGCTGACCCCTCCCGGGCCGGTGCCGGTCGGCGCCGCGCACCGACCCACCCCAGACGCCGGGACCTCCGGCGCCTCGACCAGAAGAGAGAGAGATCATGAGAGGTTCCCTCGCCATCGTCGGGTACGGCCTGTCTGCCATCGGCCCCGGCATCGGTGTCGGCCTGATCTTCGCCGCCTACGTCAGCGGTGTGGCCCGTCAGCCCGAGGCGCGAGGCCTGCTGCAGCCGATCGCGATCCTCGGCTTCGCCCTCGCCGAGGCGCTGGCCATCTTCGGCATCGCGCTGGCGTTCGTCTTCGCCGACTAGTGCCCTGACGCCACCACCCCGAGCCGACACCGACATCGAGGAGTCAGCGTGCCGCAGCTAGCGAATGCGCTCGCCGTGGGCGGCGAATCGCCGCCCATCCTGCCCCACATGGGTGAATTGATCTTCGGCCTCGTCATCTTCGCGATCCTGTACGTCCTGATCGCGAAGTACGTCGTGCCGCGCCTGGAGTCGATGTACGCCGAGCGCACCGCGGCGATCGAAGGTGGCATCGCCAAGGCCGAGCAGGCCCAGACCGAGGCGGCGGCCGCGCTCGCGGAGTACCGCTCTCAGCTGGCCGAAGCGCGCGGCGAGGCGCAGCGGATCCGGGAGGAGGCCCGCGCCGAGGGGGCGGCGATCATGGCGGAGATGCGTGAGCGGGCGCAGTCCGAGGCCAGCCGGATCACCGCGGCAGCCCAGCAGCAGATCCAGGCCGAGCGCCAGCAGGCGGTCGTCCAGCTGCGGGCCGAGGTGGGCAGCATGGCCACCATGCTCGCCTCCAAGATCGTCGGTGAGTCGCTGGAGGACCACGCCCGCTCGAGTGGGGTGATCGACCGGTTCCTGGCCGAACTCGAGGCCTCCCCCGACGGCTCGTCCGGCGTACGAGGGCGGGTCTGAGCCATGCGTGGGGTCAGCAAAGCATCCCTCGCCTCGGGGCGGGAGCAGGTCGAGGCACTGCTGCGGACCGGGGGTCTCCAGCCCGACGTCCTGGCCGAGGACCTGTTCGGGATCACCGGTGCGCTGGCCGGCAGCCCCGGTCTGCGTCGGGCGCTGACCGACCCGTCGCGGGACGGCGAGGCCAAGGCAGGCCTGGTCGCCGGGCTGTTCGGCGGCAAGGTCTCCGGCGAGGCGATCGACCTGGTCTCCGGTCTGGTCCGGAGCCGGTGGTCCGCCGGGGGCGACCTGACCGACGCGATCGAGTCCCTGGCCGTCTCGGCCGCCTTGGCCGGCGCCGAGCGGACCGGCCGGCTGGACGCGGTCGAGGACGAGCTGTTCCGGTTCTCGCGCGCGGTGGCCGCCGACCAGGGCCTGCGGGACGCCTTCTCGGCCCGCACCGAGGGGATCGAGCGCAAGGCCGAGCTGGTCCGGGCCCTGCTCGGGGGCAAGGCCGCGCCCGAGACGGTGCGCCTGGCGGTCCAGGCCGCCATCGCGCCGCGGGGGCTGCGCACCGAGCGGGTCCTGGAGTCCTACGTCGAGGCTGCCGCCGCGCGCCGGCGTCAGCTGATCGCCGAGGTGGTCGCCGCCGTCCCGCTGGACGAGCGCCAGCGCGAGCGGCTCTCGGCCGTCCTGCAGGAGATGTACGGCCGGCCGGTCCGGCTGAACATCGACATCGACCCCGCCGTGATCGGCGGGATCCGGGTGCAGGTGGAGGGCGAGGTGCTCGACGGCACCATGGCCGGCCGCCTCGACGAGGCCCGGCGCCGGTTCACCGGCTGAACCGCAGTCACGAGCATTCCCCCACAGACGAGAGCAGAGAGAGCAGGGACCGACACCATGGCGGAGCTGACCATCCGTCCGGAGGAGATCCGGGACGCCCTGGACGCCTTCGTCCAGTCCTACGAGCCGGGCACGACCTCCCGCGAGGAGATCGGACGGGTCGCGGACGCCGCCGACGGCATCGCGCACGTCGAGGGCATGCCCAGCGTGATGGCCAGCGAACTGTTGAAGTTCGAGGACGGCACGCTCGGCATCGCGCTGAACCTCGACGTCCGTGAGATCGGTGTCGTCATCCTGGGCGAGTTCGCCGGGATCGAGCAGGGCCAGGAGGTCCGTCGAACCGGCGAGATCCTCTCGGTGCCGGTCGGCGACGGCTTCCTCGGCCGGGTGGTCGACCCGCTGGGCACCCCGATCGACGGCCTGGGCGAGATCACCGCCGAGGCGCGTCGCCCGCTCGAGGTGCAGGCCCCCAGCGTGGTGCAGCGGCAGAGCGTGAACGAGCCGCTGATGACCGGCATCAAGGCCATCGACTCGATGACCCCGATCGGCCGCGGACAGCGCCAGTTGATCATCGGCGACCGCCAGACCGGCAAGACCGCGGTCTGCGTGGACACGATCATCAACCAGAAGGACAACTGGGCCAGCGGCGACCCCAAGCAGCAGGTTCGCTGCGTCTACGTGGCGATCGGGCAGAAGGGCTCGACCATCTCCGGCGTGCGCCGCGCGCTGGAGGAGGCCGGCGCGCTGGAGTACACCACGATCGTCGCCGCCCCCGCCTCGGACGCCGCGGGCTTCAAGTACCTGGCCCCGTACACCGGCTCGGCCATCGGCCAGCACTGGATGTACGCCGGCAAGCACGTGCTGATCATCTTCGACGACCTCACCAAGCAGGCGGAGGCCTACCGCGCGGTGTCGCTGCTGCTGCGTCGTCCCCCGGGCCGCGAGGCCTACCCCGGCGACGTGTTCTACCTGCACAGCCGCCTGCTCGAGCGCTGCGCCAAGCTGAGCGACGACATGGGCGCCGGCTCGCTGACCGGGCTGCCGATCATCGAGACCAAGGCGAACGACGTCTCGGCCTACATCCCGACGAACGTCATCTCGATCACCGACGGCCAGATCTTCCTCGAGTCCGACCTGTTCAACGCCGACGTCCGCCCCGCGGTCAACGTCGGTATCTCGGTCAGCCGGGTCGGCGGTGCCGCGCAGACCAAGGCGATGCGCTCGGTCTCCGGTTCGCTGCGGGTCGACCTGGCCCAGTTCCGCGCGCTGGAGGCGTTCGCGATGTTCGCTTCCGACCTGGACGCCGCCTCCCGGGCCCAGCTGGCCCGCGGCTCGCGCCTGGTCGAGTTGCTCAAGCAGCCGCAGTACTCCCCGTACCCGATGGAGGAGCAGGCGGTCGCGATCTGGACCGGCACCTCGGGCGAGCTGGACGCCGTGCCGGTCGAAGACGTGCGCCGGTTCGAGTCCGAGCTGCTCGAGCACCTGCGCCGGCACACCACGATCCTGGACACCATCCGGGAGACCAAGGTGGTGGACGACGACACCGTGGCCTCGCTGAAGGCGGCGGTCGCCGAGTTCAAGAAGGGCTTCACCACCGGTGGCGGCCACGCGCTCGCCACCCCGGGCAAGCAGGCGGTGGAGCCGCCGCTGAACGAGGCCGACGTCGACCAGGCGCAGATCGTCAAGCAGAAGCGCGGCTGACCGATGGGAGCCCAGCTCCGCATCTACCGACAGCGCATCCGGTCGGTGAGCGCGATGAAGAAGATCACCCGGGCGTTCGAGCTGATCGCCACCTCGCGCATGATGAAGGCCCAGCAGCGCACGGCGGCATCGGCTCCCTACACCCGGGCGATCACGCGCGCGGTCTCGGCGGTGGCCACCTACTCCAACGAGGACCACCCGCTCACCACCGAGAAGGCTCAGGCGGAACGCGCCGCGATTCTGCTGGTCACCTCGGACCGTGGTCTGGCCGGGGCGTATTCGTCGAACGTGATCAAGGAGGGCGAGCGGCTGCGGGAGCTGCTGCGTGGTGAGAGCAAGCAGATCGACACGTACATCTCCGGGCGCAAGGGTGCGGCCTACTACGCCTTCCGCAACCGGCCGATCGCCGGGCAGTGGGCCGGGCATTCCGACGCCCCGACGTTCGACACCGCGCGGGAGATCGCCAAGACCCTGATCGACGCCTTCCTGAAGCCCACCACGGAGGGTGGGGTGGACGAGATCCACATCGTCTACACCCGCTTCGTGAACATGGTCACCCAGGAACCCAGCGTCATCCGCATGCTCCCCCTGGAGGTGGTCGAGGGTGAAGAGCCCCCGGCACCGGAGGACGTGCTGCCGCTGTACGAGTTCGAGCCGTCGGCCGCAGCGGTGCTGGACGCGCTGTTGCCGAAGTACGTCGAGGCGCGGATCTTCAATGCGCTGCTGACCTCGGCTGCCAGCGAGCTGGCCGCCCGGCAGCGGGCGATGAAGTCGGCCACCGACAACGCCGAGGAGCTCATCCGCCGTTACACCCGCCTGGCGAACACCGCTCGCCAGGCGGAGATCACCCAGGAGATCAGCGAGATCGTCGGTGGCGCCGGGGCACTGGCCGATGCCGCCTCGTCGCACTAGTCCAGACCCGGTTCGAGAGTGAGAGTGACATGACTGCCACTGCTGTTGAGTCGTCGGCCGCCAGCGGCGCCGCCGGTGTCGGCCGGGTGTCCCGGGTGATCGGGCCCGTCGTCGACATCGAGTTCCCGGCCGACGCGATGCCGGAGATCTACAACGCCCTCAAGGTCGACGTGACCCTGGGCGACACCACCCGCACGCTGACCCTCGAGGTCGCCCAGCACATCGGTGACAACATGGTGCGCGCCATCTCCATGCAGCCCACCGACGGCATGGTCCGCGGCGTCGCGGTGACCGACAGCGGTGAGTCGATCACGGTCCCGGTCGGCGACGTGACCAAGGGCCACGTGTTCAACACGATCGGCGACTGCCTGAACCTGAAGGAGGGGGAGCGGCTCGAGATCACCGAGCGCTGGGGCATCCACCGCAGGTCGCCGGCCTTCGACCAGCTCGAGTCCAAGACCGAGATGTTCGTGACCGGCATCAAGGTGATCGATCTGCTCACCCCGTACGTACTGGGTGGCAAGATCGGCCTGTTCGGCGGCGCCGGGGTGGGCAAGACCGTGCTCATCCAGGAGATGATCTACCGGGTCGCGGAGAATTTCGGTGGCGTATCGGTGTTCGCCGGCGTCGGCGAGCGGACCCGTGAGGGCAACGACCTGATCGCGGAGATGACCGAGACCGGCGTCATCGAGAAGACCGCGCTCGTCTTCGGCCAGATGGACGAGCCGCCGGGCACCCGGCTGCGGGTCGCGCTGTCGGCGCTGACCATGGCGGAGTACTTCCGCGACGTCCAGAAGCAGGACGTGCTGCTGTTCATCGACAACATCTTCCGGTTCACGCAGGCCGGTTCGGAGGTCTCCACCCTGCTCGGCCGGATGCCCAGCGCGGTGGGTTACCAGCCGACCCTGGCCGACGAGATGGGCGTGCTGCAGGAGCGGATCACCTCGACCCGTGGTCACTCGATCACCTCGATGCAGGCCGTGTACGTGCCCGCCGACGACTACACCGACCCGGCGCCGGCGACCACGTTCGCCCACCTCGACGCGACCACCGAGCTCAGCCGGACCGTCGCCTCGCTGGGCATCTACCCGGCCGTGGACCCGCTGACCTCGACCAGCCGGATTCTCGACCCGCGCTACATCTCCCAGGCGCACTACGACACCGCGGTGCGGGTCAAGCAGATCCTCCAGCGCAACAAGGAACTGCAGGACATCATCGCCATCCTCGGTGTCGAGGAGCTCTCGGAGGAGGACCGGACGATCGTGAACCGGGCCCGCCGGATCGAGCGCTTCCTGTCCCAGAACACCTTCGTGGCGAAGACGTTCACCGGTCTGGAGGGGTCGTTCGTGCCGCTCGAGGACACCATCGAGGCGTTCACGAAGATCGCCGAAGGCGAGTACGACGACGTGCCGGAGCAGGCCTTCTTCATGTGCGGTGGCCTGGACGACGTCGAGCGCAAGGCCGCCGAGATCAAGAAGCAGCTCGGCGGCTGACCGCCGGGGCGATTTGTCCTATCCTGATCATACGGGAGGGTCGGCGCCACGGCGTCGACCTTCCCGTCAGGTCCCAGTCCAGGAGGAACCGGTGCCACTGCAGGTCGAGCTCGTAGCCGCGGACCACAGGGTCTGGAGCGGCGAGGCGTCCATGGTGGTCGCGCGCACCCTGGAGGGCGACCTCGGGGTGTTGCCCGGTCACTCGCCGGTCCTGGCGGTGCTGGCGCCCTGCGAGATCACCATCCGGACCATGGAAGGGTCCCCGGTGATGGCCCAGTGCGACGGAGGGTTCCTCTCGGTCGAGCACGACCGGGTGACCATCGTCACCGATCGGGCCGACCTGGGCGCCGCAGCCAGCAGTTAGCCGGCGGGTCGGGGTGACGATGGCATGAGCGGACTCATCGTTCCCGCCGTCGTCCTGGCAGTGCTCGCCCTGCTCGTCGCCCTGGTGCTGGGCTCGGTGCTGATCCGCCGCAGTGTGCTCAGCCGAGGCTGGGGCTCCTTCGACTGCTCCCTGCGCCCCCGCCACCACGGCGCCTGGACCTACGGTCTGGCCCGCTACGAACAGGACCGCCTGGACTGGTTCCGGCTCTTCTCGTTCACCTTGCGACCCACCCGGTCCCTGACCCGGGCCCGGTTGACGATCCTCGATCACCGCCGCCCCACCGGCGCGGACGGCACGTTGCTCAACCCGGACTGGGTCCTGGTGCGCTGCCTGTACGACGCGACCCTGCTGGAGCTGGGGATGAGCGAGCCGGCCTACAACGGGCTGGCCACCTGGCTGGAGTCGGCACCCCCCGGCGAGCACGCCAACATCGCCTGAGTGCGGGCCCCCCCGTGATCCCCCGAATCCAGCCGGGGTGATCAGTCGGACTCGGGGGTCGTGGCCCGCCCGCCGCCCGGCTGCCACAGCACGTCCCCACCGTGGTCGACGTTCGCAACCCGGCACAGGATGAAGAGCAGGTCGCTGAGCCGGTTGAGGTAGGTGGCGGCGAGTCGGTTGACCCCGCCCTCGGGTTCCGTGCCGTAGGCCTGGACGGCGGCCCAGACTGCCCGCTCCGCCCGTCGGCACACCGTTCGCGCCACGTGCAGCTGGGCGGCCGCGATCGCGCCGCCCGGCAGGATGAACGAGCGCAGCGCGGGCAGGTCGGCGTTGTACCGGTCGCAGGCCGCCTCGAGGTCGTCGATGTACGGCTGCGTCACCCGCAGCGGCGGGTAGGGCGGGGTGGCCGTGCTCAGCGGCAGACACAGGTCGGCGCCCACGTCGAACAAGTCGTTCTGGACTCGCGCCAGAGTGCCGGTGACCTGCTCGTCGAGCCCGCCGTGGGCCAGCGCGACGCCGATCACGCTGTTGGCCTCGTCCACGTCCGCGTAGGCGATCAGCCGGGGGTCGTTCTTGCTGGTGCGGCTGAAGTCGCCCAGGCCGGTGGTGCCGTCGTCACCCGTGCGGGTGTAGATGCGGGTCAGGTTCACCATGCTGCCCACCCTAGACGCGCAGGTTCCTGCGGTGCTCGCCGCAGCGCAGAGGTCAGGCGGTGGCCTCGAGCAGCTGTCGGGCGGCGTCCACGTCTTCGGGGAACACCATCACTGCCGGACCCTCCTCGGTGGGGGCGAGGGTGCAGCGCAGCCCGGCGTCGGTCAGCCTCAGCTTGATCATCTCTGCTTGGACGAACGTGGCGGGGGCGGCGACCCGGACCAGGAGCCCGTACTCCTCGGGCGAGCCGATCCGCGGCCGGCGCTGCACCAGGGAGCGCGACCGGCCGCTGAAGGCCCAGCGCATCAGGAGGATGAGCACGCCGAGGCAGGCCATCGAGACCA
>Ga0209798_10002080_pt1 | contig 11875 bp, 14 predicted proteins | sample DOMMetBare3Fresh_FD_187475 | JGI IMG/M metagenome (GOLD analysis project Ga0209798, IMG submission 187475) | Wetland sediment microbial communities from St. Louis River estuary, USA, under dissolved organic matter induced mercury methylation -... | ecosystem: Environmental > Aquatic >...
TCACCGCCGCCGCCGTCGAGCACGACCTGGTGCTGACTTCGGGCGGCGTGTCGATGGGCGAGGCTGACCATGTGCGGGCCGCGGTCGAACGGATCGGGCGGTTGGTGTTCTGGCGCGTCGGCATCAAGCCGGGACGGCCGGTCGCCATGGGGGTGATCCCGGGCGCGCATGGCGGTGCGGCCTTCTGCGGGCTGCCCGGCAATCCGGTCGCCGTGTTCGTCACGTTTGCGCGCGTGGTGCGTCCGCTCTTGTTGCGGCTCGGCGGCGCCGAGCCCGAGCCGCTGCTGCCACTTCCGGTGCGCTCGGCCTTCGCGTATCGCAAGCGCACCGGCCGGCGGGAATATGTGCGCGTCAAGCTCGTGCGCGGCGCCGATGGCGGCATTGACGCCGTCAAGCACGCCCAGGACGGCGCCGGCGTGCTCACCTCATTGACCGAGACCGATGGGCTGATCGAATTGCTGGAAGACGTCACCACGGTCGAATGTGGGGCAACCGTGGGCTTCCTGTCCTACGCGACTCTGGTGGGATAGGCGCCGGCTCAGATACGTACGCCGCTGGTCGTGTAAGCGACCTGGGCATCCTTCTGGACGATGTTGAGCACGAACATAGCGCCGGCCGCGATGATGACGGCAACGATGCACGAAGCCAGATAAACCCGCATGGCATGACCCTCCCAGTTACCTATCTTTAGAAGTAAGAGCGGGGCATGCACGGATCAAGTGAGAGTGGTCTAAATGTCGCGGTGCTGCGCCGCGATGCGCTCGGCTTCGACGACATCCTCCGGGGCATTGACGTTGAAGAACGGATCGACGGGCTTGACCGGCCAATCCACGATGGCGACGCCGTGCCGCGCGGTCCAGACCTCAATCTTGTGCAAGTCCTCGTCGACCAGCGCCCGGCGCAGGTCGTCGCGCAGCCGCACCGGCCACAGGCCCACGACCGGATGGCGCCAGTCGCCCGAACGCGCGCAGGCGAGCGGCAGCTTGGCGGCGGCGCGCGCGGCATCGAGCCGCTCGACCAGGTCGACCGGCAGGAACGGGCAGTCGCCCGGCACGCTCACGACCTCTGCGACGTCCGGCGCATGCGCGGCCGCCCAGTCGAGGCCGGCCAGGATGCCGGCCAAGGGCCCCGCGAAGTCCGGCACGCTGTCGGGCACCACCGGCAGGCCGGTGTCGGCGAAACGTGCCAGGTCGCCGTTGGCGTTGATGATGATCGCAGAGCATTGCGGCGCCAGGCACGCGATCACGCGCCCAAGAATAGTCACGCCGCCGATGCGGATGCGCGCCTTGTCGCCGCCGCCCATGCGCCGGGCGAGGCCACCGGCGAGGATGAGGCCGAGGGTCGCAGGATGACTACTCGTCATGCGCGGCCGCTTTGCGCCGGTGCTTGGCGCTCTCCTCTTCGACGTAAGCAAGATCTTGGTCGAACACGATGCGGCTTTCTCCCGCTAGCGCCACGAAGCGCTTGCCGCGGGCGCGGCCGATCAGGGTGAGGTTGGCTTTGCGGGCGAGCTCGACGCCCCACGCCGTGAAGCCTGAGCGCGAGATCAGGATCGGGATGCCCATGCGCACGGTCTTGATCACCATCTCGGAGGTCAGTCGCCCGGTGGTGTAGAAAATCTTGTCGTCGGGACGCACGCGGTGCTTGAACATCCAGCCCGCGATCTTGTCGACGGCGTTGTGACGGCCGACGTCTTCCATGTAAACGAGCGCGCGATCCTCCTGCGCCAGCACGCAGCCGTGGATGGCACCGGCTTCAAGATAGAGCGAGGGCGTGGTGTTGATCGTGTGGGCGAGCGTGTAGAGCCACGAGGTGCGCAGCTCCGCGGCCGGGAGTTTCACATCCTCCAGCGCCTCCATCAGGTCGCCGAACACGGTGCCCTGCGCGCAGCCCGAGGTCTGCACCTTCTTCTTGAGCTTCTTCTCATAGTTGGTCTTGCGCTTGGTGCGCACGACGACGACGGAAAGCTCCTCGTCATAATCGACGCCGGTGACGACGTCGTCCGGGAGCAGCATGTGCTGGTTGAGCAGATAGCCGATCGCGAGATACTCCGGATAGTCGTTGATCGTCATCGCGGTGACGATCTCCTGCGCGTTGAGAAAGATCGTGAGCGCGCGCTCGACCGTCACCCGGGTCTCGATCGGCGCGCCGGTCTGATCGATGCCGGTCACGCGCTCGGTCAGCCGCGGATCGAGCGGGTCGGGACGGATCAGGAATTCCTTAGGGCGCTTGGCCATTGCGCGATGCTATCACACCGGGCGCGGCGGCGCACGTGTCGGTCGGGTTAGCATGCTGCAAACAGTGGAGCCGCGAGCAGCAGCCGCTGTTATTGCGCCCTCTCCCCTCGCGGGAGAGGGCATGAAGGCGCTTTAGCATATTGCGATTGGGTGAGGGGGCTCTCTTCACAAGAGGTAAAGGCGCATGAGGAAGCACCCCCTCACCCCACTTGCGTTTGCGGTATCTTGTCTTGAGCCCTCTCCCGCGAGGGGAGAGGGCGCAACGATGAGCGCCGCGGTCGCATCGGCCACCTGCGAGCCGCGTTGCGGCCGGATCGCCTTCTTGTTGACCTCGTCGGCGATGCCGAGGCGTTCAAGCACGCGGGCGAAGTGAATGCCGATTTCGCGCGTCACCCCGGCAGAAAGGCGCTGGTGCCGCTCGCCGGATCGGTCAGCGTCTCGACCGGCGCGCGATAGAGCGCTTCGAGCTGCGCCTTTGTGAGCACGTTGGCGACTTTGCCTTCCGCGATGCGCTCGCCGTCGCGAAGGAGATAAGCCCGGTCGGCGGCGCGCAACGCATGGTTGGGATCATGCGTGGTGAACAGCACGCCGTGGCCACTGGCCGCGAGCGCGCGCATCTCGCGCAGCACCTTGCCCTGGTTGCCAAAGTCGAGGCTCGCGGTCGGCTCGTCGAGCACGATGAATTGCGGCTCCTGCGCAAGCGCGCGGGCGAGCAGGACGAGCTGGCGCTCGCCGCCCGAGATCATGGTGTAGGGACGCTCGGCGAGATGCGCGATGCCGAAGCGCACGAGCGATCGCTCCGCCACCTCGCGGTCGTGGGCCGACGGCCGGCTGAACAGGTTGCCGTGCGCGGTGCGCCCCATCAGCACGACCGCCTCGACCGTGAACGCGAAAGTGGGCGTGTGCAGTTGCGGCACATAGGCGATGCGGCGGGCGCGATCGCGGATCGAGTAGGCGGCGAGCGATTGGCCATCGATCACCGCTTCGCCGGCGAGTGGACGGAGAAGTCCCAGCAGCGTCTTGAGCAGCGTGGTCTTGCCGCCGCCGTTGGGACCGAGCAGCGCCAGCACCTCGCCTTGCGCCAGCGCAACGTCGAGCCCGCGCCCGACCACCCGGTCGCTGTAGCCGATGGTCAGCGCGTGGCCTTCAAGCGTCACGACCAGCTCCGCTGCATGTCGGCGAGGAGCCAGATGAAGAACGGCGTGCCGATGACGGCGGTCAGGATGCCGAGCGGGATTTCGACCGGGGCGGCGGTGCGCGCGAGCGTGTCGATGACCAACAGGAAGCCGCCGCCCAGGAGCGCCGAGGCCGGCAGGAGCTTCGGGAAATCCGGTCCGACCAGCGCGCGGGCGAGATGCGGCACCACAAGCCCGACCCAGCCGATGATGCCCGAGGTGGCGACGCTTGCGGAGGTCACCAGCGTCGCGGCCGCGACGATCGCGATGCGCAGTGGACCGGTGGCGACGCCGAGTGCGCGCGCCTCTTCGTCGGGCAACGACATCACGTTCATGCGCCAGCGCAGCGCGACCAGCACGAGCGTTCCGAGCGCGACCGGCCCAAGGAGCGGGAGGAGGTCGGAGACCGACGTGGCGGCGAGGCTGCCGAGCAGCCAGAACGTCATGGCAGGGAGCTGGTTGTAAGGATCGGCGAGATATTTCACGAGCCCGACGCCAGCGCCCAGGAGCGCGCCGATCACGACGCCGGCGAGCACCAGCACCAGGATGGGATCGCGCGAGCGCAGCACCGTGCCGATGGCGTAGACGGCCGCGACCGCTACGAGCCCGCCCGCGAAGGCCAGAAGCTCGATGCCGAACACGCCGAGCGAGAAGAAGATGCCGATCACGGCGCCGAGCGCCGCGCCTGACGAGGCGCCGAGAATGTCGGGCGACACCAGGGGATTGCGGAACAGGCCCTGGAAGGCCGCGCCCGCGACCGCGAGCGCCGAGCCGACCAGCACCGCCGCCACGACGCGCGGCCCGCGCACCAGCAGCACCACGTTCTCGACCGCAGGCGCCGCGCCAGGCGTGCGACCAAGCGCCCGCGACCACAACACGTCGAGAAGCTCGGCGAGGCTGACCGGATAGCGCCCGACCGTGAATGCAAGGAGGAGTCCGGCTGCCAGTACCACGATCGCGATCGTCATGCCGGGAAGGGCGGAGCGGGTCATCAATCCCGTCCCGCCAGCACCCGCTCGATCTGCGCGTCGGAGAGCGCCACGTGATAGAACTGCCGGTAAAAGTCGCGGGTGAGCGCGCGCAAGTCCTCGGGAAACAGCTCCGGATAGAGAATCGTCGCCAGCCACCACAGGCCGATCAGGCGATTGACCGAGGGCGGAAAGTCGACCCAGCCGAACGGCAGCATGGGCGAGAGATGCACGCGGCGCGCGCGCACGGCGGCGACCGGCGACCAGGCGCGCTCGCCATAGACATTGGCCGCAAAGTCGCGATCGATGGTGATGATGACGTCCGGGTTCCAGAGCAGCACCTGCTCGATCGAGACATTGGAAAGCCCACCGACTGTTCCGCCCGCGACGTTCTGCGCCAGCAGCTCGATCGTTTCCACGTTGATCGAACCGCCGAGGCCGGTCTCGAGCCCGCGCGGCCCGCGCGCATAATAGACGCGCGGCCTGCGCTCGCGCGGGACCGCGGCGATGCGGCCCATGACGGTCTTGAGCATCTCCTCGGCATAGCGCGCGAGCGCGGCGGCTGGCTCGGGCCGGCCGACGAGCTCGCCGATCACGCGATAGGCCGCCGCGGCTTTGTCGAAGCGGCCGTCGAGCAGCGCATAGGGGATGCCGGTCTGCTCCTGCACGCGGTCGGCGAGCGATACGTAAGTCGCGGTCACGCTGCCGATGTCGAGGATGAGGTCGGGCTTGAGCGCCAGCACGACTTCGAGATTGGCGGTGTTGCCGCGGCCGGTGATGCGTCCCACTTCCGAACGGCTGCCGATATCGGGAAGGAGGAACTCGCGCTCCGCAGGGGTGTTGGGCCGGGGCCAGCCGATGAGCAGTTGGGGCGCGAGTGTGTAGAGCACGATCGCGGCCGGCGGCCCGGCCGTGAACACCCGTTCGACACGCGCCGGCACCGTGACGGTACGGCCGGCGCCGTCGGTGACGCTCGCGGCGTGGGCGCGGCGCGGCAGCAGCAACGAGGCTGAGAGGCCGGTCACGACGGCGCGCCGGTTGAGCCGTGCGGTCGAGCGTTCACTGCAATCTACGGCCATGGCTGCAACCCGTCTGTTGATGGCGTCATTCGCGCGTGGTCTCGATCCCATAGGCGTGCACGACGCTCGGCTGAATGAGTTTTGCGTGCAGCGTCAGCAGCACGAGTTGCGCATCGAGGCTCTCGCCCGACAGGAGCGCCGCCTCGATCCGGCGCTCCACCGCAACCACGACCTCCGCCTCATTGGCGCCCGCGAACACGTCGGCGCCGACCATGCAGTAACCCACGATCTCGGCGGCTGCCCGATAGGCCTGCGGCGCCGGGTCGTCGCTCAGGGCGTGATCCTTGAGCAGGTTGACGGTCGTCAGCTTGACGGCCTCGGGAACCAGCGCCGGATGGATGTCGACCGTCCGCAACGCCTGGTCGAGCTGGCGCAGGTCATGCGATCGCCCGAAGATGCCCATGAAACCGAGTGACGAGCGTCGCCTTGTCATTGGTGTCACCGCGCGCTTTCGCTCAATCGATCCTGATATTGGCGCGCTTGGCGACGGTTTGCCATTTCTCCGACTCACGCGCCAGGAACGCGCCGAAATCCTCCGGTGTGCCGGGGCGCGGGATGACGCCGAGCTTGTCCATCGTGGCCCTGACCTCGGCGGAGGCAAGCCCTGCCTGCAGCGCGTCGCTCAGCCGCTTGATGATGGCGGGCGGCGTGCCGGCCGGCGCAACGAGGCCGGTAAACGACATCGACACGAAATCGGGCAGTCCGCTTTCGACCATCGTCGGCACTTCGGGAATCTGCGCGTTGCGGGTCTCGCCGGTGACGCCGAGCGCCTTGAGCTTGCCGGTCTGCACCAGGGGGACCACCACGGACGGGTTCTCGAAGGTGAGCTCCACTTGTCCGCCCATGATGTCGGTGAGCGCGGCGGCCGTGCCCTTGTAGGGGATGTGAACGATGTCGATGCCGGCGCGCTGCTTGAACATCTCGCCGACCATGTGCGGCGGCGTGCCGTGCCCCGGTGAGGCGAAATTGACCTTGCCCGGGTTCCGCTTCGCGTAGGTGATCAGCTCCTGCACGCTGTTGGCCGGAAACGTCGGATTGAGCACCAGCACGTTGTAGCTGACAGCAACCAGCGCAATCGGGGCGAAATGCCTGACCGGGTCATAGCCGGGATTGGCATAGACGGCAGGACCCACCACCAGGGACGCGGTGTTACCGTACATCAGCGTGTAGCCGTCAGGATCGGCACTCGCTGCGGCGCGTGCGCCGATGATGCCGCCGGCGCCGGGCCGGTTGTCGATGATGATGCTCTGGTTGAGACCCTCCGACAGCGTTTGCGCGGTCAGCCGCGCCATGGTGTCGGCCGGCCCGCCGGCCGCGAACGGCACCAGGAATTTGATCGGCTTGTTGGGATAGGGCTGCGCATGCGCGGCCGCAACGGAGAGGACGAGGCAGGCAGCCGACAGCGACGCGACGATCTTGCTCATGGTCTCTCCGGCATCGACGGTGTCATCACCGCCTTGTCATTGATGCAAAGACGGGCTCCTCGGGTGACGCCCGAACTGACGTGAATATTCGCGGTTTTCGGATCGCCCTACAAGACCGCCATCGTCACGCCCCCGGCCTCTGGGCGTTGGGGAAGAACATCTGCTGGCCTTCGATCTTGTAGTCGGCGATCGCCTTTTGCCCCGGCGCGGAGACGAGCCAGTCGATGAAGGCCTGGCCGAGGTCCGTCTTCACGTGCGGGTGCCTGGCGGGATTCACCAGCATCACGCCATACTGGTTGAACAGGCGCCTGTCGCCCTGGATCGCGATCTCAAGCTCGCCGCGGTTCTTGAATGCGATCCAAGTGCCGCGATCGGCGAGTACATAGGCGTTCGAGGCCGACGCGGTATTGAGCGCGGCCCCCATGCCCTGGCCGATCTCCTTGTACCAGGGCCCTTTATCCTTCGCGATGTCGATGCCGGCTACGGTCCAGAGATCAAGCTCGGCCACGTGCGTGCCCGACCGGTCGCCGCGCGAGATGAAGGGCGCGGCCTTCGCCTTGATGGCCTTGAGCGCTTCGGCGATATCGCTCACGCCCTTGATGCCGGCCGGGTCGCTGCGTGGCCCGATCAGGATGAAGTCGTTGTACATCACCGGGAAGCGCCGCACGCCGAAGCCGTCGGCCACAAACCTTTCTTCCATCGCCTTGGCGTGCACGAAGACGACGTCGGCGTCACCGCGGCGGCCGGTGTCGAGCGCCTGGCCGGTGCCTTGCGCCACCACCCGCACCTCGATGCCGGTCGCGGCCTTGAACAGCGGGAGGATATGGCCGAACAGGCCTGAGTCCCGCGTCGAGGTGGTGGAGGCAACGACGATCGATCGACTTTGTGCCAGTGCAGGCGAAACGGCCAGGAGGGCGGTGCAAACGGCCAGAGCAGCGAGGTGGCGAATGGACATGGGATTACTCCTGTGTTCGTGCGGACTTCACACGAGCAGTTCGCCGGCGATGAAGCGGCGCGCCTCGGGCGTGGCTGCATTGCTGAAAAAGGTTGCGGCATCGGCAATCTCCACGACGCGCCCGCGATGCATGAGCACGACATCGCCGGCGAGCCGCCGCGCCTCGCCGAGATCGTGGGTCGCCATCACCACCTTTATGCCGCGGTGGGCGGCTGTGCGAATGACGTCTTCCACCGCTTTGGTGGCGGCTGGATCGAGGCTCGCGGTCGGCTCGTCGAGCAGCAGCACCTGCGGCTCCTTGGCAAGCGCGCGCGCGAGCGCGAGCCGTTGTTGCTCGCCGCCGGAGAGTTTTCGCGCCGGGCGGTCGCCGAGCCCGCCGAGGCCGACGAGCGCGAGCAGCTCGACGGTGCGTGCCGCGCGTGCGGCGCGCGCAACGCCCGCTGCCTTGAGCGCGTAGCGAATATTGCCGGCGGCGCTGCGCCGGAGCATGACCGGCCGCTGGAACACAATGGCCCGCCGCGTCGCCGAAGCATCCGCGCGGCCGCCCCAGGTCGTGCGCCCGCGCGAGGGCTGCAAGAGACCCATGGCGAGACGCAGGAGCGTAGTCTTGCCGGCGCCGTTGGGCCCGACCAGGATGGTCGGTGGGCCTGGCGCCAGCGTGAGCGAAACGCCATCGAGAATCGGCGTGTTGCGGATCGTCACCGCGACGTCCTCGAACACGATCGGCAGGTCGGTGAGCGGCGCCCGCATGGTCATCCCGCCAATTGTTATCCTGCCAAGCGCTCGCCGGCGCGGCGCACGCCCCACGCCAGCGCGTTCACCAGGATGACGATCGCGATCAGCACCAGCCCGAGCCCCATCGCCAGCGGGAGATCGCCCTTCGAGGTCTCGAGCGCGATCGCGGTCGTCATGGTGCGGGTGAAGCCGTCGATATTGCCGCCCACGATGATCACCGCGCCGACTTCGGCGGCGGCGCGGCCGAAGCCGGCGAGCAATGCGGTCATCAGGCTGAAGCGCGCGTCCCAGATGAGCGTCGCAACGCGGCCCGCGAGGCCGACATCCATGGCGGCGAGCTCATCGCGGTATTCGACCCACAGGTCCTCGATGGTCTGGCGCGCGAGCGCCGCGATGATCGGCGCAATGAGGATGGTCTGGGCGATGATCATCGCCTGCGGGGTGAACAGCAGGCCCCATGATCCGAGCGGGCCGGAGCGCGAGAGCAGGAGATAGACCGCGAGCCCGACCACCACCGGCGGCAGCCCCATCAGGGCGTTCAACACTACGATTGTCAGCTCGCGCCCGGGAAAGCGCGCAAGCGCGATGAGCGCGCCGCAGGGAAGCCCGATCAGCGCCGCGCCCGCTACCGCCGAAAGGCTGACGATGAGCGACAGGCGGACGATCGCTATGAGTGCCGGGTCGCCCGAGAGGATGAGCTCAAGCGCTGAAGCATCATGCGGCATTGGCGGCCTCCGCCCCGCGTGCTTGTTGCATTCGATCCGAGAACGGTCAAATATTGTAACAGGTTCATCTGGATGCAGGGTAATGCAGGCTCCTGAGCTGCTCACGACGGAGGAAGCGGCAGCCTATCTCCGGCTGTCGGAGCGCAAGCTCTACGAGCTGGTGGCGAGGAGCGAGGTGCCCTGCACCAAGGTCACCGGCAAGTGGCTGTTTCCGAGGGCGGCGCTCAGCCGCTGGCTGGCCGCCGGCCTCATCGCGCCGGCCGCGCTGGCGCGGCCCGCGCCGCCGCCGATCGTCGGCGGCAGCCATGATCCCCTGCTGGAATGGGCGCTGCGCGAGAGCGGCTCGCAGCTCGCCAGCCTGCCCGAAGGCAGCGAAGCGGGTCTGTCACGGCTCGGGCGCGGCGAGGTCTTGGCCGCCGCCCTCCATCTGCACCGGCTCGACGGCGACGACGAGCGCGCCGCCGAGCTTGGTGGCTATGATGTGGGCGAGGCCGGCACCGTGCGCCGGGTAAACTGAAGGGTCGCGGATCGCGTCACGCCTTCGCGGCGAACGGGTTGCCACCCCGCCGCCCACGACTATAGTGCGCGCCACCCTAGTGCCCCGCTTCCGAAGTTTCCTCACCGAGTTTGCTGCAACTGTTGTAGGAAACTTCAAATCCGCGGCGCTAGCGGAGGGATGGCCGAGTGGCTGAAGGCGCACGCTTGGAAAGCGTGTATACGGGAAACCGTATCGTGGGTTCGAATCCCACTCCCTCCGCCAGCTTTGCTTCGCCACGATTTGCTATTCTACGACAAACAACTACGAAACTCCCATAAAACCTGCATTTCTTTGCTGGACAGGTCTTGGGCTGCTCGCCATACTTTGCGCGACAATTGTGGACTAGATTGTGGATAGCCAGATGGCGCGCGCTGTCGGTCGGCTTACAGCACTTAAGGCGGCGAAAGCGAGGCAGCCCGGAATGCATGCCGACGGCGCCGGCCTATATCTGCGCATCACCAAGGAAGGGACGAAGAGTTGGGTGTTTCGCTACATGCTCAACAGGCGGCCGCGTTGGATGGGCCTTGGTCCGTTCTCGCTTGTTGGTCTCCACGAAGCCCGCGGAAAGGCGCTGGATGCGCGCCGGCTGCATCATGAAAGGATTGATCCTATCAACGCGCGCCGCGCTGCTCGTGAGCAGGATCAAATCAGAGCTGCGAGAGCGATGACGTTCAAGCGATGCGCCGATCGCTACATCGAGGCGCACCGCGCGGGCTGGCGTAATGCCAAGCATGCGTCGCAATGGGAGGCGACGATTGCCACCTACGCCGAGCCGATCATTGGTACTCTTCCCGTCCAGGCCGTCGATACGGCACTCGTCATGAAAGTCCTCGAACAAGAAGTACGCGATGCGCCAGCCGGGCGGCCTGCGCCACTTTGGAAAGCGCGGCCCGAAACAGCTGGCCGGCTGCGCGGACGCATCGAGTCGATTCTCGATTGGGCGCGCGTGCGCGGCTATCGCGATGGCGAGAACCCGGCGCGTTGGCGCGGCCATCTCGACAAGCTGCTGCCGGCGCGCGCTAAAGTTCGGAAGGTCGAGCACCACGCCGCGCTGCCATACGATGAGCTGCCCAACTTCATCGCGACGTTGCAGACGCAAGAAGGAGTTGCAGCGCGCGCATTGGAGGTCGCCATCTTGACGGCCGCGCGCACCGGCGAGGTGTTGGGTGCCAAGTGGAGCGAAATCGACATTGCAGCGAAACTGTGGACGATCCCGCCGGAACGCATGAAGGCTGGCAAAGAGCACCGCGTGCCACTAAGTGCTAGGGCGGTGGCCATCCTTGAGGAATTGAAGCCGCTGGCGCATGCCGACGGCGCTCGGGACGATGGCAGCGCCTTCGTCTTCCCTGGGGGTAAGCGCGGCCAGCCGCTCAGCAACATGGCATTCTTGATGCTTCTGCGACGGATGAAGCGCGACGATCTGACGGCGCACGGGTTCCGCTCGTCGTTCCGCGATTGGGCCGCCGAACGCACGAACTTGCCCAGCGAGGTCGCCGAGATGGCGCTGGCTCACTCGATCAGTAGCAAGGTCGAGCAAGCTTATCGCCGGGGAGACCTGTTTGAGCGGCGCCGGCGAATGATGAACTTATGGTCGACGTTCTGCGCCAAGGCGAAGCCAGCGGAATAGATTGGACCGAGTTCCAAATTGGCTTTCAGCCGGACAGCTCATATGGGCTATTGCCGAAAGCCGGACTCGTTGTCGTTTCCGTGGCTACTACAGGCCGATCCCGATGGCACGGCCGAGCTGCCAGGAGATGTCGCCGCCGCGCATGACGCCGACCAGTTGGCGACCGATCTCCTTTTCGAGCACGGGCCGCCAGGGCACCAGGCTGAAGCCGAGCCCGTCGTCGATCATGGCAAAGCGGCCGCTGGCGAGCTGAGCCGGACCAAGAAGCTTGCCGCGCACAGTTTGCCCCTCGTGGATGGGCTGGAAGGTGAGACCGAGTTCGGCCGCCAGTTGATGTCCGACGCGCTCGACCTCCTGGCGCGCCAGGGTGCCGATGAGGTTGGCTCTGATCCGCAGCCCGCCCTGAGCCGTC
>Ga0209798_10002082_pt1 | contig 11860 bp, 12 predicted proteins | sample DOMMetBare3Fresh_FD_187475 | JGI IMG/M metagenome (GOLD analysis project Ga0209798, IMG submission 187475) | Wetland sediment microbial communities from St. Louis River estuary, USA, under dissolved organic matter induced mercury methylation -... | ecosystem: Environmental > Aquatic >...
ATCCCTTCATCCATGCGGGCCGATGCGGGTGTGGTCATTTCCGCGTCCCATAATGCATTTCAGGATAACGGCATCAAGTTTTTTTCCGCCGACGGCTTCAAACTCCCCGATCAACTGGAACTGAAAATCGAGAAACTGGTTTCATCAAACCAGATCGACGCCCTGCGACCAACTGCCGCCGAAGTCGGCAAGGCCTACCGCATCGATGATGCCGCCGGTCGCTACGTGGTGTTTCTGAAAAACACCTTCCCCCAGGAGATGGATCTTTCCGGCCTCAAGATCGTCCTCGACTGTGCCAACGGAGCAGCCTACAAGGTTGCGCCGGCAGTTTTCGAAGAACTGGGCGCTGACGTGATCACCATCGGCAACAAACCGAATGGCACCAATATCAATGCCGGCTGCGGCTCGCTCTACCCCAATGTCATCAGCGAAGCGGTTAAATCCCATCGTGCCGACATCGGTATAGCCCTGGATGGTGACGCCGACCGGGTGATCGTCTGCGACGAATTCGGTAATGAAGTCGATGGTGACCACATCATGGCCATTTGCGCCACCGACATGCTCAAACGGAAGATCCTGAAGAAGAAAACCCTGGTGGCGACCGTCATGAGCAACATGGGATTGGACATTGCCCTGCGCAAGGCAGGGGGCAAAATCATCAAGACCGCCGTCGGCGACCGCTACGTGGTGGAAGAGATGCGCAAGAACGGCTACAACCTGGGGGGAGAACAATCGGGGCACATGATCTTCCTCGATTCCAGCACCACCGGGGATGGTATTCTTTCCGCCCTGCAACTGCTGGCCGTGATGCGGCGGGAAGGGAAACCGCTCTCCGAACTGTCGGAAATCATGATCGCCCTGCCACAGGTGTTGTGCAACACCAGGGTACGGGAGAAACAGGATATCTACGCCATCCCGGAAGTGGCTGCCAAAATCAAGGATGTGGAACAGAAACTCGGCAACGAAGGGCGGGTTCTGATCCGCTATTCCGGCACCGAACCGCTGCTGCGGGTCATGCTGGAAGGACAGGACAAGTACGAGATCACCACCTGGGCCAACGAAATCTGCGAACTGGCTAAAAAGCATATTGGAGAGAAATAATGGCAAAGCTGGGACTGAATGTTGATCACATTGCAACCGTTCGCCAGGCCCGCGGCGGCAATGAACCTGATCCGGTTACTGCTGCGGCACTCGGTGAAATGGCAGGTGCCGAAGGGATTACGATACATCTGCGTGAAGACCGCCGCCACATCCAGGATCGCGACCTGGAAATCCTGCGGCGCACCATCAAGACCAAGCTCAATCTGGAAATGGCAGCCACCCAGGAAATGGTGCGCATCGCCCTGAAGGTTAAACCGGAACAGGTCACCCTGGTGCCGGAAAAACGGCAGGAGCTGACCACCGAGGGGGGACTGGATGTAATCGTCAATACCAAGTCGATCAGCGATGCCGTCAAGCGCCTCAAAGAAGGTGGCATTGTGGTCAGCCTGTTTGTTGATCCTGATCAGGAGCAGGTCAAGACATCAATCAAAACCGGCGCTGACTATATCGAAATCCATACCGGCGCATACGCGGAAGCCTATGGCACCCCCCAGATGGCAGTGGAGCTGGAGAAAATCGACACCGCCATCAAACTGGCCCGTAAAGTCGGACTGGGGGTCAATGCCGGGCATGGCATCGATTATTTCAATATCAAACCATTGGCATCGTTGGGGGGGATCGAAGAGTACAACATCGGCCACTCCATCATGGCGCGCTCCATGCTGGTGGGGATTGACCGGGCCGTCCGGGATATGGTCGAGTTGATCAAATACGCGTGATTCTCTGACAGACATAAATCAAACCCTTTCACTCGTTGCTGAGGATGGACAAACCAGAAATAGTTTATTTACCAGAACGCTTACCATTAGATCACTGCCACACAAGAGAAGAAGACTGAAGTATCGGAGAAGTTTTTATGATTAGCCTGATTGAAGCGAAGAACTTCCGTTGTCTGCGCTATATCCGGCAGCCACTGGGGCCGTTCCATGTCCTTGTCGGTCCGAATGCCAGCGGTAAAACTACGTTTCTCGATGTAATTGCTTTTCTGGGGCGCCTTGTCTCTGAAGGACTGGAAACTGCTATTAGTGAACGTACTCAAAACTTCCAGGATCTTCTCTGGGGTCGTTCCGGCAAGTTTTTTGAACTTGCAATTGAAGCTGCTATTCCGGAAGAACGGCTTCAACTCCTGGGAGACAAGGATTTTACGACTGTTCGTTATGAGGTTGTTTTGGGCACTGATGAAGCAACTGATGAAGTGATTATACAAACCGAGAAATTAGTCTTAAAAAAGAATGGCATAAAACTTGCCGACTCGGAACAACGAACCTTTTTTCCGGCCTGGTATGAAGCTCCTGACACCATCATTTCACCAAAAGGTACGATTGGGACTAAGGCTGTCATTAACAAGGTCCAGGGCGGTAACGACAACTTTTATTCAGAGGTCTATAAAGAGAGTGAAAAAGGCTGGGCTCCTTCATTCAAGCTTGGGCCTCGAAAATCAGCTCTCGGAAACTTGCCGGAGGACGAATCAAAGTTCCCCGTATCCAGCTGGTTTAAAAAACTCTTGATCGAAGGAGTTCAGCCTTTTGTACTCAATAGCCTGCTTATTCGTAAGGCAAGCCCACCCGGGCAGAGAAGAGGCTTCAAACCGGATGGTTCAAATCTTCCGTGGGTAATTGATGGACTACAAAAGAAAAATCCGGATAATTTCGAATGTTGGGTTGAACATCTAAAGACAGCTCTTCCAGACCTTGTAAACATCCGCACAATCGAACGCCCCGATGATAAACATCGCTACGTAGTGCTCTGTTACCAAGGAGGATTAGAAGTTCCTTCCTGGATGGCATCAGATGGAACACTGAGGCTGTTGGCGCTTACGTTACCAGCCTATGTCCCTGACTTTACCGGTGTATATCTGATTGAAGAGCCTGAAAATGGTATTCACCCCCGCGCAGTCGAAACAATGTTCCAATCGCTATCTTCAGTCTATGATGCGCAGATTCTCCTGGCATCTCATTCACCGGTCATTTTGAGTATGGTTGATGCAGACAAGGTGCTTTGTTTTGCTAAAACCCCGGAGGGTGGTACGGATATAGTTTCAGGTAATAACCATCCTGCATTACAGGAATGGCAGGGTGAAACAAATTTGGGTACACTCTTTGCCGGCGGTGTTCTCGGATGACATTTTTATTCCAACAAAAAGATCTTATTGTTCTGACTGCGGATAAAAATATGGAGTTCGCCGTAAAAGGTATTCTGGGACGCTCAAAATCACTTGGTATTCGAGAAATTACCGTTGATTTCCGCGTACATCCAGAAAACGATCCAGGTTGCCTTGTACGTGGACACGATTTTCTTAAACCATTTTCCAATCAATATACCCACGCTCTGATCCTACTTGACCGGGAAGGATCTGGGCAAGATCAAAAATCGCGGATACATCTGGAGTCTGAAATTGAATCGCGTCTTTTTCAATCCGGTTGGCGTGACAGAGCAGCAGCAATTGTTATTGATCCGGAACTAGAAATCTGGGTTTGGAGCAATTCACCTCATCTGGATGCAGTACTTGGTTGGAAGGGAAAACAACCTGAGTTACGCAGCTGGTTACAGTCAAAAGAATATATAACCGCAGAAAACATTAAACCGACACGCCCCAAGGAAGCATTGGAAGACGCCCTTAAAACCGTTAGAAAGCCGAGATCTTCTTCGATATACTCCCACTTGGCAGGTAAAATAAGCCTTGAGCGTTGCATTGACGCATCATTTCTCAAACTTAAAGGCACCTTGCAAAGCTGGTTTAACAGAGACAATCTTATACCATGATCTACGGCATCGGGGTTGACATTGCCGCCACCGGGCGGTTTCAGCGTTTTATAGACCAGGGAAACTCGCGCCTGCTGGAACGGCTGTTTAGCGAGCGGGAGCTGGCCATGTGCAATGCCCGCAAGGAGGCAGCCAGCTGTTATGCGGCCCGTTTTGCCGCCAAGGAAGCATTTTTGAAAGCGCTCGGTACCGGCTTGCGCGATGGTATCAGCTGGCATGACCTGGAAGTGGATCACAACCAGCTCGGCCGGCCGTTCTTTCATCTTTCGGGAAAAGTGCAACAAATGGTAACAGAACAACAGATCGTAACTACCTTTCTTTCCCTTTCCCATGATGGCGGCAATGCCGTCGCCATGGTGGTCCTGGAGTCACTGTGAGAGTTGTCACCGCACATACCATGCAGGAAATCGACCGTCGTGCCATCGAAGAATTCGGTATTGCCGGCCATGTTTTGATGGAAAAAGCCGGACGCTGTTGTGTGGATGAAATCACGGCTGAATTCGGCATGCAAGGACGGGCCGTAGTGGTGGCCGGCAAAGGGAATAACGGTGGCGACGGCTATGTGATTGCCCGCCTGCTGCTGCAGAAAGGGTGGAGTGTCAAGGTCTTCATTCTGGCCGAGCGGGACAGCATCGGTGGCGATGCCGCGCTCAACCTGGAAAAGCTCTCCCCCGCCAACATCAATTACTGTCCCCACGAAGGACAGCTCCCGGCGCTCCACCTGGAAGAACTGTTCCAGGCCGATGTGATTGTGGATGCCATGCTGGGGACCGGCCTGCGGAGTGACATCAGCGGTGTCTATCGTGAAACCATCGATCTGCTCAACGCTTCCGGACGCCCGATCGTGGCGGTGGATATTCCCTCCGGTATTCATGGCACCACCGGCCGGGTGCTGGGTGATGCGATCCGGGCCTACATGACCGTTACCTTTGCCTTTGCCAAACTGGGGCATGTACTCTACCCCGGCGCGGAACACACCGGGCGCCTGATTGTGGCTGACATTGATATCCCCCAGAAGCTGATGGAAACCGCCAGCGGCTATGACTTCCTGAACGATGACAGCATTCGCCCGCTCCTGCGGCGACGCGACCGGCAGGCCCACAAGGGGCACTTCGGGCATGTATTGATTGTGGCCGGCTCGACCGGTAAAACCGGCGCAGCAACACTGGCTGCCAATAGCGCCGTACGTGGCGGTTCCGGATTGGTAACCCTGGCAGTGGCCGAAAGTCTGCACCATATCCTGGAAATCAAAACCACCGAAGCGATGACCGTCCCGCTCCCCGACTCGGGAAGTGGTTTTCTCAGCAGTAGCGCCTACCCGACCATCGAAAAGCTGATGCTCGGCAAGGATGCCCTGGCAATCGGGCCAGGCCTTGACCGTCGTCCCGGCACGACAACCCTGGTGCAAACGGTGGTTGAATCGATCGCGCTCCCGATGGTGATCGACGCCGACGGCTTAAATGCTCTGGCAGATGACATCTCCGTGCTGCGGCGCAAACGTTCCAAAAACATCGTGTTGACCCCCCATCCGGGAGAAATGGCACGGCTGCTGGGCACCTCGATTCCCGATGTGGAGGCGATCCGGATTTCAGTGGCCCAGGAGTTTGCCCGCAATTACGGGATTTATCTGATCCTCAAAGGGGCTCGCACCATCATTGCCTCCCCCAGCGGTACTGCCGCCATCAACAGCAGTGGTAATCCGGGCATGGCCACCGGTGGCATGGGTGATGTCCTGACCGGTATCATTGTTTCCCTGCTCGGCCAGGGATACAGCACTTGGGACGCCTGCCGGCTGGGAGTTTTTATCCATGGCTATGCCGCCGACCTGGTGGTGGATCAAAAGGGGGAAATCGGGATCAATGCCAGCGATGTCCAGGAAATGCTCCCCTTTGCCTACAACAAACTACTGAAAAACACCCTGCTTTCACATCTGAACATGTTCGACACCCTGTAACCGACCAAGGAGATTCACCATGCAAACCGTTGCCGATATCATGACCAAAGAAGTTATTACCGTACGCCCGGAAACATCGATCCGTGAATTGGCTGATTTATTTAATACCCACCATTTCGGCACCCTCCCGGTGGTGGATGCCGACGGCAAATTAACCGGCATCGTCACCGCTTCCGATCTGATCGAGCAGGGAAAAAACCTGCATATCCCAACCGTGATATCATTGTTCGACTGGGTCATACCTCTTGAAAGCGACAAGACATTCGAACGGGAACTCCATAAGATGACAGCCCAAACCGCCGGAGAGCTCTGCTCGAATGAAGTGATCACCATTGCCCCCGGCGCCTCGGTCAGTGACGCAGCCGACAGCATGAGCAGTCACAAGCTCCACGCCCTGCCGGTGGTGGAGGGAGGCAAACTGGTCGGCATGATTGCCCGCATCGACATCATCCGCACCATGATCAACTGATCCAGGTCATGACCTTCGACAGTTATTCACCGCTTGAGACGGAACAGCTGGGTGAGTTGATCGGCTCGCTGCTTACGCCCGCATCAACCGTGGCGTTGTACGGCGATCTGGGGGGAGGTAAAACCTGCTTTACCCGTGGCCTGGTCAGGGGTGTTGCTCCCCAATCGGCACACCTGGTGGCCAGTCCGACCTACTCGATCATGAACGAATACGCAGGGACGCCGCCGGTCTATCATTTTGATTTTTATCGCACCTCGGGAAGCTCGGAAATCGTGGAACTCGGCTTTGATGACTATTTTAACGGCGACGGAATCTGTGTCATCGAATGGCCGGAACGGATCGAAGACGCACTCCCGACCAATTGTATCAAAATTCATTTTGACTACCTGGACGACCACCAGCGTAAAATCACAATTGAGACCGCCGGCGACCCAAAAACAGTTGAAATCTTGGAATTATTGGCAACACGCTGGCAACATCAAAAAAAACTTTGACCAGCAGCGTAAATTTCTGTTATAGAGCTGAAACTGTATACATTTTCTGAAACTCTACATATGTTTGAAGGAGAGCAGTATGGCACTGGTAGTTCAAAAATACGGCGGCACATCTGTTGGCACAACGGATCGTATCAAGAATGTCGCCAAACGGATCATCAAGACCTATGACGCCGGCAACGATCTGATAGTAGTGGTATCGGCCATGTCAGGCGAGACCAACAAGCTGGTTGCCCTCGCCAACGATATCTGCGAGATACCGGATGGACGGGAATACGATGTGGTGGTTGCCACCGGCGAGCAGGTCACCATCGGATTGTTGGCCATGTGTCTTAAATCAATGGGATACAAGGCTAAATCATACCAGGGGTGGCAAGTACCGATCATCACCGACGCTTCCTGCACCAAAGCACGCATCGAAAGTATTGACGACAAGAACATCCGGGCAGATCTCAAGGAAGGAACCATCGTGATTGTGGCCGGTTTCCAGGGGATGGATGCCCACCAGAATGTAACCACCCTGGGACGGGGCGGTTCAGACACCTCGGCGGTTGCCCTGGCAGCAGCACTTAAAGCGGATGTGTGCGAGATTTATACCGATGTTGACGGGGTTTACACCACTGATCCCAACATCTGTAAAGAAGCACGTAAAATGGAAAAAATTTCCTACGACGAGATGCTGGAACTTGCCAGCCTCGGTGCCAAGGTACTGCAGATACGTTCCGTCGAATTTGCCAAAAAATACAACGTGGACGTACACGTCCGTTCCAGTTTAAATGACAACACCGGTACAATGGTTACCAGGGAGGATAAGGAAATGGAAGGAATTCTTGTTTCAGGCGTAGCGTATGACAAAAACGAAGCCAAAATAGCCGTCATGGGGGTACCTGACAAACCGGGTATTGCTGCCAAGATCTTAACGGCACTCTCCGACGCCAATATATCCGTCGACATGATCGTTCAAAATGTCAGCTCGGAAGGATTGACCGATTTCACCTTTACGGTTACCAAAGCCGATCTGAAACAGGCCCAGGTGATCACCAATGAGCTGGCCAAAGAAGTCAATGCCAAACAGGTTATCTGCGATGAAAACATCAGCAAGATTTCCATCGTCGGACTCGGTATGCGCAGCCACGCCGGTGTTGCCACCAAGATGTTTACGGCACTGGCGCAAAACGGCATCAATATTCAAATGATTTCCACCTCTGAAATCAAGATCTCCGTCGTGATTGACGAGAAATACACCGAACTGGCAGTCCGCCTGATGCACGAGACCTTTGGTCTGGCAGGGTAACAGTTCAGCGCTACGCGTGATTAATGCAGAAAGGGGAGCGAATTCGCTCCCCTTTTTTTTATGCAGCACATCTACGGTCATTTGGCCAAGGAGATGCTACTGAACGACCTGACCGCCCTTGATCAACAGTTTTGACCCGTCCTGCAGTTCGTAGATGCCATCACCGGCAATTGATCGGGCACCCGTCTTCATGTACAGCACGGCTCTTCCCTCAAGAATCACGATCGAGTTGTCATTGGCTTTAAGCTTGAAAGTCGTTCCGTCCTGGTAGAATTTGTACTGATTGACTGCCTTGAACTGGTTGACCTCTCCCCTGGTCGTGTTGACCGTATTTCGGTCGGTTTTGTTCATCGCCAGGGCTTCTCCCACATTAGCGCCCAACGATGCGCCCAGTGATGCAACCGCAGCTGCCATGGCAACCACCTGTCGTATGGGTGCCTGATGTTCCTTTACCGGACAGTCGTTGTTGATAGTCCTGTCAGCCATTTTTGTCTCCTCTCATGCTTCAATTAACATCTGCAGAGCCTGCAGATGGAACAGCATCTTCAGGTTGATATCGGTCGGCAATTCAAGTTCATGTTCCGCACAGTACACAGCCAGCAGGGGATCCATGTCCAACCATGACACGGCATGTTCATCCCTAGCGGCGCCAATTCCCCGGAGCCCCTCCGCCACGGCATCCGCACGTTCCGGAATGGCGGCATTCAGCTGAACAATTTCCACCATACGCCACAAGACTTTCAGATACCTGTCGGCAGCATCAACATACCGTTCGATGTCCTGGTTCTCAAGATAATCCCCGATCAGTTGATGCTCACCGTAGTCACCCCGACAGTCCGGGTCCGGTTCGATTTCGCCAAAGCTTTCCCGACCCGACGCATCCAGCTTCCGCCCCAACGGATAGAGACGGCAGACAAGCGGGCGGTCACGGTGGACCATGCACCCCATGTCACCCAGAAAAACACAGCTGTTGTCAGCGTTCCAGCTGAGACAGGTGCCGCCAGCGCCCGTATACCTCTCGATGAATTCGGTGGTAGACAGCCCCAGATTGGCAGCCAGACAGGCAATTTCGTAAGGATTGACCTGAATTTTCTTTGCCCGGCAACATTTCAGACATCGCCGGCAGCTAAAGGAAAATGGTGTCTGTCTATTGAGACCGGATCTGCGTAGCGGCAAATGCATAATTGCGTCTCCTCACAATATTTGAAGTGCCTTGGCTGCGACCGTTTACTCATTTTCTTCTATCATCAGCTCAACGTCTCAAGGCGCAGCGGCTTGACCGTCTGTCGCCGTTTGTTGGCCCTTGTCAAACAAATTTACAACCTGGACACCATCTGCCTCATACTTCTTTTCGACACTCTCGAATGCATGCACTATGTCCGAGTTATCAATGATTTTTCCAGACTCCACAACAAATTTACTTTCGACGAGTACAGCATCAGGTATTAACATAAACAGTTCATCATCCATCGACTGCACAAGACCAGATAATGACAATATTACCCCTACAATGTGACTTCCAATAGGAGTGCTAACCAAAGACAGGCAAACAACCTTCTTATGTGGTTCAAAGTAATCTTCGTTTACACCGAATTCGACCTTGACGCTATCTGCACTACAGTGGAGAATATTGTTTAGTTGATTAATTGAATCTGCGTATTTTGCTAATTCATGAAATGATATGTCAACATCGTTGTAAATTTCGAAAAATGATGAAAGATATGTTGCGCTTTCTATAGCCTGCAATTCTTTACTATAATCAAAGTCATGAGGCTTCGTTCCTACCTCAAATTCAAGTTTTGGCACATCACCAAATTCCATTTCAGCAATTAATTTATTGCCGGTCAACCCGAGTAAAGTTAGTAGTTTCAAGGCATCTCGGAACTGAAATATTTTCAGCCTAATGCCTTCGCCAAAAGAAAAAGAATAGGTTGCACTGCCCGTGTAAGGATTGAATATTAAATCAAAGAAATCACCCTCCACTCGCATTTTTTTCAGTTTGTCTGGCACCATCACATTCAAAGGCGAAATATAAAGCCTAGCATCAAAAGAAATACCTGGGGATAATTTGCTTTCCTTGAATCTAACTTTTCCTCTAGCTGTCGGCTGTAAATTTGGCATGCTCAATCTTGCAGATTCTGTATTAACAAAAGGCTTTTTACCAAGTATGCCAAATCTACAGTGAATACCGGTAAAATTAGAAACATCCACGTCCTTTTCAATGCCTATTGATACATTAACCAATTTTTCCAAGTTCTCTTCACCTGATGTTGTAAAATGCATCTGAGCAAATCCAGTTTCAAATCCTGTTGTTTCGAGATACTTTTTTTTATTCGCAATGTAGTCCGCAAGAGTTCCATTAATGTGGTTAATAATTGCCGTTTTAAGACCATTTCCATCCAAACTAGCCAGTCTATGGCTGTCATCGTAAAAAATAGTCATAGTTCTCTTGTTAAAATCATTTTCCTGGTCGCTTTGGTCTATTTCTCGTAAGCGTTTCAGCACCTTGCTAATTAAGTCGTTGTCAACATGCACCAAAAAAGCCGATTTTGCCGATTCAGTTCCATCAAATTCTATAAAAATGAAAAAAGCAGGCATTTGTGCAGTTATTAGCCGTCTAAGATTAGAGAGCTTAATTTGCAACTTTCGATCAGTATTATCCGTTGCCTTAACTTGCACTTTACATTCGAGTGCCGCGCCTTGCATATCAATCGGGGTATCGGAAATTGACTCAAATGGAAATTCTACGTAAAAGTCCCATCCAGTTTTATCAATCCGAGAGCCGTTTGGGATTAATCCTACGTCACCACACCATAAACAGAAAATGCTTTCACCCATCAAACCTAAATCGCGCATATTTCCTCTTTTATTGGGCCAACGGCGGCTCGGCATGACCTGCGCGGCAGGGCTTTATCCTGCCGCGTCAGCGTCTATGCCGGTGTTGGACATCGTCCTTCACTCATTCTGCTGTGAATACTTCACAGCCACTCTTAAAATGAACGGCCCGTCCGTCTAATGGGCTGTCTTTTGAGGTGCATACTCCGTATTCAAGGAGGGCAAAGTTACCATCAACTCTGATGAAAAAAATACAGTCCTCGCAATGTCCTCTTAGGGGTTCTGAAATAGGTTTGCCCCATCGGGTGGCAGTGGTGTCAGCATGATCAATGACTTCATCGTCTTCGGGAGGGAGTTCCGAATCTTCTCTTGTCCCGTCGTCCCGATTTAGGAAGCCTTCACGTGCTGACAAGTAAGTCTCGTCTGGTAACCTTATGCACCATTCAGGGTAGCCAGATGTCATAGTCATTGATCTGATTAAGAGTCCATTTGACAACTCAATGACAAGTTCTGGTATGCTCCCTTCAACCGCTATAGTCTCAACCTGCTTACCCTTAAGCATTTCGATAGCTTTTTGGATTTCTGGCCTGCTGTTTGAACTCCCGCAAACAATTTGCTTCTCGTTTTCAATTCGCCACTCCCATTCTAGCGATATGCAGGCCTCACCGTCCTGAACCCTCTGCCGAGGGTAACTGAATGGCTGAAGTTCTCCGAGTTCGAGAAAGACGGCTGAGCCATGTCCATGCCATGGCAGAGAAATTGTCATTCCTCTCAATGGGCTTACGAGATCATTAAATTCGGTGGTCGTAATCATTTTTTCCCTTCTGTACCGGGTAGGAGGGGAGCCTCTCAGCTCCCGCCCCCCCTAAGAACCGGACTTGTAAGTTTCCAAACTACCGGCTCAAGCATTCTCAAAGGACGCCCCTGTTGGACGCCCCGGCTCTGTTACT
>Ga0209798_10002085_pt1 | contig 11844 bp, 13 predicted proteins | sample DOMMetBare3Fresh_FD_187475 | JGI IMG/M metagenome (GOLD analysis project Ga0209798, IMG submission 187475) | Wetland sediment microbial communities from St. Louis River estuary, USA, under dissolved organic matter induced mercury methylation -... | ecosystem: Environmental > Aquatic >...
GCGCCGCGCGCCGCGCGCTCGGAGCCGGCCAGCCGCGGATCGACGGGCACGGCGACGGCGCCGAGCCGCCAGCAGCCGTGCAGCGTCGCGACGAACGCGGGCCCCGGCGCGAGCGCCAGCGCGACGCGGTCGCCGGGGCCGGCTCCGAGCGCGGCAAGCTGCCGCGCCGCTCGGTCGGCGGCCGCGTCGAGCGCCGCGTAGCTCAGCGTCTCGCCGCCCGCGCACTCGAGCGCCGCGCGGTCCGGATGCGCCGCGGCGGCGCGCGTGAGCCAGGCGTCGACGAGCACGCCGGGAAGGCTATGCGAGCGCCCGTGGCGCCCGTCGCCGGGCTCAACGGGCTTCGGTCGCCGCGCCGCCCGGCCGGCCCCGCCACGCCCCGACGGACACGGGCATTTGGAATCGATCATCTAGGGTCCAGGCATACCCTCCGTGACGTGGACACCGGCCGGCGAGTACTCCGACATCCGCTACGAGCTGTCCGGCGACGGCATCGCGAAGATCACGATCAACCGGCCCGAGGTGCGCAACGCCTTCCGGCCGCAGACCTTGTTCCAGCTCGCGGAGGCCTTCGATCGCGCGCGCGACGACACCTCCGTGGGCGTGATCGTCCTGACCGGCGAGGGCCCGGACGCGTTCTGCTCCGGCGGCGACCAGCGGATCCGCGGCGACGACGGCTACATCGGCGACGACGCGGTCGCCAAGCGCGGCGTCGGGCGCCTGAACGTGCTCGACCTGCAGGTGCAGATCCGGCGCACCCCCAAGCCCGTCGTGGCGATGGTGGCGGGGTACGCGATCGGCGGTGGCCACGTGCTCCACATCGTCTGCGACCTCACGATCGCGGCCGAGAACGCGCGGTTCGGGCAGACCGGCCCCAAGGTCGGGTCCTTCGACGGCGGCTACGGCTCCGGCCTGCTCGCCCGCCAGATCGGGCAGAAGCGCGCCCGCGAGGTGTGGTTCCTGTGTCGCCAGTACGACGCGCAGACCGCGCTGGAGTGGGGGCTCGTGAACACGGTCGTGCCGCTCGAGCGCCTCGAGGACGAAACCGTCGCGTGGTGCCGGGAGATGCTCGCGCTCTCACCGCTGGCCCTGCGGATGCTGAAGGCCTCGCTCAACGCGGCCGACGACGGCCTCGCCGGCATCCAGCAGCTCGCCGGGGACGCGACGCTGCTCTTCTACATGTCCGAGGAGGCGCAGGAGGGCCGCGACGCCTACGTCGAGAAGCGCGCGCCCGACTTCACGAAGTTCCCGAAGCGGCCCTAGGCGGGATCGTGGCCGGGGTTCGCGCCGAAGGTCGATCCGCGCTTCGCATCTGGCTGATGGCCGCGCGGCTGCGGACGCTCCCCGCGGGCGTCGCTCCGGTGCTCGTCGGCACGGCCCTCGCCGGGACGGAGCGCACGTTCCGCCCGGTCACGTTCGTCGCGTGTCTCGTCGGCGCGGCCTTCATCCAGATCGGGACCAACCTCTCCAACGACTACTCCGACGCGCGGCGCGGCGCCGACGCCGAGGACCGCCTCGGGCCGGTGCGCGTCACGGCGGGCGGCCTCGTCCCGCCCCGGCAGGTGCTCGTCGCCACCTACGTGGCGTTCGGCATCGCCGTGCTCGCCGGCGTCTACCTGGTCGTGACGTCCGGCTGGCAGCTGCTCGTGGTCGGCGGCGTCTCGATCCTCGCCGGCGTCCTCTACACGGGCGGCCCGCGGCCCTACGGCTACGAGGGGCTCGGGGAGCTGTTCGTGTTCCTGTTCTTCGGGATCGTCGCGGTCGCCGGGACGTACTTCGCGCAGCGCAAGCTGCTCGAGGCGGAGGCCTTTGCGCTCGCGGTGCCGGTCGGCCTGCTGGCCGCGGCGATCCTCGTCGTCAACAACGTCCGCGACCTCGAGACGGACCGCCGGGCGGGCAAACGGACGCTCGCCGTCCGGCTCGGCCGCCAACGGACGCGCACGCTCTACGCGCTGCTCGTCTACGCCGCGTTCCTGATCGCGCCGCTGCCGTGGGTCGTGGGCTCGCTGTCGGCGTGGCTCCTGCTGCCGCTCGTCACCCTCCCGCTGGCGGCCCCGATCGTGCGCACGGTGCGCAACCGCACCGACGGCCCGTCGCTCAACGACGCGCTCGCGCGCACCGGCGTGCTCCAGCTCGCGTTCTGCGCGCTGCTGTCGGCCGGGCTCCTCCTCAGCTGAGCGATGCGCGTCGCGCTCGAGCCGCTGACGCTGCGCTTTCGCGCGCCGGTCCTGACCGCCTTCGGCGCCCTGACCGAGCGCGAGCTGCTGATCCTCACGCTCGAGACCGACGACGGGCTGATCGGGCGTGGCGAGGCGGCCCCGCTCGAGCCTTACGACGGCGTCGCGCTCTATGCGGTCGCCGCGCAGATCGAGGCCTGCCGGCCGCTGCTCGAAGCCGGCGATCCCGCGCGCCGCAGCGAGCTGCTCGCCGACTGCCGCGGGCACGCGCGCCTCCCCCAGGCGCTCGCCGCGATCGACCTCGCGCTCTGGGACCTCGCCGGCGCGCGCGCCGGGAAGCCCGTGGCGGAGCTGCTCGGGGCGTCCGCCCGAGCCGTGCCCGTGAACGCGACGATCGCGGCGGAGGAGCCGGCCGAGGCGGCGACGCAGGCGGCGGCCGCCGCCGGCGCGGGCTTCCGCTGCGTGAAGGTGAAGGTCGGGGTCGGGCAGGACGTTGCCCGCGTCGCCGCGGTCCGCGCGGCCGTCGGCCCGCGAATCGCGCTCCGCGTCGACGCCAACGGCGCGTGGGACGTCGAGGAGGCGCTGGCGGCCCTGCGCGCGCTGGCGCCGCACGGCGTCGAGCTCGCCGAGGAGCCCGTCCACGGGCTCGCGTCGCTGCGCGCGGTGCGGGAGCGCTCGCCGGTGCCGATCGCGATGGACGAGACGGCCGCCGCGCCCGGCGCGCTCGCGTCCGGAGCGACCGACTTCGTGTGCCTCAAGGTCGCACGCTGCGGCGGCATCGACGGGACGCTCGCAGCGGCGCGGTCAGCGCAGGCCGCCGGCGCCGCGGTCTACGTCGCCTCGACGTTCGACGGCCCGCTCGGGATTGCCGCGGGCCTGCACGTCGCCGCCGCGCTCGCCCCGCTGCCCGCGTGCGGGCTGGCGACCCTCGGCGCGTTCACCGGCGTGGGCGCGCGCCTGGCGCCCCGCGACGGCGCGATCGCGCTGCCCTCGGGCCCGGGGCTGGGCGTCGGGCCCCGCTGACGAGCGGCCACGGTCACTCGGCGATGGCCCGCGCCACGGCGTCCGGCGCCTCGAGGTGGAGCGCGTGGCCCGCGCCCGGGACGACGACGAGCCGCGCGCCCGCCACGCGGGTCACGAGCCGCTCCCCGAGCGCGCGGAACTTCGGATCGCGCTCGCCGACGAGCATGGTGACGGGCATGCGGAGCTCGGCGAGCCGGTCCCACAGCGGCGCCATCGCACCCGTGCCGATTCCCCGCAGCGCGGCGGCCAGCCCGTCCGGGGCGTTGCGCAGCCGGTCGGCGTACGCGGCCGCCGCCACCGCCGCCGTCTGCCCCGCGAACAGCGGCTGCGCCGCCCAGCGCTCGGCGAAGGCGGCGATCGTCAGCCGCTCGAGCTCGCGCGCGAGCGCCGCGTCGGCGGTCCGGCGCGCGGCGCGCGCCGCCGGGTCCGCGATGCCGGCCGTGGTGCTCACGAGCACGAGCCGCGCCACGCGCGCGGGATGGGCGAGCGCCACGTGCAGCGCGACCCGGCCGCCCAGCGAGTACCCGGCGAGCGCGAAGCGCCCCGGCGCGAGCGCGACGACGTCGGCGACGCAGTCGCCGAACGTGATCGGCCGGCGCGCGCTCGCACTGCCATGCCCGCGCAGGTCGGGCGCGAGCGCCCGATAGCGTTCGCCGAGGGCGGCCCGCACGCCGTCCCAGCTCGCGCCCGTCTGCGTGAAGCCGTGCAGCAACACGATCGTCTCGGCCACCTGCTCATCATGACCGCCGCCCTCGACACCCACCTGCTCCTGCGCGCGTTCGTCGACGAGCTCGCGCGCTGCGGCATGCGCGCCGCGTGCACCTCACCCGGCTCGCGCTCGACGCCGCTCGTGCTGGCGCTCGCGCGCGAGCCCCGGATCCGCAGCTTCTCGCAGCTCGACGAGCGCGCCGCGGGCTTCTTCGCGCTCGGCCTCGCGAAGGCCTCGGGCGTGCCGGTGGCGATCGCCTGCACGTCGGGCACGGCCGCGGCGGAGTACGCGCCGGCGGTGATCGAGGCGCACGAGGCGCGCGTGCCGCTCATCGTGCTCACGGCCGACCGCCCGCCGGAGCTGCGCGACGTCGGCGCCGGCCAGGCGATCGACCAGCTCAAGCTCTTCGGGACCGCGGCGCGCTGGTTCTTCGAGGTCGGCACGCACGCGGCCACGCCCGAGCGCCTGCGCTGGGTCCGCACGCTGGCCTGTCGCGCATGGTGGACGGCCGCCGGCGAGCGGCCGGGTCCGGTGCACCTCAACTTCGCGCTGCGCGAGCCGCTCGTGCTCGAGGAGCGGCTGCCTCCCGACGACAGCGGCCGGGAGGGCGAGCGTCCGTGGGTCACGCGTCCGGCGGCGGTGCGCGGCCCGGCGACGTCGACGCTCGACGGCCTCGCGGCCGCCGTCGCCGAGCACCCGCGCGGCGTCGTGGTCGCCGGCCGCGACGAGCGCGACCCGGGCCTCGCGCGGGCGATCGCCGAGCTGGCGCGGGCGGCCGGCTACCCGCTGCTCGCCGATCCGCTCTCGGGGGCGCGCATCGGCGAAGCCGCGATCGCCCACTACGACGCGCTGCTGCGCGACCCGGAGTTCGCGGCCGGGAGCTCACCCCAGCTCGTGCTGCGGATCGGCGACATCCCGGCATCCAAGCCGCTGCGCGGCTGGCTCGCGGGCGCCGGCGACGCGCTCCAGATCGCGCTCGACCCCGAGGGCACCTGGCACGACCCCGACGGCGTCGTCTCGACGCGGATCGTCGCCGACCCCGCGGCCACGCTGGTCGCGCTCGCGGACCGGGTCCGGGCGCCGGCGGAGCCCGCCTGGCTCGACGGCTGGCGCGCGGCCGACCGGCGAGCCGCCGCGGCGATCGCCGCGGCGCTCGGGGACGAGCTCAACGAGCCGCGGGTCGCCGCGGAGCTCGGCGTCCGCCTGCCGGCGGAGGCGACGCTGTTTGTTGCCTCGTCGATGCCCGTGCGCGACGTGGAGACGTTCTTCCCCGCGCGCACCGACCCCCCGCGCGTGCTCTCCAACCGCGGCGCCAACGGGATCGACGGCACCGTGGCCAGCGCGTTCGGAGCGGCGGCGGCGACCGCCGGGCCGACGGTGCTGCTGGTCGGCGACGTCGCGCTGGCCTACGACCTGACCGCGCTCGGCGCGGGCGCGCGACTCGGGCTCGAGCTCACGATCGTCGCGATCAACAACGACGGCGGCGGGATCTTCCACTTCCTCCCCGTCGCGTCCCAGGTCGACGTGTTCGAGGAGCACGTGGCGACCCCGCACGGGCTCGACCTCGCCGCCGCGGCGGCGCTCTACGGCTGCGATCACGAGCTCGCGCGCGATCCGGCGGGATTCCGGGCGGCGCTCGACGCCGCGCTCGCGCGCTCGGGCACGACGATCATCGAGGTCCGCACGCAGCGGGAGGCCAACGTCGCCTTACACCGCGGCGTCTGGGACGCGGTCGGCGCCGCGCTGCGCGCCTAGCGCGGTCGATCCGCCGCGCTCGCTACGGTGCCGACCATGCCTGAAACGCAGCCACGCCTCATCGAGATCCCCGGCGGAGCAGCCGCCGGCCCCCCCACGCCGCGGCGTCAGTCGTCGAAGTCCATCGGGCCTGGCGACATCGTCGAGGTCGACAAGAAGGGCCGCCGCTTCCACGCCGTCGTGCTCGAGCTCGCCCAGGCGGACACGGGCCGCTTCGAGCTCGTCGTGCGCCCGCTCGACGCGCGCATCTCGTACCGCCAGGCCACCGTGCGCGAGGTCGTCGGCGTGTGGCGCAAGGCCCGCGCCGCCTGAGCGCGGCGCGGCCGCAGCGCCCGAGCCGCGCGCCTGAGCCGCCGCGCGCGGGCGGCGCGCGCTGGGGCGCGCTCGGCGTGCTCGCGTTCTCGTTCACGCTCCCGGCCACGCGACTCGCGGTCGCCGACCTCGACGGCGTCGTCGTCGGCCTCGGGCGCGCGCTCGTCGCCGCCGCCCTCGGCGGCGCGCTGCTGCTCGCCACGCGCGCCGACGCCCCGGCGCGCCGCCACTGGCCGCGCCTCGCGATCGTGGCCGCCGGAGTGGTCGTCGGCTTCCCGCTCTGCACGGCGCTCGCGCTGCGCCACCTGCCCGCGGCGCACAGCGCGGTGATCGTCGGTCTGCTGCCCGCAGCCACGGCCGTGATGGCCGTCGCGCGCGCCGGCGAGCGCCCGTCGGGCCGGTTCTGGCTCGCGTGCCTCGCGGGGCTGCTCGCCGTGCTCGCGTTCGCCGCGAGCCAGGGCGCCGGCCGCCCGCGCGCGGCCGACCTGCTCGTGCTCGTGGCCGTCGCGCTGGCGGCGATCGGCTACGCGGAGGGCGGCGCGCTGTCGCGCGAGCTTGGCGGCTGGCAGGTCATCTCCTGGGCGCTGCTGCTGGCGGCGCCGGCGCTCGCGCCGATCGTCGCCGTCTCGGTCGCGCGACACGGCCTGCACGCGGGCACCGATGCATGGCTCGGGTTCGCCTACGTCGCGGTCGTGAGCATGTTCCTCGGGTTCTTCGCCTGGTACCGCGGGCTCGCGCAGGGCGGCGTCGCGCGCATCGGGCAGCTCCAGCTCGCGCAGCCGATCCTGACCCTCGCGTGGGCGGCGGCGCTCCTCGGCGAGCGCGTGGGCGCGACGACGATCGCGGCCGCGCTCGCCGTCCTCGCGAGCGTCGCGCTGACGCAGCGGACGCGCGTCAGCCGGCGAGCACCGGCAGCAGCGCCTCCAGCTTGACCTCGGTCTCGGCCAGCTCCGCCGCCGGGTCCGAGTCGCGTACCACGCCGACGCCGGCGTAGCAGCGGGCCACCGTCCCGCGCAGCAGCGCGCAGCGCAGCGCGACGCAGAGCTCGCCGTCCTCGTTCGCGTCCGTCCAGCCCACCGGACCGGCGTACCAGCCCCGATCCAGCCCCTCGAGCGCCGGAATCAGCGGCGCCGCGCGCTCGTAGGGCTCGCCGCCCACCGCTGGGGTGGGGTGCAGCAGGCCGGCGAGCTCGACGGCGCTCATCGGGGTCGCGAGCTGGGCTCGGATCGGCGTCGCCAAGTGCTGGATGTTCGCGACGCGCACGATCACGGGCTCGGGCGCCGCCGTGACCCAGACGGCGTGCGGGCGCAGCGCGCGCTCGATCCGGCGGGTGACGATCGCCTGCTCCTCCCGATCCTTCGCGGAGCGCAGCAGCTGCTCGCCGAGATGGTCGTCGATGTCCGGCGCGGCGCTGCGGCGCGTCGAGCCCGCGAGCGCCACGGTGCTGGCGCGCTGCCCCTCGCGTCGCACGAGCAGCTCCGGGCTCGCCGCGACGAGGGCGTCGTCACCGGCACCGACGCAGAAGACGTAGCACGACGGGAACGCCTCGCGCAGGAAGCCGAAGATCGCCGCGGGATCGTGGGGCGTCGAGGCGAGGACCTGGACCTCGCGCGCGAGCACGACCTTCTCGAGCTCGCCCGCGCGGATCCGCTCGACCGCCCGCGCGACGGCGGCTTCGTAGTGCTCGGGCGGGGCCGCGCCCGCCACGCGCGCGCGGCTCGCCGGCGCCGGGTCGAGCAGCGGCAGCGGAGCCTCGCGCAGCTGCGCCAGGCGCCGCTCGAGCCGGCGCAGCGCGTCCTCGAGCGTGTCGTCGGGCGCGACGCTCGCCACGAGCGTCATGCGCACGTCGCGCCCCATGCGGGCGAGCGCGACCTCCGGCACGGTCAGCGACGCGGCCGGGAACGCGGACCAGTGCGGCGCGCGACCGCCGTCGGGCGCGAACGCGAACCCGCCGACCGCGATCAGACCCGACCCGGGCGGCCCGTCGGGCACGTCCGCGACGGCATCGGCCACGAGCGCCCGCCAGGCGGCGGCGACGCGCGCGAAGCGGCCTTGCCCGGCGTCGGTCAGCGTCCGCACCGCGCCGAGCGCTGCGATCGCGCTGCCGTCCCGGTCGGGCTGCTCGAAGCAGAACCACGGCTCCCCGGGGCGCCGCGAGGCTGCGACGACGGCGCTCGGATCGATCGTGCCGGCGACGCGGACCGTCAGGCCCGTGAGCGCCTCGCGGCCCGTCGTGCGCGCACGGCGCAGCGCCTCCTCGATGCGCTCACGGGCTCGCGCCCGCGCCGACGCGTCGAGCGCGAACGGGCCCTCGGCGGCGCGCTCGATGGTCCGCACGTGCGCCGGCTCAGGTCTCGCCGCGGCCGCGCGAGATCGCGATCTCGCCCGTGCGGACCATCTCCACGAGCCCGAACGGCCGGACCATCCGCTCGAACGCCTCGATCTTCTCGTCGGTGCCGGTGATCTCGAGGATCAGCGAGCGCTTGCTCACGTCGATCACCTTGCCACGGAAGATCTCGCAGATCTGCATGACCTCGCCGCGCGTCGTCCCGTCGGCGGAGACCTTGAACAGCGCCAGCTCGCGCGCCACCGTCTCCTCCGGCTCGAGGTCGCGGATCTTGATGACGTTGACGAGCTTGTGCAGCTGCTTGGTCACCTGGTCGATCGGATGCATCGCGCCGTCGAGCGTGAGCGTGACGCGCGAGAGCGTGTCGTCGTCGGTGGGCCCGACCGCGAGTGTGTCGATGTTGAAGCCGCGCCGCGCGAACAGCCCGGCGATCCGGGTGAGCACGCCGGGCTTGTTCTCGACGAGGATCGAGAGGATGTGCTTGCGCCCGGTGTGGATCGAGCCCGCGGCCTCGAGGTCCTCGAGGCTGAGCAGCTCCTTGGTGGGTGGCTCGCCCATACCGTCACCCGACCATGTCGCGCGCGGCCTGCCCGGGCGCGATCATCGGGTAGGTGTTCTCCTCGCGCGTGACGCGCACGTCGACGAGCACCGGCCCCTCGGTCGCGATCGCCTGGCGCATGCCCTCGACGAGCGTCGTCTTGTCCGTCAGGCGCATCCCGGTCGCGCCGTAGGCCTCGGCGAGCTTGACGAAGTCCGGGTGCTTGCCCATGTCGACCTGGCTGTAGCGCCGGTCCCAGAACAGCTCCTGCCACTGGCGGACCATGCCGAGGTAGCCGTTGTTCATGATGAACACCTTGATCGGGATGCCGTGCTCGGCGCAGGTCGCGAGCTCCTGCATGTTCATCTGCACGGACGCGTCACCGGCGATGCAGCAGACGAGCTGATCGGGGCATGCGACCGCCGCGCCCATCGCCGCCGGCAGGCCGAAGCCCATCGTCCCGAGCCCGCCGGAGCAGATCCACGTGCGCGGACGGGCGAAGTGGAAGTACTGCGCGGTCCACATCTGGTGCTGGCCGACGTCGCTGGTGACGATCGCGTTCCCGCCGGTGGCCTCGTAGAGCGCCTGCACCATGTACTGCGGCTTGATCTCGGCGTCGGCCGAGTCCTCGTAGCGCAGCGGGTGCTGGCGCTGCCAGCCCTCGATCCGGCCCCACCACTCCTCGAGCCGGCTCGGGTCCGCCTGCTGCGCGCGGTACTCGGCCGCCAGTCGCGGCACCACGTTCTTGGCGTCGCCGACGATCGGGATGTGCGCCGGCACGTTCTTAGAGATCTCCGCCGGGTCGACGTCGATGTGGATGAACTTCGCGCGCGGCGCGAACTCGGAGAGCTTGCCGGTGATGCGATCGTCGAAACGGGCGCCGACCGCGACGATCAGGTCGGCCTCGTCCATCGCGTAGTTCGCGGCGCGGGTGCCGTGCATGCCGAGCATGCCCAGCCACTGCGGATGGGGCGCCGGGAAGGCGCCCAGCCCCATCAGCGTGCAGGTGACGGGAAAGCGGTCGGCCGTCGCGAGGTCGGTCAGCTCCGCCGCGGCGTCGGCCGCGATCACGCCGCCGCCGACGTAGAGCACCGGCCGGCGCGCGTTCGCGAGCGCCTTGGCGGCGAGCCGGATCTGCTTCTGGTTGCCCTCGGTCGTGGGCTGGTAGCCCGGCAGGCGCACGTCGCTGACCGGCTCGTACGGGATGTCCGCGCGCGAGAGGTCGACCGGGATGTCCACGACCACGGGCCCGGGGCGCCCGCTGCGCGCGATGTGGAACGCCTCGTGGATCGTGCGCGGGATCTCGAGCGGGTGCTGGATCATCGACGAGTGCTTCACGATCGGCATCGTGATGCCGATCGTGTCCGCCTCCTGGAACCCGTCGGTGCCGAGCAGGTCGGTGCGCACCTGGCCGGTGACGAAGACGGTCGGCACCGAGTCCATCATCGCGTCGCAGATCGGCGTGACGAGGTTCGTGGCTCCCGGGCCGGAGGTCCCGAACGCGACGCCGACCTTGCCGCTGGCCTTCGCATAGCCCTCGGCGGCATGCCCGCCGCCGGCTTCGTGGCGAACCAGGATGTGGCGGATCCCGGCGTCGTAGAAGGCATCGTAGGTCGGCAGGTTCGCGCCGCCGGGCAGGCCGAATACGACGTCGACGCCCTCCGCCTTCAGGCACTCCATCACGGCATCGACCGCGCGCATGCGCTCGCCTCCTTCCGACTGGCTCGGGTACGGGTCTTGCCCCGCCGGTGACTGCGTCGTGCCGGCGCGGAATCGCCAGTCTACCAGCGGGTTTTCCGGCGCCGGAGCCCTGCTCGTCGTCAGCGGGCCGCGCGCTTGGCCGGCGCGACCGCCGACTCGGGCGGCAGCGTCTCGTCCGGGAAGTCGAGCTCGGCGCCGCAGCGCACGCACAGCGCGTCGTGGAGCTTGGTCACCCGCCCGCAGCTCGGGCAGCGGCGGCGTGGCTCGTCGCGGTCCCAGCGGTAGAGCAGCGCGGCGGTCAGGCCGAAGAACGGCACGAGCCCCGAGATCGCGAACCAGAGCAGGAACGATCCGCCCTTGATGCGCCCGACGATGCCGCCGGCGAGGCCGAACCAGAGCGCGATCACGACATACCACACGGCAGCGGCTCAGAACTGGCGCAGCGCCCAGACCACGCCGACGACCGCGGCCGCCGCCACGACCAGCCACGCGACCGTGGCGACGAGCCCGATCACGAGCTTGAGCACGAGCCATGCGACGACGAGCAGCACGACGACGGCGACCGTGCGACGCGCGAGCGCGGAGGACGCCTCACGGAACTTGCCGACCTCGCCCATGCGGGAAGCGTAGCCAGTCGACCGGAGCGGCCCGTCGGCAGGCGCTCGCCGACGGGCCGCCCGATCAGTCGTGGGTGCGTTTGAGGTAGGCGTAGCGATCGGCGTGCTCCGCGCGACCCGCGAAGTGCAGGCGGGCGAGACGGAACCGTCGAACGGGCTGGCCGCAGGGAGACACGGACGGCGAGCCCTCCGCGTCCGGGAACTCCGGCACCAGCAGGTAGCGAGAGGTGTTCGGGCGCGTGCTCATGCCGAGCATGATCGGCGAGGCGACCGATCCCGGCCATGTCCGCGCGTCCAAAGATCGGCGCCGCGGGGTGCGAAACGTGGCACGCGCTCGTGGCGCAACGCGGGGGCGCACGCGTCAGCGCGGGCGGGAGGCGGCAACGGCGACGGCCAGCGCGGGTCGCTGGCGCGGGCCCAGCCGCCGGCGCACGCGCCAGGTGGCGCCGGCGAACGCCCGGTTGGCCACGGTCGCGAACCCGTGCTCGTCGGCGCGCAGGGCCAGCAGCAGGTGGGCGACGCGGTCGCCCGCCGGCAGACCGGGCTCGGGCACGCGCACGCAGTAGCAGTGCACGCGCCGGCCGCCGGGGCGCACGAGCAGCGCCCCGGCCTGGCCGAGCAGCCACACGCCGAGGCTGCCGGGCTCGAGCGCGAGGCCGGTCCGCGCG
>Ga0209798_10002087_pt1 | contig 11842 bp, 12 predicted proteins | sample DOMMetBare3Fresh_FD_187475 | JGI IMG/M metagenome (GOLD analysis project Ga0209798, IMG submission 187475) | Wetland sediment microbial communities from St. Louis River estuary, USA, under dissolved organic matter induced mercury methylation -... | ecosystem: Environmental > Aquatic >...
TGGCCCTGATGGCTGGCTTTGCTTCTTTATCAACAAACAAGGAACCGGATATATTAAAGAAATCGAAGGCCATACCGTAAACAATCATAGAAAGTATCAGTAAGAATAATCCTGAGCCCGGATTACCCACTCCAAACAATCCAAACCGCAATACCCATGCAACCATACTGATCAACATTACCTGTTTGATGCCGAATCGTTTCAGAAAAAATGGAATGGCAAGGATAAAGAGTGTCTCCGAAATCTGAGAGAGAGATATCAGAATGTTGCTGTGTTTTACAGCAAAGCTGTCGGCATACTCAGGAATTTTTCCAAAATCACCAAGGAACGGGTTGCCAAACATATTGGTAATCTGCAACGCTGCTCCAAGGAACATGGCAAACAAAAAGAACTTCGCCATCATAGAGCTTTTAAACAACTGGAAAGCATCTAAACCCAGGCGGGTGACAAATGATTTTTTTTCTTTGGATTGATTGGTTTCAACAGCCGGTAACGTAAAGCAGTACAGACCGGTGCATACTCCTGCAACGGCTGCAAAATAAAACTGGTTGTTGTTCTGCGTCCAGCCCAATAAATCTACCGCCCACTCTGCCACAATAAAACCAACCGTTCCCCACACACGAATGGGTGCAAATGCTTTTTGAATATCAAATTTATTTTTGCTTAATATGCTGTAAGAAACTGAATTGCTCAGGGCAATGGTGGGCATATAAAAACAACTAACCAAAAAGATAGCCCAGTACATATCGCTGGCATTGGTAACAGTACTTGCATAATAAAGCGAAGCTCCACCAAGAATATGGCAAATGCCCAACACAATCTCAGCTCTGATGTATTTATCAGCCAGGATTCCCATTAATGCGGGCATAATTAAAGAGGCCCACCCCATGGTGCCATACGTATTACCCACTTTGGAACCTAAACCCGGATCCACCGGATTATTGAAATTGGCAAACATATATCCGCCCAGTGAAATAAGCCAGATACCCCAAACAAAAAATTGCAAAAAGCTTAATGTCGTGAGCCTGAGTTTTAAATTCATGATGCAGTTTTTGTTAATCAAAGAAATGAAAAGGGAAGATAAGGATTTTACTGTTTTGAAACACAAAGGCACCAAGACACAGAGACACGGAGAATACAGTTAATTTCTTCCATTTCCTTTCCTTTGTGACTTGGTGCCCCTGCTATGCATATTTTAAAAGTTCTTTAATTGAATCGTAACTTTGCAGCCAGAAAATTGTTATTGGAATTATGATACCTACTACCGATTTATCCGCCGACCTCAAAAAAATAGCTGAAAAAGTAAAAGCGGGGCAACGCATCACTGATGAAGAAGGATTGTTTTTATTCGAAAATGCCAGCCTTGGATTTGTGGGCAGCCTGGCAAATGGGATAAAGGAAAAACTGCACGGCAACAAAGTTTTCTTCAACCGCAATTTTCATATTGAACCGACGAATGTTTGTGTTTTCAGCTGCAATTTCTGTTCGTACAGCAAACTATATGCAAAACGGGAAGAAGGCTGGGAACTCAGTATTGAGGAAATGCTGAATATGGTAAAAAAATATGATGGCATCCCGATTACAGAAGTGCATATTGTAGGCGGCGTACATCCAAAAATGGATTTACAATTTTTTGCAGATTTATTAAAAGCAATAAAATCACATCGCCCCAGCCTGCACATCAAAGCTTTCACGGCTGTGGAATATGATTATATGTTTCGCAAAGCGAAAGTGAATGCAGAAGAAGGATTGAAATTTTTAATAGCAGCAGGACTGGATTCAATACCCGGTGGCGGTGCCGAAATTTTTCATCCGGAAATAAGAGAAAAAATATGTGCTGATAAAGTAAATGCTGATGGATGGCTTAACATTCATGAAACTGCACATAAGTTAGGGTTACATTCCAATGCAACCATTCTTTATGGCCAGGTTGAAAAATATGAACACCGGATTGACCATATGAGAAGGCTCAGGGAATTACAGGACCGAACTAAAGGCTTTAATACTTTTATTCCTCTCAAATTCCGCAATAAGGATAATGATATGAGCAATGTGCCGGAAAGCACTCATATTGAAGACATGAAAATGTATGCCATTGCGAGAATATACCTGGATAATTTTCCGCATATAAAAGCATATTGGCCGATGCTGGGGCGTCAGAATGCCCAGCTCTCCCTATCTTTTGGTGTGGACGATATTGACGGTACTATAGATGATACTACAAAAATCTACAGCATGGCCGGCTCTGAGGAACAAAGCCCTTCAATGACAACTGCGGAATTGATTACATTAATAAAACAGGTACACAGAGACCCGGTGGAAAGAGACACGTTGTACAATGAAATAAAAAATTACAGCAGCATAAACGCAGAAGTGAATGCAGAGATGAATTAATTCCAATACTTAAAAGCTGAAAATTAAACTGCACTATTTATAAAGAAACAGCCGCCTTTTTAAGGCGGCTGTTTCTTTAACTGGTATTTTTTTTATATAACTGCATCTTCATCATCTTCCACATTATCTTCTTCAGCTTCTTCAGCTTCTTCAGCTATATCTTCATCCATAAAAACAATTTCTTCATTTACATCATCATCTGTTGTTACAATAGTTTCAGTGACTTCTATCTCACCATCAGGTGTAATGAATATTTCTTTTACTTCTTCTACTACAACCGGAACGGGTGTTTTTGTAACCGGAGCAGATACTTTCTCCTTTATTACCGGTTTTACTTTTTTAATTGCTTTTGCTTTTTTAGCTACCGGTTTTTTCTTTGCAATTTTTTTAACTGCACTTTTGGCTGCTTTTTTCGTTACTGCTTTTTTAACAGCTTTTTTCTTGACTGTTTTTTTTGGAGCTGCTTTTTTCCGGGTTACCAGTTTACGCTTAGGTTTAGCACTTACTACTTTTTTCTTTGGCGCAGCTTTCTTACGGGTTATTTTTCTTTTTGGTGCTTGTTTTCTTTTATTAGCTGGTTTAGCAGTTTTCCCACCACGGCGGGCAGGCTTCTTTGATTTCTTTTTAGTAGCCATAACAGTTTAATTTAGAATTTTTTAAAAACTGATAATTAATGCAGATAATAAAATTACAATTTCATTTCATTTAAAAACAAAATGCTTTTGCAATAACTCAATTATATTTTTTCAAATATTAATTTAAAAAGAAGAAGGGTATTACCCTTTACAAGGTTCAGCATTCGGGCAGGCTCAACGGCACATTTATGGCCAATCCTCCATCAGCCGTTTCTTTGTACTTATGGTTCATGTCGAGAGCAGTATCCCACATGGTTTTAATGACAGCATCCAGCGATACTTTGGCAAAATCAGGGGTACTTTGAAGCGCCAACTGAGAAGCAGTAATGGCTTTAATGGCCCCCATCGTATTTCTTTCAATGCAGGGCACCTGTACCAGCCCTCCAATCGGGTCGCAGGTCAAGCCCAGGTGATGTTCCATTGCAATTTCAGAAGCCATCATCACTTGTTTTTGGGTACCACCCATACACTCGGTTAAACCAGCAGCAGCCATTGCGGAGGAAACACCAATTTCTGCCTGGCAGCCGCCCATTGCAGCAGAAAGAGTCGCTCCTTTTTTAAAGATGCTTCCTATCTCGGCAGCCGTCAATAAAAACTGAATAATCTTTTCATCTTTATTTCCATCACAGAAGGCTATATAGTATTGTAAAACTGCAGGAATTACACCTGCGGCACCATTGGTCGGTGCTGTTACTACACGTCCAAAAGATGCATTCTCTTCATTTACTGCGAGTGCAAAACAGCTAACCCAATCAAGTGTATATTTAAAATCATTACCTCCGGAATTGATTGCGCTGAGCCATGAAACGTAATTATTATAAGGTTTACCTGCCAGAAGTCTTTTATTTAGTTCAGCTGCCCTTCTTTTTACATTCAATCCGCCCGGCAATATCCCTGGTGTATGGCAGCCCCGATACATACATTCTTTCATCACCCGCCAAATTGTTAGGGCCCCTTCTTTTGTATCCTTTTCACTTCGCCATGCATTTTCATTTTCTAATACAATTTCGCTGATGGAAAGTCCGGTTTTGATACACCAGTGTAATAAATTATCGGCGCTGGTAATCGGAAAAGGCAAATCAACAGAATGAACTGCACCGGTCTCCTCACCTTCTTTTATTACAAATCCGCCTCCGATAGAATAATAAGTCTCTGCAACAGAATCTCCATTATTAAGTGTTGCGAGGAAAGTAAGGGCATTGGGATGAAATGGTAATTTTTCTGTCATCAAAAAGTCAATATCTTCTCTTGGATCAAAATCGACTTCATGTATGCCCAGCAGTACAATTTTTTTCATTGCAGCAATGTCATTAATCTTCGATTCGATCTGATCCACAGCAAATGTTACCGGATCATCTCCGCACAATCCAAGTTGAACTGCAATATCAGTACCATGTCCTTTTCCCGTTTTTGCTAATGAACCATAAAGCAATACCCTGACTTCTGTTACTTCACGCAGCTTGTTTTTTTGATCAAGTGTTTGGACAAAGCGCTGGGCAGCTCGCCAGGGACCAAGTGTATGCGAACTGGAAGGACCTATTCCAATTTTAAATATGTCGAAAACTGAAATCGCTTCGTGTGACAAAATGAAATGTTTGAAACAAAAATACAATTAAAAACCCCGTCCTGCATTTGCGGGATCGGGGCCTGACATAAGCAGATAGTCTCAGCTATTATTGAACGTCATTTAAAGTAATATCAAAATATAATATGGCGTTTCCGGGAATACTACCGTAACCTGCACAACCATATCCAAGGGAAGAAGGAATAATTAATTTAATTCGACCACCTTTATTAATAAGTGGTAAGCCTGATTGCCACCCCGGAATAAGGCCTCCCAATACCCAGCCACCCGCAGGTGTTGTTCCTGAATCAAAAGTAGTTCCATCGGTTAGTTTTCCGGTATATGTTACAAATATTTTGGAATTAATATTTGGTGTTGCCCCACTACCCTGGCTGATAATTTCATAATAAATCCCGGAACTGTGAGCTACTGCACTAATACCATTGCCACTTGCATAAGCAAGCATTGCAGCTTGTTCGCTTTGAACTGTCTTATTCTGACATCCTTTATCTTTTATACATGCTGGAGCTGAAATTATAAAAGCAGAAATAACAAAAATCAAAAAACCTTTTTTCATCATAATAGTTTATAAATTTAGAACTCTAAATAAGACTCCTTCTGTGTATGCTTCGCTGCAATGAAACAGGGTTATTTTAAGAATTATTTTTTTTACTCAGTAACTCTTTATACCTGTTTTCATTCATATCCCATCTGTGCCGGGCCGAAAACACCACAACAAACACTACTATAAGCAAAATTGCTGCTAAGACCACTAATACTCCTGAAGCGTCAACCCTGATTTGCATTTCGGCTCTTTTATACCAACCCGAAAGAAAATTGGTTAAAATACCAGCTGACAATAACACTCCCAATGGCAAGCCAACTGATAACTGCCTGAATATTTTTTTCTTTTTTAATCTGTTTTGTTCCCAGTACTCAACAAATTTCTTTTCTTCTTCAGTAAGCATAATTTCATTGAAACCGATATGGTAATTTATTTTTCGACAGCAAAAGTAAAGGATAAAGATGTGTTTTTTCTTGCAACCACGAATCAAATTATATATCTTTCCTTTTTAATCTCTGATAACTTTGAAATTAGCACAACTTCTTGCTCAATATCTTTATACCAATAAGCACCTGGAATTGCCAGGTCTTGGTAGTTTCCTTCTTGACCCAAACATGGAATTTGAACAAGTAACAGATAAACAAGGGAAAAAAGTAAATATGGAAGGTGTGACTTTTGAAAGCAATCCTACCGTAAAACAAAATCCCGATTTAATTTCTTTTATTTCTTCACAAACCGGGAAAATAAAAGCATTAGCTTCTGCCGACCTTGAATCCCACCTTGAACTTGCTATACAATTTATGAATATCGGCAAACCCTTCATGTTTGAAGGCATCGGAAGCCTTACTAAAACCAAATCAGGCGAATTTGCTTTCAGTTCCGGTGAAATGTTGCCGGAAGCTATGAAAGGATTTTCCGCCAGGGAATTATCTTCAACATCATCATCTGAAGAATCATTTACCGATTATAATAGCAGCGTTTTTGGACCATCCGCAAACAGAACGCAATGGAAAAAACCGCTTATTTTTTCTTTGGTAGTAGCTGGTATTGCTTTGGCCATCTGGGGAGGATATACTTTGTATAAAAATACAAGCTCCGGGGAAACCACTGAAAATGAAGTTCTAAAAGAAAATGAAAATGTAAATACTGCAATAACAAAGGATACTTCTTCCACATTAAATGATACAGTGATGTATCAGAAAGACAGCGCTATTGAGATTGTTACACCCCCGGTTAACCCGGTAGTTTCCGGCACTTATAAATTTGTTATAGAAGTTGCCAATAAACAAAGAGGTTTGAAAAGATTCAGTGCATTAAAAAGCTATGGACTTAATGTACAAATGGAAACTAAAGATTCGGTTGAGTTTAAACTCTTTTTTATTTTGCCGGCGGCTGTTACAGATACGACAAGGATACTTGATTCCATAAAGACACTCTATTCCCCCCTTTATTTCAAAGCCTTTATAGAAAAATAAAAAGGATTACATTTCTGTAATCCTTTGTCTTGAGGTCCCGAGCGGATTCGAACCGCTGTAGCAGCTTTTGCAGAGCTGAGCCTAGCCACTCGGCCACAGGACCCTCTCATAAACTGCCTTTCTTAAAAGTAAAAGAAACAGTGCAGTTTTGATTCGCCGCTAAAATAAGATATTTTTGATAATTGAACTTAATCCCGTTTAGAAACATACGTTTATGAGCAGAATTGCAGAATCAGAACTTATTATAAATGACAGAGGCGCAGTTTATCACCTTGATCTGCGACCCGACGAAGTGGCGGGTACTGTGATAACCGTTGGCGACCCTGACCGGGTAAAAGAAGTAAGTAAGTATTTTGATACTATAGAAGTAAAAAGGCAGCACAGGGAGTTTATATCGCATACTGGCTATATCGGCAAAAAAAGAATTACTGTTTTGTCTTCCGGAATCGGGCCTGATAATATTGACATTGTAATGAATGAGCTGGATGCACTGGTAAATATTGATTTTGAAACACGGGAAATAAAAAAGAATTTAAAATCAATAAACATTATCCGCATAGGTACTTCAGGTTCTTTACAGGCGGATATCCCGGTAGATAGTTTTGTTGTTTCAACACATGGCCTTGGCGTAGACAACCTGCTGAATTTTTACCGGCATGAACAAAACGAACAGGAAAAAGAATTACTTCAGTCTTTCATAACACATACACATATTCACGGGCAAATAGGAAATCCCTATATCAGCAGTGGCGCTGCTTCCCTGCTGAAGCATTTTGTAAACGGTTTTCACCAGGGGATTACTGTAACCTGCCCGGGATTTTATGGGCCGCAGGGAAGAATTCTGAGACTGGGGGTTCGTAATCCAGATTTGATTAATCGCTTAACTGATTTTCAGTTTGGGCAGCATCGTATTACAAATTTTGAAATGGAAACTTCGGCCATATATGGTTTAGGCAAATTATTAGGGCACAATTGTCTTGCCGTAAATGCAATTGTAGCCAACAGGATTAAAAAAGAATTTTCTAAAGACGGCAAAGCTACAGTGGAGAAGTTAATCAAAAAATTTGTTGGCATATTTTCAGAAAATATATAATGTTATTACAATTTCACAAATACCAGGGAACCGGCAACGATTTTATCATCGCTGATAACAGAAATAATGAATATTCCTCTTTAACAACAAAGCAGATTAATGACTTATGCAATCGTCGTTTTGGCATTGGTGCAGATGGCTTAATGTTGCTGAACGAAAGAACCGGTTATGATTTTGAAATGAAATATTACAATGCTGATGGAAAAGAAGGCAGCATGTGCGGCAATGGTGGCCGCTGTATGATAAAGTTTGCATATCACCTGAATATTCATCGTGAGCTCTATCATTTTTTAGCAATCGACGGAAGCCATGATGCTGAAATTGATGTGCATGGCATCGTTTCATTAAAAATGAAAGATGTAAAAGAAGTTTATAAATTTCATGGCGATACTATTTTAAATACAGGTTCACCACACTATGTAAAACTGGTACCAAATGTAATGGAATATGATGTGTACAAAAAAGGAAATGAAATCCGCAATAGTAAAGAGTTTTTAGAAGAAGGTATTAACGTAAACTTTGTTGAACAGTTGCGTGAATCAGATAAAATAATTGTCAGAACTTATGAAAGAGGCGTCGAGGATGAAACATTATCCTGTGGCACGGGAGTTACTGCTGCTGCACTCGTCTGCTATCATAATGAAAACGGCTTTAATGACGTGGAAGTAAAAACACTTGGCGGTATTCTTACAGTTGAATATGACCGCATTGATGATGATAAATATGAAAATATCTGGCTTTGCGGACCCGCCGAAAAAGTTTTTGAAGGAAGTATCGAAATAATATAACATGTCTTCTGATTTTACCAAAGAAAATATCATCCACCAGTTAGAAGAAACCGGCAAATCGTTTACTTCATTTTGTTTAGCGATTAATGAAGAATTATTTTTTCTGCAGCCGGAAAATAAATGGTCTATTGCACAAAATGTTGTTCATCTTATTAGCTCTATTAAAAGTACTTCACTTGCTTATGCATTACCAAAATTTATAATCAGGCTATATACAGGCAAACCCAACAGGACATCCCGTAGTTATGATGAATTGGTAGCTAAATATTTATTGAAACTGGAGCAGGGCGGACGTGCCAGCGGAAAATATATTCCTGCAAAAGTTTTACCGGCTGAAGGGAAGGAAAAAATTCTGGACAAATTTTTAAAAGCAGAAACAAGGCTTATCTCCTTAATAAAAAATAAGTGGAGTAACGCTCAACTGGATCATTACATTGCTCCACACCCATTGCTTGGCAAGATAACACTCCGAGAACTTTGTTATTTCACCATATACCATACATTGCATCATCAAAAAATTATACAGGGAAGATTAAACAGCTAAATCTGATATAGCTGGCGTACCTTTGCATGCCCGAAGTTCATCAATAAAACAAGTCTTAAGCGACAATGATTCAATATTTCAAAAACATTAATCAGCAAACAGTTGAAATCGATAAACCAGAAATCGGTTCATGGGTGAATGTATTGCCGCCACTGAAACAAGAAGAATTTTCAGAGCTTTCTACAGGGCTGGATATTCCAATCGACTTTCTTACCGACTCACTGGATATAGATGAAAGAAGCCGTTTCGAAGAAGAAGACAATGTGAAATTGATAGTCATCAAAACCCCGACTGAGAACAACTCCTTCAACGAAAGCGATGCTTACTACATAACGATACCAATCTGTATAATACTTACACACAACCAGACTGTCACAGTAAATTCTTTTGAAAATACTGCCATTAAAAAATTTCTGAATACATTCCAGAACCGCCATCCCGATAAGAAAAATATGATGGTGCTGAAAATTTTTGAGAAAATTGTTCAGAATTTTATGGAGCATCTGAAAGAAATTAATCATCGGCGGAATACATTTGAACAGAAGCTTTACGATGCCAGCCGCAATGAACATTTGCTGGAACTGATGCGGATACAAAAAAGCCTGGTATATATTGTAACAGCACTTCGCTCCAATGAATTATTATTCATGAAACTTCAAAGAACCAATTTCCTTTCTTTAAATGAAGATGAGAAGGAGTTTCTGGATGACCTGATTGTGGATAATTCACAGGCCCTTGAAATGTCAAATATTTACAGTAACATTCTCAGCAGTACGCTGGATGCATTTGCCGGTATCATCGCCAACAATCAGAACGAAGTATTAAAAAGACTTTCCGTTATAACAATTGTTTTAACACTACCGGTCCTTGTTGCAAGTATTTATGGCATGAATGTACCCATACCCTACCAGGAATCAAAATTGGCATTCTATATGCCCGTTGGATTGTCCCTTGTAATTTCCCTTTTTATAGGTTGGTTTTTCCTGAGGAAAAAAATATTTTAATTTCAGCTATGCATTGGTTCAACATCAGGATTTATGGCATATTAATAAATGAACAAAAACAGGTTTTGGTAAGTGATGAACTTATCCGGGGCAGTTATATAACAAAATTTCCAGGTGGCGGATTAGAATTTGGTGAAGGAACCAGGGATTGCCTTCAAAGGGAATTCCTGGAAGAAATGAATCTTAAAGTAGAAACCGGTAAGCATATTTATACTACTGATTATTTCCAAATCTCGGCTTTCAACCCAGAACACCAGATAATTTCTATCTATTATCATGCAAAAGCCCTGGAAGAAATAACAGCACCCTTGCGAAGCAAACCATTTGATTTTGATGAAGCGCAAATGAAAGTATACGAAGCAACTAAAGAAACTGAAACATTTCGTTTTATTGACTGGAATGATTTTTCAGCTGAACAGCTAACACTACCGATAGATAAAATTGTTGCATCACTGGTAAAAGAAAACTCTTAATCGTCTCCCATGGCTGCTTTTTTCATTTCTGCAGCTTTTTCATGTCCAAGATATCGCTCAATCAGTTCATGAACCAAATAGATAACTGGCGTTAAAATTATTGCCACTATAAATTTATAGATATAATTCACAATACCAACTGCTATAAAAAGACCAAAGGGCCATACAAAGTCATTGCCGGAGGCATTAACTCTTGTTCCGATATAAAAAGCAATAAATAAAACCACGAAACTATCTATAAACTGAGAAACAAGTGTAGACCCCGTGGCCCTGAGCCAGATTCTTTTTTCACCCGTTACCTTTTTTATTTTGTGAAAGACAAATACATCAATTAATTGACCAAGTATAAAAGCAGTAAGTGAACCAATAATAATAAATCCTCCCTGTCCCAAAACACTGTTATAGGCTTTACCCATATCAGGCACACCACTACCCTGTTTGCTGGTAATAAAAAAATCAGCAGGCACCAACTTCATTGCGCCATAAAAAATGATAAAAGCAAATGCAATCAAACCGGCAGTGAGAAATGAAAGAAAACGGACACCTTTCATTCCATAATATTCATTGATGATATCTGTCATGATAAAAACAACAGGCCATAATAATACACCGGAGGTAAGATTAATCGAAAGTTCATTACCAAATAAGAGAATTCGCATGGGTTGAAATCCCAATGTTTTTTCCAGCGAAAAAATTTTAACCCCGATTATTTCAGCAATCAATGCATTGGCAATAAAGATTCCTGAAAGAATGAGGAACAATCGAGTAGGCTTACTATTTATTATCGTTTTGATCATACCTGTGCGTATAAATAGTTGATATAATATATATATCCGAGTAAAATAAGTAATACCAGGAAATTAGACAGGATAAGCCAGCGGGGAACAATTTTCAATGCACTTTTTCTGAATATCAAAAAAACCAGGTAGCAAACCACAGTAATAGGTACAACGATTATACCCATAAAAAAACCAATAGTGATTATTGTAGAAATGAGGTTATCATCTTTTATCCACTCTTTAACCAACAATGAAATTGTCAATAAAAAAAAGAGGCCACAGATAAAAGCCAGTCTTGATAAAAATAAAAGCCAGCGCATCGGGATTTTAGTCTAAAATAGCATTATTTTGTCAGCCTAATAATGAAATAGTATGAAGAATCCGCTGCTGAAAAAAATCCTGCCCCATTTTATTGCAATCGTTGTCTTTCTGGTAGTCTCAGTCATTTTTTGCAAACCTGCCCTTGATGGGAATGTATTGAACCAGCATGATACAATCGGATGGAAAGGTATGGCTCAAAATGCCTTT
>Ga0209798_10002090_pt1 | contig 11833 bp, 10 predicted proteins | sample DOMMetBare3Fresh_FD_187475 | JGI IMG/M metagenome (GOLD analysis project Ga0209798, IMG submission 187475) | Wetland sediment microbial communities from St. Louis River estuary, USA, under dissolved organic matter induced mercury methylation -... | ecosystem: Environmental > Aquatic >...
ATCCGACGTCCACCCGCCGATCTCCCGGCTCCTCGCGCGCAAGCCGTGGCTCCTGCCGAAGCTCTACTCGGGGGAGATCCCGGACGAGCGGTAGGCCGCGCCAGTCGAGACGCGGTGGCCCGGCCGGCGCAGGCGCTCCCGGCGGCCCCTTCGGGCCGCATGCGCCCGCTTCCCGCGCACGGTAGACCTTCCCCCGTGCCGCTCCCCATCTCCGCCCCCGGGCACGAGGCTGTTCCCGGCGCCGACTTCGTCTGGTTCGTCTACGGCTCCTCGCTCGACCGCGAGGCCTTTCGCGCCTGGGCGGCCGAGCACGGCTACGCGCTGCCCGACGCCTCTCGCGCCTTCCCGGCGCGGCTCGACGGCTGGCGCCTCGCCTTCGACGTCGCCTCGCGGTACTGGGGCGGCGCGGTGGGGAGCCTCGTCCCCGAGGCCGGCCGCTTCGTGGAGGGGCTGGCGCTGCCCATGCCAGGAGCGGCCCGCGGCCTCGCCGACCACAAGGAGGGGGCGGTCTCGGGCCTCTACCGCCCGCAGGCGGTCGAGGTGACGCCGCTCGCCGGCGGCCCGCCGGTCGCCGCCGTCGCCTACCTGGCCAGCCCCGACCGCCGGCTGCCGGCCGAGGGGCCGCCCGCCGCGGCCTGGCTCGAGGCGGTCGTCCGCGGCGCCCGCGCCTCGGGCCTGTCGCCCGGGTGGATCGCCGAGCTGGAGCGATTTCGGCGCTGAGAAGGAAGGGGAGTGGGGGCGCGAGCTCGTACGACGCCCGCGGCGCGCTCGGTCGCCCCGCGAGGGGCGGGGTCCGCCCGTCCGCCTGCTGCTATGCTCTCCGTGCGGTCCGGCCAGGAGCTCGCCTTGTCCCGAAGCCACAGCCGGCCCGGCTCCGTGCCCACCGCGGCGGCGCCGGACCGCGTCGCGCCCGGCGTGATCTCCGCGTTGCTGGAGGAGATCGCCCGCGCTCCGGCGGCCCCCGGGGCGGCCTGGGACGCCTGGCTCCGCCCCGGCGCCGTGGTCGGCCGGTTCGAGCTCCTGCGCGAGATCGGGCGCGGCGGGTTCGGCGTCGTCTGGGAGGCCCGCGACACCGCGTCGGGCCGCGGCGTGGCCTTCAAGGCGGTGCGGGCGGCGCGCCCCGCCGCGACGCGGGAGGCAAGGCTCCTCGACGAGGCGGAGATCGCCGCGGGCCTCGCGCACCCCAACATCGTGGCGCTGGAGGACGCCGGGGTCAGCGATCACGGGCCCTACCTCGTGCTGGAGCTCCTGCGCGGCCGGACGCTGGCCGATCGGCTCGGCTCCGGCCCGATGTCCGTGGCGGAGGCCCTGCAGACCGGTGTCCAGGTGGCGCGGGCGATGGCCCACGCGCACGCCCGAGGCGTCGTCCACCGTGACCTGAAGCCCCAGAACGTGTTCCTGTGCGACGACGGCGGCGTCAAGGTGCTCGACTTCGGGCTCGCCCATGCGTTCGGCCGGCGCAAGGTCGACGGCGGGACGCCCAGCTACATGGCGCCCGAGCAACGGCGCGGCGCGCCGGAAGACGAGCGGACCGACGTCTTCGCGCTCGGCGTCCTGCTCTTCCGGATGCTCGCCAACGAGCTCCCCTTCGCGGAGGGCGAAGAGCCGGGACAAGGCGCGCCGGCGCTCGAGGTGGCCGAGGCGCTCGACCTCGGCCCGCTCGTGGGGCGCATGCTGGAAGCCGACCCGGTGGCCCGTCCCCGGGACGCCGCCGAGGTGCTCGCCGGGCTCGAGCGCGCCGCGGCCGAAATGGCGCGCGACGGCCCGGAGGGCGCCGCCACCGTCCGGATCCGGCGCCGCGCCGGTGGGGTCGCGAGCGCGCCGACCGCCGACGTGCGGGCTTACGAGTACTGCATTCGAGGCCGGCAGTTCATCCGGCAGACGCGGAAGGCGAGCCTGGAGTTCGCGTGCGACCTGTTCTCGCGCGCGGTCGCGGTCGATCCGCGCCACGCGCTGGCGCACGCGGGCCTGGCCGAGGCGGCGGCGCTCATCGCCGTGTACTACCCGCCCGACCAGTCCCGGGTCGCGCAGGCCGAACGGGCCAGCGCCGAGGCGCTCGCCCGGGGTCCCGATCTCGCCGAGGCGCACGCGTCGCGCGGCCTGGCCCTCTTCCTCCTCAAGCGCGGCGACGAGGCGGCCCGGGAGCTCGAGCGGGCCATCGCGCTCGACCCCACGCTCTTCGAGCCGTACTACTACTACGCGCGCGTGTGCTTCCAGGAGGGGCGCCTGGAGGAGGCGGCCCGCCTCTTCCGCGAGGCGAGCCGCGTCCGCGAGGACTACCAGGCCGCGTTCTTCGCCGCCCAGGCGAGCGAGGCGCTGGGCCGCCGGGAGGAGGCGCTCGACCGGTACCGTGAGGCGCTCGGGGTCGTGGAGCGGCACATGGACCTCAACCCCGACGACCCGCGCGCGGCTACGATGCGGGCGGTGGCGCTCTGCCGCCTCGGCTGGCGCGACGAGGGGCTCCGCTGGGCCGAGCGGGCGCTGTCGATCGATCCCCGGGACGCGGGCGTCCGCTACAACGTCGCCTGCCTCTACGCGCTCGAGGGCGCCACCGACGAGGCGCTCCGGGCGCTGGAGGAGGTGGTCCGCGCCGGCTTCGGGAACAAGGAGTGGTTCCGCCGGGATCCGGACCTCGCCTCCCTGCGCGACGACCCGCGGTTCCAGGCGCTCATGGCCGGGGACTGAGGGGGCCCGCCCCGGACACGCCCTGTCCGCGGAGGCGTCGCGCGCATCGACGCCTCGACCCCCGGGGACGCGCCGCACGGCGTGGCGGCGCGAGGGGGCGGATGCCTACGCCCGGAGGAGGACCGAGGCGGACTCGGCCATCGTGCGGAGCTGCTCGGACGTCGGGCCCGACAGGACCTGGATGACGAACCCGCCGACGATGGCCGCGCACACGACGACGACCGTGAGAGCGCGCAGCGTGGAGTGGCTCGAGCGGAGCTGGAACTGCGGGGCGGCGGACTGGGTGGTGGTCGTCATGACTCGTCCTCCTCTTGCGGCGCGGGGTCGGTTCGCCGCGCCTTCTGCCGATAGGACAGGGGCCGCGTCCAGATCTGACATCCTGGCCTTCCGGGGATGGCGGTTCCAGAAAACTCCCTGGAATCCAGCGGCTTGGGCGTCAGCGCGCCGCTCACGCCCGACGCGGCGTGAACGCGTGGAGGCCGACCCTGCGCACCACCTGCGCGACGGCCCGCCAGGCACCGAGGTTCGTCCGAGGAGGCTTCCCGCGCGAGAGCCTTTCGAGCTGCGCCTCGTACCAGGTGACGTCGAGCATCGAGAAGAAGTCGATCGCCGACACGCCCGTGGACGGTCGCTCGACGTGCACCGCCGCGCTCGGATCTGCGAGCAGCCGGCGAGGGAAGTCCGGGTACACCGCGAGCGGGCGGGCCATGCCGATCATGTCCGTCGCGCCGCTGTGCAGGGCCTCGAGCATAGCCAGGCCCGACCGGAAGCCGCCGGTGACGACGAGCGGGACGCTCGTGCGCGCGCGCACCGTTTCCGCGTACTCGAGGAAGTACGCCTCGCGCTCGCGCGTGCTCCGGCCGCCCATCGCGCCCATCATCGCCGGCGCCTCGTAGGTACCGCCCGAGACCTCGATGAGGTCGATACCGGCCGCGGCGAGGGCGTCGACCACGGCCATCGACTCGTCCTCGGTGAATCCGCCGCGCTGGAAGTCGGCGGAGTTCAGCTTGATGGAGACGGGATAGCGGCCGCCGACCGCGGCGCGGATGGCGCGATAGACCTCGAGCACGAAACGGCGGCGGTGCTCGGCGCTGCCACCCCAGCGGTCGGCGCGCTGGTTGTGTCGCGGCGAGAGGAACTGGCTGACGAGGTAGCCGTGCGCCCCGTGGATCTGCACGCCAGTGAAGCCGGCCCGCTGCGAGAGGCGCGCGGCGACCGCGAACTTCTCGATGATCCGTTCGATCTCCCCTTCGCTCAGGGCGCGGGGCGGGTTGAAGGCCCGCGCGAGCCTGCCGCCGAGCGGTATGGCCGAGGGTGCGACCGGCTCCTTGACGAGGTAGCGAGGTGCTTGCTTGCCCGGGTGGTTGAGCTGCATGAAGACGTGGGTGCCGTGGCTCCGCCCGGCCTCGGCCCAGCGTTCGAACGCCGCGAGATCGCTCCGCTCGTCCAGCACCACGTTGTCGGGCTCGCCAAGCGCGGTCCGGTCGACCATCACGTTGCCGGTCACCTGCAGTCCCACGCCTCCTTCGGCCCACGTCCGGTACAGCCGCGCCAGCGCCGGAGTCGGATCGTGGACGCGATCGGCGAGCTGCTCGCTCATCGCCGACCTGAAGAAGCGGTTCTTGATGCGCGTGCCGCACGGAAGCTCGAGCGGTGTGTCGAAGTCCGGCGTGCCCATGCAGGGGAACAGCATGCCACTCCAGTAGGGTGGGCGGAACAGCCTTCGGCTCGGGTCCGATGACGCCCGGTCTGGAACCTGCGTCGGCACCTGGCCTCGATGCTGGTCCCGGTGCGTGCGTCCCGGCGAGGGCGTGATTGCGAGCCCCGATGAGTCGCACGGCGAGGCTCGCGCCGGGCCGGGCCCGCGGAGTACCATGGCGATGCGATGGCGGTTCGACCCGGTCCCGTCCACGCAGTCCTCTTGCTCGCCCTGGCGGGAGCGGTCGGGCTCGTCCTCACGCGGGGCCGGCGCACCCGCGAGGACCCGGCGGCGGTGCTGGCCGCGCTGCGGCAGGCGCAGGGCCCGCGGCTCCCGGCGGCGGGTCGCGCCGGGGCGTCCCTCCTGGGCGAGCCGGCGCGCTACGACCGGGACCGGCTCTACGAGCTCATCGACGGCGCGGCCGACGCCTACCTCGCCCGCGGCTTCGAGCGCTGCGTCGCCGCCACCTTCGGCGTGGGGCGGGTGGAGGTCGCGGCCGAGGCCCATCGCTTCGGCTCCGAGGCGGGGGCCCGGGCACAGCTCGACGCCGAGCGGCCGAGGCGCGCCGGGCCGGTGGCCGGGCTCGCGGCGGTGAGCGACGGCTCGGTGCTGCTCGCCGTCTCCGGCCGGGATCTCCTGAAGCTCACCGCGCTCTCGGCCGGACCCGGCGCCGGCGAGGCGCTGGCGGTGCTGGCGGCCGCCTGGGAGGAGGGGCGAAGGCCATGACGATACGACACGAACCCGAGCGCCACACGCAGGGCGCGGGCGAGCCCGCGGAGGGCCTCACCCGCCGCGAGGCGGTGGTGCGCCTCTCCTCGGCCGCGCTCGCCGCCGCTGCGGTCGGGGCAGGTACGCTGGGCTTCTTCGAGCGGCGGCGCGCCAGCGCCGCCGAGCCCGCCATTCGCGACTGGCGCCTTCCGGTCCAGGGCGAGGCGGCCCGGGCCGTCGCCGCGCGCGGCGCGGACGCGGCGGCCAACGTGCGCCGGGCACTGGCCGCCCTGGGCGGCATGGAGCGCTTCCTGCGCCGCGGGGAGACGGTGCTGTTGAAGCCCAACGTCGGCTGGGACCGGCTTCCCGAGCAGGCGGCCAACACCGACCCGCTGGTGGTGGCCGAGCTGGTGCGGCTCTGCCGGGCCGCCGGGGCGGCGAGGGTGATCGTCGCCGACATCTCCTGCAACGACCCGGGGCGCTGCTTCGCGCGCTCCGGCATCGCCGCGGCGGTGGCCGCAGCGGGGGGCGAGGCGCTCGACGCCCGACGGCTCCCCATGGCGGCAGCGAGCCTCCCCGGGGCGGCGGCCGGCCTGGAGGTCATCGAGCAATTGCTCACGGTGGACCGGGTCATCAACGTCCCGGTGGCCAAGCACCACGGGCTGTCGCGGGTGACCCTGGGCATGAAGAACTGGTTCGGCGTGCTCGGCCGCGGCCGCAACCGCCTCCACCAGGACATCGACCGCTCCATCGCCGAGCTGGGGGCCATCTTCCGGCCCACGCTGACGGTCATCGACGCGACGCGGGTGCTGCTCGACAATGGTCCCCAGGGCGGGAGCCTCGACGACGTGAAGGCCGTGGGCGCGGTGGCCGCCGGCGTGGATCCGGTGCTCCTCGACGCCTGGGGGGCGGTCCAGCTCGGGGTGAAGCCGCGCCAGCTCGGCTTCCTCGTCGAGGCGGAGAAGCGCGGCCTGGGGAAGGGCGATCCCGGGCTCGTGCAGGAGCTCGGCAAGGCGTGACCGCGACGCGGCTCACCCGCGTCCTCTACCAGGCGACCTTCCTGGCGCTGTTCCTGTGGCTCCTCGCGCGGCTCGCCGCCGGGGACGCGCGGGCCTGGCCCTACGCCCTCTTCCAGTGGTTCGATCCGCTGGCCGCCTCGGGAGTGACCCTCGCGGCGAAGACGCTCCCGGCGGCGCTGGCCCTCGCGGCGCTCCTGCTCCTCGCCACGGTGGTGCTGGGGCGCGCCTTCTGCGGCTGGGTCTGCCCGCTCGGCACGCTGCAGCAGCTCTCGAGCTTCCTCCTCTCGCCGCGCTCCCGTCGCGAGAGCCTGGCGGTGAACCGCTGGCGGCGCTGGTACGCCCTGAAGTACTACCTCCTCGCAGGGTTCCTCGCGGCCGCCGTGCTCGGCTCGCTGCAGACCGGGCTCCTCGACCCGCTCTCGACGCTGGCTCGCGGGCTCGCCGCCGGGGCCTGGCCGCTCCTTCCCGGCGGCCGGGCGGTGCCGGGCGGCTGGCTGGCGGTGGGGCTGGTCGCCGCCATCCTGGTGGCGAGCCGCTTCATTCCGCGCCTCTTCTGCCGCGCCTTCTGCCCGCTGGGGGCGCTCCTCGGCGTCTTCGCCCGCTTCGCCCTCTTCCGCATCGAGCGGCGCGGCGGGGCCTGCACCGACTGCGCCCTGTGCCGGTTCGCCTGCCAGGGCGCCGACGAGCCCCTCGGCGCCCACCGGGTGGGCGAGTGCATGGTGTGCCTGAACTGCGTGCCCTCCTGTCCGGAAGGGGCCATCGGGTACCGCTGGCTCGGGCGCGCCGCCCCGGCGCCGGAGCGCCCGGACCTGTCGCGCCGCTACCTCCTGGGGAGCGTCCTCGGGGGCCTCGTGGCGGCGCCTCTCCTGCGCGCGGCGGGCGGGGGGCGGGGAGCGGCACGCGGGAGCCTCATCCGGCCGCCGGGCGCGCTCCCCGAGGGCGAGTTCCTCCAGCGCTGCCTCAAGTGCTCCCTGTGCGCCCAGTCCTGCCCCACCGGCGCCATCCAGCCGGCGCTGGCCCAGGCCGGGGTGGAGGGCTTCTGGACGCCGGTGGTGGTGCCGCGCCGGGGCGGCTGCGAGTTCGCCTGCACCCGCTGCGGCGAGGCCTGCCCGAGCGGCGCCATCGAGCCGCTGGCGGCGGCGCGCAAGACCGGCTACGACGGCCGCCCGCCGGTCCGCATCGGCACGGCCTTCGTGGACCGGGGCCGCTGCCTCCCCTGGGCCATGGCCACCCCCTGCATCGTCTGCGAGGAGATGTGCCCCACCGACCCCAAGGCCATCTGGCTCGAGAGGGTGGAGGAGCCGGGGCGGGACGGGCGCCCGGTGAAGCTGGCGCGGCCGCGCGTCGAGCCGGCCCGCTGCGTCGGCTGCGGGATCTGCGAGAACCGCTGCCCGGTGGGCGAGGAGGCGGCCATCCGCGTCACCTCGGTGGGCGAGAGCCGCGACCCGCTCAACCGCATGCTCCTCGGGAGCTGAGCGCGCGCAGGGAGGCGGAACGGGACGCCGAGCCCGCCACCCGTCAGGCGAAGAGCTCGTCGAGCCTGCGCTCGACGTCCTCCTCGACCTTCCGCCGCATCGTTCCCGGGACGAGCATCGGGAACTTGAGGTCCACCACCACCTCGCCGTCCCGCACCTGGTAGGTGCCGGAGATGCCCATCTTCTTCACCTGACCCGACTTCCGCGCGCCGTCGTTCTCGTAGTCGAGAGAGAGCTTCTGGGCGAGGTGCCGCATCATCTCGTCCACCTTGACGTAGATCTCGCCGGCGGTCTTGCCGGGGAACTTCCTCGCTATCTGGGGCATGCTCACTCCTTCGAGGCGGGGGTGGCGTACCGCGTGGGGTCGGGGATCCCCGCCTCGAGGAACCCCTTCCTGCGGAGCTGGCAGGCGTCGCACCGGCCGCAGGCGCGCCCCCGGACCGGGTCGTAGCACGATAGCGTGAGCCGGTAGGGCACGCCCAGCCGCGTCCCGAGCCGGACGATGCGGGCCTTGGTGAGGCGCAGGAGCGGCGCTCGGATTCGCACCGGCCGCCCCTCCACCCCGGCCTTCGTGGCCACCCGGGAGAGCCGCTCGAAGGCCCGCAGGAACTCCGGGCGGCAGTCGGGATAGCCCGAGTAGTCGAGGGCGTTCACGCCCACGAAGACGTCGCGGGCCCCGACCGTCTCGGCGTGGGCGAGCGCCAGGGCGAGGAGCACGGTGTTGCGCGCCGGGACGTAGGTCGCGGGGATGCTCCGGCCCATCTGGCGCGGGGACCGGTCCTTGGGCACGGCGATGGCGGGGTCGGTGAGCGCCGAGCCGCCGAAGGCCGACAGGTCCACCTTCACCACGCGGTGATGCCGGGCGCCGAGGGCGCGCGCCACCCGGCGCGCCCGGGCGATCTCGCCGCGGTGGCGCTGGCCGTAGTCCACCGACAGGCAGTGGGCCTCGTACCCCCGGGCGCGCGCCACCGCCAGGCAGGTCGAGGAGTCGAGCCCGCCGGAGAGCAGCACCACCGCCCGCTTTCGCGCACGCCTGGCCATTCCCCTCGATCTTAAGCGGAGGTCCTAGGGCCCGCCGTCCGGCGTGTACAGGATCTGGCAGGGCAGGCCGCAGCCGCAGACCCCACCATCCTGGACCCCCGCGTCGGCGGAGCCGACGTCGAGCACGTCGCGCCACCGGGCCGTGAAATCGGCGTAGCCCCCGTCGGCGTCCCGGACGATGTCGCCCTCGATCTCCGTGACGACGGAGACGAGGCAGCTGCAGCGGGAAACCGGGGCCGCGGGATCGACGTTGCGCACGAGGACGTGGTCCCCCGTGTGCGTGCCGAGGAACGGGACGGCGTGGCGGCGGTCGAGGCAGATGGCGGCGCCGCCGTCCGGCTGCCAGGAGAGGGTCGCGGCGCCCTGGAGGGCGGGATTGGCCCCGACCGGCGGGCAAGTCGATCCGGCGTCGCTGTACTGCAGCGCGAGCACGAAGCCGCCCACCTTGGTCCCCGGGCACTCCACCGGGTCCGGGACGGAGTACACCTCGCAACCGGCGAGCGCGAGGCCGGCGAGCAGGATCGAGCGGCGCACCGGGACTAGCCTACCAGAAGGACGCGCAGCTCCAGGTACAGATCCGAGAGCGCGAAGAGGGCCACGTCCCGGAGGTCCGGGAGCTGGAGCGCCTGGACCGGATCGGCGGCGGCCTCCGGGTCCAGCGCGGCGAGCGCCACGAGGGCGCCGTGCGCGTCGCCGGTGTAGAGGAGGGCGACGCGGCTCGCCGTGCGCTGCACCGCGGCGCCGAAGGCGCGCGGGTCCAGGCCGGCCAGCTCGTCGGTGCAGGCGGCGGCGAGCGTCGAGGCCCAGGAGCGGATCGGGTCCGGCACGCTCCGGTGGAGGGCCTCCAGGAAGGCGCCGGCCCGCTGCGCCGGCAGGCCCATCGCGGGCGGCTCCCCTCCGGCGAAGCGGCACGCCAGCTCGCACAGGATGGCGACGTCGCGGGGCGCGAACTTGCCGGCGAGGGCCCAGCCGGCGCCGCAGAGGTGCAGCGCCCGCGCCAGCAGGAAGGAGAGCGCGCCCGGCGAGAGCGCCAGCGCGCCGGCGCCGACCACCATGGACGGCGGCTGGGTGTTCTCGAGCAGCACCTGGCAGCCTCCCTGCGGCGCGAGGAAGAGCGCCACCGGCCGCGCCTCCAGGGCGCGGGACGCCGAGTCCAGCCGGCCGAGGAGCGCGGGCGCGCTGGCCGATCCGACCCGATCGGCCGGTCCGACGCCGCGACGGGCCAGGTCCGCCGGGAAGAGCGGCTCGAGGTAGGGGGCGAGCAGGGCCACCAGGCGGCCCACCGGCCCCTCGGCGCCAGGCACGGCGACGCGGGAGCGGATCTCGGGAGAAACGCGAGGCGCCAGCGGCGGCGACTCGGGGGCGGGGAAGCCGGGCGAGACGAAGCGCGCGATCGACTCGGCAGCCCGGGCCCGCTCGACGAGCGCGGAGGTCCGGCGGGGATCGGTCTCGCTCGAGGCGAGCTGCCGGCAGGCCGCGGCGACGGCGCCGAGCGCGTCGGCGTCGCCGAGATCGAGGCGCGCCCGCTCGAGTTGCTCCTCCAGGGAGCGCTCCGCGCCATCCCGGCGGCGGTCGAGCATGTCGGCGAGCTCGGCGCGGGCGCGGCCGTCGTCGGGCGCGAGCGACACCGCCTTCTCCAGGAGGACGGCGGCCCGTTCCGCGTCGCCCAGGCGATCGCGCAGGAGCTCCGCGCAGCGCCGGTAGGCCGCGGCGGCGCGGGAAGGATCGCCTGCGGCGACGGCGTCGGCGCACAGCTCCTCGAGCACCACCGCCTCCTCGAGATGGCCGAGCCGCTCCGAGACGCGGGAGAGCTCGCGGGCCAGCTCGAGGTCGGAGGGATCGACCTCGCGGGCCTGCTTCAGGCGCGCGTAGGCGATTTCCAGCTCGCCCTCCTCGGCACTGGCGCGGCCGGAGGCCTTGAGCAGCCGCGTCAGGTCCGGGACGGCCGCGTCTCCGTCGGGACCGAGCGACCGCGCCGCCGCCAGGGCCTCGATGGCCTCGTCGGCGCGTCCGAGCGCCTCGAGCGCGCGCGCGTGGCCGACGTACCGCCGCGCGGCCTCCGATGCGGCGGCGAGCGGATCGGCGGCGAGCGCGGCCGCCCAGGCAGAGCGGGCCTCCTCGAGGGCCCCCTCCGCCTCGGCGGCGGCGGCCCAGGCATCCTGGAGGCCGGCGTCGGAGGGCGACGCCTGCGCCGCCGTCCGCGCCAAGGCCACGTCGGGCCGGATGGGGCCTCCGCTCCAGGGCTCGGAGAGCGTCGTCCGGGGAGGGGGTGGCGCCGGGGGCGGGACTCCGGTCGGGGCCTCGGTCGCGATCACGGCCGGCGTCGCGGCTGCGGCGGGTTCCGGCGTGGGAGCGGGCCCGGTTGTGGGCGCGGGCGCCAGGAGGAACTCGAAGGAGTGCGGGATCGCCTCCGGCCCACCTCCGGGCTCGGGGAGGAACTCGAGCGACTCGGGAATCTGCGGAGGGGGGGCCTCGGAAGCCGGCTCGGCCGCGGGCGCGGCCGGCTCCCAGACCGTGGGCTCCGGCGGCGCCGCCGCCATCGCCGCCTCGGCGAAGACCGCGGTGAGATCGGCTGCCCCGGGCGCGGCGGAGGCGAGCTCCGAGAAGGACACCGAGGCCTCCGGCTCGGCTTCCGTCGAGGGGATCTCGGAGAACGAGACCACGGCTTCGGTCTCGGCGGGGGACGCCGGAGGTGCGGAGGCGCCGGCGCGAAGGCGCAGCAGCGCCTCCGCGGCGCTGGCGTTGGCCGGGTCGGCCAGGACCGCCTGGGCCAGGGCTTCCTCCGCCTCGTCGCGGCGGCCGGGGTCGGCGGCGAGCAGGGCACCCAGCTCGGCGAGGGCCGCGCCCCGCGCCTCCGGGTCGGCCACGGTGCGGACGCGCAGCCGCAGGCCTGCCTCGAGCCTCGGGGGGTCGCCCTCCGCGAGGGAGAGGAACCAGGCGAAGGTCAGCTCGCGCGACGGGTCGGCCTCGACCGCGGCCAGGACGGCGTCGGCCGCAGCGCCCCGGTCGCCGGCGCGCTCCAGGTAGCCCCCGAGCCGCTCGAAGAGCCCGGCGCGCTCCTCGCCGCGGGCGGACTCGGCCTGCGCGCGCAGGACGTCGGCCACCGGATCGCGGGTGCGCTCCATCTCCTCCGGGGCCGAGGTGAGGGCCGCCGCGATGTCGCTACGGGTCTCCGCGGCCAGCGCCTCGATCTCCGGGCCCACGCG
>Ga0209798_10002092_pt1 | contig 11822 bp, 15 predicted proteins | sample DOMMetBare3Fresh_FD_187475 | JGI IMG/M metagenome (GOLD analysis project Ga0209798, IMG submission 187475) | Wetland sediment microbial communities from St. Louis River estuary, USA, under dissolved organic matter induced mercury methylation -... | ecosystem: Environmental > Aquatic >...
CGGGGAGGTAGTCGCCCAATATTTATTGACGAGGCGGATTATCTCTTCAGACAAACAGAAATGCTTGATGCCTTACGAGATGTCTACGATGAAACCGGTTCACCAGTAATCCTGATCGGCATGGAAGATATCGCCCGCACCATCCAGAACAACGGCAGATTCGCCAGAAGAATTACAGCATGGATTCAGTTCAACGGCCTTGATATCGAGGATGCCAGAACTGTGGCAAATACGGTTTGCGAGATCAATCTTGAAGATGATTTGCTTGAATATTTACACCAGGAAGCCGGGGCAAATATCGGACGTATGGTAGTGGGATTGAGCCGAATAGAGCGGTTTGCCAAGGCCAGCGGCCTTGACAGTGTAAGCCTCGCTGCCTGGAATTATCGTGAACTTTTTTACGACCAACCAAACTTTAACAAAGGGCGGAAACGCTGATGGCCGGAAAAAAGGGAATGCTGCCAAAGCCTAACACAGACAGTGTCAGGCAAAAAATGTGGCGAAGCATGCGCATTTTAAAACGCTTCGACATACCGGCCATCATGCGAACCGTACCAGGAGCGACCTACACCAACGCATTGAAGCTGTTCAAGCGACTGGAAAAACTTGAAGTCATTGGTAGAACTGGCAACTACACTTCAGGGCGAGCAGGAGAATATCAGGCCTATTGCCTTCTGAAGGATGCCGGGCCTGATATACCGGTGTTGGGCTTTGGCAAGGGATCAGATCAACCGCCAACAAATAATTATGAAGGGACAACGGAATGACTCCAGAGAAAATACGCAACATCAACCACGAACTGAGCGAATGTTCCAACATGCTCTATTTCCTCACAACGTCAATAATCAATTTGTTTGAAACCGGAGAACAATTGACAGATGAAGAAAAATGCGGAGCTCAAACTTGCTTTTTCACCCTGCACGACCGTTTGAAAGCCGTTATCACAGCCATAGAAGGGAAATCAAACAATGACCTTTGACGAACTTAACAAAATGACATGGGATGTAACCGATAAAGTCAGGGCATTCAAGACGTTTGCCCAGTTGCTTGATGTTTCCGTTAAACACATTGGCAGTCTTGAATGCCAAACCAAGGAATTGCCGTGCTTGGATGACATAGCATCTACTGCTTTTATGTTGGCAAATATGGCCGAAGTTGCCGCCGACCGGCTGCTAAACAACTTACCTACCTCAGTGGAAGGAATAACGCCATGAAGACATTCCGAAAGCTCATCGAACTCCTGGCAGTCGTAGAAACAGCCCTGGAACTCCGTAAGGCAACCAAACGCGCCACCCGTGCCGCCGTCCGTATGGCACTGAATGGCTGCCGGGCGTAGACCATGACCGCATGCGGGGACAGATGCCGCTCATAGCGGCTGAAACAGGGGGCAAACAATGGCAAGAAAAACAGCAAAACAGATGATTACGGGGACTCAAGTCAGGCTGATCCATACTCTGACGAGTGCCTTGAAGATAGAAGATTGCATCTATCGAGACATACTTCACGAACGCTACCAAGTGAAATCGTCAAAAGATCTGGACACCATGCAGGCAGCTGAACTGATTCGCGATCTGGAAGCAAAGGCCGTAGCAGCCAATGCCTGGCAAAAGAAGAACAAACCGCAAAACACCAGAAGCGGCAAAACAGAATCTGAAATAGTCACGGAAACGACAAAGAAATATGAAGACTTGGAACAGCGCCGGTCGAACATGGCAACCCCGGCACAGCTGCGAAAAATTGAAGTGATGTGGGATACCGTCAGCAAGATTAAAGAACCAGAGGCAAGACAAGAGGGCTTGCGGCGCTTCATCAAACGACAGGCCAAGGTTCATCATATCCGCTTCCTGGACTTGCGCGGAGCAAGCGCTGTGATTTGTGCCCTGGAAACCATGCAGAAAAAGGGCTCAAAACATGCCACCGAGGCAAAGCGCAAAAAAGCCGTGTAAGGCGTTCGATTGATGCAAAACCGCCATGGATACAGGACAGAACAAGAAATTCAATTCTGGTCAAATTTAAAGATGGTTTTAACGCGGTTCTGAAAATAGTCAGGAAGCACAAAAAGCGAAACAGGGCAAAACATCGCCCTTGTCTTCCCGGAAGCGGCAACCGGGAACTGATGAGCTAGCCAACTGGAGGAAGCCATGAAACTGAAAAAACTAATAGGGCTGCAAGTGTCATGTGAGGCCGGGGCGGAAAGCTTCCGGGGTGTGAACATGTCGGCATACACGGCCATGATGAGCGCTGCCGAAGAAATAAAAAAAGTTCGGCAGTTGGTAACTGATGAACGAATCAAAAGACTTGCGCCACCGCCGCGCCCTAACAGTACCACAACTGTCACATTATGAGGACAAACAGCATGCCTGAAACTTGGAAGCAAAAGGCCCTGAAGATTGGGACAACCTTGCAAGAAGCGGTAATGGCACACCCTGAACTTGCCCCCTTACTCACGTCCTGGATAAACTTTGCTCGCAAACATCATCTACGCCGGCAGGACAATGATGCGGATGCTCTCCGCACACTCCTTGACGGACACGGCCTGACGATCATGCCTAAACGGGATGTTGACCGTTACCAGGCTACAATCTCCAGCCAGGCTGAAGAAATCAAGGCGCTGGAATACCGTATTACTACACTTTTGAGGCCATAACATGTCGCTCGCTGCCGTCTCACACACTGACAACAACATGTTTACCGCATGGCAGGCCACAAACGGCGCTTCTTGGTGCCATCGTATGTCTGCCATGATCAGTCACAAATGCTGCGAGAACAATCAACGCCGGTCAACGGATAAATCCGGCGATTTGCGCTGTCAAGGGTGCGGCGGCCTGGATAACCAGGAACAATATCCAGAGCGTACATCCCTAGCGATTGTATGGAACGCAGAAAAGGAACCAGATTGTCCGGCGCGTGATGACGGTACTGGCGCGAAGATCGGTACGGCGGATCAGCACGGCTGTCACCTTGATGATGAAGAGATTGAAAGCGTACTTGCAGAATTATTCCCTGATGATGAGCTGGATAACTGTGAAGATGATGACACCACAGTAAATTTCCCGCGCTTCACGGAATATCAAGAAGCAATGCCGCGTTATGCAATATACAAGGGCCGTTGCAAAAAATGTGGCGGTTATATGGATAACGTCAGGGAGAGGCACGATGACAATGTATTCCGCTGTCTTGCCTGTGGTTGGCGTACTGGTCCTGAATACGAAAACAATAGAAATGTAGTTACCTGCGGGGGGTGGGTGTAATGAAACGCAAATCTGCATATATCAAGTGTGATCAGGTTTTTGAGTTATTGACGAGGGAAGGTATCGCATTGCTTGTCCGTCATGGTGAGAACACCGCAACATCGGAGCGGGGTGGAAAGGAGTTTGCTCTTTGCGTGCTGACTCATTTCAGTTCACGGAAGATCTACTTTCCCAAATTCACCCACGATGCCGCTCGTAAAAGAATAGCGGCCATAAGTGAGGACGTGCAACAAAACCGGCAAAGTGCAGCAGAGATTGTCCGGACATACGGAATTACGATGACTTTGGCCTACCAGATCATAAAGCAGACAATGGACTTGGCCGCTAACCTCCAGGACGCACACTACGTTGTCAAAGGCATTGCGATTGAAACCGCACGGATGTTGATAAAACACGGCGTGGCTCCGTCAGACGCCGTAGTTGCTGCTCGTAGCTTTACCGGTGTACTTGTTGCCAAATGGGGCGGCCATTTCATCAGCTTTCCCAAGCTTGACACCATCAAGGCGCAAAAACGCTGTGACGACATAATCCAACAATACAATGCTGGTGTACCTTGTTTGGAAATTGCGGGCAGATACGGTCTTTCCTTTGCCCGTGTATATCAGGTGATAGATGACCATTGCCGGAAAAACGGGATAGAAGCTCCACGTACAAAGAGCCGCTCAAACACACTTGGAACTTTGAAAAAGCGCATTCTTGAAGTGGCTGAAACATATCAGAACAAAAACGCAGAAATACATGCCCTGCTGAAGGCTGCAGCTAATAACATAACGCAAGCACAGGAAGTTGCAGCAGTCAGAAACACAAATTAAATCCATGTAAAACGGAGAACAACATGAGCAAACTGGAAATTTTGAAAGTGGGGCCGGTAACGGCTAAAAACGGAACCCTCTATAATTTTACAGAGTCTGACTTACGACATATGACCGGCGTATATAATCCGATTTTGTACAGAGCGCCCCTTGTTATCGGCCATCCTTCTGAACAAGCACCAGCTTATGGATATGTCAAGGCCCTGTCTTACTCTAACGGCAAGCTATTTGCGGAACCGGCACAGGTTGACCCGCAGTTTTCTGAAATGGTGAATTCCGGGAAATATCTGAGCCTTTCCGCCTCGTTTTATGCGCCACATGCGCCCGGCAACCCAAAGCCAGGAACAACCTATTTGAGGCATGTAGGCTTCTTGGGTGCCTGGCCGCCCGCCGTTAAAGGCTTGGCAGTTCCTGAGTTTGGCGAAGACTACAACAACATTATTGAGTTTGCCGGTGATTCCACAAAAAGGCTTATGGGGACCATTCCCTGGAACATTACACGCTACGTTTAACCACACAACACAAAGGAGCCAACAATGAAAACAAAAACAGGAATCACCACGGAAAAAAGTCTTGCCGTTCGTATGGAAATCACCGAAAAACTTAGCCATGTAACCACTGAAATTGCCAAAGTTTCCAGAACATTGGATGACAAGAAACGCATTGTTGAAACGGCGACCCGAACACTTGAAAGTTTCAAAAAAGAGGCCGCTGATCAGCAAGCTACATTGTGTGGAGTAATCCACCTTGAAAAACATTATGCGAATGTGTTCCATGAGGATCGCCTGATGTCTCAGGACAAAGAATACTATGCTGGCTTAATGAAGAAGGTCACCACAGCAGAAAATGAAGTTTCTCACTTCTCCGAACTACAGGAAGATTTAAAAAACGAGAAAATTACTCTGCTTGATAAACTGTCTGAACTTGATGACCCGCTCTCTGAAATACTCATGTTCCAGGAAAACATTACCGAGGCCAGGAATAAGGTCGCTGCCATTCAGGCAGCCATTTCCAGCCAAGATGACATTTTTAAGAAGGCAGTTCAGGACTCGCCATCCATTGTGGAACTATTGCAGAAAAGACAGGATATCCTTGCTGACATTGCGACCGGATGTAATGTCGGGAGTGCCCTTGATGATCTGGACAAACTAATCAAAAGTGAACGCCAAAAGGCCTCCAAGGTCAAGGAAATTGCTGATGTCTCCATTGAGAACGCACAGCAATCCATAGTGGGATTACACCGAAAACTTTCCACGGCGCAGCTTGAGCTCAAAAAGCTGGCGGATCAGGAACAAAAAATCAAAACAGCTTTTATCATGTACGAAGCTGAAAAGGTTGGCTCCGAATATTTACTATTGGCGGAAGAACTCGCCGGCAGGTACAAGCAATTGATTGCTTTGGATACTATTCTTGCCGGAACAGGTGGCAGCTCAATTGATGACGGCGCGATGATCGATTTTTGGATACCGGCGTTCAATATCCAGGCCCACAAAAAGTATAAAGAATGCCTCTATGACGGCCCTGGCTATTTCTCATCAATCAATAATGGAGATAACCTCAACTCCGAAAAGGTGCGGATTGAGGCATTAGGAGTGAACCTTTAGGCACATACTCGCTTTAAAGAGAGGCCAACTATAAGGAACTCCTTCTATAGATCAGGGATAATGAAAACTCCGGCGATGTGCTGCCAACCTTGTCCGGGAAAGGCCGTTGACCTATGAAGTCAACGGCCTTGACTTTTTTTACAAATGAATGAAAGGCTTTCCGATAAAGGCAATTATCGCCCGCGTCGGAGGCCATTATGAGTACTATAACGGATAAGCATGCCAAAATTCTCGCAATGATTGAAAACGAGCCGGAGTACAAACGAAAAAAGGCCGAAGAACGCTTTCTGATTATCAAAGATTTTTTGTCTGATTTTGAAAAGGCCGAGATCAAAAAACGCGGAGAAAGCTTCAGTCGTCGGCAGGCCATTATTAATTACTGCCTATTATGGAGTCTGCCATTTGTAGCATTCACAAAATGGCTTCAAAATTATGAAGCCAAAGGAATAAGGGGTTTGCTTCCATCCTACGGGAACCGCAAGGGCTGTAGTCCTTATGTAAAGGATGTTCTTCCAATAATCGCCGAGATCATCAAGCCAGGGCAGAGTATGGCCGATCTACATAGACAGCTCCTGCCGATCTGCAAGCAGATGGGTATTGTGTTACCCTCTGCTAAGACTCTCAGTAGAATGGTCAAAGCCAGCGGCCTTTCAACCAGGAAGATAAAGCAGAGAGTCATTTCCACCGTCAATGTCACGTTGAATGTTGATACGCAAAACCCGTTGAACAGCCTGATGCAATTGTCTGAATTTATCAGGAACACTCCTTCCATCTCACCCGCAGTCAAGGAACATTCAACAACACTATTGAGGAAAACGCTCAAAATTGTATCCCGAAAATCTCCGCTAAGCCTTTCCAGACCGCTGACTTCCGACGAGATACGGAGATTGATCCGCTACCGGTCAGGCCAGCATAAGAGACACAGCGCCATAGCAACGGCGCTCATGATGATCAATGAATCAGCGCTTCTTGTGGACGTGGTGAATATGATCGGCTGCCATCCCGGTACGGTGCTGGCCTGGGTCAAGAAGTTCCACGATGTGGGAATCGATTTCATCGAAGTGAAGCCACACCACCCGAAACGGACTGAACGCTTGGCCCAAAGGGAAGCCCGAATCATAGACATCATTCATACACCGCCAACAGCCTACAACATTAATAGAACAACTTGGACGTATGGCACAATCACGGATGTCTACTTTTCGCGATACCACGAACGAATCTCAACGAAAACGGTAGAAAGGTCCGTCAAAAAGTCAGGTTGTACATGGCGACGCCTCAGAAACGTTCAAACCAGCCCGGATCCGGAGTACAGGGCAAAGGTGGAAAAGCTACTCGATACTCTCCAGGGACTGAAAGAAGGGGAACGGTTTTTCTTCATTGACGAGGTGGGACCTTACCGTGTCAAAAAATACGGCGGTACGATTTTAATGCCTAAAGGTCAGACTCAGGAAGTACCTGAAAACCAGAAGAGCAGGGGTAAAATTCAGTTCGTTGCCGCCCTGGAGGCGGTTACAAATCAAATGCTATGGAACTTCTCACCTGACAAAACTGCAGCCTCAATGATTCGCTTATTTGAAAAAATTGCGTTGGAATATGCAGATTGCCCGGCTCTCTTTTTTACATGGGATGCCATTTCAGCTCATGGTTCAAAAGTCGTCACTGAATGGATTAAAACCCACAACACATCCGCCAAGGGGCCGCACATCGAAGTGGTTCCCTTACCCTCAAATGCGCAGTTCCTCAATGTAATTGAGGCTGTATTCGGTGGCATGAAAAAGGCTGTTATCTGCAATAGTGACTATCCCACGGCTCACGACATGCAAGAGGCCATTGCAAGGCACTTTGAGGATAGAAATCAATACTACAGGGACAATCCTAAAAGGGCAGGAAACAAGATCTGGGACAAACAAAAATTCGACTTTGACAAGCTTGCTGGTGGGCTGTTCAAGAAGATGTAACGGCTTGTTTGCTAAAAAGCTGCTCATGGTTTACTTAAAAAGCATTTGCGCGGTTACAATAACTCAAAGGTCTTGCTCGCTCTGCCCAACCCTAAAGACAGGAAGATGATATAATAAAGGCTTGCGAGCTTCACGCGCTTGGTATTACTGCACTCAAGCGATTTATTCTGTAACTTGTACCATCCAGACAGACGACAACAAAGCGGCAACAGTTTTCTATGCCCAAACAAAAAAGGCACTCACCCGCTTGGGTGAATGCCTGAATTTGATGGTGCGCCTGGAGCGATTCGAACGCCCGACCTACGGATTCGTAGTCCGTTGCTCTATCCAGCTGAGCTACAAGCGCGTGTAAAACAGAAGAATTAAATACCAAAACTAAAACAATTATGCAAGCTATTTTTTACTTTTTTTTGTTACCGGCAATTATGCCGGGTGGCCGGCAGTATTACGACGGCTACGATACTCAATTACCGGCTGAGCCGATGACGAACGGCTGGTACGACCAAAGGGAGTCTTATTCTGGCCGTTGGCAGCTTTTTTACCGGGAGCGACTTTACCTTTGTTGGCAGCAGCGCCGAAACGACCCGGCTTGGATGAACTTCCCGGACGCTTTGCGCCACCCGGAGCAACCCGGCGGAGCACTGCCAATGGATCAAGCCCTTCCACATTCTGCTCCGGCAGACGCTTGCCGATAAATCTTTCGATCCGTTCCAGATAGCTCAGCTCGGAATGGGAGACAAACGAGATGGCAATCCCGGCGGCGCCGGCACGACCGGTACGACCGATGCGGTGAACATAATCTTCAGCAAAACGGGGGAGGTCAAAGTTGATGACATGGCTGATACCGTTAACATCGAGACCACGGGCAGCAACGTCGGTTGCCACTAGCAGACGGATATTGCCACGTTTCATCCGCTCGATGGTTTTATTACGGGCAGCCTGGTTCATGTCACCATGCAGGGCTGCGGCGGAATGGCCGTTGTTTTTCAATTCCTGCGCCAGAGTGTCGGCATCGCGCTTGGTGGCGGAGAAAATGATGGCGCGGGTCAAACCTTCATCGCTCACCAGATGACTCAGGAGCTCTTTTTTATGGGTCAGGTTATTGGCCACGTGCAGACGCTGTTCAATCAGGGAATGGGACGAGGTGCGAACCGCCAGCTCGATCCGTTGGGGATCACGCAACATCTTGTTAGCCAGGGTTGCCACCGCCTTTTCCATGGTCGCCGTAAACATGAGGGTCTGACGGTTTTCCGGTGTGCGTGAAACGATCTTTTCCATATCTTCGCTGAAACCCATGTCCAGCATGCGGTCTGCTTCGTCCAGCACCAGCATTTCCAGACGATCAAGACGGACACTGCCGCGCTCCAGATGATCAAGCAGACGACCGGGAGTTGCCACGATGATGTCGACCGGCGCCGAAAGGAGACGGAGCTGCTCACGATATGGCATCCCGCCCAGCAGCGTGCCACAACGGGGACGGAGTCCACGCCCGTAGGTACGGGCAGCGTCCATCACCTGACCGGCCAACTCACGGGTCGGGGTAAGTACCAGTATGCGCGGACCTTTGCCCGGGAGGGTTGACTTGACGGTCAAACGCTCCAGCGCCGGCAGAATAAAAGCAGCGGTCTTGCCGGTTCCGGTCTGGGCGGTGGCGATCAGGTCTTTACCTGACATGACTACCGGAATCGATTGTTCTTGAATCGGGGTTGGAGTGGTGTAGCCGCAAGCAGCAATAGCAGTGAGAATGGAGGGGGAGAGGTTCAGTTCTTCAAATGTCATACAGGTTCCTTTGTGGGGCGGTGTAGGGTAAACAGCGCACAATGCTGCGGGATCAACCAGTTGATCCGAACACGACCGTAACAGCACGAGTGGCAGGTAATCTTCGCCTGCCAAGCGGTCTGCGTTATTTCACAAGGGAAAATGTATGCAGGGGGGGCAGAATGCGATGATCAAAAAAATAAACGGCGGACACCATGCCGCCGTTTAGTGTAGAACTATACTTGTATAAACTCTCTGAAACCAAATTGCAAGCGCTATTATCACTCTGCCGTTCAGGCCAGCTTGAAATTATTCTGATAGGCCATCAAGGTGTTGATCATCAAGGCTGCCACCGTCATACGACCGACCCCACCCGGAACAGGTGTAATCCAGGAGCATTTGGGCGCCACGGCATCGAAATCCACATCCCCCACCAGCTTGCCGTTTTCCAGACGGTTGATCCCGACGTCGATCATCACCACCCCCGGCTTCACCATATCTTCGGTTACAAATCCGGGAATACCGACCGCGACGATAATGATATCGGCCCGGCGGGTTTCATCCAGCAGCAGTTCACGCGGGGTTTCGATGTGCGTCAAGGTCACCGTGGCGTTGCCGATATCGAAATCGTTGGCCATCATGATCGAGATCGGTTTACCGACGATATTGGAGCGCCCGATCACCACACAATGCTTCCCCTTGGTCTGGATATCGTAAAACTGCAGCAGCTTGCAGATACCGTAGGCGGTGGCGGGACGAAACGCCTTTTGCCCCAGGGTCATGCGGCCAAAGTTGGTGGGATGAAATCCGTCAATATCCTTGTCCGGCGAGATGGCATTGATGATGTTCTGGGGATCGATATGCTTGGGGACCGGCAACTGGACGATCAAACCGTCGGTTGCGGGATCAAGATTGATTTCCTCAATCTTCTGCAGCAGTTCCTGTTCGCTCACCTCTTCGGGAAAGCGGAGCAACTGGCCTTCAAAGCCTGCCTTCTGACAGGAGACCAGCTTTGATTTGACATACGACTCACTCGGAGCATGATTCCCCACCAGCATAACCGTCATATGCGGCTTGCGTAACCCGGCGGCACAATAGGTCTCAACCTTTAAGGCAATATCCGCCACCAGATGTTCGGCGCATTTTTTTCCATCCAGTAATTTCATCGACATAGTCCGTCCCTTCAGCTGTTTCTGTAGCACACCACAACATGCTGTTTTTGGTTGTAGCACACCTGCAAGCACACGGCAACGACAAGTGAAGCAAATCCCAAAAGTTGCCTCTTCATGAAAATGCATGATCGACGAAACGCCCCGCTTTGTGCTAGAGTGCGGCAAATTTTCACTTTGAGGAGATGTTATTATGACGATTTGCCCCTGCGGCAGCACCCAACCATTTGCAGAATGCTGCCAACCAGTGATCACCGGAACTACAAAACCTGCCACAGCAGAACAGTTGATGCGTGCCCGTTATTCAGCCTATGCCACCACTTCTATGGATTTCATCCGTGATTCAACCCACCCTGAACATCGCGGTGACCTGGACGAAGATGCCACCCGTCAATGGGCGGAGACCTCCACCTGGCAAGGACTGGAAATCATGAGAACCAACCGCGGCACTGCCGAAGACAGCATCGGTGAGGTCGAGTTTATCGCCCGCTTCAGTGACAAGAACGGAACTCCCCACCAGCACCACGAACTGGGGCAGTTCAAGAAAAAAGAGGGTGAGTGGTACTTCACCGAAGGGGCGATGGCAAAACCGAAACCGCTCGTCGTGGTCAAGATCGGACGCAACGACCCGTGCAGCTGCGGCAGCGGCATCAAATACAAGAAGTGCTGTGGCAAATAGAGCCGACGCTCGATGTTCAGCGGCCATGCAAAGGGAAGCATCATGAAAATTGCAATTGTCGGAGCAGGAGCGCTCGGCCTCTATTACGGAGCACTGCTGCAAAAAAACGGGGAGGATGTGCACTTCCTGCTGCGACGCGATTACGAAGCGATCACTCGCCAGGGGCTCAAGGTTTTTTCGATCAACGGCGACTTCCAACTACCCCGGGTGCAAGGATACCGCTACGCCCGGGAGATCGGCGCCGTCGATCTGGTCATCGTGGGACTGAAAACCTTTGCCAACCAGCATCTACATGACATGATCGCCCCGCTGCTGGGGGAGAAAACCACCATCCTGACCCTGCAGAATGGCCTGGGAAACGAGGAAACACTGGCCCAACTGTTCGGAGCGGAACGGATCATCGGCGGAGTCGCTTTTCTATGCTCCAACCGTGGTGAACCGGGCGAAGTGCATCATCTGGGGGCCGGAAGGATTGTGGTGGGGGAGCATGTCTGCCTCGACGGGCAACGGCTGGAGAATGTGGCACGGCTATTCTGTCAGGCAGGCGTCGATTGCCACGCCACCCCGGATCTGAAACGGGCGCGCTGG
>Ga0209798_10002093_pt1 | contig 11820 bp, 10 predicted proteins | sample DOMMetBare3Fresh_FD_187475 | JGI IMG/M metagenome (GOLD analysis project Ga0209798, IMG submission 187475) | Wetland sediment microbial communities from St. Louis River estuary, USA, under dissolved organic matter induced mercury methylation -... | ecosystem: Environmental > Aquatic >...
TCCGGCTGGGGTCTGAACGCGGCCAACGGCGAGTACGTCGACCTGATCGCCGAGGGCATCATCGACCCGGCCAAGGTCACCCGCTCGGCGCTGCAGAACGCGGCGTCCATCGCGGCGCTGTTCCTGACCACCGAGGTGGTCATCGCCGACAAGCCCGAAAAGGCCGCTGCCGGCGGCCAGGGTGGCGACGAGATGGGTGGCATGGGCGGTGGCATGGGCTTCTAGCCCATGCGTGTCGGCCCACTCATCTGAGTGACGCTCAGAGGGCGGTTCCCCCGCGGTGGGGGAGCCGCCCTTCGCGCTGTCCCGGGTCGCCGGGCGGCTAGGCTCGATCTGCTGCGAGCCACCACCACCGCTGGCTGAAGGCCGGTGGGCACAGGACACTCGTCAGCCAGAGACAGGAGAGGCGATGGCGATCTGGATCGACCCGCCGGGCTGGCACGCTCATGACCGGATCTGGTCGCACCTGATCAGCGACACGTCCCATGAGGAGCTGCAGGCCTTCGCCGCGCTGGCCGGGGTGCCTGCCCGCGGGTTTGACGGCGACCACTTCGACGTGCCGCAGGAGTGGTATGCCGCGGTCGTCGCGGCGGGGGCGCGGCCGACCGGGGGCAAGGAGCTCGCCCGCCTCCTGCGCGACAGCGGCCTGCGGTTCCAGAAGCGAAGGGGGGAGCGACCGCTTGCGGCGTACCGCAATGTCCTGCCCCAGCTCGAGGTCGAGCACAGCGTCCATCTGGTTGCCTCATCCCTGCCCACCCCCGACGAGCCGACGGCAGCGGTGGTGGTGTTCGTCGGTGACGCCGGCGGCGCGCTGCTGCTCGTGCGCACCGTGGTCCGCGATGCCTGGGCTGCACCCGCGGGTGGGCGTGAGCCGGGCGAGACGGTGCTGGAGTGCGCGACCCGTGAGACGTGGGAGGAGACGGGGCTGCGCGTCGATGCCGGGACGCTCGTACCCTGCGGCTACGAGCGGGTGACCCTCGATGCGGGTGCGAGCGGTCGGTGGCCGAACCGCCGCAACTACGTCGCCTGCTTCGTCACGGTGCTGGAGGAGGTGAGGCCGCACGTCGCCCCGCGCGGGAAGGACGTCGACGCAGCCGAGTGGGTGCTCTGGCCAGAGGCCGAGCGCAGATGCCGCGACGAGTTCTGGTGGCCCTTGTTCGCCCATGTTCACGATCGGGCCCGAGCCTGACCGGCGGGCGCCTCAGGCGCCGACGCGCAGACGGGACAGCTCGCGGCCGAGGTTGATCCGGGCAGGGGTCTCCCAGCCATGCAGGGCGTGCGAGGTGCGATAGATCCGGTCGCGGTGCATCAGCGGCCCGAGAACCGCCACCCGGCCAGCCCGGTACCGGGTGTCCGGAACGTGGGTGTACTCCTCGCGAACCTGGTCGCAGTAGTTGTCGAACCGCTTCTGCGACGCGGACAGGATCCACAGGTCGGCGTCGTGAAACGCCGCGTCAAGGGGTTCTGCGGCATCGGTGTCGTGCCTCGCGGTGAGTCGGATCAGCCTGTCGATGGCGTCGGCGTCCGTTTCGCTGAAGCTGAGCTGCCGCAGGGTCTCCCGGGCCAGGGTGGCGCTGTCGGCCTCGTTGGACCCCGCTGGGGCGCTCGTGTTGTACACCGCGTCATGGAACCAGGCCGCCAGCCTGGCGACCGAGCACTGGCGGTCGTTGATCTCCCCGGCATTCTCGAGCTCCTCCAGCGCCCCGAACAGCTCCACCAGGTGCGTGGTCGTGTGGTAGCGGCGGGCTGGCTCCGCCCATCGCGCCAACACCTCGGCGCCCGCGCGCTCGACGACGTCGTCGTCGGGGGCGCGAGGCGCGACGACTCTGACGTCCATGGTCCACCAGGTGATCAGCGCAGGCATCGCGCCAGTCTGCCAGCCCGTCAGCCGGCGAGCTCCACGGGTAGCTCGCCGGCTGTCAGGTAACGCCCCTGCCGCCCGCCGGCCTACTGGTTGGTGGTCGGCTTGGCGACGAGGGTGACGTCGATGTCCCTGCTCTTGCCGTCACGGACGACCTTGAGTGTCACCTTGTCGCCCACAGCGTGCGCGCGCACCTGGGCGACGAGCGAGAGTGAGCCGTCGATCGGGTTGCCGTCGACGGCGATGATCGCGTCCCCGGCCCTGAGCCCGGCCTTGTCGGCGGGGGTCCCGCCGACGATGTTGCTGAGCACCGCTGCGGCGCGCCTGGCGCTCCCGTCGGCCACGACGTCGTTCTTGGAACCGACCCCCAGGTACGGGTGGGTGGCCTTGCCGGAGCTGATCAGCTGTTCGGCGATCGACCTGGCCTCGTTGACCGGGATCGCGAAACCGATCCCGATGTTGCCACTCTGGGAGGACGAGCCGCCCGAGGACCCGAGCGAGGCGATGGCGGAGTTGATCCCGATCAGCTGGCCGGAGGCGTTGACCAGCGCGCCGCCACTGTTGCCCGGGTTGATCGCCGCGCTGGTCTGGATGGCGTTGGTCACCACCGGGTCACCGGCGGACTGCTGGCTGGGGTCGCCCTGCTGCTCGTCGGAGGTGGTGACCGGCCGGTTGAGGGCGCTGACGATGCCGGTGGTCACCGTGCCGGCCAGACCCAGCGGGTTGCCGACTGCCATGACCTGGTCGCCGACCTTGATGGCGTTGGCGTCCCCCAGGGCGATGGCCTTGAGGTCCTTCGGGGCGTTCGTCAGCTTGATGACCGCCAGGTCCGTGGACGGGTCGGTCCCCACGATCGTCGCATCATAGGTCCGCCTGTCGTTCAGCGTCACCGAGAGCTCGGAGTCGGACCCGCCGGCGGCCACGACGTGGTTGTTGGTCAGGATGTGGCCCGAGGCGTCGAAGATGACACCCGAGCCCTGCCCGCTGGCCTCACCGCTGCTCACCGAGATGGCCACGACGCTGGGTGAGACCGCGCCCGCGGTGACCGACCAGTTGGGGGCCGAGGCGTTGGCCTGGATCACCGGCGCGGGGCCGGTTGCGCTGGCGGGTGTCTGCGATGTCGGAGACGACGTGACATCGGTGCGGGTGACGGCGTACGTGCCGGCACTGGCCAGCACCGCTGCGACGAGGGCGATCGCAGCGAGCTCGGCCATCCTGCGGGGTTTGGCCGACCGAGGGGGTGTTGCTCCGGGCTGTGACAACGCTGCCTGGCGCGGCTCGGTCGGAGCCTGTGGGTCAACCGGTGGGTAGGCCGGGTACTGCGGCATGGTCTGCGTCCGTGTCTGGTCGTACCAGAGCGGAGAGGTGTGCTGCGAAGCATCCTCGGGCGGCGGCGGTGACCAGGACGGCGGAGGCTGCTGCGGCATTCCTTCGGGAGGCGTGCCCTCCGGCTGCTGGGGAGCCTGGGGCGGCGGCGGCTGCTGCGTCATCGGAATCTCCTTGGGTCGATGTAGACGAGTACACCCCATGAACGTCAAACGATGCTGGGTTCTGGCTGGGAGTTCTCTGTGGGTAGCTCCACGACGAAGGTCGCCCCACCGCCGGGCGTGGCGGCAACACCTACCTGACCCTTGTGGGCGCCCACGATGGCGGCCACGATGGCCAGGCCCAGGCCGTTGCCCCCGCCGTGGCCGCGGACGCGGGAGGGATCGGCGCGGTAGAACCGCTCGAAGACCTTGCGTGCCTTGACGGGGTCGACGCCGCCGCCGTGGTCGCGCACCTCGAGCCGGGCGCGACCGGAGGGGCCGGGGCCCACCGCGATCTCGATGCTCGTGCCTGCAGGCGTGTGGTTCACGGCGTTGCCGACCAGATTGGTGACCACCTGGCGCAGCTTGTCCTCGTCACCCTCGATGGTGGTCGGCTCGAGGTCGCCCGAGAGACCGAGCAGCCGCACCTGTCGGGTGGGGTCCAGCGCGCGTGCGTCCTGGACCGCGTCGGCAGCGAGCACGGTGAGGTCGACGGGCCCCAGCTCCATCGGGCGACGGCTGTCCAGCCGGGTCAGCAGCAGCAGGTCGTCCACCAGCCCGCCCATCCGGATGGACTCGTCCTCGATGCGTCGCATCGTGCCGGCCACGTCCCCGGGCTCGGTGACCGCTCCCTGGCGGTACAGCTCCGCATATCCCCTCACCGCGGCCAGCGGCGTGCGCAGCTCGTGCGAGGCGTCGGCCACGAACTGGCGCATCCGTTCCTCCGAGGCTTCGCGGACGGCGAAGGAGTGCTCGATCTGGGCCAGCATCGCGTTCAGCGAGCGGGAGAGGCTGGCGACCTCGTCCTGGGCCGCGGGCTCGGGGATCCGCCGGCCCAGGTCGCCCGCCGCGATGGCCGCGGCCGTGTCCTCGATCTGGGTGAGCGGCCGGAATGCCCGGCGTACGCCGTACCAGCCCAGGAGGGCACAGGCGGCGATGACCGCCAGGCCGATCAGGATGGCGAAGTTCACCATCCGCCGGACGGTGGTGTCGACTCCGCGCAGGGGCACCGCCACCGCGAACGTTGCCGACCCGTCTCGCAGCTGCCCGGGCGCCACCCGCCAGCGCATCACCCCATCGGTGGACCTGACGGTGAACAGGGTGCCGTGGCGCACGCGGGGGTCGTCCAGGGCCAGGTTCGGGATGTCAGGGTGCAGCCGCTCGCCGGTGGGGTTGACGGCATACGGCTGGCTGCCGTCGGTGGGCATGAAGCGCACGGCGTAGTTCGTGGGGATCCCCTCGTCCCGCCGGCTGAACAGGTGGCTCAGCACCTGCGAGGCTGTCGGGACGACGGCCGCCCGCAGGTCACGGTCGGTGCTGTCCATCAGCTGTCGGCGCATGACGGCGCTGGTGGCGATGCTGGTGAGGGTGAGCGCGACCAGGAGCAGGGACACCAGCAGGGCGACGAGCCGCACCCGCAGCGGCAGGACCTTGAGCGGGTGCGTCGACCCCGGGATCACGGGTCGGCGCCGGCGGCGCGTGCTGGTCGAGTCGGTCAAGCGGGCCCGCCTAGGTCGACTCTGGTGGCAGGCGCAGGACGTAGCCGACGCCGCGCCTGGTCTGGATCAGTGCCGGCTCCTCCACGTCGATCTTGCGCCGCAGGTAGGAGATGTAGGACTCGACGATGCCGGACTGGCCGCGGAAGTCGTAGTCCCACACGTGGTCGAGGATCTGCGCCTTGGAGAGCACCCGGTTGGGGTTGAGCATGAGGTAGCGCAACAGCTTGAACTCGGTCGGGGAGACCTCGATGACGCGTCTGCCGCGCCGGACCTCGTGGGAGTCCTCGTCCAGCTCGAGGTCGTGGAAGCGCACGATGGCGCCGTCGTCCTCTGCCCCTCCCCGGGTCCGCCGCAGCACGGCGCGGATCCGGGCGACGACCTCCTCGAGGCTGAACGGCTTGGTGACGTAGTCGTCGCCACCGACTGTCAGGCCCTGGATCTTGTCCTCCAGGGAGTCACGCGCGGTGACGAAGACGATCGGCAGAATCCGTCCGGCGTCGCGCAGCCTGCGGGTGACGGTGAAACCGTCCATGTCCGGCAGCATCACGTCAAGCACGACGAGGTCGGGTTTGTGCTCAGCCGCCTGCCTGAGAGCGGTCGCGCCGTCAGCAGCGACGTGCACCTCGAATCCGGCGAAGCGCAACGAGGTAGCGAGCAGCTCGCGGATGTTGGGCTCGTCCTCGACGACGAGCAGCCGGGCCTCGGGGGTGCCAGTAGTCACAATCCGCATTCTGCCCGGCGAGACTGGGAGTCTCCTGTGAGTCTCCTGCGTGAGCGCCCGGCGCGGTTCAGGCAGAGGCCGGGAAACCCGGGTCGGTCAGGCTCGCTCCGGCGGCGTCAGCACGTCGTCCGCGTCGATGATCCTGTAGGAGTACCCCTGCTCGGCCAGGAAGCGCTGGCGGTGAGCCGCGAAGTCGGCGTCGACGGTGTCGCGGGAGACCACGCTGTAGAAGTGCGCGGTACGCCCGTCGCCCTTGGGTCGCAGGACCCGTCCAAGTCGCTGGGCCTCTTCCTGTCTGGAGCCGAAGGTCCCCGACACCTGGATGGCGATGCTGGCCTCGGGCAGGTCGATCGAGAAGTTGGCGACCTTGCTGACCACCAGCAGCCGAACCTCGCCCGTACGGAACTGCTGGAACAGCTTCTGCCGCTCGGCGACCGTGGTCTGACCGGTGATCAGCTCCGCGTTCAGCCGCTCCGCCAGCCGGTCGAGCTGGTCGAGGTACTGACCGATCACCAGAGTCGGCTCACCGACGTGACGGGCGACGAGCGCCTCGACGATCGAGTCCTTGGAGGTGCTCGTCGAAGCCAGTCGGTAGCGGTCCTCCGGCTCAGCCATCGCGTAGCCCATCCGCTCGGCGTCCGGCAGGGTGATGCGAACCTCGACGCAGTCGGCGGGCGCGATGTAGCCCTGGGACTCTATGTCCTTCCAGGGGGCGTCGAACCGCTTGGGCCCGATCAGGCTGAAGACGTCGGCCTCCCGGCCATCCTCGCGCACCAGCGTGGCTGTCAGGCCGAGGCGGCGGCGGGCCTGGAGATCGGCGGTCATCCGAAAGACGGGCGCGGGCAGGAGGTGGACCTCGTCGTAGATGATGAGCCCCCAGTCGCGGGCATCGAGCAGGCTGAGGTGGGTGTAGACGCCCTTGCGTCTGGTCGTCAGCACCTGGTAGGTCGCGATGGTGACCGGCCGGATCTCCTTGCGGGAGCCGGAGTACTCGCCGATCTCCTCCTCGGTCAGGCTGGTTCGCTTGAGGAGCTCGTCGCGCCACTGACGGGCGGCGACGGTGTTGGTGACCAGGATCAGGGTCGTCGCCTTGGCCTGAGCCATCGCGGCGGCGCCGACCAGGGTCTTTCCCGCGCCGCAGGGCAGAACCACGACACCAGAGCCGCCGTGCCAGAAGCCGTCGACGGCGTGCAGCTGGTAAGGACGCAGCGCCCAGTCGTCCAGAACCAGCGAGATGGGGTGCGCCTCGCCGTCGACATAGCCGGCCAGGTCCTCGGCCGGCCAGCCGATCCTGAGGAGCTGCTGCTTGAGCTGGCCGCGTTCGGAGGGGTGCACCAGGACACTGGAGTCGTCCAGCCGTTCCCCGAGAAGGGGCTGGATCCTCTTGTGCCGCAGCACCTCTTCGAGCACCGGGCGATCGGTGCTGTGCAGGATGAGCTGGTCGCCGTCCTTGGTCAGGGTCAGCCGGCCGTAACGGTCCATCGTGTCGGCGACGTCCACCAGCAGGGAGTGCGGCACGGCATACCGGCTGTAGGTGATGATGGTGTTGATGACCTGCTCGGCGTCGTGCCCCGCAGCACGGGCGTTCCACAGGCCCAGCGGAGTCAGCCGATAGGTGTGCACGTGCTCCGGAGCACGTTCCAGCTCGGCGAACGGTGCGATGGCCCGGCGTGCCGTCTCAGCGTCAGGGTGGTCGACCTCGAGCAGGAGTGTCTTGTCGCTCTGAACGATCAGCGGTCCGTCAACCATGGTGTGTGTCCCTCAACGCGATCTCGGGCGCGGGTGCTCCGGCCGTGATCGATGTTTGTCTGTCAGTAGTTGAAGCTGGAGTTGTTGCTGGTGGAGACGAGCAGGGCGAGAGCAGCGACGGCGGCAAGGATCGCCACGGCCCAGACCGAGGCGAAGACGATCCATCCGATCTTGCTCATCCGACGGGACCCCTCGGGGTCGGCCGCGTTCTTGTTGAGGGCCACGATGCCAAAGACGAGCGAGGCGATCGCCAGAAGGTTACAGCTCAGCACGCTGACGCCGGAGACGATGGTCAGCACGATGGCCGAGGTGTTCGACTCCGACTTCGGACCGGTCGCATAGGGCTGCTGGCCGTATGCCGCGTACTGCGGGCCGGGCGGTGGCTGGCCGTATGCCGGGTACTGCGGGCTGGGCTGTGGCTGGCCAGCCGGCTGAGCCGGTGGCGGTGCGTACGGGTTGCTGACCGGTGGGGCTGTCGGCGGCGCCGGGATCGCAGCGGTGGGATCGGACCAGACCGGTGCGGTCGGGTCGTTGAAGGCAGGGGCCTGAGAATCGTCAGGGACCTCGCCCTGGCCCCTGGATGGGTCAGGAACGGGCTGTTGCTGGTCGCCGCCGGTGGGCTCGCTCATCTGCTCTCTCCTCCCGTGCTGTCGTGGCCAAACGTGAACTGGCTACGCCAAGGTATCAACTGTGTGTCCCTTCTGATGCTTTCCCGCTGGTGGCATTGCGGCGCTTGCTGACACGATGGGTGTCACAGGCAGGAGGTACCAATGCGACGACCGCAGCGCGAAGCCCTCACAGACGCGCCCGGGAGGGTCACCATCTACGAGGTCGGACCTCGTGACGGGCTCCAGAACGAGAAGACGCTGGTCCCGGTGGAGGTCAAGGCCGAGTTCATCCGCCGCCTGGTCTCTGCCGGGCTCGACACCGTCGAGACGACGTCCTTCGTATCGCCGACATGGGTCCCTCAACTCGCCGACTCCGCGGCGCTGCTCGGCCTGCTCGGCGAGGCCGGTCGCGGTCGCAACCGGCCTGTCCTGGTGCCCAACGAGCGTGGTCTGGACGCAGCGCTGGACAACGGCGCCCAGGCCATCGCGATCTTTGCGAGCGCGACCGAGACCTTCGCCCGCAAGAATCTCAACCGCGGCCTCGAGGAGTCCGTCGCCATGTTCGCTCCCGTCGTGCGGCGCGCCCTCGACGAGGGACTGTGGGTCCGCGGATACCTCTCGATGTGCTTCGGCGACCCATGGGAGGGCGACGTCCCCATTGACCAGGTGGTGGACGTCGCGTCCCGGATGATGGACCTGGGCTGTGACCAGCTCAGCGTGGGCGACACCATCGGAACCGGCACCACGGGCCATGTCCGTCGGCTGCTGGATGCGTTGGACGGCAAGGGGATCGGGACGGAACGTATAGGCGTCCACTTCCACGACACCTACGGCCAGGCGCTTGCCAACACCATGGCCGCCCTGGATCACGGGGTGACGGTTGTCGACGCCTCAGCCGGGGGCCTGGGCGGCTGCCCCTACGCGATGAGCGCGACAGGCAACCTGGCGACCGAGGACCTCGTCTGGGCCCTGGACGGGCTGGGGATCGAGACGGGCGTCGACCTTCAGTCGCTGGTGGAGACCAGTGTCTGGATGGCGGGGCACCTGGGCCGGCCCTCGGCCTCACGAGTCGTCAAGGCGCTGGCCGGATGACGGATCCGACACCGGCAGGCGCCATGGCGCCCAGAGGGCTGAAGGGCTGGATGGCGCGGCGAGGCGAGGCCATGCTCCGCAAGCCTCGCCGGGCTCAGCCAGCCCTGACGGAGCCGGGGGAGTGCCAGGTCGTCCTCCAGGTGGTCGGGGCAAGGCCGGTCCCCGTCATGACTGTCATCAGCGAGGCGACCGGGCTGGACTTCCTGTCCGCGAGCACGCTCGCGCAGGAAGCGCCCGTGGTCGTGGTGTCGGGGATCAGCCAGGCGAGCGCCGACCGGGTGGTCGGGCGGCTGACGAAGGCCGGCGCGAAGGCTGTTGCCGGGGAGCGGTACCGGCCTCACTGAGACTGCCGCTCGCCGCGCTGTGCGGTCTGTCTGCGTCGATGCAGGCAGACCCGCCCCCGTTCGTCAACGGTGCCACAGGTGGTCAACTCACCGCCGCGCCGGTGATCCGGTGGATCGAGAAGGTCCGCTCGACATTGGTCCCCTCGACGAAGCCGTAGGCACGTCCGCCTTCTATTCGCTTGGGATAGAAGAGGATTCGCGTGGTCCTGCCGTCGGCGTCGGCATATCCGATCCAGATCCCGAGGCTGTCGGCGGATGCCTCCCGCAGGAGGGCAAGCGCCACGGCCGGCTCGGTGGAGGGCAGCCGCGGCCCGGGCTGGGACTGAGCGCGAGCCCGCTCATATGCCGCGGACTCCTCCCCCGCGCGCAGGGCCGCGACGAGGGTTTCGGTCAGCTCGTCGTCGATCACCGACGTGATCGTCGGCGCGGCCGGTGAACGGCGGGCAGGGGTTCGGTGGTGTGCGACGCGCGGGATCTGGACCCCGCCCTCGGTGGTCTCGGCGACGGGCGAGAAACCGTTCTCGCGCAACATCTCCAGGACAACCAGGGTGTGTGCCTGCGACACCACGACTGTCGGTGCGACACGTCGTAGCTGGAGCGCGGCCAGCGCGCGATCAGCCAGCATGGTGTCCAGGACCGTCGTGTCGTCGCTGCGGATGTAGGCCGAGACCGAACCCACCCGGGTCTGGCCGTGTCGCCTGGCGACGTCGCCCACCAGGTACTCCAGTGGCTGGGGCACCGGCGTCCGGCTTGCATTCTGCAGGGTGCTCAGGACCTGCGCGGACGACCAGCCGGCGTCCAGGCCCCGACGAACGCTCTCCGGGGAGAACCGGTAGACCGTTGCGCCGCCACGTGACTCGACATCGGCGACCAGACGCATGAACTGCGCGAGGCTGCCCTCGAGCCGGCCTGGCGCGACGGCCGTCAGATCGGCCTGCAACAGGACGTGCTCGACGGGAGGGGGCAGATGGGCGTCTATCGACTCCTCGGCGGCGGTGGAGCCGGCGTTGGCCTCGAAGATGAGACGTCCGGCGGTGCTGAGCGCTCCGCGCCCCGTGATGCCCAGCCACTCCGCCTCTGCCAGCACCGCGGCCGTGACCGCTTCGATGATCTCGGCGCGGCGCATGGGCCGGCGCCAGCGGATGCGTTCGGCCAGGCTGCCCGGGTCCGGCGCGTGACCTTCGGGCAGCGCGGCCAGCTCGGCCAGCACGTCTCCACGAAGCTGACGTATCGGCGGGTAGACGACCTCGCCACTGAGGGCGTTCACGGGACCGCCCCCGCCGGCCGGTCCGGCGCCGACCAGGTGTGGCGCACGGCCCGAGGCCAGCCACGCCCGGCTGAGCCTGACCCAGCGCTGCGCCGAGGGTCGCTGCTGCCACTCGTCATACGCAGGGGTCGGCGCCCACACCGGCTCCAGAGACGCGTCGTCTGCCAGCAGGCCGGCAGCGTAGGCAGTCTCGACGACGAATGCGGTATGCGGGGAGTCAAGGTCGAGGATCGCCGCAAGGCGTTTGAAGTCGCGCACGGACAGGCCCCCGGCGCGCAGGACCCGGGGCGGACGAGGGCCCCAGTCTGCAGCCAGCTCGTCAACGAGGCCGAGGAGCGCGGAGGCCTGGCCGCCGGCGGCGTCATCCACCGAGGGCTGTTCGTGGGCGGTGATCGTCAGGACCGGTGTGGTCAGCGCGGTCTCCCGGTGCAGCCTGCCCCCGCGCAGCCTCAGGGCCACCTCGCGGGGTAGCGCGACGTGATCGTCGGAAAGGGCGCCGATCAGCTGGTGGGACAACAGCCAGGCTCCTGCGGCGGCCATCGGGCCACCCGGGGACAGCGTCCCGATCGGCGGGCCCCAAGTCAGCATGTCCAGGATGTTGCGGGCTCCGGTGGGCGCCGAGGCGATGACCGTGTCCAGCGCCTGCGGGGAGGCGGACCACGCCGGGGTCGACCCGGGCAGCTCGGAGATCGCCGGCCCGAGGCCCGCTGGATGAGGGCCGAGCACCTCGGAGACCGCCCTCACCACGTGCTGGCCGTCGCCGCTGCGCCACAGCAGCGCGCGGTCCCACAGCTCCCGGATGAACCGGTCGAGGGTGCGGGCGGACTCGCCGAGCAGCTGTGCGGTGCCGGCGAGATCGACCGGATCGCCGCTGACCACGAGCGTCTCGAGGACCTGTAGATGCCCGCGGTCGAGCCCGTCCAGGGCCCTCTGAACGCTGGCTCGGGTGCTGGCGCGTGCGGCCAGCGACGTCAGGTCGCTGGGAGCCGGCCGCGCGAGGTCCGGTCGGCGGCGGACCAGTGTCCGTAGCTGCTCATCACTTCGACTTCTGACGTCGTCGGCGAGGCTCCTGACTGCGGCGGTTGTTCGGGACGAAGTGGTAGACACACCTCATACGGTAGTTGGCCCTGGAACTCCGGCCTGCCGCCTGGCT
>Ga0209798_10002096_pt1 | contig 11812 bp, 11 predicted proteins | sample DOMMetBare3Fresh_FD_187475 | JGI IMG/M metagenome (GOLD analysis project Ga0209798, IMG submission 187475) | Wetland sediment microbial communities from St. Louis River estuary, USA, under dissolved organic matter induced mercury methylation -... | ecosystem: Environmental > Aquatic >...
CACGGAAGTGCAGCCGCACATGCAGCCGACCGTGCAGGCGGAAGGTCGTCCGGTCCCGCCCCGATCGTTGGGCACCTGCACAGGTTCGTCCGGCCGCCGGTCGGGTAGCCCGGGGGAATTTCACCCCCGGGCTCCCACAGATCCCGGCGTGACAGTCTCCCGTCACCGGGCTCTTGTCATCCTGATCACCAGACAGTCGGGACGGAAGGAACCCATTCCCAGTGCGCGAACATGCGCGGGAATCGTTGGACGATCCCGCGCCAGCACCGGAGGGCCTTCTTCTTCGCCCGCAGCCGCTTGTATTTCTTGCGGATCCAGCGCACCAGGTAGGCGTTGATGCGCGACAGGAGCGGGTGCAGCGCCGAACGGTAGAACGCACCGTAGTACTGCATCCAACCGCGGACGATCGGATTGATGCGTCGTGCCACCTCGACGAAATCAAGGCCGGTGCGGTGGTGCAGTCTCCAGGACCGCACCTCCGCACTGATCTTCTTCAGGGCCTGCTTGCTGATCGCGGGATTGAACGAGCTGAACTGCTTCCCGTTCTTATCCCGCATCCGACGCTGGCGGAACGTGAACCCCAGGAACGTGAACTCGGTGTGCTCGTACGAGGCACGCCGCTTCCCGTCCTGGCAGTACACGATCTTTGTCTTGTCGGGATGCAACCGCAGCCCGACCCGTTTCATCCGTTCCGCAATCGCCGCCAGAACCGTGCGTGCCTGGACTTCGCTGACGCAGTGCACCACCGCATCATCCACATATCGTTCGAACGCGACCCCGGGGAACTCCCGGGCCAACCACGCATCGAACGCATAATGGAGGAACAGATTCGCCAACACGGGCGACACTGAGGAACCTTGAGGGGTTCCCCTGTCTCGTTTCAGCATGCTTCCGTCGGGGTTCTGCACCGGCGCTTGGAGCCACCGTTTCACGTACAGGACCACCCACGGGAGGTCGGTGTTGGCCTCCACCGCCTTCACGACAAGGTCTTTCGGGACGCTGTCGAAGAACTTCTCGATGTCGAGATCGATCACCCAATCAGCTCTCCAGCAGCGCCGCCGGCACGCCTCGACCGCGTCCAACGGGGACCGTCCGGGACGGTAGCCGTAAGAGTCCGGATGGAAGATCGCCTCGACCTTTCCCTCCAGTCTCCGCGCTACCACCGTCTGGGCGACCCGATCGGCCACGGTGGGCACCCCTAACATTCTGGTGCCCCCGCCATGCGCTTTCGGTATCTCCACCGCCCGCACCGGCGGCGGGAAGTAGCTCCCCGAGGACATTCGGTTCCAGATCTTGTACAGCTGGTTCTTCAGATCGGCTTCGAAGTCCCCGATGGAGCATCCGTCCACCCCCGGTGCGCCCTTATTGGCCTTGACCTTCTCCCACGCCTCCCATACTTCCGCCTTCGAAATATCGAACGACCTGCCTGACGACTTCAGCTCGCTCACGCGACTCCTCCCGGATCAGCGTCCGGTTGATCGAACGAACACGCCACGAATGACCTGACCCCTTCGCTCCGTCCCCACCGCGCCAGCAGGAACTTCACCGCTACTACGAGTCAGTCCGCCTGCGCACCCGCATCGGTACTCAATCCCCCCGGTTTCGGCCGTAAGGGACGCTCCCTCTCGCCGCCCTGGCGGGGCGGCAGTATCGGGCCACGCTTTCTCCCGTTCCATGCGAACGCAGCCTGGCCGGACTCACGTTGCCTCTATGCCGGACACCACCTGGCCAATAGGCGGGCACCCGCCAGGCTCCTCCCGGGATCGCAGGTACACCCCGGTTCTGATGTCAACCGTGTTTTCTTCGACACTTCAAAGGCAGTGACGCACGTCTTTCCGACCCCTACCTGACACATCACAGTGCGCCTTTTCCCAACTCGCTCACCACGACAGTCTTCAACTAACGCAGCAGTGGGTGGTTTGGAACCGCCCCCCGCAGGGAGGTTCCGGAGGGCCTACCTCCATCGCTCGCACAGCACCGAGTCAACAGGCTCTACCTACATCCAGCCCTCTCCTCGTTCGGGACACACGCCCGCGAAGACGCCGCCGCGGTCGATGTCGGCGACGACCACCACGGGGAGGTCGCGGGCGTCGGCCAGGCCCATGTTCGACAGGTCCGTCGCGCGCAGGTTGATCTCGGCGGGGCTGCCCGCACCCTCGCAGACGACGACGTCGAAGCGCGACCGCAGGTCGTCGTAGGGCGCCACCCGCACGCCCCGACGGTGCAGCCACCGGCAGAGGCCCGCCGCCAGCAGGGACTTGCCGGCCCCGACGACGTGCCCGCGACGAGCAGCGATCCCTGCATCACTCCCCATCTCGCGGGACGCCAGGGGTAGCCCACCAGGTGCGCCGGCCGCGCGGGGTCGCGCGGGCGCGTCCATGGTGTCAGCAGGGACGAGCCGGCCCCCCACGCTCACCCGGCGCGGTCGCCGGCGGGCTCCTGCGACGGCGGGGCGTCCTGCGCCTCGGGCTGCGGGAACGGGTAGTGCTCGGCGAAGAACGGCGTCCAGTCGTCCGCGACGTCGGCCGGCGCCTCGACGTCCGGGCCGTAGCGGTACTGGTAGAAGCTCAGCATCACCGCGTCGCCCTCGCCCTCGGCCGCAAGGATGCCGGTGCCCGGCACCGGCGCGTCGAGGACGACGAGGTTCGCCGTGAGCCTCGGCCCGCGCAGGACGGTCTCGACCCGCCCGCGGAGCGCCGGGACGCCGTCCCCGGACGTCGCGAACACGCTGCCGGCGTCCAGGTCCGCGGCCACGCCGATCCGTTCGCACACCGCCGTCCACGCCCGCTCGTGGGGCCCGGGGACGGAGCCCATCGGCACGATCGACGCCGCGCGGCGGCCCGCGAAGTACGTCCGGTGCAGGCGCAGGTTCTCCAGGAACAGGCGCCAGCCCATGCTCATGCCGTCGTAGTCGCCGTCCCACTCCTCGCCGTGGCCGAAGCCGCTGTTGACGAGCCGGACGACGCACGTGCCGCCGTCCTTCGCGGTGACGGTCCACTCGTAGGCGAGGACGCGCCCCTGCGGACCTCCGACGAAGACCACCCGGTCCGGCGGCTCCCAGGCGGCGACCTCCGCCTTCTCCACGCCGAACGTGCCGAAGTCCATCGCGGCGGTGCCCCCGACGCGCTCCTCGACCGCGTGCGGCACGAACCAGGCCGTGATGCCCGGTCCCGTCGCGACGGCGGCCCAGACCTCCTCCGGGGTGCCGGGGACCTCGATGGACAGGTCGATGACCCGGCCCTCCTGGGGCGGGATCGGCTGGCTCATGACGGGCGGACCTCCTCCTCGGCCGCGACGGCCGGTCGTGGGTGGCTGAGGGCGACGAGCCGGTACCAGCGCCCCTGCGGGGCGGACCCGTCGTGGTAGCGGGCCGCGAGGTCGCGCACGCACGCCGCCAGGTCGGTGGCGAACGCGGCGCGGTCGGCGGCGGAGGCGAAGCGGACGTCCGCCTCGACGGACAGCGTCGGCAACCGCTTGCCCGCCGCGCCGGCCCCGCGCAGGAGGCCGCCGACCTCCCGGACGGCCCGGCCCGCGACGGCGAGCAGGTACCCGGCCGAGAGCCGGTCGGCGACCGCGTCGGGATCGGCGGCCGCCGGACCGAGCGCGGCGGGCGAGACGACGTACGCGCGCGCGCTCGCGGTGAGCACGCGCTCGGTGAGGCCGCCGTGCCGGCGGCGGCCGACCTCGACGACGAGCCCCTTGTCCTCCAGCGCGCGCAGGTGGTGCCCGACCCGCTGCCTCGGCAGGCCGAGCCGGACGGCGACCCCCGCCGCGGACGCGGGCTCGGCGGCCAGGGCGGCGAGCAACCGGGCCCGGGTCGGCTCGAGGGCGACCGCGGCGACCTCGGGGTCGTCGAGGACGGCGACGTCGGTGGACATGCCCCAACCCTGACCTTTGACAGTGAATCCTGTCAAGAGCACACGGTGGGCGACCTAGGGTGGCGGCCATGAGCACTGGCGCCTCGTCCGGACCGACCGTCGCCCTCCTCGGGACCGGGATCATGGGCGCCGGCATGGCCACGAACATCGCGACGGCCGGCCTTCCGCTGACCGTGTGGAACCGCGACCGCAGCAAGGCCGAGCCACTGGCAGCGGCGGGCGCCCGGATCGCCGGCTCCCCGGCGGACGCCGTCCGCGGGGCCGACGTCGTCGTCGCGATGCTCTGGGACGCCCCGAGCGTCGCGGACGTCATGGCGCAGGCCGCCCCCGGGCTTCGTCCCGGCGCCGTCTGGCTCCAGACGAGCACCGTCGGGGTCGACGGCACCCAGCGACTCGCGGACCTCGCGGCCACGCTCGGCGTCGTCTACCTCGACGCACCGGTGCTCGGCACGAAGAAGCCCGCCGAGGACGGCGCACTCGTCGTCCTCGGGTCCGGGCCGGACGACGCCCGCGACGTCGTCGCGCCCGTGCTCGGCGCGATCGCCGCCCGGACGCTGTGGGTCGGCCCGGCCGGCGCCGGGTCGCGGCTCAAGCTCGTCGTGAACGCCTGGGTCGTCACCGTCGTCGAGGGGATCGCCGAGTGCCTCGCGCTCGCCGACGGGCTCGGCCTCGACCCGGCCCTCTTCCTCGAGGCGGTCAAGGGCGGCGCGATGGACGCACCGTACGTCGGCCTCAAGGCTCGCTCGATGCTCGCCGGCGACTTCACGCCGTCCTTCACCCTCGCCGGCGCCGCCAAGGACGCGGGGCTCGTGGTCGACGCCGCGACGACCGCGGGCGTCGACGTCGGCGTCCTGCGCGCCGTCCGCGACCATCTCGCCCGAGCCCTCGACGCCGGCCACGGCGATCTCGACCTGGGCGCGACCTACCTGACGCACCGGCGCACCGGCGACTGAGCCGGTCCCGCGATGGCTCAGCAGCGCCGTCCCGAGAGCGAGGACGCCGGCGGCTTCGACGGCGGCGTCGAGCCGTGGCTGCGCGGCCTGGGCCAGATCCGGGACGTCGTGCGCCAGCACCTCGTCGCGGACCAGGTCGCGGAGGTCGTCGCGGCGACCGGGCGGACCGCGCTGCGCGCGATCGACGTCGGCTGCGGTCAGGGCACGCAGGCGCTCGGGCTCGCCCGTGCCGGCCACGAGGTCATCTGCCTCGACCCGTCGCCGGCACTGCTGGAGGTTCTCGTGGCGACGCTCGGCGGCGAGCCGGACGAGGTTCGCGGCCGGGTCCGCGTGGTCACCGGGACCGGCGAGGACGCGCCGGCCCTCGTCGGCGGCGGCTTCGACCTCGTCCTGTGCCACGGGGTGCTCATGTACCTCGACGACGACGCCGGCCTGCTCGACGCGCTCGCCCGGATGACCGGTCCGGACGGGCGCCTCTCGCTGGTCGTCCGCAACGGGGACGCCCTCGGCCTGCGCCCCGGGCTGCTCGGTGACTGGGCGGCCGTCCCGGCCGCGGTCGACGCCGACGGCTACGAGAACCGGCTCGGGCTCCGGGCCCGGGCGCACCGGCTCGCGGACCTCGACAGCGCGCTCGGCGCACGAGGCCTGCGGCGTGAGCACTGGTGGGGTGTGCGCGTCCTGTGCGACCACCTCGACGGGCCCGCACCCGACGGCGACCGGCTCGACGCGCTCCTCGCCGCCGAGCGGGCCGTCGCGGGGCGCGAGCCCTACCGCTCGGTCGCCGCACTGACCCATGCCGTGTACGGCCGGGCCGTCCCCGGGACGTAGCCCGGGTCGTGGCGTCCCCCGCAGGTCGGGGACCGCGTCGAGAGGTGCGTCGAGAGGTGCGTCGAGGGGTGTGAGGTCAGCCGTCGCCGAACTTGGACCTCAGGAACTCCCCCTGGAGCAGCAGCCGGGTCTGCGGGTGCTCCCGGGACGGCCGGCTCCGCGCCTCGGCGAGCGCCTTCTCGACCGAAGCGAGCTGGTCGGCGACCTCGACGGCGGCGGGCCGGCCCCGGACGACCGCGTTCGGGTCGGCGAGCGCGAGGAACGGGTCGAGGGTGTCCGGCAGGTAGCGGGTCACCGTCGCCTGGACGAGGAACGCCACGTCGGCGTCGAGGTCGTCGTCGAGCAGGCGCACGAGCAGGTCGTCGAGATGGCTGTCGCTGGCGCGCAGCAGTGCCAGCCCGCGCCCGTCGAGCCGGCCGGAGCCGATCGCCCGGCGCACGAGCAGTCGCCGGGCGCGGTCCAGGGCGGGCACCGACGGGCCGCCCGGCCGGGTCGTCGTGGCGTCGACCGTGGCGAGCGCCCGGGCCAGCGCGGCGAGCCGTTCGCGGCGCGCCCGGCGCGAGCGGGCGGCGACCATGCCGACGCCGGTCGCGGCGCCCGCGACGAGGCCCCCCTCGACGGCAGCGGTGCCGGCCGCCGGCAGGAGCAGCCCCGCCCAGGCCGCGGTCGCCGCCCCGGTGAGCACCGCGGCGTCCCGGCCGCGGCGGACGAGCACGCGACGCCGCGCGGTCCGGCCGGCGAGGCTGTCGGCCGGCGCCCGGCCGGGGCCGGCCGCCGGTCGGGGCGACGGGTCGAGCGCCCGCGAGTACTGCGCGACCCGCAGTGCGAGGAGGCGGGCCTGCACCGGCGACAGGCGCGACGAGATCCGCGACAGGTCGTCCCGGGTCCGCGCGACGTCGCGGCGCAGCCGCCACGGTTCGCCCCGAGGCACCCGCCCGGTGCGCGCCATCGCGTCGATCCGGTCCCGGACGCCGTCGAGCCGGGCGTGGGCAGCCTCCGCGGCACCGGCCGGGTCGAGCCACTGGAAGGGGGTCGCGACCGCGCGGTAGGCGCGGTCGGACAGCCACGGCGCCCGGTCGCCGACGAGGTCGAGCCCGCGCTCGAGCAGGCGCCGGCCGAGCTCCGCACGCCGACCCGCCATCCCGCGCACCTCCGTCCCTCGATCCCCGCCCGCCCGGCGTACTGGCCGGACCCGCCCGGCCGACGTGCGCGCGAGCGACGCACGAGCGACCGGACGCGCGGCCGACGGCCGCCGTCGACGGGGTCAACGCTTCGGACCCCTCGAGTGTGCCTCGGACCGGCGGCGCCGTCCCGACGGCGCCCAGCGGCGGGTCCGAGACGGGCTCTGAGCGCCGTGACCGGCGGCGGGCCGCCGGACGGTCCGGGTCAGCCTGCGCGCGACCAGAGGACCGGCGAGAGCCGGCCGACGGCGTCCTCGACGGCCTGCGCGGCGTCGAGGCACACGTCCTCGCGGTACTTCGACGCGAGGAGCTGGACGCCGGAGGGGACACCCGCGTCGTCGAGCCCGGTCGGGGCGAGCGCAGCGGGCAGGCCGAGCAGGTTGACGGCGATGCTCGGTGCGAGGCTGTGCCACACCCGCCGCACGTCGTCGTCGGACCGGATGTCCTCACCGACCTCGAGGACGCCGCCGAGCAGCTGCGGCAGGACGAGGACCGGGTGCTCCTCGAGGAAGAGCAGCCACTCCCGCACGAGAGTCGTCCGTGCCGCGAGGTCGTCGACGTGGTCGCCGGGCGTCGGGTAGGGCGTGGCGAGCGAGCGCAGGGCCGCCCAGTACCGCCGCATCGCGGCGCTGCCGAGCCGGTCGAGAACCGGCGTCAGCTGATGGTCGAGGTCGTTCATGAGCAGCCGGACGGCGAGCCGGGCGGTCCGAGCCATCCCCGGTGTGCGGGCCTCGTCGACCTCGACGACCTCGTAGCCGGCCGCGGCGAGCGCGGCGGCCGCCCGGTCGAGCGAGGCGAGGACCGCCGGCGCGGTCGGCACCTCGCCCTCGACCCGGCGCAGCACCGCGGCACGCCGCGGGACCACCGGCCCCTCGAGCGGCGCGGGCACCCACCACGGGTCGCGCACGTCGCGGCGGGACATCACGGCCAGCCCCCGCCGGACGTCGGCGACCGACCGTGCGAGGACGCCCTGGACCGACATGAGCGCCGCGACCGTCGACCGCTCGTACGCCGCGGTGGTCAGGAAGGCGGGCACCCGGCCCTGCGACGGCTTGATCCCCGGGACGCCGCAGTGCAGAGCGGGGATCCGGACCGACCCGCCGATGTCGTTGCCGTGGGCGAGGGCGCCGAAGCCGAGGGCGGCGCTCACGGCGGCACCGCCGGACGACCCGCCCGCCGAGACGCGGGCGTCCCAGGGGTTGAGCGTCAGGCCGTACAGCGGGTTGTCCGTCGTCGGCCGCATCGACACCTCCGGGGTGTTCGTCCGGCCGACGAGCACGGCGCCGGCCCCGAGCCAGTTCCGCGTCACCGGGGAGTCGCCGGCGGCGACGAGGTCGGCGAGGCCGGGCAGCCCGTTGGGCGTGCGCTGGCCCGCGACGTCGACGTTGTCCTTGATCGTCACCGGGACACCGTGCAGCGCGCCCGGCGGCTCGCCGCGGGCGAAGCCGTCGTCGAGCGCCCGTGCGGCCGCGACGGCGCTGTCCCCCATCGCGAGCGTCACGGCGTTGACCGCCGGGTTCGCCGCCTCGATCCGGTCGACGACGCTCCGCGCGACCTCCGCGCAGCTCACCTCGCCGGACGTCGTCGCGGCGACGACCTCGTGCGCGTCCCACTGCCACAACGGCTTGGCGTCCGAACGGGTCCCGGTCGTCACGGCGTGAGTGTAGGCACGGCCCTCAGGCGCCGGTGCGGCTGCGGCCGACGCCCCAGCGCAGCACGCGGGTCGCGGCGTCGTCGAGGTCGAGCAGGAGCCGCTCGCCGGTCGGCCGGCGAGGCTGCACCTGCTGCCACTCGACGGTCCGGTCGCTGGCGACGCAGACGAAGCCCTGCGGCGTCTCGCGCTGGCCGATCGCCGTCACGGTCAGCGAGACCGGACGCCGCCGACCCTCCTTGGTCACGTAGTCCCAGTCCTGGCGGTTCGGCAGCCCCCACCGCGCGAGCTCCAGGAGCGGGTCGACCCCGGCCGGCACCCCGAGCTCCAGCGCGACCTCCGCGATGTCGCGGGCGTCGCTGAGCCGGGTCGTCGGCCGGCCGACGAGCTCGTCGCAGCGATATCCGAGCAGCTTCTCGGTGGCGCGGTTGACCTTGGTGATGCAGCCGTCGGCGTCGGCGAGCACGATGACCCGGTCGCTCGCCGTCCGCAGGACGGCGTCCACCACGGCCCGGGCGCCCCGCGCCTCGTCGTCGAGACGCAGGCACAGGTCGTCGACCTCGTGCTGCGGCCGCAGGTCGTGCAGGGTCGCCGCCACGACGAAGCCGCCGCGCGGCCGCGACACCGGGGTCAGCCAGGCCGTCACGGGGACCTCCTCGCCGGCCGCCGTGCGGGCGTACAGGTCGAGCCCCTCGCTGCGCGGGTCGGTCGGCAGGCCGGCAAGGGCCCGCCGCCGGGCCTCGTCGACCGCTGAGGCCAGCTCGGGCACGAGGTCGTGGCTCGGCCGGCCGACGAGGGTGTCGACGGGCACCCCGAACAGGGACGTCGCGGCCAGGTTGGCGAAAGCGGTCCGACCCCCGGCGTCCACCCCGAGGACGGCGTCGCTGCTCGCGTCGAGGACGGCCAGACCCGTGTCGCGCCGGCCGCGCGGCCCGAACGGCCGCAGACCGCGCCACCGGCGGCCTGGGCGACCGGAGCCGTCGACCGGTTGCCCGCTCCTGCTCGACGGCACCGGTTCGCGATGTCCGCCCGACCACAGCACGACCGGCCGGGCAGGCGTCGCCAGCCGGTGCGCAGTCCCTGACGGCACCGCGACTCCCGATGGGACGACGTGTGGCAGCATTCGCGACCCTCCCCGCTCGCGCTTCAGTGATCCGTGGCCAGACGTTACCCGATGTGGTTGCTTGATTACAGAGGGATAGTTACATCGATGTGCTTCTGGCCCCGCCGGAACGGGGCGAGTGTGCATCTGTCCCGATCTGTCCGGTTGCCCCGGGACGACAGCACGACCATCGGCCGGAGGGCCCGGTCGGTCGACGTCAGGCGGTCGGGCGGTCAGGGTCGGGTCAGCTCGAGGACGGTCTCGAGGACAGCCCGGTGCAGGCGCGCGCGTCCACCCAGTCCCGCTGCATCCGCCGCGAGGTCGCCGCGTCGGGCTCGCGAGGGATCCCGTCCGCGCCGACGAGCATCGGGACCCAGCGGGCAGCGGCGACCCGCCGGCCCTCGACGTCCAGGGTGAGCACGCCCGACGTCGCGTCGGCCACGGAGTTGCGCCGCCACCAGACGAAGTTGCCCAGGCCGTAGGCGACGTACGTGGAGCCCAGCCAGCCCGCGCCCTGCACCCGGTGCGCGTGGGTGCCGACGACGACGTCGGCCCCGGCGTCGGCCAGGGCCCGTGCCGTCCGCTTCTGCAACGCGTTCGGGCACGTCGTGTAGTCGGTGCCCCAGTGCAGGTACACCACGACGACGTCGGCCTTCGTGCGCGCCGCCCGGACGGCGGTCGCGAGGCGGGCCGGGGACGCCGCTTCGGCGACGCCGGGGCGCGCCGACGACGCGGGCCACGTCGCGAGCGTCCAGTCCGGCACCTGGGTGGCGCCGAGGACGGCGACCCGGGTGCCGCGGACGTCCAGGACCGCGGCCGCGTACGCGTCGGCGGCGTCCTCGCCGAGGCCGACGACGGGGATCGGGGACCGCTCACGCGCGGCCAGGGTGTCGCGCAGACCGACCTCCCCGTAGTCGACGGCATGGTTGTTCGCCATCGTCACCACGTCGACCCCGGCGGCGTCGAGCGCGGTCAGCGACGTCGCCGGGGCCCGGAAGTGGAACTGCTTGGGCATCTCGCTGCCGCGGGTCGTGATCGCCGTCTCGAGGTTGACCATCGCGACGTCGGCGGCGGCGAGGTACGGCTCGAGACCGTCGAGCGCGGTGCCGGGCGCGTCGAGCAGCGGCGCGAGCTTGGTCGCGAAGTGGACGTCCCCGCCGAACGCCAGGGTGAGCGGCCCGTCGTCGGTCGGGCTCGCCGCCGGGGGCGGCGGAGCCGTCGTCTCCGGCGACGCCGTCTCGGACCCGGAGGGCGCGGCCGCTACTGGCTGCGACGGCTCGACCTGCGGGACCGCGTCCGCGCAGCCGGCGAGGCCGCTCACGAGAAGGCCGACGAGGAGACAGCCGGCGACCGGTCGGGGGGCACGCACGCGCCGGAGTGTAAACCTCACCCCCGGGCACCTACCCGCCGTCCGAGATCATGGTCAAAGGCTCAACTACCACGGTAGAATCCGCGCGTGTCCGAGACGCGCTGGCTCTCCGCCGACGAGCAGGCCACCTGGCGCGCCTATCTCGCTGCGACCAGGCTCCTCGGTGCCCGCCTCGAACGCGAGCTGCAGCGCTCCGCCGGGCTCCCGCACGCCTACTACGAGATCCTCGTCCGGCTGTCCGAGGCGCCGCACCGTACGCTGCGGATGAGCGAGCTCGCGGACGCCGCGGACTCCTCCCGCAGCAGGCTGTCGCACGCGGTCGCACGGCTCGAGGAGACCGGCTGGGTCGTCCGGGAGAGCTGCCCGTCCGACCGGCGCGGGTCGTTCGCCCGGCTCACCGACGACGGCTTCGCCGCGCTCGTCGCGGCCGCGCCGGCCCATGTCGAGTCGGTGCGCACGCACGTGTTCGACCCGTTGACCCCCGAGCAGGCCGCCCAGCTCGGCGAGATCTGCCGCGCGCTCGTCGCGTCATTGCGCGACGGCGAGACCGCCCTCGACCGCTTCGTCGACCCACCGGAGCCGGTGACGCAGCCGACCGCGTCCTGACGGCCGCGCGACTCGCGGCGCAAATCCCGGGCCGCTGTCCGCGGCTGCGTGAGACTGTCCCGAATGGAGCCTCCCGAGTCCGCCGTGCCGCGCCCCGGCACCGGACCGGCCCTCGTGGCCGACGGCGACCGGGCCCCGAGCCTCCACGTCGTCGGCGGGGACACCGCGCTCGCCGACCTCCTGAGCACCCCGGAGGCGCTGCGCAGCGTCTACCAGCCGATCGTCGACCTGCGGACCGGTGACG
>Ga0209798_10002097_pt1 | contig 11811 bp, 7 predicted proteins | sample DOMMetBare3Fresh_FD_187475 | JGI IMG/M metagenome (GOLD analysis project Ga0209798, IMG submission 187475) | Wetland sediment microbial communities from St. Louis River estuary, USA, under dissolved organic matter induced mercury methylation -... | ecosystem: Environmental > Aquatic > Freshwater...
TGGCGCGGGCCCGGGAGCGGCTCGAGGGCGCCATCGGCCGGCACCGCCTCGGTCAGTTCCTGTTCTTCCGAGAGTGGCAGGCCCTCGCGGAGCACGCCCACGCCCGCGGCGTGCGCATCGTCGGCGACGCGCCCATCTTCGTGGCCCACGACTCGGCGGACCTGTGGGCCCACCGCGAGCTGTTCCGGCTCGACTCGCGGGGCCTCCCGGAGGTCGTGGCCGGCGTCCCGCCCGACTACTTCAGCGCCACCGGCCAGCTCTGGGGCAACCCACTCTACGACTGGGAGGCGCTCTCGCGCGCGGGCTACCGCTGGTGGATCGACCGGCTCCGGATGGCGCACCGGCTCGTGGACCTCGTCCGGCTCGACCACTTCATCGGCTTCGAGCGGTACTGGGAGGTCCCGGCCGGCAGCCCCACCGCGGAGGGCGGGCGGTGGATGCCGGGCCCGGGCGCAGCCCTGCTCGACGCGGTGCGCGCGGCCCTGGGCGGGCTGCCGGTCATCGCCGAGGACCTGGGCCTGGTGACGCCCGAGGTCGAGGCCCTGCGGCTGCGCTACGGCCTCCCGGGCATGCGCGTCCTCCAGTTCGCCTTCGCCGGCGCGGTGGAGGCGCGCTTCCTGCCGCACCGCTACGACCGAGACACCGTCGTCTACACCGGCACCCACGACAACGACACCACCCGCGGCTGGTTCGCCTCGGCCACCCCGCGCGAGCGGCGGCTCCTCGAGCGCTACCTGGGCCGGGAGGTACGCGAGGAGGAGGCGAGCTGGGCGCTCATGCGGCTCGCCTGGGCGTCGGTCGCGGACCTCGCCGTCGCTCCGCTTCAAGATCTGCTCTCGCTCGGCGGGGAGGCGCGCATGAACGTGCCGGGCACCGCCACCGGGAACTGGCGGTGGCGCCTGCTCCCGGACCAGCTCCCGGACGCGCTGCTCGACCGGCTGGCCGAGCTGACCGCGACCTACGGGCGGGAGCCCCCGGGCGGGGGACGAGCCCCCGCCCTACGTCACGGGGGCGCCGATCCGTAGGGCGGGGCCTTGCGCCCCGCCGCGCCCTACCCCTTCACGCCGCCGGCGGTGAGTCCCGAGACGATCCAGCGCTGGGCCAGCAGGAAGACGACGGTGATGGGCACGCCGGAGAGCACGGCGGCGGCGGCGAAGTCGCCCCACAGGTACTTCTGCTCGTAGAGGAAGTAGCGCGAGCCGACCGCCAGGGTGAGGTGGTCCACCTGGCGCAGCAGGATCGAGGCGATGGGGTACTCGATGATGCCGCCGATGAACGCGAGCACGAACACCACCATCAGGATGGGGACCGCCATCGGCAGGAGCACGTAGCGGAACGCCTGGAAGTGCGAGGCGCCGTCCACCTTGGCGCACTCCTCGATCTCGACCGGGATGGTCTGGAAGTAGCCCCGGATGGTCCAGATGTGCAGGGCGATGCCGCCGGTGTAGGCGAGGACGACGCCGGCGTGGGTCTCGACGCCGAGCGCGGGCACGTACGTGCCGATGCCCTCGAAGATGGCGAAGATCGCGACCAGCGCCAGCACCGGAGGGAACATCTGGAGGAGCAGCATCGAGGTCAGGATCGGGTTCTTGAACCGGAACTGCATCCGCGCGAAGGCGTAGGCCGCGGTGGTCGAGATGACGACGATGGAGAGGGCCGAGAGGCCGGCGATCTTGGCCGAGTTCCACAGCCAGCGCAGCACCGGGAAGGGAGGCTCGACGAGGCTCCCGTCGGCCGCCTGGTAGGAGATGCCCAGGGCGAGCTTCCAGTGCTCGAGGCTCACGTCCCTGGGGATGATGTCGCCGGTCGCGAAGTTCCCGGGGCGGAGCGAGATCGAGACGATCATGAAGAGCGGGAAGAGGATCAGGGCGCAGAAGGCGACCAGCGCGACGTGGCTCGCGACGACGCGCCAGCGGTGCCCTTTCCCGGTGACGATGGCCATCCGTTCCTCCCGCCGTTCCCGGCGCCCTAGCGCGCGTCCGGCGCGTTCGCCTTGGTGAGCCGCAGGTTGACCGTCGAGAGGATCGCCACCAGGAAGAAGATCACGGTCGAGATGGCCGCGGCCAGGCCGAACTGCTGGCCGGAGTCCTGGAAGGCGATCCGGTAGGTGTAGGAGACGAGGATGTCGGTCGTGCCCGCGGGCACCCGGGTGTTGAGGAAATCCGGGCGGCCGCCGGTGAGGAGCGCGATGAGCACGAAGTTGTTGAAGTTGAAGGCGAACGAGGAGACGAGCAGCGGCGTGAGCGGCTTCGCGATGAGAGGCGCGGTGATCTTGAAGAAGTTCGTGAGGGGCCCGGCGCCGACGATGGCGGAGGCCTCGTAGACCTCCGACGGGATCGCCTTGATGAGGCCGGTGCACAGGACCATGATGTACGGGTATCCGAGCCAGGTGTTGACGACGAGGATCATGACCTTCGCCAGGTACGGATCGGCGAACCAGGCCGGCTTCAGGCCGAAGAGGTGCTCCAGGATGGTGTTGATCTCGCCGAAGTTCTGGTTGAAGAGCCCCCGGAACACCAGGATCGAGATGAAGCCCGGGACGGCGTAGGGCAGGAAGACGAGCGTCCGGTAGACGGTCCGGAACCGGACCGCCTCCCAGTTGAGCACCACGGCGAGCGTGGTGCCGACGCAGAGGGTGAAGAGGACCGTCAGCCCCGCGAAGACGACCGTCCAGAGGAAGATCGCGATGAACGGCCCGCGGAACTCCGGGTCGGTCACCATGCGCACGTAGTTCCCGAAGCCGATGTCCACCTTGAAGCCGGGCCGGACCTGCTCCCCGGCCGGCGTCAGGTAGAACCCCGTCTCGGAATCGGGCCTGAGGACCTCGCCGGTCTTCTGGTTGACGAGCGTCCCGTCGGGCCCCTTGGCGTAGAGCGGCTGGACCGGCGCGAACTCGCGCAGGCCGGTCATGGTCCCCAGGGTCCCGTCGGGGAACCGGACCTTGATGCGCGAGAGCACGTCGCGGTGACGGATGACCTCCTTCATCGGGAGCGGCTCCCTGGGCTCGAAGCTCCCCTGCCCGAGGGGCACCGCATCCACGATCGACGGTGGCGCGGCCTCGAGCAGCGCCAGCGTGGGGGTCACGAGGACGGGGGCCGGCTCGGCGGCCGGCTCCACGCCGACCGCGCCCTCCTCCTCCTCCTGCTCCGCCCTGAACACCAGGCGGAACTCGTTGCCCTCGGCGTGCAGCGTGAACGAGTACCGCTTCCCCTCGCCCGGCGCGGTCTCCTCCAGCAGGTACCGTGTGGCGCGCTCGAAGGAGAGGAGGTTGCGCGAGCTGTAGTTCGTGAATCCGATCCGCACCGTGTAGAGCAGCGGGAAGACCACGAACACCAGCATCCCGGCGATGCCCGGGAACAGGTAGCGCCAGGTGTAGGCGCCTCTCGCCACGTAGACAAAGACGCCGGCGGAGAACGCGACCAGGCACGCCAGCGCCACCAGCGCTTGCCCCGCCGCGTAGATGGTCCAGACGAGGTAGAGGAGGACGAGCGCGACGGCCGCGGCCGCGATCCACTTCAGGCCAAGCCGTAGCGTCCTCGGCATGAGCGTCTCCCGCGGCGAGAAGAAGGGCGCCGTCGCGGCGACGGCGCCCCGGGGATCCTACTTGGCGGTCATGCGCGCCGCGGCGGCGTCCAGCGCCTCCTTGGGAGACTGCCGGCCGTTGGTGATGTTCTCCAGCGCCGAGGCCATCGCCGACCAGAACTTGCCCATCTCCGGGATGTTCGGCATCGGCTCGCCCAGCTGCACGTTCGCCATGGTCGCCTGGATGTGGGGATCGGCGGCGAGCTCCTTGAAGAAGGCCTTGTTGGCGGGGGTGCCGAGCGGCACGTCGGCGTTGATCTTCTTGAGGCCGTCGAGCTTCAGCACGTACCCCTCGATGAACTCCTTGGCGATGTCCTTGTTCGGGCTCGGGGCCGCGATCATGCAGCCGAGAACGCCGACGAAGGGCTTCCCGGGCTTGCTGCCCACGGCCGGGATGGGGGCGACGCCGAAGTCGATCTGGCTCTTCTTGACGTTGTCCCAGGCCCACGGGCCGGTGATCATCATGGCGATCTCGCCCTTGTTGAAGCCGGCCTCCATCGCCGAGTAGGTTGCGCCCTTGGGCATGACGCCGCTCTTGATCATCGACGCCAGGAGCTGCGCGCCCTTCAGCGCGCCGGGGCTGTTCACGCCGACCTTGGCCGGGTCGAGGTCTCCCTTGGCGTTCCGGGCGAACACGTAGCCGCCGTTCGCCGCCAGGAGCGGCCAGGTGAAGTAGGTGTTGTTGTAGTCCCAGAGGATGGCCTTCTTGCCCTTGGCGGAGAGGGCCTTGTCGAGCTTCACCACGTCGTCGAAGGACTTGGGCGGGGTCTTGACCAGCGCCTTGTTGTAGACGAGCCCGATGGACTCCACCGAGAGCGGATAGCCCCAGAGCTTGCCGCCGACGGTGAAGGCGCTCCACGCCTTGGCGTCGATCTGGTCCTTCATGCCCTTCCCCGGCGTCACCGGCACGATGAGCCCGCCCTGGATCCACTCGCCGATGCGGTCGTGCGGCCAGCACCACACGTCCGGCCCCTTCCCGGCGGCCGCGGCCTGCTGGAACTTGGCGGGCGCGTCCTCGGGGTGCTCCACCGTCACCGTCACCCCGCTCTTGGCGGTGAAATCGTCGCCGACCTTCTGGAGGCCGTTGAAGCCCTTGTCGCCGTTGATCCACACCAGCAGCTTGCCGGACTCGGCGGCGTGGGCCGCAGCGGGCACGCCCGCCGCGAACGCCAGCGCCAGCGCGGCCACGGTTCCTCTCAGGTACGTCTTCCTGGCAGTCATCTCTCGCTCCCTCTCGGTGAACATGGCACGGTCCGGGCGACCGCACGCGGACGATCCGTTCGTACGCGTCGACCCTCCCGCCCGGGGGCCGAGATGGCCGGCGTGGATTCCCGCCGCGACCTCGCCCTGGAATTCCCCCGTGCGCCCAGAGTGTGGTGGCGGCGTGCGGCGCGCACAAGGGGAAAACGTGACCCTTTCGAGGCGTGGGCGCGTCCGAAGGGCGATGCGAAGTTGACGCATCGAGACAACACAATTTGGGCCTACTCCGATGGGGGTCGCGCGTGTAGTAGAGGGGGGCTCGAAGTCTCTTTTGCCACAACCCAGTTCTGGAGGAAGGCGTATGAGAAGATCGTTGGCACTGTCGATTGCGTTCGCGGGCAGCTTCCTGATGGCAGCGCCGCACGCGCAGGCCGCGGGTGTGAAGGTGGGGCTCTCGCTCCCGACCCAGCGCGAGGAACGCTGGGTGAAGGACAAGCAGGTGATGGAGGCCGAGGCGAAGAAGAAGGGCATCGACCTGCGCGTCCAGGTCACCGACAACGACGCGGCGAAGCAGGTGGCGCAGTGCGAGAACCTGATCTCCCAGGGGGTCAAGGTCCTCATCCTCGCGCCGCACGACGCCTCGAGCGCCTCGGTGATCATCGAAAAGGCGGCGAAGGCGGGCATCCAGGTCGTGAGCTACGACCGGCTCGTGACCGACTCGCCGCTCGACTACTACTACCTCTCCTTCGACAACGTGAAGGTCGGCGAGCTGCAGGGCGAGTTCATCACCAAGAAGGTTCCGAAGGGGACCTACATCGTCCTCGCCGGCTCGCCCACCGACAACAACGCCAAGCTCTTCCGCGAGGGCGCGATGAAGTTCATCAAGCCCCTCGCCGACAAGGGCGACATCAAGATCGTCATGGACCAGTTCGTGAAGGACTGGCAGCCCTCCGAGGCGCAGAAGCTGTGCGAGCAGGCCCTGACGAAGAACCAGAACAAGGTCGACGCCGTCCTCGCCCCCAACGACGGCACCGCCGGCGGCTGCATCCAGGCGCTCGCGGCCCAGGGGCTCGCCGGCAAGGTCCCCATCACCGGCCAGGACGCCGAGCTGTCCGGGGCCATCCGCATCGTCCAGGGCGTCCAGAGCATGACCATCTTCAAGGACACGCGAGAGCTGGGGAAGAAGGCCATCGAGATGGCGCTCGACCTCGCGAACGGCAAGCCCATCGACACCCAGGGCAAGGTGGTCTTCAACAACAAGAAGGACGTGCCTTCCGTCCTCCTGACGCCCTTCATCGTCACCAAGGACAACCTCGACGACATGCTCATCAAGACCGGCTACCTCAAGAAGGAGCAGGTCTACAGGAAGTAGCGGCGGCCCGGCCCCGGAGCGGCCGCAGCCAGGACCGCTCCGGGCTCGTCCCGCCCGGCACGCCGCCTCTGGCGCGGGCGCGGGCGGCGTGGAGGTCACATGGGCGAGTTCATCCTGGAGATGAGGAACATCACCAAGGACTTCCCGGGCGTACGGGCGCTCGAGGACGTGACCTTCCAGGTGAGGCGGGGCGAGATCCACGCCCTGGTCGGCGAGAACGGGGCCGGCAAGTCCACCCTGATGAAGGTCCTGAGCGGCTTCTACCCCTTCGGCAGCTACAGCGGCGACATCGTCCTCGACGGCAAGGTCCAGAAGTTCTCCGCCATCCGCGACAGCGAGCACGCCGGGATCGCCATCATCTTCCAGGAGCTGGCGCTCGTGAAGCACATGACGATCGCCGAGAACATCCACCTCGGGGCCGAGCTCTGCCGTGCCAGGGGCGTCATCGACTGGAACAGGACCTTCCAGGCGACGGCGAAGGCCCTGAAGGAAGTGGGGCTCAGGCTCAATCCGGCCGCCCGGGTCATCGACCTCGGCGTGGGCTCCCAGCAGCTGGTGGAGATCGCCAAGGCCCTTTCCAAGGAGGCTCGGCTCCTCATCCTCGACGAGCCGACCGCGGCCCTCACCGAGACGGAGACGGAGAACCTCCTCGGCATCCTGGACGCGCTCCGGAAGCGCGGAGTCACCTGCATCTACATCTCCCACCGCCTGCGGGAGGTGACGCGCATCGCCGACCGCATCACGGTGCTCCGCGACGGGAAGACCATCGTCACCGACGAGAAGGCGAAGATGCCGGAGGAGCGGATGATCCACAACATGGTGGGGCGCGAGCTCACCACCATGTACCCGCGGAGGCCGCACGTCCCAGGGGACGTGGTCCTCGACGTGAAGAACTGGACCGTGAAGGACCCGGTGACGGACGACGTCAAGGTGGACGACGTCTCGTTCCAGGTGCGCAAGGGGGAGATCCTCGGGATCGCGGGCCTCATGGGCGCGGGGCGGACCGAGCTCGTCATGAGCCTGTTCGGGGTTTGGGGACACCGGCAGGCGGGCGAGATCCTGCTCGAGGGAAGGCCCGTCTCCATCCGCGGCGCCAACGACGCCATCGGGTCCGGCGTCAGCCTCGTCTCCGAGGACCGGAAGCGCTACGGACTGGTGCTCGGCATGGACGTCAAGCAGAACTCGACGCTGGCGAGCCTCCAGCGGATCTCGAAGCTGGGCGTCATCAACAAGAACGAGGAGATCAAGCGCTCGGGCCAGTACGTGAAGGAGCTGCGGACCAAGACCCCGTCGCTGGAGCAGAAGGTGGGCAACCTCTCCGGCGGCAACCAGCAGAAGGTGGTCATCGCCAAGTGGCTCCTCACCCAGCCCAAGGTCCTCTTCCTCGACGAGCCGACGCGAGGCATCGACGTGGGCGCGAAGGTCGAGATCTACAACATCATGAACGACCTCGTGGACCGGGGGGTGTGCGTGGTCATGATCTCCTCCGAGCTTCCCGAGGTGCTCGGGATGAGCGACCGGATCCTGGTCATCCACGAGGGGCGCATCACCGGCAGCTTCTCGCGGGAAGAGGCGTCGGAGGAGAAGGTGATGCACTACGCGACGGGCGCCGCCTAGGAGCGGCGGGCGGCCCATGACGGGCCGGCTGGAGGGAGCGATGGAGACGGCGGCGAAGGACGCATCGGGCGCCAAGGGGGCCGGCATCCTGGAGATCGTGGTCGGCTCGATCAAGCGCAACACCAAGCAGTACACGATGTTCCTCGCCCTCATCGGGATCTGGGTCATCTTCGCGTTCGTGACCGAGGGCGTCTTCTTCACGCCCAGGAACCTCTCCAACCTCTTCGTCCAGACGGTGACCACGGCGATCCTGGCCATCGGCATGGTGCTCGTCATCGTGGCGGGCCACATCGACCTCTCGGTGGGCTCCGTGCTCGGCTTCACCGGAGCGGTCTGCGCCCTCCTCATGATCAAGCTCGAGTGGGGGGTCATCCCGTCGGTGCTCGCCACGCTCGTCGTGGGGCTCGCCGTCGGCCTGTGGCACGGGTTCTGGATCGCCTACCGGAAGGTCCCGGCGTTCATCGTGACCCTGGCGTCGATGCTGGCCTTCCGGGGGCTCATCATCGGCATCACCGGCGGCCAGACGCAGGGGCTCGAGATGGCCCCCGAGCGGACCGCCGACTCGTTCAAGCTCATCGGACAGGGCTACCTGCCGACGCTGGGCGCGGCCGTCGAGGGAAAGGTCCACGACACCAGCCTCTACTTCTCCATCCTGGTGATCGCCATCTTCGTCGTGTCCAACCTCCGCAAGCGCTCGGCCCGCATGAAGTACGGGTTCTCGGTCCTCCCCGCCCACATCGAGGCCCTGCGCCTGGTGTTCCTCTCGGTCATCATCGGCCTCTTCTCGTCGATCATGGTGGTCTACCTCGGCATCCCGTGGGCCGTGGTCTTCGTGCTGGTGCTGACGGTGATCTTCTCCTTCATCGCGAACGACACCACCTTCGGACGGCACCTCTACGCCATCGGCGGCAACCCCGACGCGGCGCGGCTCTCGGGCATCAACGTGCCGCGCAACACCTTCGTCCTCTTCATGATCATGGGGCTCATGACCGCCGTCGCCAGCATCGTCTACACCGCCCGGCTCAACGCGGCGACGACCTCGGCGGGCCAGAACGCCGAGCTCGACGCCATCGCCTCGGCGGTGATCGGCGGCACCTCGCTCATGGGCGGCGAGGGCACCATCTTCGGCGCGGTCATCGGGGCGCTGGTGATGGCCTCCCTCGACAACGGCATGAGCCTCATGAACCTCGACATCACGTTCCAGTACGTGATCAAGGGGCTCATCCTGCTGCTGGCCGTCTGGGTGGACATGGCCCAGCGCCGCAAGTAGGGCGGGGGCTCGCCCCCCGCCGCCGGGCCGCCGCGCGGGGGCTCGTCCCCCGCCGCCGGACCGCACGCGCCCTCAGGGCACGTCCACCCACCGGCCGTGCTCGGCGGACAGCGCCACGGCGTCCAGCACCGCCTGGACCGCTGCCCCGTCGTGGAAGTCCGGCGAGGCCGATCCCCCGCCGCGGATCGCCGCGAAGAACGGGTCGGTCAGGCGCCGGTAGGCCTCGTTCCGGCCGGCCCGGTCGTCCGGGGCGTCGAGCCCGGCGGCGAGGTCGCGCGGCAGGGCCACCGGGGCGAGGCCGTGGGCGTCGGCCCTGCCGGCCAGCACCCTCCCCTCCCAGGTCGGGTCGAAGCCCGGCTCCGCCTCGTAGACGAGCGTGCCCTGGCTTCCGGACAGCTCCACGCGCTGGTAGTTCCCGCGTCCCGGGACGAGCTTGCTGGCCTGGAACACGCCCTGCGCCCCGCAGGCGAGCTGGGCCAGGAAGGAGCAGTCCTCGTCGGCGTCGGCCACCCCGCCGGAGCGCTCCCGGGCGAACGTCTGCCACTGGCCGGCCACGCGCGAGAAGTCGCCCAGCCACCAGCGCACCAGGTCCACGACGTGGGAGCCGATGTCGCCGAGCGCGCCCGTTCCCGACTCGGCACGCCGCATCCGCCAGGCGAGCGGCTTGCCCTCGCGCAGGTGTGAGGCGCTGAGGTACTGGGCGCTCACGTGGAGGGGCCGGCCCAGGAACCCATCGGCCACGAGCCGCTTCACGTGGGCGGCCGCGGCGACGGCGCGGTGCGTGAAGAAGGTCAGGGTCTTCCGCCCGGCCGCGTCGGCGCGCGCCGCCATCTCTCGCGCCTGGGCCACGTCCAGCGCCAGGGGCTTCTCGCAGACGATGTGCAGCCCGGCGTCGATCGCCGCCATGGCCTGCGGGTGGTGCAGCGCGTTGGGCGTGGCGATCACCAGGACGTCGAGCCCGCCCCGCGCGATCATCTCACGCCAGTCGGTGAAGGTGGCGGGCACCCCGAACCTGGCGGCGAGCGCCGCCAGCCGCTCCGGGTTGCGCCCGCAGAGCGCGGCCACCTCCACGTCCGCGCGCGCCGCGAGCCCCGGCAGGTGCTCGAGCTCCGCCCACCAGCTCGTCCCGATCACCCCGGCGCGGAATCGATCGCCCGGCATCTCGCGTCCTCCCTTCCCGGCCCGGCGCTCGGGCGGGCTTCAGTGCAGCCGCCAGATGCCGCTGCCGCGCGCCGGCAGGGTCACCGACCACGAGTCCCCGCTGCCGGCGGCGAGCGCGGCCCCGGCGTCGGCGAGCAGCGCCTCGGCGCCGGCCGTGCCCGGCAGCGCGACGCTCGCGGTGACGGCCCCGGCCCTGACGTTGTGGGCGACGAGCACCGTCTCGGCCGCGTCCGTGCGCAGGTACGAGAGGACGCCGGCGTCGTCCGTCGGCAGGCGCTCGAGCCCGCCGAGCCTCAGGGCCGGCGAGGCCTTCCTCACCCGGATGAGCTGGCGGTAGCGGGAGAGCAGCGACGCCGCGTCGCCCGTCTGCGCGGCCACGTTGGCGGTCGCCGTCCCGGGCGAGAGTGGCCACCAGGGCGTGACCGTGGCCGTCGTGAAGCCGCCGCTCGGGGTCGAGTCCCACGCCATGGGCGTGCGCTTGCACTCGTCGCTGCCGCAGGCCCCGTTCTGCATCCCGATCTCCTCGCCGTAGTAGAGGATCGGCGTTCCCTGGAGGGTGAGCAGGATGGAGGCAGCGAGCGCGAGCTTCGCCGGGTCCGCGCGGAGCCGCGTCGCCACCCGGACCTGGTCGTGGTTCGTGAGGAACGGGGCGTCGCCGGTGCCCGCCGGGTACGTCCGGGCCACGGAGTCGAGCGCCGCGGCGATGTCCCTCGCCGAGCCGCCGCCGACGCCGGCCACGATCGCGTCCGCGAGCGGGAAGTCGAAGGGCAGCACCTCGTCTCCGCTCGGAACCGCCACCGTGGGGTGGAAGTACGTCGCGATGGTGGCGGTGTCTGCCCAGGCCTCGCCGAGGACGAGCGCCTCCGGCTTCAACGCACGCACGCCCGCCGCGAAGTCCCGGAGGTACTGGTGCGTCTCGGGCTGGTCCATCTGGCCGGTCCCGGACCCGTTCTCGACCAGGTAGCGGACGGCGTCGAGCCGGAAGCCGTCCACGCCCCGCGCCATCCACCGCCCGGCGGCGGCGGCCAGCTCCGTCCGCACCGCCGCGCTCTTCCAGTTCAGATCCGGCATGCCGCTCCAGAAGACGGCGTAGTACCAGTAGCCGTTGTCCGAGAACCACGTCGTCTGCGAGCCGCCCCACGGCTGCGTCCAGCCCCGGTTCGTCGTGCTCCACACGTACCAGTCGCGGTGGAACGCGTTAGGGGAGGACGCGGAGTCGAGGAACCACGGGTGCTGGTCGGACGTGTGGTTGGGGACCCAGTCCAGGATCACCTGGATGCCGCGGGCGTGGCACTCGGCGATGAGCTGGTCCATGTCCGCCGCGGTGCCGTAGTCCGGGTTCACCCCGTCGTAGTCGGTGACGTCGTAGCCGTGGTAGCTCGGCGATGGGTAGATGGGCATGAGCCAGATGGCGTCCACGCCGAGGTCGGTGTCGGTCAGCGGATCCCCGTCGTTCAGGTAGTCGAGCTTCAGGATGAGCCCCTGGATGTCGCCCTTCCCGTCCGTCCCGGAGTCCCTGAAGCTGCGGACGAAGACCTCGTAGATCACGGCCCCGTTCCACCAGCCGGCGGACGCGGCCGGCTCTCGGGTCGCCGGAACCAGGGGAGAC
>Ga0209798_10002098_pt1 | contig 11811 bp, 10 predicted proteins | sample DOMMetBare3Fresh_FD_187475 | JGI IMG/M metagenome (GOLD analysis project Ga0209798, IMG submission 187475) | Wetland sediment microbial communities from St. Louis River estuary, USA, under dissolved organic matter induced mercury methylation -... | ecosystem: Environmental > Aquatic >...
CGCCGCAGATGCTCTGCGACATTGCCTTCGCGCAGGGCGTGCCGTCGCGCAACCTGGTCGTGGTCTACCTGAGTGGCGGCAACGATTCGCTCAGCACGGTGATTCCGTACCGCGATCCGTTTTACATGAGCCGGCGCCCGACGATTGGCATTCCTGCCGGCAGCGTGCTGCAGATCGGCACCGACTCCTCGAATGTCGAACTCGGCCTGCATCCGCGCCTGACCGGGCTGAAGTCGATTTTCGACGCCGGCCGGCTGGCCGTGGTACAGCGCACCGGCTATGCAAACCAGAGCCGGTCGCACTTCACCGGTTTTGATATCTGGGGCACCGCGAGCACCAGTAACACGTCGGGGACCGGATGGCTTGGCCGTTATCTCGACGCCCTGCAACAACCAGTGGATCCGCTGGTGGCGTGGAACACCCAGCGCGAAACACCGCGGCCGCTGATGGCGCGCCTCGTCGGCGTCCCTGCCATCACCAGCCCTGCGACCTATGCGTTCTCGAGTCCGAACACCGGCGTCGAGGCGACTTACGAGCGCACGGCGCAGACGCGCATCTCGTCGCACATTCCCGTGGATCGTCCGCACCTGGCGTACGTGAATTCCACGACGCAGGCGGCGCTGGGCACGCTAGATCGCGTGGCGACGGTCGCGACCTATCGGCCGGCCGTGACGTATCCGAATAACGGGTTTTCGCAGGCGCTGCAAGCGGTGGCCGGCGCAATGAACAAGCAGATCGGCACCAAGGTGTTCTGGGTCCAGACCGGTGGCTTCGACACACATGCCTCGCAGGGTACGAACCAGGGCGCCTACTTCAACCTGATGGCCACGCTGGGCGACGGCCTCAAGGCGTTCTACGACGACCTTGGCGCGCAGGGCATGCTGAACAACACCGTCGTGCTGGTTTATTCGGAGTTCGGGCGCCGTATCAGTGAGAACGGCAGCCAGGGCACCGACCACGGGGCCGGCGCGAACATGATGGTGTTAGGCGGCCTGGTGCGTGGCGGTCTTTACGGCACCGCGCCGAACCTGAACATGGATCCCGCGAACCCGACGCTCGAGAACAGCAACGGCGACGTCAAGTTCGAGACCGACTTCCGCGGCGTCTACGCGAAGATTCTCGATAGCTGGCTGGGATCGAATTCGGTGTCGGTACTCGGCGCCGACTATCGAGCCGGCGCCCCGAACGTGCTCTGAGGTCCCTGGGACCTACTTCGCGTACTTCGTGAGGGTCGCCTTCCATTTGTTGGCAGCCTCGGGCGATCCTCCCATGCCCTCGAACACAATCTGTCCCGTACGGTAGGCAATGCCGTAGAAGCGTTCGTTCGCATCGCGATCCTGCCGGATCGTCGAGCCGTTCAGCGTGATGCCCGCAAACAGTCCGCGCGTGCGCGAGTAGCTGAGAATCTGCGCGCGCATCTGGATATCGGTAGAGGCGCTGGCGTCGCGGCCTACCGGGCCCGCCGCCACCGAGGCATCGGCGCCGACCTTGAACTGGTTCTTCACCAGCTGCTCGAGGCCGCGCTGGTTGTTGATCACCAGCACGAGGTCGATCGCCTGCACGCCCAGCTGCGCGCCGATGCTGCCCCCGGTGATGGTCAGAAACGCCGGCGACGACCAGCTACCTGTTTTCTTGTCGCGCACGCTCAGGATGCCGTGGCCGCGCTGGCCGCCAATGCCGACGCCGCCTTTGATCAGCGAGGGAAATACGGCGATGCCTTCGGCTTTTTCCATCACCGATTGCGGCACCGATTTATCCGCGGCGGCCATGATCTCGTCGAGCACGGTCAAGGCGTCAGCAATGCGCTTGTTCTCATCCTCCGCGGACTTCTGCGCAAAGAGGGGCGTGACGATCACCGTGACGGCGATGAGGGCGACACCGAAGAATGTCTTCATAGATTGAGGCTCCTGAGTGCTGATTCGAGAGTGCGATGCATGAAACGAAATCCAAGTTGCTCCGCGCGGGCGGGCAGGACCCGCTGGCCGGTCAGCAGCATGGCCGACATCTCGCCCATGGCCGCGCGGAACACGAACGACGGGGCCTGAAGGACCGCCGGCCGCTTGAGCACACGTCCTAGCGTACGCGTAAACGCGCGATTGGTCACCGGCTCTGGCGCCGTCACATTGATCGCGCCGCCGGCGCGCTCGCTCTGGATAGCCCACGCCATCATCGCCGTCCAGTCGTCGACGTGAATCCACGACATGTATTGGTCGCCCGATCCCAGTGTCGCGCCGAGTCCGAGCTTGAAGGGCAACCGCATCTTCGCCAGCGCGCCGCCATCGCGGTCCAACACCAGGCCGGTACGGTTGATCACCAGGCGTGTCGCCGGTGAAGCCGCCGCCCGAGCCTCTTCTTCCCATTCGACGCAGAGCGTCGCCAGAAAGTCCGAACCCGGTGCGTCTGTTTCAGTGATCGTTTCGTCGCCATGCACCCCGTAATAGCCAATTGCAGACCCGCTGACAAACACGCGTGGCGGAGTCGCACATGCGGCCATCGCGCGGACCAAGGTGCGAGTGGCGAGGATGCGACTGCGCCGAATCGCCTCTTTGCGGGTGGCTGTCCAACGCTTGTCGGCCAGCCCCTCGCCGGCAAGATTCACCACCGCGTCGACGCCGTCCAAGTGGCGGGGGAGCTCACCCGGCGAACCGTCTGGCTGCCACGGAATTGCTCTTGACGCACCTTCGGTACGACCGGCCCGGCGCGACAAGATACTTACGCGGTGGCCTCCAGCTTCGAGGTGCCTGTCCAATTTCTGGCCCAAAAACCCCGAACCACCGGCGATGACGATAATCACGATGAGATCCTAACCTACAAAGGATTGACATAAGGTTCAGCTAAGTGTTAACTAACCGTTTAGTTAAGCAATGGCACCAGCTCGCAAATCGACTTCGAACACCTCAACCCGCGACTCGGTCTTCGCAGCGGCCAAACCGCTGTTCTCCGCCCGAGGCTTCGACGGCGTCAGCGTGGACGACATCGCCAGAGACGCCGGCGTCAACAAGGCGATGATCTACTACCACTTCGCCGACAAGCTCGCACTTTACCGCGCGGTTGTCGGCGACGGCCTTCAGTCGATGGGAGACACCGTCCAGGCGATCGTCCTGACGCCGGGCAACGCACCCGCCAAACTCGATGCGTTTGTCGACGCCTTCGTACGGATGACGGAGACGCGCCCATGGATGCCCAGCATCATGCTGCGAGAGATCGCCGAGGGTGCACCGCATCTCGATGTCGACACGCTCGCACACATGCGCAACATCGTGCTGGGGTTCGGAGCCATCGTGAGACACGGGCAGGACGCCGGAGTGTTTCGCGACGTCAACCCAATCCTCGCCTACGCCTCCGTCGTCGGGCCCATTATCCTCAATGCTGCCCGTGAGCGTGTGGCCCAACAACCTGACAAAGCCGGTCTCGACCTGCCGATGTTCGTTCCCATCCCGCATTCCGAAGTCATTGAGCATTGCCAGAGGAGCGCCCGCCGCATGCTCATGAAGAGAAAATACCTATGAAGCGTCTGGTCCTTCCTTTCATCGTTCTTGCTGCTGCCTGCACCGAAAAACCCCCGAGCGATCGGTTGCGCGTTTCGGGTCACGTCGAAGCCACGGAAACGAGGCTCGCACCGGAAGTTGGGGGACGCATTCTCACCCTGACCGTCAAGGAGGGCGACCGCGTGCAAGCTGGCCAGACCGTGCTCACCCTCGACACTCGTGACGTGGAGCTTGCGATCAATCGCGCGAAGGCAGAGCAGGCCTCAGCCGAAGCGCAATTGCGGCTCGTACAGGCCGGGTCCCGCATCGAGGACATCCGGCAGGCCGAGTCGCAGATCAACACTGCGCGCGCCGAAACGTCGGCGGCGAAGGCCGAACTCGACGCGGCCGACCAGGACTTCAACCGGTTCGACACGCTGCTGAAGAACAACTCCGGTTCTCGCAAGCAGCGGGATGATGCGGCGACGAGGCGGGACGTGGCGAAGGAGCGGGTGACCTCGGCTGAGAGCCGTGTGACAACTGCTGAGGAAGTGCTCTCGAAGCTTCGCGCCGGCGCCCGCCGCGAAGAAGTGGATGCCGCACGCGCGCGCGTCGGAACGGTGGCCGCGCAAATCACCTCCCTCGAGAAGGGCATCACGGACGCCACGCTGCAATCGCCCGTTGGTGGACTGGTGACCGACAAGCTCGTCGAGGTGGGAGAAATCATCGCGCCGCGCGCGCCGGCACTGATCGTGGTCGATCTCGATCACGCCTGGGCCGATGTATTCGTGCCGGAGCCCGCCGTGCCGCAAATAAAGATCGGGCAAGGCGCGACGATCTTCACTGATGCCGGCGGCGCCGGAATCGCCGGCACCGTCTCCTACATTTCTCCAAAGGCGGAGTTCACGCCTCGCAACGTTCAGACTGCTGAGGAGCGCTCGAAGCAGGTTTACCGCGTGCGCATCAGCGTCGACAACAAGGACGGCGTGCTGAAGCAGGGCATGCCGATCGAGGCGGAAATCCCGATCGCCAAATGAACGTGGCCATCGATTTTCAAAACGTCGTCAAGCGATACGGGAAGGTGGACGCGCTTCGCGGCGTGTCATTCAGCGTGAATCGCGGCGAGATGTTCGGACTGATCGGGCCGGACGGCGCCGGCAAGACGACGGCGATCCGCGCCATTTGCGGGTTACTGCACATCGATGAAGGCAGCATTCGGGTGCTGGGCCACGATCCCATCAAACAGCATCGGCAGGTGACGGCCACCGTTGGCTACCTGTCGCAGCGATTTTCGCTCTACGGCGACCTCAGCATCGACGAGAACATCGCGTTCTTTGCAGAGATCCATGGCGTCCGCGACTACCAGGTTCGGCGAGATCGACTGCTCGAGATGACGCAACTGACGCCGTTTCGCAACCGGCTCGGCGATCAATTGTCAGGAGGCATGAAGCAGAAGCTGGCGCTTGCCTGCACGTTGGTCCACGAGCCGCAGGTGATCATGCTCGACGAGCCGACGACCGGCGTCGACCCCGTATCTCGACGTGAATTCTGGAAGCTGCTCTCGCAGTTTCTCTCGCAGGGCATCACGATCATCATGTCGACGCCCTATCTGGATGAGGCGGAACGGTGCTCGCGAATCGCGCTATTGCACGAGGGAAAGGTGCTGGCGCTCGATCAACCGAGCCGCCTGCGATCGAGCCTGAAAGGCAACCTCTTCGAGGTGATCGTCACATCACCACGCGAAGCGCAGGACCAGCTCGCCCATCAGGGCGACATCACCAGCGTCCAGGTATTTGGCGATCGCCTGCATGTCTGGATCGATCACGGCGATGCACAGGCGGCAGAGCGACAACTGAGAACAGCAGCAGCCAGTTCCGGCCTGGCACCGTCGAGCCTGCGGCCGATCGTTCCGTCACTCGAAGACGTCTTCATCGCCCGACTTGCCACCGCCAACGAGGCCTCCGTGTCATGACGCGCATCACCTTCGCCATCATTTGCCTGGCCGCGATCGGAACGTGCGATCGCGCATTCGCGCAAACTGGTCCGATCCGATTGACCGTTGCCGATGCGATCGCGCGCGGTCTCGAGAACAGTCACCGAATCGCCGAAGCCCGGGCGCGCGAAGTCGGCGCCAAAGCGGCGGTCACCACCGCCGAGGCCGCGGCCAAACCGGTCGTCGGAGCTGCCGCAAGTTACTCGCGCACCAATCACGTGACTGAGTTCTCTTTTCCGCAGCCCAACGGCACGCGGCTCGTTGTCTATCCCGACATCCCCGACAACTTCATGTCCCGCGTCGCCTTCCAGTGGCCGATCTACACCTCAGGCCGCACCGATGCGCTCGAACGGGCGGCGGTTGCCGACGCGCAGGCCGCCGGCGCGGATATCGAGACCACGCGCGCGGATCTCCGGTTCGAGATCATCCGTGCGTATTGGGGCCTGGCCACCGCAAAGGAAGCGGTTCGTGTGCTCGAAGAATCTTCGGCCCGCGCGGAGGCGCAGCTCGCGGATGCGCGGCAGCGCTTCGACGTCGGCCTGATTCCACCCAACGAAGTATCCAGCCTCGAAGCACAACGGTCACACGAGCGGGCGCTCCTCATCGAAGCGAGCAACCTCCGCGAGTCGGCGCTGATCGAGCTGAGGCGATTGATTGGCGTGGCGCCAGACACGATCGTCGAGTTGGCGGAAACACTCGAGGGCAGCGGTTCCACGGGTTCCAGAGGCGAGGTCCCAGAACTGGTGAAGGAAGCGTTGGCGGTCAGGCCGGAAAGGAAGGCGCTGACCTTCCGCATGGGTGGCGCCGAAGCCAGGCAGCAGGCGGCGCTTCGCGGGAACAAGCCGACGGTCGCGTTCACCGGCGGCGTGGACTACGCCAACCCCAATCCGCGCATCTTTCCGCGCCAGGGCGAGTGGCAGGAATCGTGGGATGTCGGCGTCAGCGTGAACTGGAACTTCTTCGACTCGGGTCGCGCAAAATCGCAGGCTGCCGAGGCTGCCGCGATCGTGACCGCGACCCGCGAACGCATCGCGGAATTCGACTCGGTGGTATCGGCGGACATTCGCCAGCGGATGTTGGATCTCGATTCGACGCAGGCGATGGTGCGCGCGGCAACCGACGCGGTCCGGAGCGCCACTGAGGCCAGGCGTGTGGTGACGGATCGCTTCAACGCCGGTGTTGCCACCAGCACCGACGTCCTCGTCGCCCAGGTGGCGCTGCTCGAAAACGACCTGGCGCGGACCCGGGCACTGGCCGGGGTCAAGCTGGCCGAAGCGCGCCTCGAGCGCGCGTTGGGACGCTGAGCATGAGTGACCTCGCCATTGACGTCCGCGGCCTGACGCGACGCTTTGGGGCGTTTGTCGCTGTCGACGATCTGTCGTTCTCGGTGAAGCAGGGCGAGATCTTCGGCTTCCTTGGCGCCAATGGCGCCGGCAAATCGACGACCATTCGCATGCTGTGCGGGCTGCTCAAGCCGACGAGCGGCACGGCGATGGTCGGCGGCGTCGATGTCAGCCGGGATCCTGAAGGCGTCAAGCGCCGCATCGGCTACATGTCGCAGAAGTTCTCACTGTATGAGCTGCTGACGGTCGATCAGAACATCCGCTTCTTCGGCGGCATTTACGGGCTGTCGAGCGACCGCCTCGAATCGCGCCGCAAGTTCGTGCTCGAGATGGCAGGGCTGCAGGGCCGCGAGACCACGCTGACGCGCGACTTGCCCGGCGGATGGCGGCAGCGGCTCGCGTTGGGTTGCGCGATCCTTCATGAACCGAAGATCGTGTTTCTCGACGAGCCCACCGGCGGGGTCGATCCGCTGTCGAGACGACGATTCTGGGATTTGATCGGCGAGCTGTCTCGCCAAGGTGTCACCGTGCTGGTGACGACTCATTACCTGGACGAGGCCGAGCACTGTCATCGCATCGCGATCATCCAGGCCGGCAAGATGGCGGCACTCGGCACGACGACGGAACTGAAGCAGGTCTTTTCAACCAGGCCCATCATCGAGATCCAGGCATCACAACCCGTCCAGGCCATGGCCATCCTCGACCGGCAGCCAAGCGTCGAGAAGACCAGCCTCTTCGGCACCGCCGTCCATGCGGTCTTGAGGGATCGGGACACCGATCCGAAAGCGCTGTCGTCGATGCTGAGTGCTGACGGCATCGAGGTGACGTCAATTGGCGCGGTCGCCCCCTCTCTCGAAGACGTGTTCCTCGACGTCGTCGAGCGCACCGGAGCGGCGTCATGAGGAAGGCGCTGGCCGTCGCATCGAAGGAGTTGCGGCAGATCCTGCGCGATCGCCGATCGCTGATGATCCTGCTGTTCGTGCCGGCCTTCTTCCTGCTGCTCTATGGCTACGCCCTGAACTTCGATATCCGCAACGTGAAGCTGGCCGTGCAGGATCAGGACCGCAGCACGAAGAGCCGGGAGCTGGTCTCGTCGTTCGTGAATTCCGGCTACTTCACCCTCGTTGGCTACGTGGATTCGCCGGCGGAGCTCGATCGAATGGTCGACGAAGCGCGGGTGCGTGCGATTATCGCGATCCCGTCAGGCTTTGAACGGGACCTCGCGGTTCGAAAGCCCGTGACGGTGCAGGTGATTATCGACGGCGACAACGCCAATACGGCGTCGACTGTCGTGGGCTATGCACGGTTGCTGATTGGCGAGTTCAACGCGGTGCAGATGCAGGCGTTCATGGCGCGTCCCGGGGCGAGCCCGGTGCCGCTGATCGGGGTGGAGCCGCGCATCTGGTACAACCCACAACTCCGCAGCACGTTGTTCCTCGTGCCCGGGCTCATTGCCTTCATCTCCATGATCACTGCCGTCGTCTCGACGGCGCTGTCGGTGGTTCGCGAGAAGGAACGCGGCACGATGGAGCAGGTTCGCATGGCGCCGCTCAGTCCGCTGCCGTTCATCATCGGCAAGACCCTGCCGTACCTGGTGATCTCGTTCGTATCAGCGATCCTGGTCATCCTGTCGGCGATGGTGCTGTTTGCCTTACCGATGCGGGGCTCGTGGCCGCTCCTGCTTGGCGCAATCGCGCTGTTCCTGGTTGGCGCGCAGGCACAGGGCCTGCTGATCTCGACGATCGCCGACACGCAACAGGTGGCGTTCCAGGTCGCGCTACTGTCATCACTGCTGCCAACCATGATCCTGTCGGGATTCATCTTTCCGATCTCGAGCATGCCGATCGTGGTGCAGTGGATCACGCACATCGTTCCGGCGCGCTATTTCCTGGTGGCGTTGCGCGCAGTGGTACTGAAGGGCGCCGACATTACCGCGTTCTGGCAGGACATGGTGGCGCTCGCCATCTTCGCGACCGTGGCCATGGGACTGGCGTCGCTGCGCCTGAGACGCGAATGGGCATAAAGCGCGTCCTTCACCTGATGCGGAAGGAAATCCTGGAACTGAAGCAGGATCCGCGGCTCTTCGGCATCGTGATCCTGGCGCCGATCATCCAGCTCAACGTGCTCGGATACGCGGCGACGACCGACGTGAAGGACATCCCGATTGCGATCGTCGACGCCGACCGATCGACCGCCAGCCGGGACTTGATTAATCGCTTCGAGTCGTCCGCCAACTTCAAGATCGTCGCGATGCCGGGCTCGACCAACGAGATCGATTCGTATCTCGATCGCGGCGAGGCCTGGATGGCGATCAGCATCCCGCCCGACTACGGGCGCAGGGTCGCGTCAGGACGACCGACGACGATCCAGATCGTCGCCGATGGCACCGACTCGAACTCAACCGGTGTGGCGATGGGCTACGCGCAAACGCTGATCGGCGGCTACATACAGGATCAGGCGTCGGCCGCCGGCCCTGCCGCGACTGCGCTGGTGCAGCCCGAAATTCGCGTCTGGTTCAATGCCAGGCTCGAAAGCCGCGACTTCATGATTCCCGGCATCCTCGCGTTGCTGCTCCTGGTCATTACGACCAACCTGTCAGCGATGGCGATTGTGCGCGAGAAGGAAATCGGCACGCTCGAGCAGTTGAACGTGACGCCGCTGGCCCGGTGGGAATTGATCGCGGGCAAGCTCCTGCCATACGGCTTCATCGGCATCATCGACGTCGTCTTGGTGCTGATCGTCGCGATCTACTGGTTCGAGGTGCCGATGCGAGGCAGCATCCCGTTGCTCTTCGGGATGTGCCTGATCTATCTGCTGACGACGCTGGGCCTCGGCCTGTTCGTATCGACCATCTCGCAGACGCAGCAGCAGGCGATGATGACGACCATCTTCTTCTTCATGATGCCGATGCTGTATCTGTCGGGGTTCATCTTCCCGATCGAAAACATGCCGGCATGGATTCAACCACTGACCTACCTGATCCCGTTGCGCTACTTTCTCGTCATCGTGCGCGGCATTTTCCAGAAGGGGATCGGACTGGAGATCCTGTGGCCGCAGGCGTTGGCGCTCTTCGCCTGGGGGGCGACGGTGCTGGCGCTGGCGACGCTGCGCTCGTCGAAGCGGCTAGGCTAGCTGTGAGCTGCCCGAATGCCCTCAGCTTCGTCGACCTTGCTGAGCACCAGCGCGCCGGCCACGAACAGGCCGATGATTCCGAGGATGGCGGACTTGCTCGACCCCGTTAGCGTGACGCTGATGAAGAAGAGCGCCGGTCCGAACACGGTCGCAAAGCGCTCTGATACGGCATAGAACCCAAAGAATTCAGACGTTCGATCGGGCGGAATCATTCGCGCAAAGAGCGCCCGGCTGAGGGCCTGCGATCCGCCCATCACCGTCGCGACCAGGAACGCCAGCACGAAGAAGTGCGTCACGTTGGTCATGAAGTAGGCCAGTCCGGCCGCGACGATGAAGACGCCAATCCCGATATAGATGCACTGCTTGGTTCCGATGCGGCTGCCCAGCGAACCAAACAAATACGCGAATGGAATGCCGACGAACTGGACCATCACGAAGGCAGCGATCTGGGCGTTCTGGTCGATGCCAACTTCAGCGCCGTAGACGCTCGACATCCGGATCACCGTCTGGATGCCGTCCTGATACAGCAGCATCGCCACGAATAACCAGAACGCGTTTCGATACCGTCGAATCTCCCTGAGCGTCTGCCCGAGCCGGCTGAAGGCAGCCCCGATTGCGAAGCCGCCCTCGCCGGACGCCTCGGCCGCAGGCTCAGGAACATTTCTGAATAACGGAATCGAAAACACCCCCCACCAGATGGCGACCGAGACGAACGATGCGCGGATGGCCGACACGGAATTGGCAAATCCGAATATCTCCGGCTTCAGGATCCAGGCCAGGTTGAGCAGCAAGAGAACGCCGCCGCTGATGTAGCCCATCATGTAGCCGGCCGTCGACACGCGATCGGTTTCGCTCGGCTTCGCCACGTGCGGCAGCAGCGAATCGTAGAAGACGGTTGAGGCCGATACGCCGATGTTGCCGGCGAAGAACAACACCGACGCGAGCATGATGTCGCCCTCGCCGATCAGCACCATCAACGCGCAAGCCGTCACACCGATCGTCATGAAGATGCCGAGGAGGCGCTTCTTCACGCCGCTGTAGTCGGCGAGCGCGCCGAGGATCGGCGAAATCAGCGCGACGACGAGGACGGAGATCGTGGTGATGAGGCTGAATCGAGCCGTCGCTTGCGCCGGGTCCAGACCCTTTGCTGCGTAGGTGGAGTAGAAGGCGGGGAAGACCGCGGTGATGACGGTGGTGAAGTAGACCGAATTAGCCCAGTCGTACCACGCCCATGCGCGTTGTTCAGGTGTGACAAGGCCGACACGCGCCAGCAGCCGGGCGATCATCCGGCTGAAGCATACAACGTGATCACCGTCGAATCGACACGTCGCCGCTGAACGTCTTCAATCGGAAGTCCCCCGCGCCACCGCCATTCAACGCGCCGCGGAAGTTCCGGCGGCTGCTGCTGTTCAATGTGACCGGTAGATCGCTCTCGAAGTGGCCGCTGAAGCTGTTGAAGTCGATGTTGCCCTTTGCGGTGGCCGGGAGTCTCAGACGCACATCCCCACTGAATGTGTTGACGTCGATGTCGTTGCCGTCGCCGAACTCGGTGGACTCGATGATCACTTCGGAACTGAACCCGTCGATGTTCTGGCTCGCCGACACCCCGATCACCGTCACCGGCGCGCTGAAGGTCTTGATGTCGAGCTTGGTCTTCGATGGGACCTGGATCTCGAAGTCGGTTTCGACGACGTTGTCGTTGCGGCGTTCGACGACGCGATGATTGGCATCGACTTCGATGGTGTTGCCGCTTTGCGTGATCTCGAGCTTGATGTCGCCCAGCCGATCGCGCGTCGCCCGGCGGATCGCGTGCACGACCAGTTGATCACCTGAGCCGCCGGTAATCTTCACGCGGCCGGAAAAAGTCTTGAGACGC
>Ga0209798_10002099_pt1 | contig 11803 bp, 9 predicted proteins | sample DOMMetBare3Fresh_FD_187475 | JGI IMG/M metagenome (GOLD analysis project Ga0209798, IMG submission 187475) | Wetland sediment microbial communities from St. Louis River estuary, USA, under dissolved organic matter induced mercury methylation -... | ecosystem: Environmental > Aquatic > Freshwater...
ATATACCCCGATCGCCCGCTGGAGGAACGGGTTGCGGTAGCCGTGCGGGGCGCGGAAGCACGCCGGGGCGACGCCGGTCTGCGCCACGATCGCCTCGTGCGCCCGCACGACCTCATCGGCGGTCCGCCTTGGTCCGAGCAGGGTCAGCTTCGTGTGGGTGTAGGTATGGTTGCCGATGCCGAACCCGCTGCGCGCCACCGCGCGCGCGACCTCGGCATAGTGATCGACGTGGCGTCCAACCATGAAGAACGTCGCCGGGACCCGCTCGCGCTCGAGCACGCGGACCATGCGTTCCGTGGTTCGTGGATGCGGTCCATCGTCAAAGGTCAGGTAGACCCCCGGGTCGTGCGGCCCCCGCCCGATCACGCGTCCGAAGACGCGGCTGTTCGGGTCAAACGCGCCGTGGGCCAGGAGCGCCGCGCCACCCGCCGCGGCCGCCAGCACGGGCGCCAGCACGGGCGTCAGCACGTGAAGACCCGCCGGTACACGTCCAGCACCTGGCCGGCGATCCTGGGCCAGGCAAATGCCTCGGCCTTGCGGCGGCCGGCCGCGCCCATGGCCGCGAGCCGCCGGCGGTCGCCCAACAGGTCGACCACGGTGGCCGCCCAGGCCGAGGGATCACTCTTGGGCACTAGCACCGCCTCGGGGCCGCGGTCGACCAGCTCCCGGAAGCCGGCGATGTCGGAGACCACGAGCGGGGTTCCGCAGGCCATTGCCTCGAGGAGGGTGATCCCGAATGACGCCTTGGTGGTGGGGCACAGATAGACATTGGCGCGCGCGTAGTGCGCCGGCCGGTTGCCATTCACTCGCCCGACGAACTCCACCCGGCGGCCCAGCGGCCGGGCCAGTCGCTCGTAGAGCGGCCGGAGTGGTCCATCGCCGGCCACCGTCAGGCGGGCCCCCGGCAGCCGTGCCAGGATCTGAGGCATCGCGGCGAGCACTGTGTCGAGTCCGTTCCTCGGATCGAGGCGCCCCAGAAACAGGAGTTCGGGGTCACCGGTCGGGGGGCCGCTGCTCGCGTCGGTCCGGAAGAAGTCGGTGTCCACGCCGTTCGGAATGATCTCCCACTCGCCCTCGAAGTATCGCGTGTGCGCGTCCACGACCGGCTGGCTCACGGCGATGAGCGCGGCATGCTGGTCGAGTCGCCGCTGCAGTGGCCGCCGGAATAGCCGGCACAGCGCCGACCGCGCGAACCACGAATGGAATGTAGCGACGACTGGGAGCCCGAGCTCCCAGGCCGCCGCCGGCGCTACCAGACCCAGCGTCGGGTTCAGCCCGCCGTGCACGTGGACGACGTCGATCCGGCTGCTCTGAAACAGCTCCCGCAGCATTCGCCGCAGACCGACCCCGGTCGTGACGCGGGCGAACGACCCGGCGCTGTAGATGGTGCGGCTGGTGCCGACGCGGTGGACGAACGGCGGATCGGCCGCGAGGTCGTCGGTATCGTGCGGCCGGGCCGGTCCCCGCATCCGGGACGTGACGACGATCGTCGGATGCCCCAGCCGCTCGAATTGCTGGGCCAGATTGTGAACGTGCTCGGTGACTCCGCCGAGGTGCGGATAGTAGTACTCGGTGACCAGGGCAACGCGCATGCGTGGATGCTCCCCGAGGAAGTCACCGGGAAGAGGGGCAAGAACACGGCCAATGGCCAAAGTGCGCCTGCAGGCGCAAATTGCCCTGTCGCATCGGGAGCGTGTGACGTCTTGTCCCAATCCCCGGGCGGCCCTGGCCATTCTGTCCCACGAGGGGAAGCATCCGCGGGCGACTCGGCGCGCTGCGCCGCGTCGGCATTCGGTTCATCAAGGTCGGGATGGTGTAGCCAGACAGCCTCACGGTGCTCCGTGCCGGCGTAGATTCAGCGTCGCTTGTCGCCGCGGGCCCACTCGCCCGGCTGCCGTTTCGATAGCCCTCGACCTGGCCGATCTTCGGAGAGTTCCGGTGCTCGTACCCAAGCTCTTTACCACGCTCAAGACGTACAACCGCGCCCAGTTCGTATCCGATCTTGGCGCGGGCGTGATCGTCGGGATCGTCGCGCTCCCGCTGGCGATCGCGTTCGCCATCGCGAGTGGCGTCACGCCCGATCGCGGGCTCTACACCGCCGTCATCGCCGGCTTCGTCATCTCGGTCCTGGGCGGGTCGCGGGTCCAGATCGGCGGGCCCACGGGCGCGTTCGTCGTGATCGTCTACGGCATCGTCCAGCGGTTCGGAGTGGACGGGCTGATGGTCGCGACGCTCATGGGCGGGGTCATCCTCGTCGGCTTCGGCCTCGCCCGGCTGGGCGGGGCGATCAAGTTCATCCCGTTTCCCGTCGTGACCGGGTTCACGAGCGGGATCGCGCTGATCATCTGCTCGGCCCAGGTGAAGGACCTCCTCGGGCTCCAGATGGGCTCGCTGCCGGCGGATTTCATCGGCAAGTGGAGGGAATACGCGCACCACGCAGGCAGCGTCCACCTGCCGGCGGTGCTTGTGGGCGGTCTCACGCTCGCCATTCTCCTGCTCTGGCCGCGCCTGAACTCGCGCATCCCGGGGCCGTTCGTCGCCCTCATCGCCACCACGGCGCTGGTCCGTATTCTCGAGTTGCCCGTCGAGACCATCGGCAGCCGGTTCGGGGTCATTGACGCGGGCTTGCCGAGGCCGGCGCTCCCGCACGTCACACTCGAGACCGTCACCGCTCTCGTCGGGCCGGCGTTCACGATCGCCGTTCTCGCCGGCATCGAGTCGCTCCTCTCGGCGGTGGTGTCTGACGGAATGATCGGCGGCAAGCACCGGTCCAACATGGAGCTGGTCGCCCAGGGCGTGGCCAATATCGTCTCGCCGCTCTTCGGCGGGATCCCGGCCACCGGCGCGATCGCCCGAACCGCCACCAACGTGAAGAACGGCGGACGCACGCCCATCGCGGGCATCGTTCACGCGATGACGCTGCTGCTCATCACGGTGTTCTTGGGCCGCTGGGCCGGGCTCATCCCGCTCGCGACCCTCGCCGGGATCCTCGTGGTAGTGTCCTACCACATGAGCGAATGGAGGACCTTCCGGTCGGAGTTCCGGGCGCCCCGAAGCGATCTGATCGTGCTGCTCGCCACCTTCTTCCTGACCGTCCTGGTGGATTTGACCGTGGCGGTCGAGGTCGGAATGGTGCTGGCCGCCTTCCTCTTCATGCGGCGGATGGCGGAGGTGACCAACGTCAGTGCGATCACCCGCGAGTTCGAGGAGGCGGACGACGAAGGCGAGGGCGACCCCAACGCGGTGGGCCGACGAGTGGTGCCGCCCGGGGTCGAGGTGTTCGAGATTAATGGCCCGTTCTTCTTCGGCGCGGCCGAGAAGTTCAAGGAGACCATCACCCAGCTCCACCGCAATCCCAAGGTGCTGATCCTCCGAATGCGCAACGTCCCGGCGATGGACTCGACTGGGCTCAATGCGCTCCGCGACGTCGTCACCCGGTTCCGCCAGGCCGGCACTCGCGTCATCCTCTCCGATGTGCACGCCCAGCCGATGGTCGCCCTGCAGCGCTCGGCACTGGCCGACGAGCTGCAGGAGGACGATCTCGTGGGCAACATCGACGACGCGCTCAACGTCGCACGCGTCCACCTGGGCCTCGCTCTCGTCGGGAGACCCGCCTTCGCAGTGCCCACGGTGGCGCGCGAGGATCGGCGCCACCACCCCCGCCCGCCGAGCTGAGCGCGCATGGGTCTCGAGCAGCTGGTGATACGCTACGGCCTCGGCGCGGTCCTCTTGGGCGCCGCGGTCGAGGGTGACTTCACGCTCATTCTCGGCGGCGTCGTGTCGCACCTCGGCTACTTCCCGTTTCCCCTGGCGGTGGCGGCGGGCGCGTTGGGGAGCTTCCTCGGCGACCTGGGCTGGTACGCGGTGGGCCGGATCCGCGGCCCCCGGTTCCGGGCGGGTCGGCTCTACCGCCATGTGGGGCCCCGCATCGAGGCGCTCGCACGGCGCCTGGGCACGGCCCAGCTCATCGCGAGCCGGTTCGTCTACGGCACCAAGTCGGCCAGCATGATGTTCTGGGGGCTCCACGGGCTGCCGCTGCACCGATTCGCGGCGGTGGACGGCGCCGGCTGCGTGCTCGGCGCGCTGGTGTTCACCGGCCTGGGCTATTTGGTGAGCGGGAGCGCCACGGTGCTGCTCGGGCGGGTCCGGCGCATGGAGTTCTGGCTGCTCGGCGCGCTGGTCGTGGGAGTGGCCCTCGTGGTGATCATCCACCGGACTGCCAAGCGGAAACTGCACTTAGGCGACGGAGACGACACCGCGGGCTAGCTGTCCCGCTCGCTTGCCTCTGCCCGGGGGCAAGGCGACCTTTCACCCATGGACCCCGACCTCCTGCTCGCGGGACTGCAGGCCGGCAATACGGCCGCCCTGGCACGCGCGATCTCGGTGGTCGAAAACGCCCGGCCGGGGTTCGAGCGCCTCCTGGCCGACGCGCATCCCTCCCTGGGCCGCGCCCGCCGGATCGGCATTACCGGGCCGCCCGGCGCCGGCAAGTCCACCCTGGTCGAGCGCCTGGTCACCGACTACCGACGGGCGGGGCTCCGCGTCGCCGTCGTAGCCGTGGATCCCACCAGCCCCTTCACGGGCGGCGCGCTTCTCGGCGACCGCATCCGCATGGAGTCCGTGGCACTCGACCAGGGCGTCTACATTCGCTCGATGGGCAGCCGCGGGTCGCTCGGCGGGCTCGCCACCACCACCCGCGAGGTGTGCGATGTTCTCGATGCGGCCGGCTTCGACCGGATCCTCGTCGAGACCGTCGGCGTGGGCCAGTCCGAGCTCGACGTGGCGCGCATGGTCGATGCGACCGTGCTCGTCCTCGTGCCGGAGTCGGGGGACGCCATCCAGACGCTCAAGTCCGGAGTCATGGAGGTCGCGGATGTCTTCGTCGTCAACAAGGCCGACCGGCCGGGCGCCGAGCAGCTGCGGCAGGAGATCGAGGTGACGCTTGGCATCCGACGAGGAAATGCGTTCCGGCACGTGCCGGCCCACCACGGGTCCAAGTCGGCGGGCGTGACGACGGGAGTCGCCCTGAGCGAAGCGAAGGGACCATCACCCGACGCAAGGCCCCGTCGTGGAGTTGACCCTGAGCCTAGCGAACGGGCGCAGGGTGACTCCCCGTGGGCGCAGCCCGTCATCCTCACGGTCGCCGCGAAAGGTGAAGGGGTTGCCGAGCTGATTGCCGCGCTCGACCGCCGCCATGCCTGGCTCCTCGAGAGCGGCACTCTTGCTGCGCGGCGCCGGCAGCGGCTGCTCGATCGCACGCGCGAGGTCGTGGATCGCGCGACGCGGCGGTGGGTGTGGGAAGAGACGCGGGCGGATCAGCGCATCGCCGAACGGCTGGACGAGATCGTGGCGGGCCGGGTCAGCCCGTACGAGGTGGCGGCCGAGGTGCTGGACGGGCTCAAACAGGGCGAGCGGATATGACAGCGTGGGGCACCGATCTCGACGCCGAGACCGCCCGGCGCCTCGCCGCGCAGGAGCGCGAGCTCGCGCAACTGCGCGCTGAGGTGGCCGCGTGGCGCGCCGCGGCGGCCGCGCTCCGCACTCGCAGCGACAGCGATTTTACCTCGGTGTCCGGCCGCGTGCTCGAGCCGGTCTACACGCCGCTCGACCTCGCCCCCGGATACCAGGGCACGACCGGTCTTCCCGGCGAGTACCCCTACACACGGGGCATCCACCCGACCATGTACCGTGGCCGGCTCTGGACCATGCGCCAGTTCGCCGGATTCGGCACGGCGGAGGACACCAACGAGCGCTACAAGTTCCTGCTGGAGCGCGGCCAGACCGGCCTCTCGGTGGCGTTCGACTTCCCGACGCTGATGGGGTACGACTCCGACCACCCGCGGTCCGAGGGCGAGGTCGGAAAGTGCGGGGTCGCGATCTCGAGTTTGGCCGACATGGAGACGCTCTTCGACGGCATTCCGCTCGACCGGGTCTCGACCTCGATGACGATCAACGGTCCCGCGGCGATGCTGTTCTGCTTCTACGTCGCCGCCGCCGAGCGCCAGGGGGTGCCGATCGCCCAGCTCCAGGGCACCCTCCAGAACGACATTCTCAAGGAGTACATGGCGCAGCACGCCTGGATCTTCCCGGCGGAGCCCGCGCTCAAGATCATCGTGGACCTGTTCGAATGGGCCGCCGAGCACACGCCCAAGTGGAACACGATCAGCATTTCGGGCTACCACATCCGGGAGGCCGGGGCGACGGCGGCGCAGGAGTTGGCATTCACGCTCGCCAACGGATTCTGCTACGTGGAGCACGGGCTTGCGCGGAAGCTGGACGTGGACCTGTTTGCGCCGCGGCTCTCGTTCTTCTGGGATATCCACAACGACTTCTTCGAAGAGATCGCCAAGCTGCGCGCGGCGCGTCGCATCTGGGCGCGGCACATGCGCGAGCGCTATGGCGCCCGCGACCCCCGAAGCTGGCGGATGCGGTTCCACTGTCAGACGGCGGGCGTCACCCTCACGGCCCAGCAGCCGCACAACAACGTGGTGCGGGTGGCCTACCAGGCGCTCGCGGCGGTGCTCGGCGGCACTCAGTCGCTGCACACCAACGCGTTCGACGAGACGCTCGCGTTGCCAACCGAGGAATCGGTGCGCATCGCGCTCCGCACCCAGCAGATCCTGGCCTACGAGACCGGCGTCCCCAACGTCGCCGATCCGCTGGGGGGTTCTTACTACCTCGAAGCGCTGACCGACGGACTCGAGCGCGAGGCGGAGGGGCTGTTCGCCGAGATCGAGGCCCAGGGCGGCGCCGTCCGGGCCATCGAGTCGGGCTGGTTCCAGCGGCAGATCGCCTCCAGCTCGATGCGGTTCCAGGCGGAGGTGGAGCAGGGCCGGCGGACGATCGTCGGTCTCAACGACTTCGTGGAGGAGGCGGAGGCGCCGGTCGAGATCCTGAAGGTCGGGGATGCGGCCGAGCAGACCCAGCGCGAGCGGCTCGCCGGGCTCCGCGCCCGGCGTGACCAGGCGGTCGTCGAGGCCCGCCTCGGCGAGCTCCGGCGCGCCGCCGCCGAAGACCGAAACATCATTCCAGCCATGCTCGATTGCGCGCGCGCGTACTGCACGCTGTTCGAGATCCGGCATGTGCTCGAGGAAACCTATGGCAGCTATCGGGAGCCGATCTTCTTCTGATGAGGGCAAGCGGATGAGGGCCAAGGAGGTCCATGGGCGAGGGCGGGCAAAGGTGGCTGCGCCGTCGGTGGCGGAGCGGCTCGCGCGGCTCACCACGGTGCAGACCGGCGCCCACCGCGTGGTCACCTGCTACCTGAAACTCGAGCCGAGAGATCGGACTCGCAGCAAGTACCTGATCAAGCTCAAGAACCGGGTCCGCACAGTGGCCCAGGCGCTGCCGAGGCTCGGCCTCGAGCGGATGGTCCAGGAGGAGATCGGGCGCGATCTGGAGCGGATCCAGCAGTACCTCCGAACGCCGTCCAACCTCCCGTCGACCCTGGGGGTGGCCATCTTCGCCTGCGAGGCGATCGGCCTGTTCGAGGCGTTGCCGCTGCCCGTCGTCTACCGCTCCCGCCTCGCGGTGGATGCGACCCCGCTCGTGCGCGAGCTGGCGTCGGTGGAGGACGAGTTCGGCCGGCTGCTCACCGTGGTCCTCGACCGGATGGGTGCGCGCTTCTTCGAGGTCACCGCCTACGACACTCTGGAGCTGCCTGGCCTTCGGGCCGACAGCACCCGGGGCAAGCGGTTTCACGGCGACCAGAACGGGCCTGGCTGGGGCGAGCACACCTACCACAACCGGATCCGGCAGGAGAAGCAGCGGCATTACGAAGCGATCGCGCGGGAGCTGTTCGCCATCGACCGCCGCCGGCCGGCGCACGGGATCGTGATCGCCGGCACAGGGACCGACGCCGGGGCGGTCGAGCCCTTCCTGCACAACTACCTCGTCGAGCGCCTGATCGGCACTGCCCGGCTCAACCCCAAGGAGGCGACGTCGGCCGCGGTGCACGCGGCCACGCTGGCCGTGCGCGAGGCCTGGGAGCGAGACGCCGAACGGGCGCAGGTGCACGAGATGCTCGAAGGGCTTGGAACGGGCTGGGGTGTGAACGGGACCGATGCGACGCTCCGCGCCCTGTCGCGCGGGCAGGTGCGGAGCCTGCTCGTTCACGCCGACGCCAGCGAGCCTGGCTTCCGCTGCGCCGGGTCCGGACGCCTGACCCGGACCGAGCGCGAGTGCCGCGGCGAGGGCGAGCCGATCCCGGTGCTCGACGTCGTGGACGACGCGATCGAGGAGGCCCTGCGCCAGGGTGTGGACGTGAACGTCGTCTACGAGCCCGCGGCGCGGGACGCGGTCGTCGGCCTCGCCGCGCTGCTCCGGTTTCGCTGAGCGCGTGACCGCCGCCGACACCGCCCTGCTCCGGGCGGTACTCTTCGATGCCGGAAACACGCTGCTCTTTCTCGACTACACCCGCATGGCCGTGGCGGTCGGGGCGGCGCTGGGCCTGTCGCTCAGCGGGCCTGGACTCGCAGCTGGCTCCGCGGCGGCGGCACGCGCCATGGAACGCGGGCGCGCCGGCGACCGCGAGCGTGCGGCGGCCTATCTCGAGGCGCTCTTCATCGAGGCGGGCGTGCCGCCCGGACGGCTGGACGAGGTCCGGGACTGCCTCGCCCGGCTGCATGGCGAGCGGCACCTCTGGAGCGGCATCGCGGACGACACCCACGACGCCCTCGCCCGACTGCGCGCCGCCGGCCTCCGTCTCGGCGTCGTCTCTAACAGCGATGGACGGGTGGAGGAGGCGCTGGCAGCGGCCGGGCTGCGCCGCTACTTCGACGTGGTGATCGATTCGACAGTGGCCGGAGTCGAGAAGCCGGATCCCGCTATCTTCCGGGCCGCGCTCGCCGCGCTCGGGGTTCCCCCCTCGCAGGCGCTCTACGTGGGTGACCTGTACGAGGTGGATGTCATCGGTGCCCACGCGGCCGGAATGTCGGCAGTGCTCTTGGTGCCGTCCGGCTCGCCGCTGCCCGGCGGCTGTGCCGCCGTCCGCTCCCTGGGTGCCTTGGCCGACGACCTGCTCAAGGAGAGACTCGCCTCATGATGGCCACCCGCTCGCTGCCTCGTCCGATCCGGGTCCTGGTCGCCAAGCCGGGCCTCGACGGCCACGACCGGGGCGCGAAAGTCGTCGCTGCAGCGCTCCGGGACGCGGGCATGGAGGTGGTGTACACGGGGCTGCACCAGACCCCTGAAATGATCGCCACCGCGGCGGTCCAGGAGGACGTGGACGTCGTGGGCCTCTCCATCTTGTCCGGCGCCCACATGACGCTCTTCCCGCGGGTTCGCCAGCTGCTCGACGAAATGGGCCGGCCCGACGTCCTGGTGACCGGAGGCGGCATCATCCCCGCGGAGGACATGGAGGCCCTGCAGGCGCGCGGCATCGGACGCCTGTTCGGACCGGGAACACCGACCTCCGATCTGGTCTCCTATATCACCACGTGGGCCGCCGAGCACCTGGAGTCGTGAGCCGGCTGCGCACGCTCACCGAAGAGTACCGCCAGCTCGCCGACCGTCTGCGGGCGGGCGGCGGCGCCGCCCGCGTGGCCAAGATGCACCAGCAGGGGAAGCTCGCCCCGCGCGAGCGGGTAGCGGGCCTGCTGGATCCGGGCGGGCCCTGGCTCGAGCTCGGGCTGCTCGTGGCCTACGATCAGTACGACGGCCAGGCGCCCGGGGCGGGCGTGATCACCGGGCTCGGGCTGGTCGAGGGGCGGGAGGTGGTCGTCGTGGCCAACGACGCCACGGTGAAGGCCGGTTCCTGGTGGCCGGAGACCATCCGCAAGATCCTCCGCGCCCAGGAAGTCGCGATGCGGCAGCGGATCCCCATCGTGTATCTGGTGGACAGCGCGGGCGTGAACCTGCCGTATCAGGGCGGGGTGTTCCCCGGGCAGTACGGCGCTGCCCGGATCTTCTACTACAACTCGATCATGCGCCGCTATCTCCACGTGCCGCAGATCAGCGCGGTGATGGGCAGCTGCGTCGCCGGGGGCGCGTACTTGCCGGCGCTCTCCGACGTGATCTTCATGGTCGAGGGCACCACGTTCATGGGGCTGGGCGGCCCCAACCTTGTGAAGGGCGCCACGGGGCAGACGATCGACGCCGAGACGCTGGGCGGCGCCGTCACCCACACCGAAGTCAGCGCGGTGGCGCACTACCGGGCCGCGAACGACGCCGAGTGCCTCGCCCGAATTCGCGAGTACCTCACCCGGCTGCCCCGAGTGGACGGTGTTCGCCACCGGATCCGGCCCGCCGTCGCGCCGGCGCGGCCCTCGGCGGAGCTCTACGATCTCATCCCGCAGGACCACCGTCTCTCGTACGACATGCGGCACGTGCTCGACGCGCTCCTCGACGGCGGCGCGCTCGACGAGTTTCAGCCCGACATCGCCCGGGAGATGCTGTGCGGACATGCGCACATCGAGGGGTGGCCGGTCGCGGTCATCGCGAACCAGCGCGGGCTCATCAAGGGCCGGCCGGATGAGCGGCCGCGCTTCGGCGGCATCGTCTACACCGGCAGCGCGGAAAAGGTCGCGTACTTCATCGAGACGGCCAATCGCGAGCGGCTCCCCATCCTCTTCGTGCAGGACGTGAGCGGCTTCATGGTCGGCCCGGAGGCGGAGCACAGCGGGATCATCCGCGCCGGCGCCCGGTTCGTCGAGGCGATGGCCACCGCCGCAGTGCCCAAGATCGTCCTCACCGTGAACCACGCCTCGGGCGCCGGCTACTACGCCATGGCGGGGCAGGGCTTCGATCCCGATTTCATTCTCTCGTGGCCCACCGGCCGCATGGGCGTGATGGAGGGCGAGTCCGCCGTGATGGCCGTGCACGGACCTGAGATAGAACGCGCCCAGCGTGAGCGGCGCGCGCTGGCGCCCGAGGTGAACGCGTCGGTGGAGTCGATGCGCGCCGACTACGAGGAGCAGCTCGACGCCCGCCACGCCGCGGCGCGGGGCCATGTGGATGCCATCGTCACACCCGAGGAGACGCGGGATCAGCTCGCCTTCGCGCTCCGCGTCACCGCCAACTACGCCGGGCCGCACCTCGGTCCCTTCGTGCTCCCGCCGCTCGACGCGGCCCCCCCACGGTAGCCGTCCATGCCTTCGTTCCGCCGCTTCACCGGTATGCTCGTCATCGCTCTCGCCTGCGCGCCCAGCCGTCGCGACGCGCCGGCACCGGTGCCCGAGCCCGGCGCCGGTCCTGCCGGCACCGTGCACGCCACCGCCGCGGTCCCGGCGCCGCCGCCGGGACCCGCGCTCGCCTCCCCCGTGCCGGACTCGGTGCGCCGGGTCGCGCCGCCCGACATGGCCTATGCCCATGGCTGGATGCCGCTGGCGAGCACGGGCGTGGACCGCTTCCTCCGCGCCCATCCCGATTACGATGGCCGCGGCGTGGTGATCGGCATCCTGGATACCGGCATCGATCCGGGGGTCCCCGGCCTGGCGACCACGTCCGCGGGCGGCCCCAAGATTCTCGATCTGCGCGACTTCTCCGGCGAAGGCGCCGTGCCGCTCACCCGCGTGACGCCCGTGGGTGATTCGGTGAACGTGGGTGGGCACCGGCTCGGCGGGTTCGGCCGGGCGGTCGCGCTGAGCACCGCGGGGCCCTACTACGCAGGCACTATCGCCGAGCTCCCGCTCGGCCCCCCGCCGGCGTCGGACCTGAACGTCAACGGCACGGTGGGCGACACACTCGCGGTCGTCGTGGTCCGGGCGACCGACGGCTGGGTGCTCCTCGCCGATACCGACGGCGACGGGTCGCTCGCCGGCGAGCGGCCGGTTCACGACTACCTCATCGGCCGCGAGAGCTTCGG
>Ga0209798_10002100_pt1 | contig 11800 bp, 14 predicted proteins | sample DOMMetBare3Fresh_FD_187475 | JGI IMG/M metagenome (GOLD analysis project Ga0209798, IMG submission 187475) | Wetland sediment microbial communities from St. Louis River estuary, USA, under dissolved organic matter induced mercury methylation -... | ecosystem: Environmental > Aquatic >...
CCGTCCCGTGCTCGCGCAGCGCCGCGACGGTCGGCAGCGCCTCGAGCTCGCCGAGCCAGTCGGCGAAGCGCTCGATCTCGCTCTCGATGATCGCCTCGGCGCGGCGCGCCTCGCCCTGGCGGACCGAGCGGTTGCGCGCGGTCACGCGCTGCAGGTCGTCGATGTCGAGCAACGTGACGCCCGGGATCTCGCCGCAGGCCGCCTCGATGTCGCGCGGCACGGCGATGTCGATCAGCAGCAGCGGGCGCCCCTTGCGGGCCGCCATGACGAGCGCGAGCTCCTCGGCGCCGAGGATCGTGTGCGGCGAGGCGGTCGAGGCCACCATGATGTCGGCGCGCTCGAGCTCGTCCGGGAGCTGCTCGAGCTGCGCCGTGCCGCCGCCGAAGCGGCGGGCGAGCCCGAGCGCCCGGGCGCGGTGCCGGTTGGCCACGAACAGGGTGCGAACGCCCTCCTCGGCGAGCGCGCGCGCCGTCAGCTCGGCGGTCTCGCCGGCGCCCAGGATCAGCACGTGCCGCGCCGAGAGGTCGCCGAGCGTGTCGCGCGCGGCCTTGACGGCGACGCTCGCCACGCTGACGCGCAGCTCGCCGATCGCCGTCTCCGAGCGGACCCGCTTCCCCGCGGCGAGCGCCTCGCGGAACAGGCGGTTGAGCAGCGGGCCGCTGGTGCGCTCCGCGAGCGCCAGCTCGTAGGCCTGCTTGACCTGGCCCTGCACCTCGGCCTCGCCGACGATCATCGACTCGAGGCCGGCCGTCACGCGGAACAGGTGACGGGCCACGTCGCAGTTGCGCAGCGCGTAGATCGAGTCGATCAGCTCCGTGGGCCGGATGTCGGCGCGGCGGGCGAGCATCCCCAGGACGGCGCTCTCGGCCGCGACCGGATCGCCGACGACGAGGTAGACCTCGGTGCGGTTGCAGGTCGAGATCGCCACGGCCTCGTGGACGTCGTGATCGGCCACGAGCTCGCGCAGGAACTCGCTCGCGCGAGCGCCGGGCAACGCGAGGCGCTCGCGCAGCGCGACGGGCGCCGTCTTGTGCGAGATGCCGACGGCGAGCAGCTCGCTCATGCGACCGGCTGCCCCTCGCGCGTGTGTGCGTCCGCCGGCGTCGCCGAGGACCGCCGGCTCAGCTCGACGAGCTCGCCCAGCTCGCGTTCGATGCGCCCGAGCTTCGAGGCCATGATCGCGACGTAGATCAGCACGAGCGCGAGGAAGACCAGGTAGGCGGCGGCGACGTAGCGGCCGGCGTGCGCGACGGCGAACAGCGCCATCAGACGGTCGACTCGGCGGGGAGCGCCGGCTGGCCGCTGCGCACGGTCGGCGCCGCCGCGTCGCCGGTCAGCCTCGCGCGCAGCGCGCGCAGCTGCTGCGCGGTGTGCTTGGACGCGAGCTCGTACTTCCAGAGCGTCGCGAACAGCAGCGCCATCCCGACCACGGACACGAGGAAGGTGAGCCGCATCGACCCCGGCATGCTGCCGCCGGTCGTGCCGAGCACGCGCGGGTGTGTGTACGCCTGCGCGAGTCGGACGGCGAGGAAGTTGAGCGGCACGAACGCCCCCGCGGTGATCGCGAAGACCGAGGCGTAGCGGGCCTGCTTCTCGGGGTCCTCGATCGCGAACCGCAGCGGCTGGTAGCACGCGTACAGCAGCACGACGATCAGGAACGAGACGAGCGTCGGCTCGTCCCACACCCACCAGTGGCCCCACGACGCCTTGGCCCAGATCGAGCCCGAGATCAGCGTCCCGATGCCGAGGATCAGCGACAGGTGGATCGCGACGTAGGCGCGCAGGTCGTACCGGCGCTCGCCGGTCCGCAGGTGCTGGATCGCCATCGCGGCGGCGAACACGAAACCGCACAGCGCCACGATCGCCATCGGCACGTGCACGTAGAAGATCTTCTGGATCACGCCCTGGTCGGCATCCGTCGGGGCGTAGAAGAAGACGAGCGCGAACGCCCCGACCAGGGTCAGCACGGTGGCGATCGAAAGGCCGCGCAGGCCCTTGCCGTACATCGGAGTCAATCCTCCAGGAGGAAGTCGAAGACCGCGTAGGAAAGCAGCCCGAAGACCATATCGTAGAGCCCGAGCACGGCCGGCCAGCGCAGCGGCAGCGAGCCGCCCCCCGCCTCGAGCAGGGGGGCGGTCCCGCGCGCCGCTGCGATCAGCAGCGGCAGCAGCAGCGGTAGCGCGAGCAGGGGCACGAGCAGCTCGCGCGCGCGCCCCTGGACGGTCAGCGCGGCGACGAGCGTGCCGACGACGGCGATCCCCACGTCGGCCAGCAGGAGCAGCCAGAGCAGCTCGGGCAGCGCCCGGCCGAGCCCGGGGTCGAGCAGCAGCGCGAACGCCGGCACGGCGACCAGCTCGAGCCCCGCGAGGTAGAGGAACAGCGCCGTCGCCTTCGCGACGAGCATCGCCGTGCGATCGACCGGCGCGAGCAGGAAGCCGTCGAAGCCGCCCTCCTCGAGCTCGGCCACGAACAGGCGGTTGATCCCCAGCAGCGCCGCCAGCAGCAGGGTGACCCACAGCACGCCGGCGGCGAGATCCCCGTCGAGCCGCGCGCGATCGAGCCCGAAGTGGAACACGACGAACGTCGCGATCGCGAACAACGCCATCGCCGGCAGCGACTGCTTCGCGCGCAGCTCCGCGCGCAGGTCCTTCGCGAGCAGGGCGCCGACCGTGCTCATCCGTAGAGGGCGGCGAGCGCCGCGGGGTCGAGGCGGCCGCCCGCCGCCGTGAGCACGACGCGCCCGCCGCGCAGGCCGAGCACCAGGTCGGCCTCGGCGAGCGCGCCGGCCGGGTCGTGGCGCACGACCACGCGCGTGCGGCCCGACGCCCGGCCGATCAGCGGCTCGACGAGCGCCGCGGCTGCCGGATCGAGGTGCGAGCCCGGCTCGTCGAGCAGCAGCAGCTCGGGGTCGTGCAGCACCGCGCGGCACACCGCGACGCGCTGCACCATCCCGCGCGAGAGCGTCCGCACCGGCTCGTCGGCGCGCGCCGCCATGCCGACCGCGTCGAGCAGCGCATCGACGCGGTCGCCCCCGACGCGGTGCAGCTGGGCGTGGAAGCGAAGGTTCTCGCGCGCGGTGAGGTCGCGGTAGAGGAGCGGATCGTGGCCGAGCAGGCCGATGCGTCCCCGCACGGCCCAGCCGTCGCGCGGGAGGTCGCGCCCGAGCACGCGGACACGCCCGGCGTGCGGGCGCAGCAGCGTCGCGAGCACGCGCAGGAGCGTGGACTTGCCCGCCCCGTTGGGCCCGAGCAGGGCGAGCGTCGCCCCGGCCGGGAGTGCCAGGCTCACGCCGTCGAGCGCCAGCCGCTCGCCGTAGGTGCGCGTGAGCCCGGCGAGCTCAATCGCCGGGGTGGCGCTCACCGTCATCGCGGTGCAGCGTGGCGACCGCGTGCTCGAGCGTCGGCGCGAGCACCGGGAAGAGCTGGCGCATGGCCTGCGGGCTGCCCGGGAAGTTGACGATCAGCGTCCGCCCGGCGATCCCCGAGACGCCTCGCGAGAGGATCCCGAGCGGCGTGTGGCGCAGGGCCTCGGCGCGCATCGCCTCCGCGATGCCGGGCGCCTCGCGGTCGATCACCGCGCGCGTGGCCTCGGGCGTGACGTCGTCGGGCGTGAAGCCGGTGCCACCCGTGGTGAGGACGATCGCGCACTCGTCCTCGACGTAGTGGTGCAGCCGGTCCTCGATCAGCTCGTAGTCGTCGGGGATGACCTCCATCGCGACCACCTCGCCGCCGGCCTCCTCGGCCAACGCGGCGAGCAGCGGGCCCGACTCGTCGGTCGAGGCGCCGCGGGCAACCGACGTCGAGATCGTGAGGATGGCCGTGCGCACGCTGCAGAACCTTACGCAAGGGGCGCGCGACGCTTGCGCGCGCCGTTCCCGCTGGTAGGCTCGGCCCGTGCCCAGAGACCGGATCCCACGGAGGGGAACGGCCGCGACGCGCGGTTCGTCACGCGCGCGCCTCGGGGCCTGCGGTGCGGCCGTGCTCGTGACGCTGGCGCTTGCCGGTACGGCGAGCGCAGCCGACCCGGTGATCGTCGCCGCCGGCGACATCGCGTGCGGCAAGGAGACCGTCGGCGGCGCCTGCAAGCAGAAGGCGACCTCTGACCTGATCGGCCAGATCGCGCCGCAGGCCGTCCTGCCGCTCGGCGACGAGCAGTACGAGTACGGGCAGCTCTCGAACTTCGTCAAGTTCTACGACCCGACATGGGGCCGCTACAAGTCGGTCACCCGCCCGGCGACGGGCAACCACGAGTACGGCACGCCAGGCGCGGCCGGCTACTTCGACTACTTCAACGGCTTCGGCGTCGCGAGCGGGGCGGCCGGCAGCCGCACCACCGGCTACTACTCGTTCGACCTCGGAAGCTGGCACCTGATCGCGCTCAACAGCAACTGCGAGCAGATCGGCGGCTGCGGCGTGGGCTCGGCGCAGGAGCGCTGGCTGCGCCAGGACCTCGCCGCCAACGCGAACAAGTGCACGATCGCCTACATGCACCACCCGCGCTGGTCCTCCGACGCCAACGACCTCGGCGATCCGGCGTACGCCCCGTTCGTGCAGGCGCTCTACGACTATCGCGCGGAGCTCCTGCTCGTCGCGCACGCGCACGTCTACGAGCGCTTCGCGCCGCAGACCGCGACCGGGGCCGCGGACTACGCGAGCGGCGTGCGCCAGCTCATCGTCGGGACCGGCGGCAAGTCGGAGTGGGGCTTCACGTTCCCGCAGCCCAACAGCGAGGTGCGCAACTCGACCGCCTTCGGCGTCCTCAAGCTGACGCTGCACCCGTGGAGCTACGACTGGCGCTTCGTGCCCGTGGCCGGCTCGACGTTCAGCGACTCGGGGACCGCCCTGTGCCACAAGGGCGTGCCCGACTCGTCGTCGCCGAGCGCGCCGACCGGCCTCACCGCCACGGCGCCGAGCTCGAGCCGCGTCGACCTGGGCTGGACCGCGAGCACCGACAACGTCGGCGTCGCGAGCTACGGGGTCTTCCGCGACGGGACGCAGGTCGGGACGACCACGAGCACGAGTTGGTCCGATTCCTCGGTGGCCGCCGCGACGCGCTACAGCTACACGGTCGTGGCCCGGGACGCCGCCGGGAACGCCTCCGCCGCCTCGAGCGCCGCGGTGGTGACCACGCCCGCGGCGCCGGCTCCGACCACGCTGACGTTCAGCCCGAGCGCCGACGCGACGATCGACGAATCGGCGCCGACCACCGCGCTCGGGACGCTCGACCTCGTCCGCGTCGACAACTGGCCGGTGAACCACATCCTGCTGCGCTTCGACCTCACGGGGCTCGCCGGGCGCACGGTGGTGAGCGCCAAGCTGCGGCTCCTGTGCACGAACGGCTCGGACGACGGCGGGCGAATCCACGGGTTGGCGACCACGCCGTGGGGCGATGCCACCGTGACGTGGAACACCGCGCCCGTCGGCGGGGCGCCGACGATCGCGACGCTCGGCGCGACCGCCGTCGGCTCGTGGTACACGGTCGACGTCACGTCGCTCGTCGCCGGCGACGGCCCGGTCGGCATGCGGATCGACTCGTGGTCGGGCGACGGCGCGACCTACGGCTCGCGCGAGGCCGGCGCCGCGAGCGCGCCGCAACTCGTCGTCACGGTTCGCTGAGGTTCGCGACCGCCGGCTGCGCCCGGCCACGCCGGGCCAGCGCGGAGACGAAGCGCAGGTCCGCCGGGTCGATCGCGCGCTCGAGCGCCACGAGCGCGACGAGGTAGACGAGCGTGCCGGCGCCGAGCGCGACGACGAAGGTGCCGGCGAGCGCCGCCATGGTGCCGGCCATCGCGGCGCCGGCGACGAGCGGGGCGCCGACCATCGAGGTCCAGCGCACGCCGCCGACCGTCACGACGGCGGCGCGCAGGGCGAGCGCGGCGAAGGCGGCATAGGTGAGGAGCATCGCGAGCGCCGCGCCGCGCTCCTCGAGCGGCGGGATCAGCACGAGGTTCAGCACGACGTTGAGCAGGCTCATGCCGCCGACCAGGCGCACGAGGACGCCGCCGCTGCGGCGGGACGCGAGCAGCGACAGGCTCACCGTCGTGACGCCCTGGAGCACCACGACCGCCGCCAGGAGTCGCAGCGAGGGCGCCGCGTCGGCCAGGCCGGCGCCGAAGAACGCGCGCGTCACGGGCTCGGCGAGCACGCCGAACGCCACCGCGATCGGGATCAGCGAGCAGGCCGCGAGCTTGATCGCGCGCTGGAAGACCGCCTGGACGGTCGGGTCGCTTTCGCGGTCGAGGTACGTGAACATCGCGGAGAACGACGCCGTCAGCACGAGGCTGACGAAGAACGTCGACTCGAGCAGGCGGTAGGCGGCGCCGTAGCGGCCGACGACCGCGGCGGCGACGAGCAGCGACAGCAGGACGACGTCGGCGCGCGCCAGGAAGACGCCGAAGAAGTCCTGGGCGGCGAACGGCCGGCTGCCCGATCGCAGCTCCGCGCGCGCCGCGCCGGGGTAGTCGCGCCGCGGCATGCCCAAGCGCCGCCCGAGCAGCAGCGCGGCGAGCGCAAGGCCGACGGCCTCGCCGATCGTGAACGTCAGCGCGACCGTCACGATGCCGAATCCCGCGTAGAGCGCGGCGAGCCCGAGCGCCGCGGCGCCGATGCGCTGGACGATCAGGACGAGCGCGGTCAGGTCCGTGCGCTCGCGCGCCGTGAACAGCGCGTGGACCGAGCGCGCGAGCGCGTTGAGCAGCAGTCCGGCGGTCAGGATCATCGCCGCCGCGCGCGTGCGGCCGTCGTAGCCGAGCGCGAAGACGCCGGCGACGGCGAGCGCGGCCACCGGCAGCGAGCGGGTCGCCTTCAGCCGCAGCGTGTTGAAGAACAGCGCGTCGGCCGCGGCGTGCTCCTTGGCGACGCGGCGAACGAGGTAGCGGTCGAGCCCGATGCCGACCGGCGTCGTGACGACCTGCGCCCACGCCGCCGCCGCGACGAACGCGCCGAGCTCCGTCTGGGTGACCTTGCGCGTCAGCACGGCGAACAGGACGAGCGACGCGAGCTTGCCGATCAGCTCGCCGGCCGTGCGTGCGGCGGCGTTGCGAGCGACGCGCGCGCCGGCCTGCTCCGCGCCCGACCGGGGCGGCGCGCCGGCCGGCGGCCCGGGCTCCGCGCTCCGGCTCACCCGGCTCGCGCTCGCGCCCGCGCGACGTACCGACGTGCCCGGTCGGTCCCGATCTCGAGCGTCGCGAGCGCCGAGGCGACCGGATCGTCCGCGGCCCAGACGGCGCCGGCGCTCGGCCGCGGCGCGCGGTTCGGCAGCGAGCGCGGGGCGCGCCGCAGGGCCGCGAGCAGCTCGCCCTCGAGCCAGCGGTAGGTCACGCCGACACGGTAGGGCTCGAGGGGGCGGACCGGCGCGTCCGTCGCGACCGCGTGCCAGATCGCGGGCAGGTTGACGCCGCTCGCGGAGGCGAGCGGCAGCGACCCATAGAAGCGCGGGTTCACGTCGATCAGCGCGGGGCCCCGGCCCGTGTGCAGGAACTGCAGGTGCGCGAGGCCCCAGAAGCCGCTCGCGGCGAGCATCGCGCGGCTACGCTCGACGAGGTCTGCGTCGGGCGCGACGCCGACTGCGATCGTCGTGCCGCCGGCGCGCACCGGCCACGTGTGGGTCGTCTCCTGCTGGAAGCGCGCGACCACCGTGCCGTCACGGCCGAGCACGAGCGCCAGCCCGACCAGCGGGCCCGCCGCGTGCTCCTGCACGAGCAGCGGCTCGTCCTCGGGCAGCGCTCCCAGCGCCGCCGCGAGCTCGTGCGGGGACTCGATCACGACCGGCGTCGGCAGCTTGCCGCGCGCGCCCGCGGCCTTGACGACGAACGGCGTCGCCGGCGCGCTGCGCAGCAACTCGGCGGCGGTGAGCTCCGCGAGCGTCGCGGGGACGCTCAGGCCGCCCGCGGCGGCCAGCTCGCCGAGCCGGCGCTTGTCGCGCACCAGGGCGAGCGAGGCGAGCGCGTAGGGGAGGATCGCCGCCGCGGGGAGCGCCGGGCCGGCGCGGAGCAGGGCATCGAGCGTCTCCTCCTGGCCCGGGTAGACGACGAGCGGGCCATAGGCGGCGGCGAGGCGTGCGACGGTGGCGGTGTAGCCGGCCGGGTCGTCGACCCCGTCGGGCCCGAGCGCGCGCCAGGCGGCGTAGCGCGAGCGCAGGCCGCTGAGCGTCCCGCGCGCCGCGAGCGCCCCCGCGCGGATGCCTGCGCGACCGAGCTCGCGCAGCCCGGCGAGCGCGCCACGTGTGTGCGTATCGGTGACGAGCGCGTCCATGGGACGTCGCTCAGCCGGCGTCGCGGCGCCAGTCGTGGCGCCCGCCTGTCTTCTCGAGCAGGATCACCTCTGCTATCTCGACCCCGCGCTCGATCCCCTTGACCATGTCGTAGATCGTCAGGGCGGCCACTGCCGCGGCGGTGAGCGCCTCCATCTCGACGCCGGTGGTCGCGACCGTGCGCGCTTCGGCGGTGATGGCGACGAGCCCGGCCGCTACGTCGACGTGCGCCTCGACGCCCACGAACGCGAGCGGCAGCGTGTGGCACAGAGGGATCAGCTCGGCCGTGCGCTTCGCGGCCTGGATCCCGGCGATCCGCGCCGTGCCGAGCACGTCGCCCTTCGGGGCCTCGCCGGCCGCGACCGCGGCGGCGGTCTCCGGCGTCATGCGCACGAGGGCGCGCGCCACCGCGCGCCGGTCGGTCGCCGGCTTGCCGGCCACGTCCACCATCCGGGCGCGGCCCTGCTCGTCGAGGTGGGTGAGGTCGCTCACGCCGCCCGCGCGCTCACGCCGGGGTGTGGACGCGCTGCGCTGCGGCGATCAGGTCCCGCACCGCGGCGGCGTTCCCCGCGCGCAGGAGCTCGATCGGGTCGGGCTCGCCGTTCACGATCGACTCGAAGAAGTCCCGGCGGTCCTGGTAGGTCGGCAGGGTCGCCTTCGCCCAGCCCCGGGCCTCGTTCAGCAGCACCGCGAGGTCGGCGTAGGGCGCTCCGAACTGCGCCGCGATCTCGCGCTTCATCCGCTTCGCGAGCGCGGGCGATGCGCCGGCGGTCGAGATCGCGATCGCCAGCGGTCCCTGGCGGACGACGGCCGGGAGGATGAAGTTGCACAGCGGCGGGACATCGACCACGTTGACGAGCATCGCGCGGCGCTCGGCGTCCTCGTACACGCCAATGTTGACCTAGGAGTCGTTGGTGGCCGCGATCACCATGAAGGCGCCGTCGAGGTCAGCGGGCTCGTATGCACGGCGCTCCCAGACGATCGAGCCCTCGGCCGCGTAGGCGGCCAGCGCCGGCTCGGCCTCCGGCGCGACCAGCGCGACGTCGCCCCCGCACGCGAGCAGGCCCTCGACCTTCTCGAGCCCCACCTCGCCGCCGCCGACGACGAGGCAGCGGCGCCCGCTGAGCTTCAGGCACGCGATGTAGAACGGCGTCGCGAGCATGTCGCGTACGCAGGATTGGTCGCAGACGTCCTTGCGCAGCTGGCAGACGCAGGGCTTGCCTCGGTATGCCTGGGCGGGCATGGTCGCTACAGCGTAGAGGGCCGTACCTCTCGATAGCCATGGCGTGCGCGGCGAGCTACTTCACCCACGACTCGATGGTGCGGGTCGTCCACCGCGAGCAGGTGGTCGGCCTCGCCGGCCCGCGGGCGCTGCTGATGCAGGCCGCCCACCCGGTCGCGTTCGCGGGCTTCTTCGCCCACACGGGCGCGCTCGACGCCCCGTACGAGCGCCTGCACCGCACCGCCGTCGTGATGGACACGATCTCGTTCGGCGCGCGGGCCGACGCGGATCGCGTCACGCGCCGCGTCCGCGCGATGCATCGTCGCGTGCGCGGCGAGCTGCGCCGGCCGGCGGGTCGCTTCCCGGCCGGCACGCCCTACGCGGCGGACGACCCGGCGCTGCTGCTGTGGGTCCTCGCGTCGCTCGTGGACTCGGCGCTCCTCGTCTACGGGCGCTACGTGCGGACGCTCGACCGCGACGAGCGCGATGCGTATTGGCAGGACTACAAGACGATCGGCCGGCTGTTCGGGCTGCGCCGTGGCGACATGCCTGATACGATCGAGGACTTCGACCGCTACATCGCGCGGATGCTCGGCGACGGTGACCTCCACGTGACCGAGGAGGCCCGCCAGCTCGCGATCGCGATCGTCATGCGACCGCCGGTCGCGTTGACCATGCGGCCGCTCCTGGAGCTGGCGAACTTCGCCACGATCGGCCTGCTGCCGAGCGGGCTGCGCCGCCAGTACCGGTTCCCGTGGGACCCGGCCCGCGGGCTGGCGCTGATCGGCGGCGCCGAGTACGCCAAGCGCGTGCTCGTGCCGCTGCTGCCCGGCCGCGTGCGCCTGGTTCGCAGCGCCCGCGCGGCGTAGCCGCCGGTTCCACTCCGAGGGCTCCTGCTTGCCACGACCAACACCTGGTCGGGCAGCATGGAAACGAGCCAACCCGCCGAGCCCACCCTCCCACCGTCGCACTGATGCATGGAATGCAGCGGTCGGGGGACCGCCGGGCAGCATGCACCCTTGATCGCCCGGGCTTCCGAGCTTAGGCTCAACCGGATCTCGGAGGAGGGACGAGGCATGACCGGCAAGACCGAGACCGCGATCCTCGCGGGAGGCTGCGCCTGGCCCATGCAGCAACTGCTGCGCCACCCGGGCGGGGTCATCTCAACCCGTGTGGGATGGACCGGCGGCGAGGGGGACAACCCGACCGAGGAGAACCCTCAGGGGCACGCCGAGGCGGTCGAGGTCGTCTTCGATCCCGAGCGGCTCTCCTATCGCGAGCTCCTCGAGTACTTCTTCCAGGTCCACCGGCCCGACCTCGGCGAAGATCTGGTCGGCTCCATCTACCGCTCGGAGATCTTCTATACAAGCGAGGAGCAGCGCAGGGTGGCTGAGGAGACGATCGCGGACGTCGATGCCTCGGGCCACTGGCTCGGCAAGACCGTCACTCAGATCAGCGAGGCCGGCCGCTTGCTGGAGGACCCGACCATGCACCAGGACTACTTCCTGCGCTTTCCGGACTATCCGAAGGGCAGCAAGCCCCCGTTCCCGCGCACCGGGGTGTAAGCCGCCGACCGCGAGACCGCGGGCCGAACTCGGCCTGAATAGGACCGTGTTCAACGTCCAGGTCGGACAGCCGGCTTGGACGAAGCAGCGCGCAGCTGCCCGGCTGTCGACCCTCACTCGAGCGCTCCTCCTTGGCGGAGGCGCCCGTCCGACCGGCTCGTCGTGGTCGGCCTCCCGAGTTGTGCAGGCGGGCGCTCGGCGGTTGCCGAGGCGAGCAGCACCACGTTCGTGAAGCTCAGCGGCTTCGAGCCACCCCCCGCATCGGCTGCGGCCTGCGTGATCGCGTCCGAGGCCTCTTCCTGGGCCTCGCCTGCGCCGCTAGGCCATTCGGGTCACCGGCGGACTCGGGTCCCGGGAGGTCCTCCGGCCGGCTCACGGCGACCGCCATGGGCCAGCCAGTCAGGGCGCCGAGAGCCAGCTCGATCACGCCGGTGACGACCAGCCCGTCGATCGTGCCGTGCCGCGCGGCCCTGCCCGGGCGGCGGTTCATGACGAAGGCTCCGATCGCACGCTGCCCACGATGTCGCGAATCGCCTTGCCGGACTCGGCAGCGTCGTGTCGATCGTCGATGAGGGACTGGTGCGTGGCGCCCGCGACGGTGCGGTGTTCGCTGCTGCTCGACAGGCTGGCGAGGTGGTCCTGCTGGGCTCCCCAGCCGGATGCGTTGCCCTTGCCGGCCGTGACCACGATGAGCGGGCGCCGGCCGAGTGTTCTCAGCTTCGCCGCGCGGTTCTGCTCGGCCGGCATCTGGTCGATGTCCCGG
>Ga0209798_10002102_pt1 | contig 11782 bp, 9 predicted proteins | sample DOMMetBare3Fresh_FD_187475 | JGI IMG/M metagenome (GOLD analysis project Ga0209798, IMG submission 187475) | Wetland sediment microbial communities from St. Louis River estuary, USA, under dissolved organic matter induced mercury methylation -... | ecosystem: Environmental > Aquatic > Freshwater...
CGTCAACACGAAGGTTCGGCCATTCAGCGCCGCGGCGCAGCGCGCGGCCAGTTCGGCGACGGCGGTGGCATGGCCGGCTTCGTTCGGCTTCGGGAAGCGCGGTGGCACGTACAGCCTGGCGTTGTTCGCGTAGTCGAACGGGCTGCCGAGCCGCAGCGTGCGTGCGTCTTCAAGCGCGGCCGAGCGCGTGAACCAGGACAGCGTGTCGTCGTCGCCGAGCGTGGCCGATGTGAAGACCCAGGTCTTCGGCGCTTTCGCGCGCTGCGCGGCGATGACCTCTCGGATGTCGAGCGGCGACTCGATCAGGCGCACGGCGTGGGCGGACAGATCGATCCAGCGCACGCGATCGGCAGCACCCTCTTCGGCAAAGAGTTGTGCCGCTGTGGCCAAAGCTGCCGCGCGCTCGGCGAGCCGGCCGATGTCAGGGCCGACATCGATCGCCGCCTGCAACGCCCCTTGCGCCGCGGTCGCGGCCTCGGCCAGCGACGACAGCACCTGAATGAACGCCGGCTGCCCTGCACGCTCGGTCCAGCGCAACTTGAGCAAGGCACGGACCTCGCGCAGCGGCCCGGCCGCAGCCAGCCGCAACTCACGGGCATCGCGCTCGATCGCACCGGCCAGCGCCGACCAGTCGGCCAGGCCGCGCGCTTGCGCCAGGCCCACTGCGGTGAGGTCACGCGCAAAGTCGATCAATTGCGAACTGCCGAGCGCGAGACCGAGGAGCTGCACCCCGGCATCTACCAATTGATGCGCTTCGTCGAACACTACCGCCTCGACGCTCGGCAGCAATTCAGCCATGCCCGTGCCGCGCACGGCCAGGTCGGCGAAGAAGAGATGGTGGTTGATGACCACGATATCGGCGGCCATCGCTTCGCGCCGTGCCTTGACGACGTGGCAGGACGCGAATTGGGGGCAGTCGCTGCCCAGGCAGTTCTCCCGCGTCGACGTCACCAGCGGAATCACCGCCGAGCGCTCGTCGAGGCCATCGATCTCGGCCAAGTCGCCGCTTCTTGTCGACGGCGCCCAGGCTTCGATGCGCGACAGCGCGCGAACGGCAAATCTGTCCGGCAGCTCGAAACCCTGACGCGCCTGCTGCAGCCGATGCAGACAGAGGTAGCTCGAACGCCCCTTGAGCAGCGCCACGCGGACCGGCACGCCAAGCGCGTCGACAAGTTGTGGCAGATCGCGCAGGAAGAGCTGGTCTTGCAGACTCTTGGTCGCCGTCGACACCAGTGCGCGCTTGCCCGACAGCAGCAAAGGCACGAGGTAGGCAAACGTCTTGCCGACACCGGTGCCGGCCTCGGCGACGAGCGCTGCGCGGTCCTCGATGGCCGCGGCGACGGCCTGCGCAAACTCCTGCTGCACGGCCCGTTCGCTGTAGCCGGGGTCCGCTGCGTCGAGCGCGCCGTCGCTGCCGAAGGCTTGCGCGACCGCCTGTGCCAGTGAGGGCGTGTCTCGAATCATGTGGTCGATCGACCGCAAGACATGGCTGCCTTGCCCAGTGACCGCCGCGGACCCGGCTCTACCGGCCTGCTGGCGTTGCCCCCTTGAGGGCGAGCCGCGAAGCGGCTTCCGGGGTGGACCATCGACTACGCCGGCTCCGGGGGGTCGGTCAGCAATTCCAACTTCGAAATCTGATCGCGCAGCAACAACCTGCGCTTCTTCAAACGGCGCAGCGCCAGATCATCGATCGGCATCTGTTCAGATGCCCGGTCGATCAGGCTGTTGAGATCGGCATGCTCCATGCGCAGCTCGATCAGGCGCCGCTGGGGCGAATGAAGGTTTTGATCCATCGTGCGTTGCGCATGAGTGTAGGCGGGCGGCACGAGTTCACATCTGGGCACCTTGGCCCGTCGAGCACACGGGTCCTTCCCGTATATTCCTCGGATGCCGCCGCCCGCACCTTTGCAGCCTGCCTACCGCCTGACTGCCGCCACCGGCATGCACCGTGGCGATCGCCAGTATCAGCAAGACCAGGTGGAGTTGATCGCGCACTCGCGCGTGCCCGGTTGTGCCCTGGCCGTGCTCGCCGACGGCATGGGCGGCAAGAGCGGGGGACGCAAGGCCGCCGACCAGGTGATCATGGTGGCGCGCCAACTCTACGAGCGCCACGTGCCGGAAAAGGACGATGCGATGGATTTGCTGCGCCAGGTCGTCCAGGAATCACATCTGATGATCAAGCTGACAGCGATGACCGCCGAAGAAGAGCCGCACAGCACGATCGCTGCCTTCATCATCGGCCCCAACCGGCGCTGCGATGTCGTGCACGCCGGTGATTCGCGGGTCTATCACTTTCGTGGCTCGGAAATGGCCAGCCGCACGATCGATCATTCATACGTGCAGCGGCTGATCGACGAAGGTCAGATCACCGAGGAAGAGGCCAACACGCATCCGCAATCGAACCTGCTGACCGGTTGCCTGGGCACCCATGCCGACCCGCCGCTGGCGGTGCGAGCGCTGGGCACGCTTGAAGTTGGCGATTCGGTGCTGGCCTGCAGCGATGGCTTGTGGCACTACTTCACGCCGCGCGAGATCGGCGCCATCGTGCACACGTTGCCGGCGCGCGAGGCCAGCGAGATGCTGGTGTCGAAGGCGCGCCAGCGCGCCCGCGGCGGCGGTGACAACCTGTCGCTGGCGCTGGTGCGCGTGGACACGTTGGAAAACGCGCCGCGCCGCTGAGGCGCGGTGCCCTCCGTGATCGATCAGCGCGCCGCCGCCGATGCAGGGGCCGTCGACGGCACGGGCAGCGCGGAAGCCGGTGGACGTTTCGCCGCATGGTCGAGGTTCCTCTGCTCGGCTGCTTCGCGGTGCTTCGCCGCCTCTTCAACTCGGCGCTTCGACGTGGCGACGCGGCGCGCTGCCGCGGCCTCTTCTTTCACTTTGACCGCCGCCGCCACGCTGCGGCGGTGCGCTCTGGACGACGCGGCCGCGGCGGGTTCGGCAGTCGATGCCGGCGCTGACCGCGCCGCAGCCGCAGCGAGCGGCCGCAGGGCTGCGGGTGGTCTGCGCGTCTCATCAGCCTGCGCGGCGGCGTCCTGACGTTCGCGAATGCGCGCCTGACGCTCCGCAGCGCGGCGCTTTCGCTGTGCGTCGTCCAGTAGCGCGCGCTGATGGTCGAGTTGCTGTATCGCTGCGCGCCGCTCGGAGCGAACTTGAGCCAGACACGCTGAGACCGCAAAGCGGTCGGCGCACGCCGCTTCGCCGGTTCGCGCGCGGGCATTGACTTCCGCGCGTTCACGCTCGATGCGCTGGCGTTGCGCTGCATCATCTGCTGCCGCCGCGGCGCCGATGCACGTCAGTGCCAGCGCCAACCAAGCAACCGCCACGGCTGCGGCTCGGCCGGGCCGCCAGCTGAATCCCCTTGAGGAGAAACGCCGGAGGCCCTGCCGGGGTGGGTCATGTGAGTGAGGTGTCGACATCGCGCCGCTCCAGGGCCAGAAATTCAGCCGATTGCATCTCGGTCAGTCGGGACACAGTGCGTGGGAACTCATGGGCGAGCGGTCCTTCGATGTAAAGCGCTTCGGGTGGCACTTCGGCCGACATGATGAGCTTGACGCGGCGGTCGTACAAGACGTCGATCAGCCAAGTGAAGCGCCGCGCCTCGCTGGCCATGCGGGGCGGCATCTGCGGCACGTTCGACAGGATCACAGTGTGAAAGCGGCTGGCAATCTCGAGGTAGTCGTTCTGCGAGCGCGGCCCACCACACAGCCACTTGAAGTCGAACCAGACCACGCCACCGGCTTTGCGGCGGGCGGTGATCTCGCGCTGCTCGATGTTCAACACCGGGTTTTCGTCGCGGGCTTCGGCAATCTCGTCGAAGGCTCTGGTGAGCGCCGACTCGGCTTCGTCTCCGAGCGGGCTGTGGTAGCGCTTGACATGCTGCATCGTGCGGCTGCGGTAGTCGGTGCCGGCATCGACGTTGATGACCTCGAGCCTGTCCTTCAGCAGCGCAATCGCCGGCAGGATGCGGTCGCGGTGCAAACCGTTCGGGTACAGGTCGTCCGGCGCGAAGTTGGACGTGGTGACGATCGACACGCGGTTGGCAAACATCGCTTCGAGCAGACGGTGCAGGATCATGGCGTCGGTGACGTCGGAGACGTGGAATTCGTCGAAGCAGATCAGGCGAAAGCGCCGCGCGATCTGCGCGCCGAGTTCCTGCAGCGGGTTCGGCGTGCCTTTCAGATCCTGCAGCGAGCGGTGCACCTCGCGCATGAACTCGTGGAAATGCAGCCGTGTCTTGCGCGTCAGCGGCACCGCCTGGAAGAAACAGTCCATCAGGAAGCTCTTGCCGCGGCCGACCCCTCCCCACATGTAGACACCGCGAGGGATCGGCGGGCGCATGATGAGTTTGGTCACTGCGTTGCTGCGCCGCGCCTTGTAGTCGGCCCACTCGCGCTCGCAACGTTCGAGCGAATCGACCGCACGTTGTTGTGCGGCGTCGCTCGTGTAGCCCCGTTCCTTGAGCGTTTGCTCGTAGAGCGCGCGAACGCCCACGCTAGAGATTCAGCGTGCGCTTGTCGACCGCGAGTGCCGCTTCCTTGGTGGCTTCACTCAGGCTCGGGTGCGCGTGGCAGATGCGCGCCAGGTCTTCACTGCTGGCCTTGAACTCCATCGCCACGACGCACTCGGCTATCAGCTCGCTGGCCATCGGGCCGACGATATGGACACCCAGGATCTCGTCAGTCTTCGCATCGGCAAGCATCTTGACCATGCCCGTCGTGTCACCGAGCGCGCGCGCGCGGCCGTTGGCCATGAAAGGGAACGTGCCGGCCTTGTAGGCAGCGCCGCGAACCTTCAACTGCTGCTCGGTCTCGCCGACCCAGGCGATTTCGGGGCTGGTGTAGATCACCCACGGGATGGTGTTGAAGTTGACGTGTCCATGCTGACCGGCGATGCGTTCGGCTACCGCCACGCCCTCTTCCTCGGCCTTGTGGGCGAGCATCGGTCCGCGCACGACGTCGCCGACGGCCCAGACGTTGGCCAGGTTGGTACGGCAATCGTCATCGACGACGATAGCGCCGCGCGGATCGAGCATCAGGCCGACCGCTTCGGCGTTCAGGCCAACAGTGTTCGGCACGCGGCCGATCGAGACGATCAGCCGATCGACATCGAGCGAAGCCACTTCGCCGTTGGCGTTCGTGTAGGCAACGCTGACGCGGTTCTTGCCGGCCTTGACCTCGCCGACCTTGACGCCGAGCTCGATCTTCAGGCCCTGTTTCGTGAACGCCTTGTGTGCTTCCTTGGCGATCTGTTCGTCGACCGCGCCGAGGAAGGTCGGCAGCGCCTCGAGCACCGTGACTTCCGAGCCGAGGCGGCGCCACACCGAGCCCATCTCGAGGCCAATCACGCCCGAGCCGATCAGGCCGAGCTTTTTCGGCACCGACGGGATGCGCAGCGCACCATCGTTCGACAGGATGCGATCCTCGTCGAACGGTGCACCCGGCAACGCGCGCGGGTTCGAGCCGGTGGCGACGATGACGTGCTTGCCAACGAGCGACTCGCCCCCGGCCTGGATCTCCCAGCCCTCGGCCGCGCCCTTCACGAACGAGCCGCGGCCGTGGAAGAAGGTCACCTTGTTCTTCTTGAACAGGTAGAGGATGCCGTCGTTGTTCTGTTTGACGACGGTGTCCTTGCGCTTGAGCATCTTTGCGACGTCGATGCTCAGGTCCTTGAGCCCGATGCCGTGGTCTGCAAACGCGTGCCCCGCATGTTCGAAGTTCTCGCTCGATTGCAGCAGCGCTTTCGAAGGAATGCAGCCGATGTTGGTGCAGGTGCCGCCCGGCGCCGCGCCACCCTTCTCGTTCTTCCACTCGTCGATGCACGCCGTATTGAAGCCGAGCTGCGCGGCGCGGATTGCGGCGATATAGCCTCCGGGGCCGCCGCCGATGACGATGACATCAAAGGTCTTGCTCATGTGAACCTCAGATGTCGAACAGCAGACGCGCCGGATCTTCCAACGCCTCCTTCATCGCCACCAGTCCGAGCACCGCCTCGCGGCCGTCGATGATGCGGTGGTCGTAGCTCATCGCCAGGTAGTTCATCGGGCGCACGACGACGACGCCGTTCTCCACCATCGCGCGCTCCTTGGTCGCATGCACGCCGAGGATTGCACTCTGCGGCGGGTTGATGATCGGGGTCGAGAGCATCGAGCCGAAGACGCCGCCGTTGGAGATCGAAAACGTGCCACCCGACAGTTCTTCCATCGACAGCTTGCCTTCGCCCGCCTTCTTGCCGTACTCGGCGATCTTCTTCTCGACGTCGGCGAAGCTCATCTGGTCGGCGTTGCGCAGAATCGGCACGACGAGGCCGCGCGGCGAGCCGACGGCGATGCCGATGTCGAAGTAGCCGTGGTAGACGATGTCGTTGCCGTCGACGCTGGCATTGAGCACCGGGTACTTCTTCAGCGCATGCACCGCCGCCTTGACGAAGAAACTCATGAAGCCGAGCTTGGTGCCGTGCTCCTTCTCGAATCTCTCCTGGAAGCGTTTGCGCATCTCCATCACCGGCGCCATGTTGACTTCGTTGAACGTCGTCAGGATGGCATTGGTGGCTTGCGATTGCAGCAGCCGCTCGGCGACGCGGGCCCGCAGGCGCGACATCGGCACGCGCTGCTCGGGGCGCTCGCCGAGACTCATTGCGGGCGCGGGCACGGCAGGCAACGGCTTGGCCACCGCAGGCACTGACGGCGCGGCTTTCGGTGCGGCCAACGGTGGTGTGGCGAGCGCGCCTAGCACGTCGCCCTTGGTCACACGTCCATCGCGACCCGTACCGGCCACAGAACCTGCAGCGAGGCTGTTGTCGGCCATCAGCTTGGCCGCCGAAGGCATCGCCAGATCGCCCTTCGACGCGGGTGCGGGGGCGGCCGCAGCGGGCACGGGTGCTGCTGCGGCCGGCGCTGCCGCACTGGCCTTCGCCTCGGTGTCGATCTTGGCGATCACCTGATCGGCGACCACGGTGCCGCCGCTGGCCACGACATGCGCAGCCATCACACCCGCCGCGGGGGCCGGCACCTCGAGCACCACCTTGTCGGTTTCGATCTCGATAAGGATTTCATCGATCGCCACGGCTTCTCCGGGCTGCTTCTTCCACTGCAACAGCGTCGCTTCGGCGACCGACTCGCTGAGTTGGGGAACCTTGACTTCTACGATAGCCATTGTTGTTCTCTCGTCTTGGAGTTATTTGCTGAGCACGAAGCCCTTCAGCTTGCCGAAGGCCTGATCGAGCAGCGCCTTTTGCTGCTCGACGTGCAGGTGCGAATAGCCGACGGCCGGCGAGGCCGAGGCGGGACGGCCGGCGTAACCGAGCTTCTGGCCTTCACTCATGTTCTCGTGGATCTGGTGCTGGATGAAGAACCACGCGCCCTGGTTCTGCGGTTCGTCCTGGCACCAGACGATGTCGGTCGCATTTGGGAAGCGCCTCATCTCGGCGGCAAAGGCCTTGTGCGGGAACGGGTAGAGCTGCTCGATGCGCAGGATCGCCACGTCGCCAGTCTTCTTCTCGTCGAGCCGCTTCAGCAGGTCGTAGGCCACCTTGCCCGAGCAGGCAATGACCCGCTTGACCTTGTCGGCATCGACTGCGTCTTTCGAGGGGCTGATCACCGTCCTGAACTCGCCCTTGGTGAATTCGGACAGCGGCGATGTCGCGTCCTTGGCGCGCAGCAGCGACTTCGGCGTCATGATGATCAGCGGCTTCCTGAACATGCGCACCATCTGCCGGCGCAGCACATGGAAGATCTGGCTGGCCGTCGTCGGCTGCACGATCTGCATGTTGTTGTCGGCGGCCAGTTGCATGAAGCGCTCCAGCCGCGCCGAACTGTGCTCCGGGCCCTGGCCCTCGTAGCCGTGCGGCAGCATCAGCGTGATGCCGTTGACACGGCCCCATTTGACTTCACCGGAGGCAATGAACTGGTCGATGACGACCTGCGCGCCGTTGACGAAATCGCCGAACTGGCCCTCCCAGATGGTCAGCGTGTTCGGCTCCGCGCTCGAATAGCCGTACTCGAACCCGAGCACGGCTTCTTCCGACAGGATCGAGTCGATGACGACAAAGGGCGCCTGTCCGTCGGCGACGTTGGACAGCGGCACATAGGTGCCTTCGTTCCATTTCTCGCGAGCCTGGTCGTGGAGCACGGCGTGGCGGTGCACGAACGTGCCGCGGCCGCAATCCTGGCCTGACAAGCGAACGCCGTAGCCGCTGGCGACGAGCGACGCGAACGCGAGGTGTTCGCCCATGCCCCAATCGACATTGATTTCGCCGCGACCCATCGCCGCGCGGTCGGCAATGACCTTCTCGACCAGCGGATGGGCCTTGAATTCCTTGGGGATCGTCGTGATGCGCTCGGCCAGGCGCTTGACCTCGGCCAGCGGAAGCGCGGTGTCCGCACCATCGGTCCATTTCTTGCCAAGGAAGGGCGCCCAGTCGACGGCGTACTTGCTCTTGAAGTTGGTCAGCACCGGATCGACGGTGTGCTTGCCGGCGTCCATCGCGGCGCGGAAGGCCTTGACCCTTTCGTCCGGTCCTTCCGCAGTCAGCACGCCCTGCGCGACCAGCTTGTCGCCGTAGAGCTTGCGCGTGCCCGGATGCTGGCCGATCTTCTTGTACATCAGCGGCTGCGTCAGCGCCGGCGTGTCCTGCTCGTTGTGGCCCAGTTTGCGGAAGCAGATGATGTCGACCAGCACGTCCTTCTTGAACTGCTGCCGGTAGTCCATCGCCAGTTGCGAGCACAGCACGACGGCTTCCGGGTCGTCGCCGTTGACATGCAACACCGGCGCCTCGACCATCTTCACGACGTCGGAGCAGTACAGCGTCGAGCGCGAGTCTCGCGGGTCGCTGGTCGTGAAGCCGATCTGGTTGTTGATGACGATGTGCACCGTCCCGCCGGTGAAATAGCCGCGCGTCTGGGCCAGCGCCAGCGTCTCCATCACCACGCCTTGGCCGGCGAATGCGGCGTCGCCGTGTACGAGCACCGGCAGCACCTGGTCGCCCAACTTGTCGCCGCGGCGGTCCATGCGCGCCTTGACGCTGCCTTCGACGACCGGGTTGACGATTTCCAGATGCGATGGGTTGAAGGCGAGGCTCAGATGCACCGCGCCGCCCGGCGTCGAGACGTCGCTCGAGAAGCCCTGGTGGTACTTGACGTCGCCCGCCGGCAGGACTTCGGCGGCCGTGTGGTCGAACTCGGCAAACAGGTCCTTGGGCATCTTGCCCAGCGTGTTGACGAGCACGTTCAGGCGCCCGCGGTGCGCCATGCCGATGACGATCTCCTGCACGCCCTTCTCGCCGGCGCGCTGCACCACCTCGTCCATGCTGGCGATGAAGCTTTCGCCGCCCTCGAGCGAAAAGCGCTTCTGGCCGACATACTTGGTGTGCAGGAAGCGCTCGAGCCCTTCGGCCGCGGTCAGGCGGTCGAGGATGTGCTTCTTCTCGTCGACAGTGAAGCTGGGCTTGCTGCGGATCGACTCCAGTCGCTCCTGCCACCAGCGCTTCTCTGCCGGGTCGGTGCAGTGCATGAACTCGGCGCCGATCGAGCCGCAATAGGTTTCACGCAAGGCCTGCACGATCTCGCGCAGCGTCATGTGCTCGGTCTTGGTGAAGTATGTGTTCGTCGCCGAGAACGTGATGTCCATGTCGGACTCGACGAGGTCGTAGAACGTCGGTTCGAGCTCCGGGATCTTCGGCCGCTCGGTGCGCTTCAACGGGTCGAGATCGGCCCAGCGGCTGCCCAGGAACCGGTAGGCCGCGATCAGCGACTGCACATGGACCTGCTTGCGGGCGACGGCGAGGTCGGCCTCGCTGGCCTTCAGTGCAAACGCATTGGCCTTGGCGCGCTGGGCAAACGATTCGACGACCGGCGCATGGGCCACGTCGCGGCTGTCGCTGCCATCGACCGCCGGCACGTTCTGCAGCTTGTCGAAGTAGGCGCGCCAGTTGTCAGGCACGCTGCCCGGGTTGTCGAGGTAGGCCTCGTAAAGCTCCTCGACGTAGGGTGCATTGCCCCCGAACAGGTACGAGTTGGACCTGTATTGCTGCATCATCTTCGCTCACCTCTGACCGCGGTCTGCGCGGCATTCGATGGGTTGCACAACCTTCCGCGACCCGGCTTCACCGGTGGGCGGACTAGCGTTCGCGCCTTGAACCTTGAGTTCTGAGGGCAGGAAGGGCCAATCAATCTGACACAGGACTCTAGCACCGAAGAATGAACGGACGCTGACATCAGGACGGCGATTGAGGCTCAGTAGCAGTGATCTTCCGTGCCCGCGCCGCGGCACGATCGGCCGACATGGTCCAAGTGATACGCATCCACGCGTTCGCCCCGCCCAAGCCCGCCGTCGGCGCGGCCTGCAATGGCTGCGGCGTGTGCTGCCTGTCGGAGCCGTGCCCCGTCGGCACGCTGATCAGCCTGCGCCGCCGCGGCGCGTGTCGTGCGCTGCGTTGGGACGACGCGGCCGTTCGCTACCGCTGCGGGTTGATGGCGAGACGCGCGCTGCGTCCGGTTCTTGCGCGTTGGATCGCCGCTGGCCACGGCTGCGACAGCGACGCCGAGGCCGGATGATTACCGTGGCGCCGAGGCCGCCGAGGCGGCCGGCTCCACCGGCTTTGTGGAAGACGGCAGCGGCACGGTCCCGCCGACCCCGACGCTGACGCCACCGCGGCCGATCGGTACGCCGATGCCGACACCCACGCCCACCGAACTGCAAGCCCCGACCCCTGCGGCCAGGCATGCAACCAACATCGTGCTGCGTTTCATGAGGCTTCGAGGTCAGGCTGCCAAACGGCTTCGCGCCCGTCCATACTCGCCGGCCAGCCGATCGACCAGCGTGGCGGTGGGCACGACGGCGTTGACGGCGCCGATGCCCTGCCCGCAACCCCAGATGTCTTTCCAGGCCTTCTTGCTACCCTCGCCGCCGCCGAAATTCATCTTCGTCGGGTCGCTCCCGGGCAGATTATCGGGGTCGAGGCCGGCGTTGCGGATCGACGCTTTCAGGTAGTTGCCGTGCACGCCGGTGAAGAGGCTCGAGTAGACGATGTCGTCACTGGTGCCATCGACGATGGCTTGTTTGTAGGCCTCGCTCGCACGCGCTTCGTCGGTGGCAATGAAGGCCGAGCCGATGTACGCCAGGTCGGCGCCCATCGCTTCTGCTGCCAACACGCCGCCGCCGGTGGCGATCGAGCCTGACAACAGCAGCGGGCCATCGAACCACTCGCGGATTTCCTGGATCAGCGCGAACGGGCTCTTCACGCCGGCGTGGCCGCCCGCGCCGGCGGCCACGGCGATCAGACCGTCGGCACCCTTCTCGACCGCCTTCCTGGCGTGGGTGTTGTTGATGATGTCGTGCAGCACGATGCCACCCCAGCCATGCACCGCGTCGTTGACGTCGGTGCGCGCACCCAGCGAAGTGATGACGACAGGCACCTTGTACTTGGCGCAGACCTGCATGTCGTGCTCGAGGCGGTCATTGCTCTTGTGGACGATCTGGTTGATCGCATAGGGCGCCGCCTTGCGCTCAGGGTGCGCGCGATCCCACGCGGCGAGCGTTTCGGTGATCTCGGCCAGCCACGCGTCGAGTTGCTCGGCCGGCCGCGCATTGAGCGCCGGCATCGCGCCGACAACACCCGACGTGCACTGCGCAATGACGAGCCTCGGGTTGCTGATGATGAACAGAGGCGCGCCGACAACGGGAATGCGAAGTCCCTGCAACTGCTTCGGCAAGGTCATCAGAACGCCTCCAGCGCCATGTCGTTGATGGCGGCGTGGCCTTCGACGATCGAGTCGCGAATGCCC